>Ga0190367_1000343_pt1 | contig 35189 bp, 31 predicted proteins | sample 4872181011_MG_FD_171838 | JGI IMG/M metagenome (GOLD analysis project Ga0190367, IMG submission 171838) | Hydrothermal vent microbial mat bacterial communities from Southern Trench, Guaymas Basin, Mexico - 4872-18-10-11_MG | ecosystem: Environmental > Aquatic > Marine > Hydrothermal vents >...
TCCATTAGAGACACCTTGACCCTCTTAAGGGACGACAAGTAGTATGCAGCCTTACACGAATTGGTAATCACACTGGACCCGTAAATTAGCTCGTTCGGCATGACAACTGGACAAGTGTCGCAGAAAACTTTTGCTCCCCTACTTTCAATGGCCTTCACATATCCAAGTAGCTTTGCCTCCCTGAAAACAGCTCTCGAAGTGAAAATCCAGAGCTTAACATTAAATCTCCCAACGCCGCTAGAAATTAGAAATGCAAGCATCTTCAACTCACTCAAGCTGCAGTGGGGGCAACCAATAAACACGTACTCCGGACTACTGCACTCTTGAAATAAATTAATAACTGAGCTCAAGTCCCTCTCATCAAACTCCAGAGTTTCAAGTCCATCAGCACTACCAGATAAGTGGAAGAGCGATATTGCACCTGAAGTTGCCAGTCCAGCCGATAAGCCCTTCAATAAATCCCGCTCATCAAAAACAGCGCTATCAACCCTAAAGCCCCTTAATAGGGGAACTCCACTCTGAACATTGGCTCCAATAAAGTAGCCTAGTGCACTGGCTTCCAGGAAACTCTTGATCCCAAACTTCACTTCAACCAGGTGAGTCGGCCTCCTATTAGAATCCAAGTGAAAACCACAATATGGAGTATATCCAGTCACTGCTGAGGCAATTACTGATGGGCCGCTCTCCCTATTAGTCTTAGCCTTCAGAACGGAATTCGCATAAACTACTGCTGAAGACTCAGCCCATGAAATGTGGCAGCCATATTGAGGTTTATTACCCACTAAATAAGGAGTGCACGTGCAGGTTATCTTCACACCCATCTTCTTGAAGGCACTTAGGATCCTCATCTGCTTCTCCATAAACTCTTCACTTATACCCATTTCCCTCCATCTCTCAGCATCCATGCCCATTGGGTTAAGCGTGGTTGGCACCTTCACCCTAACATTTAGGGATGAGAAGTCCTCTATGAAAGATAAACCTGCATCTCCAATGCTTGCATAGCTTACACCTGAAATATGCGCACTAGAAATTTTCACGAGCCTTTCAGCTCCCAGAGCTTCACCTAAGGAAACCAATATCTCCATAGCCTTCTTAACTCCAGGCCCAAAATCTCCTCTAAGCATTCGCTCCTGAACTTCCAGCAACTCCAATAAGCACACCCCTCCTCAACAAAAGCTCTCTCACCTCACCAACCTTGGGTATCCTTGCTTTCGAAAAGAACTCTACTGGCTTTTCAAGGGGCCTAGTTGCATCCACACCAACTTTTGACGTCAGCAGTCTCTCTTGATCAGCTGAGGGATCAATGCTTGAACCCCTTACACCACTTAAAACCACTAGGTCTCTATGTGCTTGAAATCGAGTTGCTATAGCCCACTCGACATCGCTTGAATTACTTATATCCACATCATCATCGACGACCACAACGTGCTTCAGGCTTGGATGGGCAGCGAAAGCTGCAAGTATGGCATTCTTACCATCACCTTCAGAAAGCTTTCTAATTGAAATTACTGCGTGAAGCCATCCGCATCCACCAAACGTGAGCCTCACATCCTTAACCTCGGGAACAACTTGCCTAACATACTTCTTTATGAGAGCTTCCCTATGAAAGCCCATTAAAAGCCTATGCTCCGAACTGGCTGGAAGTAGAGCTTGATATATTGCATCTCTCCTCATGTGAATTCCCACGACTCTAACTACCGGCTCCTTACGCTTAACATCATAGGTTCCAGTTATGTCGACGAAGGGGCCTTCATCAACCCTCTCGTCGGGGTGAATATATCCCTCTATTAAGATCTCCGCATCAGCCGGGACAAGCACTTTATCATGACTACACTCAACTAGCCTCAATCCACTTCTAAGCAGAGTATTTGCAACGTGCATTTCATCAACCTTAAATGGAGGAGATGAAGCTGCAGCCAATAGCACTGCCGGATGCAAACCTATAACTATTGCTACTGGGAGAGGTGAACCAGCTTCCTTGGCCCTCTCAATCATTCTAAAGAGGTGCCTAGGCACCACTCTAATGGCTAAGGCATCCCTCCCTATAACAAGCATTCTATGGAAAGATGCATTTTGAAAGCCCTCCAATACATCCCTAGCAATTACAACTCCGCATGTAATGTATGGACCTGCATCCCTCTCATAGTGGGTGAGTATTGGAAGCCTCGTTAAGTCGACTTCCATTGAGAGCTCCATTACTGGGGCATCTCTAACCACAGTAGGCTTACTGGGATTCTCCAATGCATTGAGCAGCTCATCATGTAGTCGATCAACATCTACACCCAAAGTTAAGCTGAGCTTCCTTCTAGAATTACAGATGCCGCCAACTACTCTATTCTCATACCCCTTTACTTTCTCGAAAATAGCAGCTGGACCACCATCAAGAAGCTTTAGAGCAGCTGGAATCTCGAATCTAGGGGATAAAGCCTCATCTATATGCACTAGCTCGCCGCTCTCATCCAACACTTTTAATGCACTTCTCAGATCACACATCACATTAAAGTTAACTCGCCAACCAGCTTAATAATGCTTCACCACTAGAGCATAAGCAGTGCTTTAGCTTAAGAGGCCACATAAAGTAAAAAATAAATAATTGGCTAGAGTTTGCTGTTACGGTGCAGAGAGGGATATTTTATGACGGCTGCAGCTGGTCAACCCGTGCTCCTGCTAAAGGAAGGTACAAGCAGAACAGTAGGTAGGGAGGCACTGAGAGCAAATATTCTAGCAGCAAGAATATTAGCTGAAACAGTTAGGAGTTCTCTTGGTCCACGTGGAATGGATAAGATGCTAGTAGACAGCTTCGGGGACATAGTGATAACCAATGATGGCGCGACGATATTGAAGGAAATGGATGTTCAGCATCCAGCTGCTAAGATGATGGTTGAAGTAGCCAAGGCACAGGACGATGAAGTTGGTGATGGAACGACCACCTCAGTGATAATTGCGGGAGAACTATTAAAGCAAGCCGAAGACCTACTACTACAGGATGTCCACCCAACAATAATAATTGAGGGCTACAAGAAGGCCATGAGCAAGGCTCTCGAAATAATAGATGAAATAGCTGCTCCAATAAATCCAACGGATAGGGAAATGCTGAAGAAAGCTGGAATAACATCGCTATCAAGTAAGGCCATGATTGTTGGAGCAATCGACAAGCTAACTGAGATGGCTGTAGATGCAATATTGCAGGTGGCTGAGAAGAAGGATGGCAAGTACTTTGTCGACATAGACAATGTGAAAATCGAGAAGAAGGAAGGCGGATCATTAGATGACACCAAGCTCGTTTACGGCATTGTGCTAGACAAGGAAGTAGTGCATCCGGGAATGCCCAAGAGAATCGAGAAGGCCAAAATAGCCCTGCTCAACTGCCCAATAGAGATAGAGAAGACTGAAATAAGCGCTAAAATCCACATAACAAGCCCGGAGCAAATGAGAGCATTTCTAGAGCAAGAGACCGAGATGCTCAAGAAAATGGTTGATAAGATTGCAGAAGTCGGCGCCAACGTGGTAATATGCCAGAAGGGTATTGATGATGTAGCCCAGCACTACCTAGCAAAGAAGAAGATCTTAGCAGTTAGAAGAGTGAAGGAATCCGATATGGCTAAGCTGGCCAGAGCCACTGGTGCCAGAATAGTAACAAGCATTGAAGACCTAACACCAGAAGATCTTGGTGAAGCTGAATTAGTTGAGGAAAGAAAGGTTGGAGAAGACAAGATGGTGTTCGTTGAGGGCTGCAAGAATCCAAAGGCAGTGACCATACTAGTTAGAGGTGGAACAAAACACCTAGTAGATGAAGCTGAGAGATCACTTCACGACGCACTATGTGTCATCAGGAACCTAGTTAGAGAGCCGAAAATAGTTGCTGGTGGTGGAGCACCAGAGGCAGAAGTGGCGCATAGAATTAGAGAGTGGGCTAGAACACTTAAAGGCAAAGAACAGCTAGCCGCACTGAAATTTGCCGATGCAATTGAAGCAATCCCATTAACATTGGCAGAGAATGCCGGACTAGATCCAGTAGACATAATGGTGGATCTACGCTCAAGACATGAGAAAGGAGAAATATGGGCCGGTGTTGACGTAATAGCAGGAAAAGTATCAAACATGTGGGAGAAGGGAGTACTTGAACCAGCAAGCGTTAAAAAGCAAGCCATAAAGTCGGGTACAGAAGCAGCAATAATGATTTTGAGAATAGATGATGTAATAGCAGCAGCTCCGCCAAGTAAAGAAGAAAAGGAAAAGGAGAAGAAAGAGGAAGGATTCTAGATTACAAATAAACCTTTTCACTAATTTTTTGCTTAACTTTATACTTATAACAAAATTTATTGGGAAATAATTTACAGTTTAGTTTCAGACTCTTCCTCTTCTTCCTTCTCCTTCTTCTCCTCTTTCTCCTCGAACTTTGAAGCAGCTATTATGTCATCTATTCTCAGGATCATTGCTGCTGCTTCAACTGCAGATCTAATTGCATTTAGCTTAACTATTAGTGGCTCAACAACATTTAGCTTCAGCATATCAGTCGGCTTACCCTCAAACACATTAACACCATACCATACGCCATCCGGCTTTTCATGAACAGCTCTCAGCTCTGTTAGTATATCTATTGGGTCTAGACCGGCGTTTTCAGCTAATGTTCTCGGTATGACTTCAATCGCATTTGCAAAGGCTTCAATTGCTAATTGCTCTCTACCGCCCACGCTCACTGCATATTCTCTCAGCACCTTAGCTACTTCTAGCTCTGGTGCTCCACCACCAGCAACTATTTTCGGCTCTCTTAATACATCGGCTACTACGTATAATGCATCCTTTAGTGCCCTCTCAGCTTCATCCACAAATCTCTCAAGGCCGCCGCGTATGAGTATGCTTACTGATCGTGGATTCTTGCAGCCCTCAACGAACACCATTTTTTCATCTGCAACCTTTCTTTCCTCAACTAATTCAGCTTCACCAAGATCGCTTTCCGTGAAATCATCAATATTAGTTACAATTCTTCCGCCAGTAGCTCGGGCGAGCTTCTCCATGTCTGACTTCTTCACTCTTCTAACTGCTAGAATTCCATATTTAGCTAGGTAGTGCTGGGCTACATCATCAATACCCTTCTGGCAGAACACTACATTTGCACCAATGCTCTTGATCTTATCAACCATTCCCTTAAGTATCTTCTCCTCCTCTTCTAGGAAAGCCCTCATTTGATCTGGATCGGAGATCCTTATTTCAGCATCTATCTCAGTCTTCTCGACTTCTAGTGGGCAGTCTAGTAGGGCTATTTTGGCCTTCTCGATTCTCTTGGGCATTCCCGGATGCACTACTTCCTTGTCGATGATCATTCCATATACTAGGCGCGTATCTAAAATTCCTCCTCCCTTCTTCTTAATGATTTGAATTTGATCTATGTCTGCGAAGAGCCTTCCATCCCTTTCCTCAGCTATTTGCTTAACTGCCTTGACAGCTATTTCCGCTAAGTGCTCTTTTGCTACGGCAACAACTTTTCCACTCATTGATGTCATTGCAATTATCTTTAAGGTGTCCTCATCATCGATATTTACTGGAATGGCTATTTTCTCTAGATGCTCCTTAGCCTTGGATGCAGCCTTCTTGAATCCACTTATGATAATTGTTGGGTGAATATTCTTCTCTAGCAGGCTTTCAGCTTCCTTTAGTAATTCGCCAGCAATTATGACAGCTGAAGTCGTTCCATCACCAACCTCTTTATCCTGTGCCTTGGCTACTTCAACCATCATCTTAGCAGCTGGATGCTGAACATCCATTTCCTCAAGGATGGTTGCTCCGTCATTAGTTATAGTTATGTCTCCAAGGCTGTCTACTAGCATCTTATCCATTCCACGTGGACCAAGAGAACTCCTAACTATTTCAGCGACTGCCCTCGCTGCCATTATATTTACTCTTTGGGCTTCTCTTCCAAAAGTTCTGCTTGTACCTTCCTTCAATATTAAGACTGGCACTCCACCAATTTGTCCCAGAGTAGCTACTTTAGCTCCTCTTGAGGCCATCTCAATCGCCCCAACAGTAAACACCAGTGCGACTATATATTAATTTCTTTGAAGAAGCATCTTGAATCAAGAGGAGAACTGAAGTCTATATTGTCCAGGAATCGAGTTTCCTTATTTCTCGCCCACTCTCATTTATTTTAATGCTGCCTATGGCCAGCATACCTATCTCCCCATCTACAGGGGTTAGGATCTCAATAGATCTCTTTGCAAAATTAAATTCTCTAATCACACCTAAACCGAGAAATTTGCCCTGAGGACTGAATACGCCAGCAAGAAGCCCTCTCTCAAATCCCTGGGGGAGAATGACGACTTCTTCTTTGCCTGAAAGCTCTCTAACTCTCTCCCTATACTGCTCGAGAGAACTAGCAGGTAGGGCGCCCTTAACAACTAGAACTATTGCATCAGATGAAGTCTCTCCATAAAGCACTGGTAAACCTAGAGCTTCCTCATACTCTCTAATTTCGCTTTTAGGTAGTGGGAAACCTGAACCAATGAATGAAAATAGTAGGCCTACCCGGTCCAAGGAGATAACTCTAGTTTTAGCTCCAACGAGATACTTCTTGTATGAAGCCTCCCTAATGAAGCGCCTCTCCTCCCTATTTCTTGCTCTTAAAACTCTTGGCGTCGGCACTCTAATTATCTCCAGGTTAATTAAGCCTTGAAATGGTTTGAGCAGGTGTTCTAACTCTGCCTCCCTCTGAATGGCCACTATTATCTTGGGATTAAGCGATAATAAGAGTGCTAGCTTAAGTGACCTGGCGCCCCTACCAAGAATCCATCCACTGGTATTGACTATTATTACCTCTGCACCATGTCTAAGTGCGGCATCCATTAGCATTCTAGCACCTACTACAACTCTATCAACTAGACCATTCGGTGAAGTCGAGCCGGCAAAGAATGCGTTATAGAGTGGAACTTCAGATAGGGAGGAGACAGGTCTCTCTAAGAAGCCTAACCCTATGGTTGTTGGTGGCCCTATATCCGACTGCCCCAAATCATTATCGATGACCGCCGTTTTGAAGCCCCTCAAAAACGATTTATTTGCAAGAAAAGTGCAAAAAGTCGTTTTGCCACTATCAACATTTCCGAGAACAATTACTGAAATAGGCTTATCGTAATTAAGTATTCGATCAGCAGCCGAGCTCCATTCGGGGGGAACTGTTATCTCTACATCATCTAACTCTTCAAACTTACCTCCTTCTCCAACTCTCAACTCAATCACAGAATCCTTTTCAGCTTTGAAAACCATGACTTTCGACTTGGGAATTACTGCATGTTCTCGGGGTGTAAGCTCCCTACCTAGAACGCTTAATGCTCCCTCAACTACTCTAATGAAAGCTGGCCCCTCCACCTTAACTATTTTCGACTTTGCTAGCTTCATTCTCACTACCATCACCTCTCAATATCGAACCTGCTGATTTCGCCAATGCTATGCTGAGAGCCGACTTAACGTCATCTGGCAGGGAGTACTCCTTTATCCATGGAGGAGGAGGCAAGTGCTCACTAACCAATTCAATTTTTACGCAAAAAATAGCATTTAAGCTTTCCAATTTCTCAACCACCTTCTTAGTCCACTCACCAGCTCCGCGGCCAACTCTAATTACTTTCGTTTTAGCTGGAAAAGTTGCTATTAACCTCTCAATACACTTTATGAGACTTGAGATACTCCTAAATGTTCTCAATAGTACTGGTTGGCCATCTGCCAGAGCAGCTAGGCCGTGGGTTGCACCTGGATCGACGCCTATGATTAGCATATCAAAGTTTTCTCGGCCCCTTAAAGCACACATTGCCTCAAATACCGCGCGCTCATAATCTTCACCCAAATGCACAACTGCCAAATCAGGCTTGGTAGTGAAGCTTTTATTATCAGTGATCACCACTTTGATGCTCCTCGGAATTTCGTCACCTGGCATTAAAGATATAAACTTCACTCCATATCGCTTCAAGGCATTCACGAGATGAAAGTACTTTCTCGGACTAGCTATAATAATTGCCAAGTCAGTCAATACAATCCACCAACCAGTTCGAGACAATTAATTGGAGCAACCAGGTTATATATAGTTACTTCACTTAGAACATAACCGGATTATGAAGTTCATGATTAGAGTAGGACATGAGAAATTCGACAGGGCACTTAATGGTGGAATTGGAGAGGAGGATTTAGTGCTAGTTTATGGGGAAGCTGGAACTGGTAAAACTACGCTCCTAATGTACTATGCATACCTTTGTGCCCTGTCTAGGTTTAAAGTTATTTTCTTGAGCAGCGAAAAGCCATTTGCAATAGAGAGGTTAGTTCAAATATCTGGTAGAAAGTGGAGGGAAGTGAGCAGGAGAATTAGCGTAATGCTGATTAGGAGCTTCATAGAGCAATTGGAGCTCATAGAGAGACTGGAGCACTTCATAACTCCAAGCTTAAAGTTAATCGCTATTGACACGATAACAGACGCTTATAGAGAAAGCATTTCTGAAGGAGTGAGCCCGCTGAGGGCAAATAAATGCTTAAATAGGCAAATGGCAATGCTATATGAACTTGCAAAAAATAAGAGCTTAATAGTTATGGTTAGCGGTCAAGTAAGGGAAAGACCTGAAGAGGGTGTGGAGGAGATAGTTGCGGCTAAGGTCATGCGCTTTTGGCCTAATAAAATAATCAGGCTAGAGAGAATAGGTGGTAAGCGATATGCAGTTATCGAAAAAACTCCTGCATACAAATATGTGGGATTAAGAATTTCATTTAAAGTCGCTGAGAGAGGGATTTATTTTGAGTATTGAGGAATTGCCATGGATTCTGAACCTTATATGGCGTATTCTTCCAGCATATATTGCTAATGCCTCACCACTAGTGCTGATTAGGAGAGGGCATCCCATTGATGGAGGGCGCACGTTTATTGATGGAAAACCTGTACTTGGTGCGGGGAAGACGATTGAGGGCTTTTTGGCTGGAATAATTTTGGGCACACTCACTGGACTAATTCAAGGGAGAGGAATTGTCGCGTTTATGCTCTCCCTAGGAGCAATGTGCGGTGACTTATTGGGGTCATTTATTAAGAGGAGAATTGGAATAAAGAGGGGGAGGCCAGCGCCAATTTTAGATCAAACGTCTTTTTTGCTTGGCGCATTAGCATTCTCCAGCATTTTAGAGCACTATACACTAATGGACGTAGTAGTGCTCATAGTCATAACTATACCTCTCCACTTAATCTCAAATATTATTGCATATTTACTTAAGATAAAGAGAGTACCCTGGTGATGCTTCATATCCAATTCATCTTTAAAGCTACAAAGTATTGAAGTACTAGAAATGATGCTAGAAAAAGAGCTGAACCGATACTTATTAGCAGGGAAGCATATTTGGGATCATAGGTTAACTTGCTGCCCATGTTAATTAGTGCTAAACCCACAACTCCAAGAATCATTAGCACAAAAACTGCTATGGTTTCAATTACCGTTTGGAAATCGATGTAAGGGGATATGAATAGAATTCTATTACCAATAGGTATAAGCCATATCGGGGGCTCAACTAGCAGATAGGTCAAACCGCTTGCGAAGAGCAGGTATATGGAAACGAAAATTATTGGAAGTAGCTTCCCAAAGTTTTCTCTTAATTTCACAAGATAATTCAGATATTTTGAAGCAACTCTGCTCCACCTCATAACTACACCAAACAGTGATTAATGCATTGTGATGTAAAAAATTTTACGTAGAAGGTATTTTAAGTAGCAAGTGATTTAGGTAAGTGGGTAAGATGTGAGGGGTCTGGGAGGATGAACAGTATAGGAGTTGTGTGCACAGCATACTTTTATCGTAGCAATCCTGACCTAATAATGTCGGCTAAAAGAGTAAGTTCACAGGTAATAGAGAGATTAACTGAGCTTGCCAGGCTTTCGGAGGATATAATTAGAAGCTTGAGTAAGCTAGGGGAGAAGAAGGGATTAGAGGTATTGGTTTCGAGGGGATACTCCATCATTGCTGATAGAGAAGTGCGGGTAAGCTGTCTACTTGTCGGTGAGGATTTAAAGGAAATTGAGTACATCTTTAGACCAATATTTATTGGGCTTGGTAGCCTTGGACTTGAAAGGCCGACAATTAATGTATTTGCCTTTTATCATCCCCCAGTGAAGATAAGCATAGATGACATTACTGGGTGGGTCTTACCCCAAGGGTTGACTCTCAGAGAAGTAGTTAAGGCGAGAGAAGAGGGGAGAATTCACGTGAACATATATAACATAAATCTCGAGCTCATAAGGCAAGTGGTCGAAGCCATTGTTGGTGCATCACTCTACGAAAAAGCAATATCAAGACCATCTGAGAGAGCAATTGAGAATTACACAGAGAAGGTTTTAAGAGAGCTTAGTAAGCGGGAGCAAAATCAGCTCTTAATAGGCTTTAATGAAATAGTTGAGGGGCTAAGGGAGAAGCTTGAAGACATTTCTCGTGAATTAAGTACTAAGCTGGGAGATAAGGTTTCAAGAACAGAGAAGTTGGTTGACCTAATGGTGTCCATGATGGACTAGATGGGCTTTAACTCGGTTCCCCATGGCTACTTTCTTAATGGTTTAGCGTATATTGACGCTATTATCAGTTTGCCCTTGCACTTCGGGCATACGCCAACTTCTTTAAATACATAGTCACCCCGCTTGAACTCTCGCTCCTCCCTAAAGGTGCAATTTTCATTGCTACACTTGATCACGGTTATGCTGAAGTATTTGGATGTCATTCTCAGGCGCATGAAGCGTTTGTGTTGATAGGCAAAAATGAATGATATCACCAAGCATAGAATACCTGAAACCAAGTAATCAAGTGTTGGATGAGTGTTCATTTTACTCTGTAGTTCTATCATACCCATTACGAGCAGAACTAGTGAAAGAAGTGAAAATGTTATTGATAGTACGAGAAGGATTAGGGGTTTTTCTTTGCTCATTATATCACGCTCACTGCCCTATTCCGATCGTATTTCCTATGCCTGCAACAATTACTGTTTCTCCCTCTTCCACTCTCTCAGTTATTATGTTAAGTATTTTTTGAACTGCCTTCTCCGCTGCCTCTACTAGCTCCTTTCTCATTGCTGTTATGGCTTCTTCTAGTGACAGCTTTATGGCAATTGCATCCAGCGGTATGCCGTACCTAACAGCTATTTCTTCTATTTTAAACTTTTCAGGTCCTGGATCACCTATTGCTGCTCCAACTCCCTCGGCTATTCTACCCGTTTTTTCACCTTCAAGTTTAGCGGCCGCATCAATCATTATTATTCTTGAAATATTACCTCCACGCTCAGCAACTATTCTTGCAATTGCTTCTCCGGGCTTCCCAATTTCAGCTCCGGGCCCCTTGGCTTTTATCACTATAACGTGCCTGCCTTTAAACTCGAATTCTGATGCTATGACGTTTTCAGCAATTTCTCTCCAGGGTTTCCCTTGCATTAGCTTTGCTGCAACTAGAGCTCCAACGCCATCACCAATCGGCTTTCCCTTGGAAAACGCGTCGACAGCCCCAAAGAAAGCCTCGGCATACCTCATTATTAATGGCAGTGTCATTTGGAGCTGCATTATAAATATCACGCTCTTCGTTCTTTTTCCAAGTAGTAATAGGTGCCTTATTTCTCGATACAAATAGTTCAGAACCATCGTTGCTTCGAGCAGACCTTCAATATTAGATGCGGCTGTTGGATCTGCATTGGGCGCAATCCTTTTTGTGAAAGCCTCAATTCTTTTGTCCCTAACATTTAATATGTGCTCTAATCTGCGGAGGACACCTGAAGGATCTAGTGAGACAGGCTCTATGTAGAAGAAGTCTAGAAAATCGTCGATTAGTGGCGCTGGATCAAAGCTCGGCTTTCCAAGCTCCTTCACAGTTTCAATTGTTATGCTTTTAGCCTTTGAAGCGAGAAATTGAAGTCGCTTTAGCGCATTTTCAGCTTCTCTCAGCCACATCCATACTTGAATTTTCTGGTTAAAAAATGTCAGGACAAGAGCTAGCACCATGAAGAACATCACGTCTATGATTAAGTTGTTAGTAGTATCCCTGAATAGTGCAGCCAAAATGGATTTCAGGTGCTCCAAGTAGCTCTAAGCCCCCAGTTCGCTTAAAGAAGCCTCAGAGTACTAAATAAATGTATTTGTTGGGAGTATAATGGGTGCACCGCCAGCACGCCCCTTTCCCGGTGCCTCGCGGACACCAGTACTCGGGTGCGCGGCAGTGGGCTTGACTTCCGGGTTCGGAATGAGACCGGGTATTTCCCCACTGCCTATGGCCGGCGGTGCACCCGACAGAGTTAACTGCAGTTAGACTAATAAATCTTCCTTAAAGTGGAAAGCTAAAAATTAATAAAAGAACACTCACAAGCTATTCACGGAGCCGGGGTCGCCTAGCCTGGCCTAGGGCGCCGGACTCATAATCTCGATGAATTGGGGGCCTAGATGGGTGAACTCCGGTTTTCGCGGGTTCGAATCCCGCCCCCGGCACCAATTACAAGATTCTATTCATACCTGGAGGCCGTGCAATCTTAGCACTGAAAGTACCTCGTCAATAAAGTTCCTAGCCAACTCCTCCGCTCTCCTTAAATCTCTTACAGTGTCTACATCAATCCATGGATTGCCAGCTAGCTCGATGGGAGCTACTTCAATATCGCACTTAATAGCATAATTCACTAAATCAGACAGGTTAACTACATACCTCTGCTTGCAATACTCCTTGAACAAGGGATAAATGTCCTTTTCAAAAATGAATAGCCCGACATCTATATGTGTGAAGCTTTTCAAGTTCTTCCCTACACTAATTACTTTACCAGATTGAATTAGAACTTTCGTTGCCTCATTTATATCAGTATGTTTGGGATTGGAGTCAACGCATAAAGCTATGCTTGATTCCACATCAGCACTTTTGAGGTAAAGCTCGAGATAGGTTGATGGAGCATGTATGTGGTCTGACATGGACAAATAGAAGCAGTCACTATCAATATTCTCCATGGCTACTAGCAAACTATATCCATTGCCTCTCTCAGGAAAGTAGCTAATGGAATAGCTAACATCAATATCCATGCTGCTTAGAAGCTCGGAGATCCTCTTATAATTAAATCGATTAGTGACTACATGAAACTTATTGACATTTATTCTTAGGAAACCAGCTATAACATATAATATTAGCGGTATGTTTAGAACTTTGACGAGGGGTTTTGGAACATAGCGCGATAAGCCGCCTAAGCGCTTACCTTTGCCAGCAGCTAAAATTACAGCTTTTCCTATACGCACACTGAAACCTCCAGCGATTAATGGCTGATATTTAGCTGTTAAGAGTCAGTAGGGAAAGAAGCACGTAATATTGGAGCCGGGGAGGGGATTCGAACCCCTGTATAGCGGATCTGCAGTCCGCCGCCTAACCACTTGGCTACCCCGGCTCCAAGAAGTCTATTTGGGAGAAACCTTATAGATTTAACTGATAGGCTGTACTTGTGCTTGCGGAGTATATTCAATTACTATTTTGGTTGGGACAGATATTTTTGATGCAGCTATTTTGAGAGCTTTCTTGGCGTATTCTATGTACTCGAGCTTTGTTCTAATCATAATTATTGTCTGACCTGGCCTTACCCTTGCAGCCGTTCCAATTGGTTTACCAAAAGCCAATCTCATACCGTCTTGTAAACGGTCTGCACCTGCAAATGCCATCATTTTGTTCTCTCTGAGCACATGGTGTGGATATACCTTGATTTTGAGATGATAGTTTGATCTTCCTACACGCTTCTCCATATTTTTGTTTGCGGATACTCTTGCTGCTTCAAGTGCATTATGCCTTATTTGCCCCATCTCTTTTGCTATTAGCTTTACATGTACTGGAAAGTCTCCCTTCGGGTTTCCCATATCAAATATCGCTATTTTTGGTGGCGGAACTCCACTTATGTACTCTCTTCTAGTATATGGTGGCCCCTTAATGCGTCGATAGCATCTTCCTGGCCTTAATGGCATTTGAACACCACCTACGTAAAACCATTATGGCCATGTATTTTAAGTTTTCTCCAGTATAATTATGAATGGACTTAGATTGCCATGGAATATGCGCCTATACTCCCTAATTAAATATCCATGCTCATCTGCAATCCGCTTAATTAATCTTAGCTCTGTAGTTAAGATGGTTATTAATCCATCATCCTTTAACACTTTTCTCGCAGATTTCAGGAATCCCTTATAAAGGTTTTTTAGAATGTTTCTTCTTCCAATTCTTATTCCGTAGGGTAGGTTTGAGATTATTCTATCAATATCAAAATTAACCTCTGAGTCCAGCTTTCTTGCGTCACCTACTCTAAACAGTATTTTATCAATTAATCCTGCAGCTAATGCATTTAATTTCGCTCCATGCACATGCTTTGGGGATATGTCCATTCCATAAAGCAAAAGCGATGGATCTAAGAAGAAGCACTCTATTGGAATTGTCCCCCCACCACACATTGGATCTAAAATTACACTTCCAGCTCTTATTTGCGAAAGCATTGCCATTGCATAGGCAATTGTTGGTTTTAGAGCTGCTGGGTGATTGTATACTCTATACCCCCTCTTATGAAGCGATTCATCGCCAGTAGTGCATATGCTTACTAAGCAAGTCTCACCGACTACATCAACTCTAACTATGATGTTTGGATGTTCAAGGTCTACTTTAGGTCTTGAACCGCTGGACGTAGATGTCAACTCAATTACTGCTTGGCCAGCAATTCTCGCTATATCTATTGAAGTATATTCATGTCTGCCAAGCCTTTCAGCTCTAATGGCAAACGATGTTTTGGGAGTTATATACTGATTTAGTTGGTGACATCTTAAAATTCCATTATAAATTTCATTTAAACCGTTGCTCGTGCGGGAAATCTTGAATGCTGTAAGTAAGACTGATACTCTATGGATTGTTCTAGCTCTATTAATTAGGGTTAGAATTGCATTTTCTATATTATTCCAAACTTCAACTATTAACCTTCCCTGAACACCTTGTGGTTTTATCTTCGAATGCTTTATTGACAATAAGCTGTTAAGCTCTCTTAACGCCACATCCTCTAGTCCTGGACATGTCGTTATGAGAAGTGACATTGCTGAGATTCACTCGATTCTAGCAATATAGATGTTGTGCTTTACGCGAATTATTCTGGCATAAACGGTTGTGTCCAATGGAATATCATCTGCATCCACTATTGTTAATACCCTACCCCTCGCCACAGCTATTTTCTCCCCCCTCAACCAGCCTGGAGCTACAATGCGTGCCTTAACCTTCTCATAGAGCTTGAATGGGGAGGGTAGCATTGGTAGCTTCACGATATCGAAGTCCTCACGCCTGAGTACAAGCTTGACCTTGAACTTCCTCTCCATTTTTCTGAGCTCGCTGTAAAACTTCTTCCAAGACATTGGCTTAACGTTCCTTGGTTTTCTGCCGAATTTATGGGCCTCATATTTTTGAATTCCCAGTGGAGGCCATTTTTTGCCAGCACCGATGTTCTTAGCGAACTGTATTATTTTGGGGATTTCATGATCGTTGATTTTGGGAACCCAAACAGGCGCTATTAGTAGGTCGATCGGCGAGCTCTCAGCAATGTACTTGGCTACTTCAATTATGTGGGCTAAGCTATAGCTCTCTGTTCCCGCTAAGGTCTTCGCCAGCTCAGAATCCATGGCGTCTATGGAAAGATTAATTCTAGATAAGCCAGCATCTGCCAATTCATCTATTAGCTTTTCATTCAATAGCACGCCGTGCGTCTGCATTGAAACGACTTCTACACCATTGATTTCAGAAATCTTCTGAATTAACTCGACTAACTGTGGATAAGTTGTAGGATCGCCTACAGTATCGATGTGGGCTTCTATGCGCTTGCAGCCCTTATATTTAACGATCTTCTCAAACTCCTCAATAATGTAGTCCAGATCAACGACATATTCCGTTTGCCTCCATCTCGAATTTGGACCTGCATCTGTCGAGCAGAATATGCATGAAAGTACGCACGTTGATATTGGTCTAACTTGAATTACATTGGTACCTCTATCAATTAGTCCAAAGGCTATGCAGCCCACTAGCGGTATTTCAGAGTCCTCTGCTATACGATATATTTGCCGCCTTGGACATGCACGGCGCTTTATATTTGATAGGCACTTCATAGCTATCACAGCGTCTCTCCTCTATCTAAGACCCAAAGAATAATATTTACTTACTACTATCAAATATTTGAGCTGGGAGCTCCCGTTAAGGAGCCACGCTAGACGGACTTGGGGGAGAAGGCGAGGCCGTCTATGACCCCAAGGCTACCCAGGCGTGGTACAGTGGGAGCTCCCAGCTCAAATATTTGAGGTGGGGGCTTCCCTTAATACCCCGCCGTTGAGAGTGCCCAAAGAGAGAGGCTTACCTCCTCCCAATGAAATTGGGTGATCGCGTGCGGGGAACAGGGAAGCCCTCACCAAAATTAAATTACCAGAGCTTTCTCCATCTAAGTTCTCCACGCCTAAGTTTAGCCGAAGACAGCGGTCTTCCATCATCATCCTTCATCAGCGCCACCACCACTATGTCAAGAGGCTTTAAACCGTGGCTTCGCCTTATTCTATTTATTTCAAGGGCTCTTGGAAGAGTTTCCTCACTAACTACAATAGCAGATATATCTCCATCAGTTATTGTTGGACCGTAGGGATCCTCAAGTATCACTATGGACGCCCTCTCGAAAACACCAAGGCTCTTGAGAAACTCTTCCAGCTTCTTTCTTCTCTCAGTAAGCGGAGACACCTCATGCGCCTTTCTTCGGGCAAGTCTGTCGCTAGTGATCCCAATAACTACGCGGTCTCCGATCTCAAAGCACTTTTTGAGCAACAGCTTGTGTCCATTGTGTAAGAGATCGAATGTACCTCCAACAGCAACATAGGAGTATTTGCGGATCCTCAAGGCGTTGTCACCCTAGCTACCTAGGTATGAAGTATTCGCTAACATACCTTTAAAGTCGGAAAAATTTATGTCCAACAGAAATATATTTTAGTGTTGACCGGGGCCGGAAAAGGCTGGGTCCCCTCTCTAATGAGGAGAGGGGCAGTAAGCCGTAGCTCAGCAAGGTAGAGCGGCGGGCTCCAGAGCTCAGTGTTCCACTATGACCGTAAGGGATGATATAGCTCTGGAGCGGAGACACCCGTTGGTCGTGGGTTCAAATCCCACCGGCCCCACCAAATTTTCACTAGCAGGAAACAGCTATTCATGTTAATTTAGTCTAGATGGAGTAGAATTGAGGTTATTGGAGCCCCGGGCGGGACTCGAACCCGCGACCAACGGCTTACGAGGCCGCCGCTCTGCCAACTGAGCTACCGGGGCCTTATCATTAAGTTAAATCAGTTCCAATGTTCTTTAAATTTTCCGTTGCACTGCGAAAGGCAAGTAATATACTTAGGGTAGAGTAATGTACATAGAAGGTGTAAGGAGGAAAAAGATGGGTGGCGCAGTCTTCTCAGCCAAATATAACATCCGCATACATTTCGAAGTTGACGGCGTAGTTGAGAAGCCAGATGTCATAGGTGCAATCTTCGGTCAAACCGAGGGATTACTTGGTGATGAGCTTGACTTAAGAGAGTTACAGAGAACAGGAAGAATTGGTAGAATACAAGTGCACTTGGAAGTTAAGAGTGGAAAAACTACTGGAGAAGTAGTAATTCCATCGAGTTTAGGCAGAATTGAAACTGCATTAATAGCTGCAGCTGTTGAAACAATAGATAAGGTTGGTCCCTGCACTGCGAAATTCTTACTCAAGGATATAGAGGATTTGAGAGAGGAAAAGAGAAAACGAGTGATCGAGAGAGCCAAAGAAATACTATTGAAATGGGAGCAAGAGAAAATACCTGAAACTAGGGAGATCATAGAGAAAATACTTAGAGAGGTGAAAACAGCAGAGATCATTAAGTTTGGTGATGAAGAGCTGCCAGCAGGACCAGATGTACCTCACAGTGACACTATAATAATCGTCGAGGGGAGGGCGGATGTTATAAACTTGCTGAAGCATGGTTACAGAAATGCAATTGCAATAGAGGGAACATCAATACCTAAAACGATAGTTGAATTGAGCAGAAAGAAGAAAGCCATAGCATTCGTTGATGGCGATAGGGCTGGGGAATTGATATTGAGGGAGCTCGTCCAAGTGGCCGACATAGATTTCATAGCTAGAGCTCCTCCTGGAAAGGAAGTTGAGGAATTGACAGCTAAGGAAATAGCTAAGTGCCTATCCAACACCATACCGGCAGACCAGTATATTGCGCAACTGGAAAAAGCAAGAGCCAAGATAAAGCTGATACATGTACCTGAGAAAGTAGTAAGCAAGATTAAGGAGCTAACAGGTACTTTGAAAGCAGTGCTATATAATGAGAATTGGGAGGAGATAAGTGAGCTCCCCGTGAGAGAGCTAATTGAAAAGCTTCAAAAGCTTGAGGAAAAAGTGCAGGCCATAGTTTTCGATGGAGTTATAACTCAAAGGCTAGTCGACATTGCAAATGAGAAAAACATAAGGATAATTATTGGCGCGAGGGTCGGGCACTTAACTAAGAGGCCGCTCGGCATCACTTTAGCCACATTTAATGAACTGCAGCAGTAGCTTCAAATTATCAGTGCCTTTTGAACCACATGTCGAGAGTCGTAAGTGAGCGGGTGCTTAATATTTTGCTTTCATCATACCCGAACACGGATAGTATGCGCAGAGCAGATGGTAGTATTTGTTTGGACACATAGTAGTCTACATCTACGTCGCTGCGGCTAACCATAAAGTATGGTCTTGCTCTATCAGATACTCTCTTGGAAGCACCCTTCACAACGATATATCCCACTTTATCTCCTATCTCAAGCGAGTAACCCTTGCTCAGTAGCATTTTTGCCACTCTAACGTGTGGAGTATCAACCTCATATTCACTTATTGACTTAGACAGAGTTTTCCAAATAACTAGTTTTTCGAGGGGTATTTTTCCAGACTTTAAACTGTCTATTACTTCCTGGACATATTTTGCTGCTTCTTGAGGCGACTTTCTCTTCAAAACTATCTCTATCACCTTAAATTGGACTTCTTGAGCGAGTTCGCACCAGTCGCCGCGAATTGCTTCAAAACCAACTATCTCGATTCTACCATCAGGTAGGAGGCCTGCATATCTCTTTGCAGCTTCTGTAAATAGGCATGTCCTGTATATCTTGTCTATTTTAATTTCGAGGCCTATCTTATTCTCAACCTCTGATATGAATTTATTAACTTTCTGAGGTTCATAAATTACAAAGAGAGAATCTGTATCTCCATAAATAATTTTTAGAGATAAAGCCTTAGCTAGATTAATAGCTTCACTAATTGTTTTTCTTCCATATGCAGTTGTTGCTTCAGCACACTGCTTTATGTACCACCTAGCACCTAGCCAGCCCGTGTAACCATAGCATGCATTTGCTATTACCTTCACTGCCTTTTGCCTATTATCAATAATCACATATTCAGGTGAACGCGGATCTAATTTCTTTAATTGACTCTTCAATTTTCTTCTTAATTCCAAAAGCTTTTCTAGTACTCTTTTAAAGAAGCCTGGAGGGCTCTTTCTAAATCTGTGGCCAACTTCTGGCGCGACGTAACATTCATCCGGGGGAATTCTTTCTTCTGGAGGAACGTAGGTGTCTGGACTTATATTGTACTTTATCATTAGGCTTGGATACATTGCTGAAAAGTCTATTACTGCAACGTTTTCATGCAAACCCTCAATGGGCTTGAGAACCAGTGCACCTCTATATGGCGTATAGGGCCGCTCTATCCTGTTTGGTATCAACTCATTTTCCATGAAAGCTTGGCGTATAAGGAACCATTCAACCCTAAAGCCCACGGGAGCCGCGAGCACTTGATCCAAAGGTATACCCGTGATACTAGCCAGCTGTATTGCAAAGGGAAGAGCTTTCTCGGCGACTTTGAGTGTTAGTTCTGCGGCTTCAAGTGAGTGCTCTAATAGAATACTGCGCTTATCGCCTTCTCCCCATAATTGATAAACCCATGGGGGATTTATGAGCCTTTGTTTTTCTCTCGGCTTTACACCTAGATAATCGGCTACGTTGCCGAGAGTCTTGATTTTAATTGCATATAAGTCTTCAGCATAATCCAGCATATCCACATTAGCCCTTCCAGCAATTGATATGTGACCATATACGCTGGTTTGGGGAGCTGATAATTCTCGGCTGACTGGGATCTTGACACCCAACATCTTAGCTCTTTGCACTATATATGGCCAGACAAACTTGTTTGAGTTATATCCAACAATGATGTCCGGGTCCTCGTCTAAAATGAACTTGCTGAATGCTGACAGTAGTTCCCTTTCATCAAGTGTTTCCTGCGTAAATTGAGTTTTCTTACCATCACTAGTCACGATCGATATTGCAACTATTGGATCAATTTGTGGTTTTGGTGAACCCCTCTGACTGTACCACTCAACATCAAATGCCAATACTTTAAGTTCTGGAATGCGAGAATACTCAACTGTTTTGGGATCATCAGTCACCTCATAAACTGCATCTACGCGTAAATTTTCATCCCGAGAAACCTCGGAAACTTTAGCAATGTGCCAAGTGCAGGGATATACTCCCTTATCTATCATGTACCTCATGTAAAAGCGGATGTCTGCTTCAAGTACATCTGAGACAAAGGGGTTCTTAGCTATTTTATCTTTGTACTCACTTAAGCTTGCGGGTAATTGACATATAACTTTCAATGCCTTGACCGGTTTCCCAAAATAGTATTTATCAACTTGTGAAATACTTAGTATTGGAGATGCCGGATCACTTAATTTTTTAATTACACTTGCTAATGAGGGAATGTACTCCGGCTTTTTAGGTAAAACGTAGAAGTAGGGTTTAAAGCGCTTATCCAGTAAAAGTATTCTTCTACCATCCTCAGCTACAGCCCAAATGCATACGGTTGGCACGTTTCTTTCAACAGTATAGGTGATATCGAGAGGCCAAAACATGACTTCTTTGCTCAATAGCGTTCCCCATAGTGATAAATGCTACGCGTAGGATATGTTTCTTGCTATGCTGGAATCATACTAGTAATTTATACATGACAACAGCAGGCTCACCATTCCTATAGTATCGACCTATAACATATGATTCGCTAAAGCCCAGTTTCTCATACAGCTTCCTGGCGGCATGATTGCTTACTCGCACCTCTAATCGCATTAGCTTAGAGCCCAGCTTCCTAGCCAACTCCTCAGTAGCTATCATAAGCTGAGTTGCTATTCCACGTCTTCTATACTTGGGATGCACTGCTATTGAAATCACATGACATAAATAGCCCCTTCTAATTAGGGATATTACATAGCCAACGATCTTCCCACTCAACTCAGCTACCAGAAACGTTTCATTACACATTATAAGCAGGGTTCTTAACAGCTCCTTTGGATACGGCTCTTTAAACGATAGGAGCTCTATGTTGAAGATAGCATCGATATCTTCAGCTCTCACCCTTCGAATAATTGGTGAGTGCTTTTCACTGAACTTACTTGCCACGCTTCTTGTGCACCAAGAACACATTTGCTAGTGAAAGATAAAAGTGTTAATCAACCAAACATATCATGAGGGATTTAGAATGAGAGTGAAGTGGCTTAGTCATGCGGGATTTGAAATTGAAATTGGAGGAAAAAAAGTTTTAATTGATCCATGGTTAACTGGTAACCCCCTAGCTAGGAACAAGCCAGATGAATTTAAAGATGCCAACTTGATACTCGTAACCCATGATCACAGCGATCACTTAGGAGATGCAATTGAGATAGCTAAAGTTAGTGGTGCAACCTTCATAGGTATTCATGAGCTAAGTGTATACGCTTCATCTCAGGGCGTGAAGAACACCATTGGAATGAACATTGGGGGGACTGTTGACTTCGAAAACTTAAGGATCACTATGGTTCCAGCCATTCACTCATGCAATAGGGGGAGCCCAGCGGGATACATCATTAGGAGCGGAGATGAGGCAGTATACCATGCAGGGGATACAGCTTTATTCGGTGATATGGCACTTATAGGTGAACTATACAAGCCTAAGATTGCAATGCTCCCCATAGGCGGCCACTACACTATGGGACCAGAGGAGGCGGTAAAGGCAGTTGAACTTATAAAGCCCCGAATAGTAATACCAATGCACTACAATACATTTCCAGTGATTAAACAGGATCCTATTAGATTCGCGGAAATGGTTAAGAAAAGAATTTCTAGCGTAAAGGTTTTGATAGCAGAAATTGGCAAGTGGATTGAAGTTAATTAAAGGAAGTCGAAGCTATAAGAATGGATTATTTAAGGATACTCAAGCTTGGACATCAAATGCAGGGAAATCTGAGCGTGAAAAATTGCGAAAAATAATAGACTACCTGAATACAAAAGAAGCAATTGTATTAAAGGAGCTCGGAGAATTCAATGGAAAGTGTCCATTGAATACGCTAATTGAAAGATGTAAGCATAAATGGAGTTTAGGAGAACATGAAATTAACTCCATAGTGGAGAGATTATCTAAAAAGGGGCTTATTAAGAAGCTCACTTTCAAGCGCCGCATATTGGTTGCCAAAAAGAAGTTAGATGAGTTACCAGAGAAAAAGCTCCTGCAACTAGTGGAGGAGGCAGGGGGAATAATTGGGATAGAGGAATTAGTAGAGCTGTGCAGGAAGAAGGGGATTGACATAGAGCCAGCTCTTGGTTGGGCTAGGAAAAAGGGGCTCGTGAAGGTCTATAGAAGCAGTGGAGCTGTGAAAGTCAAGCAATTAGTGACTTGCAATAATTTCACTCGAGAGAGCAATAGCATTATTTCATTGATAAGGGAGGCTTGTAAAATGGGAGCGGTAATCGATGAGCTCGACGAGGAGCTCATGAAAACCCTAAGTGAACTACGCGAAAGGGGGTTCATAGACATTAGGCAAATTAAAAACGCCATACTGCTTATGACCGATTTTGGGAAGAAAGCATTGCGTGAAATGAATGTCGAGGAAGTTAAAGAAAAAATTGGAGCACTTACAGAGGAAATGTTGTCAAGTAGCAAATGGATGAACCTATCAATTAAGGCATACAACTTAAATTCAGGGGCCAAATGCGAGTGGCCAGCACACGAGCACATTTTTTCAGCCTTCATTGAGAAGATCAAGAGTATTTTGATTAGCTGTGGGTTTTGTGAGGTGAAGAGTAATATTATCGAAAGTGTGCTATGGAATTATGTGCTCTTACTCTATCCGATAGACTTATTTATTCAAAAGTTCCTTGATGAAGCACTCATTATTAATTATTGCAATCAAACTGGAAAAACACTTGAACTGAGAGAAGAAATAATGCAGTTATTCAATTACTTAAGCACATACACGCAGAGAGGAGTAGGCATAAAGACTACGGCATTGATGTTAAAAACAGAACCCATGTCAACAATATTAAAGCACTTGGTTGTAGGAGAAAAATGGAGAAAAATATTATTGAGCAGAGGAGAGATCAGAGTTTTCTGTTTACAAGAAGTTATTAGAAAGAAAAGTATTCGCCAAGGTCTAGAGGAGTATTTCTTGGCAGCGTTAATGGGTGGGGAGGATGTGGCATTAATGGATGCAATAAAGATTATGGAATTGATCCTAACCGAACTGGACTTCAAAAAATACAAGGTGGTACCAGCATACATACCGTACGCCAAGCCAGGGATAAGAGTAATTGCTTGGGGTGACAAAGGTAAGGTAGAGGAATTATATGGAGGAGTTTTGAAGCCGGATATTGTGAGAATACTTCAAGTTAAATGTCCAATAGTCTTTTTGCAGATAAATCTGAGTGAAATATTTTCAATTGTAACAGGATATACTTCACATTATATAAAATTAGATAAAATTAGAGAGGATAGTTTATGGTTGAAGTTTCAATAAATCTCATTGAAATGCGAAAAGCACTTAAAAAAAGGTTCAGTGCAGACGATCTATGCAGTATTCTCGAGCAAATAGGCTGCAGAATTCTTATGTTTAATAAGAAATCTGGGAAAATGCTCATAGATGTGCCTTGGAATAGAATTGATCTGTACTCTCAACTTGGAGTTGAAAGAGAAGTAAAAATTAGAAAATGCGGCATCAAGTATGCAATGGATATTATCGGAGAAAAAGCATACAGCTTTAAAATTGGACGCCAATTTTTAGGGGAAGGATGTTCTTTTTCTTGCTCGGTTATTAGAGATGCAAAGTTGAATAGTTTTTTAATTAATGAATTTACCCATTTTCTGAGAAGAATAAATGACTATTATTGTTTTAAAAGTAGATCAGCAACCATTTTAATGCTTGATTTAAACAGATTGACTGCAGAACCTGCAGTTATTGAGAGACTACCCCTAAGCAAATTATCAAAGGAAATTGTAATGAAAAGCCTCATCAATGAATACACGAGCATGTATCCATTTGGTGAAATAGGTTCAATAGACATTATAAAGCTGTTAAGTGAGGATAGTAAGGTAGATGTCATAATTGGGGATCGCGACGAGATTGTGGCAATTCCACCATTCATAAATAAGAATTACATGGCAACATCAAATTCCAGAAATCTGCTGCTCGCAGTCATAGGTCACAGCAACGAGGTCGTAAGAAAGGTTATCACAGTTACAACTTTGAACTTTGCTGAGAGGGGTGGAGAAATAGCGTGCTGCGAAGTGATTTACCCTCATGGTGAGAAAATCATTGAACCAAAAGTCGCGGAAAAAAGAATTACATTAAACCTTGCTGAAGTAGAGAATTTACTAGGATGTAAAATTGAGAGTGAGAAAGTCATTAAACAGCTTTCTTCAGCTGGCTTTGAAGTTGCGTCGCAGGAAGATGAAACTGTTGAAATAAAAATTCCAGCTTATAGGGTTGATATTGAGCAACCCATTGACCTAATAGATGAGTTATTGGCAGCCATCAAGGTACATGAGGTTAAACGTAAACTCCATATTTCAATACCTGGGGAAAAAGATGTAGAGACTGCGATTTCAGAGAGAATAAGAAAAATACTCGTGGGTATGGGGTTTCAAGAAGTAATAACGCACACATTGGTAGGTTTAGAACTTCTCACTTATAAGATGAATGTTTCAGAGGATCCTTCAGTGATTAGGATAATGAATTACGTTTCGAAGAAACATTCTTGCTTAAGAAGCTGGCTAATACCTTGCCTTCTAGAGTTTCTGAGCTTAAATAGACATGTGAGGTACCCGCAAAAGATCTTTGAAATAGGTAAAGTTATTAGAAAGCTACATCCTCAGGAGAGCTTGATTGAAGGTACTAGCTTGGCTATTGCCATGACGGGCAGCAAGGTCGGATATGAAGATGTCTACACAGTCCTATCTACCCTCTCAAAATTCATAAAAATCAACTTTTTAGTGAGGGAAGGTAAGCATTCATCCTTTATTGATGGACGTTTCGGCGAAGTGCTCATTAATGGACGCGTAATCGGAATTATAGGTGAAATCCACCCAAATGTTTTGAATAATTTTAAGTTAAGTAAGCCTGTGGCAGTACTTGAAATATCACTAAGCAACTTACGAAACCTACAAAAATAGATGCTTAAAGTGGAGTGTCATATTTATGACCAGCAATTTGGTGGGGCCGCGGAGATTTGAACTCCGGTCACGGGGACCCATTGGGGGGTTTTTAACCTAACCCCGCAGCCTTCCAGGCTAGCCTACGGCCCCTTCAATTGAGACTTAAATAGATATCCGAGAGGCAGTGTATTCAAAAGGTAATTTAAATCTTGCTCCAATCAGCTAATGCTTTTATGTTAAGAAAATCATAAAGATTTAAGGGAGCGGCTTGACAGCCGAAGAAGAATTGGCCAAGAAGATTGCAGGAGAAATAGTGCTTTCAGATAGGCCATGGTCTGCAATGCGTAAATGGAGAGAGCTGTTCAATATTTCTCAAATTGAGCTTGCAAATGCGATGAGCGTCTCTCCATCCGTCATTAGTGACTATGAAGGAGGGAGGAGGAGATCTCCCGGAGCAAAGTTCATTAAAAAATTCGTTGAGGCACTAATTCAAATCGATAAGAGTAGAGGAGCACCGGTGCTTAAAGAGTTTGCTAAGCTGATGAGCATGCCAGCCGATGCAATTCTAGACATTAAAGAGTTCTCCGAACCTGTGACTGTTAAGAGGTTATGTCAAGTAATAAATGCTGAAATAGTGGCTTGCCCGCATTTGGCAGATAGAAAGATCTTTGGCTACACGGTGGTTGACAGCATAAAGTGTATTGAAGCTCTTTCGGGCATAGATTTCTTGAAATTGATGGGTACAACATCTATGAGAGCACTAATATTTACGAAAGTAACCAGAGGAAGATCGCCAATGGTCGCTGTAAGGGTTCATCCGATAAAGCCAGCAGCAGTTATAATTCATGGAACTACGAAAGTTAACTCGCTAGCCGTGAAGTTGGCAAGAATTGAGCAAATACCACTGGCCGTTTCACATATGCCCTCTATTGAAAAGTTACTTCAAGCATTGAAAGATTTCAGTCTAAGCATTGAATGAAATGAATGGTTAAGATAATCAAAAGCGGTAAAAGCTGGCTAAGCACCAGTATTAGTTAGTGAAAATTATGACATTAAGACGTAGCAGGCTCAGTGTGAAGAAGATTTTAAGTGCGATAGCTAATGAGCTGAGAATCCAAATGCTCAAGAAGCTGAGTAAGGAGGGGCTAAGCTTCACCGAACTAATGCAAGAGCTCAATATGTCCCCAAAAACTGATGCGGGAAAGTTCGGCTATCACCTTAAAACCTTGGTTGAAGCCGAGCTCATAGCACATGATAAGAGCTCAGGTAAATATGTGCTAACTGAGCTTGGCAAGCTAATTATGGATTTAATATGGGAACTCGAGGAAGTCAGCCTGAAGCGGTCAAGAAAGATTTTGGTTAGGACATCTAGCTTAACCATCGAACCATTTGAAAGGAGAAAGATAGTTGAAGCGCTTATGAGAGAAGCAAAAGTTCCGAGGAAGTTGGCTGAGAGAATAGCACTTGAAGCTGAGGAGAGAATTCTACAGCTAGACATAAAGTATCTAACAGCTCCGCTTATTAGAGAATTTGTCAATGCCATTTTAATAGAGCAGGGACTTGAAGACTATCGCCATGCAATGACGAGATTAGGACTCCCAGTATATGATGTCGAGCAGCTAATTGAGAAAAAGCGATTCACGCCTACAATTCCCGATGAAATTCATGTACTTGCTGGAGATGCCGTAATGAGTGAGTACACGCTTCTAAGACAGTTGCCTAGAAGAGTTGCAGATGCACATTTATCTGGAGCAATTCACATAAGCAATACAAATTACTGGACCTTAAGGCCCGCTACGCTGCATCATGATGCACTATTCTTTTTAAAGAACGGTTTAAAGCTTGACTTTATAGGGGCGGAGTTTTCGTCAATGAATCAGCCGAAAAGTTTTGGTGCAGCAATAAATCTACTATTCAGAACTGCGTATATGATGCAGAGCAACCTCGCAGTTGGTCAAGTAATTGATGACATAAACTATGTGCTGGCACCATTCATTAAAGATATGGACTTTGATGAAATTGTGAGGGAGATTAGGGTAGCATTACTAGCAATTAATCAACTACCCACATCGAGAGGTAAGATTTTACCTTTAGCAATAGGTTTGAGCACAACGCTCCCAAGAGTAAAAAGTGAGTTTTTTGAAGATTTCATTGATGAAGCGCACTTGGTGTTCAGGGCATTTATAAAAGCAATGTGTATGGGCGATGACGATGGCAAACCATTCTTCACACCTCTTCCTCTAATAAAGCTGGGCAGGGAATTATTGAGAGATGAAATAAGTGAGCTGTTTATGGATGCCTGTAAATTGACATGCAAGTGGTTTACTCCATACTTCATTAATATGAATGCAAGATGGCAAGGGGAAGTTGTTAGTTATGGATGGGATTTGTCAAGACTTGAGAAGGGGAGAGTTGAGGGAGGTGAAGAAGCAGTTTTGCGTACAGGCTGCTTAGGCTCAGTATTTATTAACTTGCCGAGAATAGCACTCGAAGCTAATGGTGAAGATGACGCGTTCTTCGATCAGCTAAATGAAGTGATCAAGATGTGCATGGAGGCCCTGCGAAGGAAGTACGAAATAATAGAGAAGAGATTGAGCATGAAGATGCTTCCTCTGCTGAGCATCCCAACCGAAGATGGGCCATACTATAGAATTGAAAATGCAATATACAATATTGGTTACGCAGGACTACCCGAAGCTGTGAAAATGCACACCGGCTTTTGGCCGCATGAAGATAAGCACTCATTTGTCTTTGCAAAGAGAGTGGTGAATTTTATGAGAAGGAGAATAAGTAAGCTTAGAGGAAGATGGTGCTTAACATCAGTGGCGCTTGAAGATGTCGGTGGGAGATTCTTTAAGAACGATATGATGCGGTACGGATATTCAAGCATAAGAGAGAAGATTGGAGAGGAAATATACACTTCTAACGCGCATGTCCCGCTCCATGCAAAAGTATCGCTCATTAAAAGAGCGTATATTGAAAGCGTATTTCAAGAGAGAACACGTGGAGGCCATGGATTGAACATATACATTAAAGAGCCAGCGCCAAATCCGGAATATATGTCGAAGACGATAAGGGAGATCATTGAAAAGACGAATATTGGTGCATTCACCATTTCAAGAGACTGGACATACTGCACATCATGCGGTGAGCTAACACCTGGTAAGCACAATAGATGTTTGAAATGTAATAGGGCGTTAAAGGGCATAGTTTACTACTTAAAGAGGGTAAATGTATACGAAGTTGCTGAGGATCATGAAGTAAAAAGAGTGAAGTACATACTCTGATCTTATAGATCATCCGTATAGTATTGAGGGAAGCTTCATTACTTGATTGCTCCCAGTAAGAGAGCTAGAAGAGCCATTCTGACTAGCAGGCCATACCATGTTTGTTTAAAGTATTTCGCATGCCTTGTCTTATCGACTTCAGGAGATAGCTCATCCACCCTTGGCAATGGATGCATAACAATTAGGTCGCTTTTACCTAGAGATAGAATCGATGGATCAACCCTATATGAACCCCTAACCTGCTCGTATTCACTTAGATCGGGAAATCTCTCTTTCTGAATTCTAGTTACATAAAGCACATCTATTTCTCGAATTACCTCTTCGAGACTAGTGACTTCCTTAACTTCCATGCCAACAGACTTTAAATCTTCAATTACCTCTCTTCTCATCTTAAGTTGGGGCGGAGCTACAAGTACTAGTGAAATATTGAATTTGCTAAGCGCATATGCTAGTGATTTAACTGTTCTACCATATTTTAAGTCGCCCATCAGCGCTATGGTTAAACCATCAATCTTCCCCTTCTCTCTCCAAATTGTATATAAGTCTAATAATGCCTGTGTTGGGTGAGACATGGTACCTGAACCGGCGTTTATTACTGGAATTGATGCAAGATCCGCAGCCAGCTTTGCTGCTCCCTCCATGGGGTGTCTTAGTACAATGATATCAGCATAATTTTCCACTACGCGCACGGTATCGGCTAGTGTTTCTCCCTTTGCTACCGAAGATACTGATGGCTCAGCGAAGCCTATGACACCTCCACCCAATCTCAGCATTGCGGATTCAAAGCTAAGGCGAGTGCGAGTGCTAGGTTCAAAGAAGAGCGAAGCAAGTATCTTACCTCTTAAAAGTGAGCTGCCGGTTTTAGCAATAGTCTCCATTCGATTTGCAATTTTGAAGATATATTCCAGTTCTTCACGCGTATAGTCCTTGATATCTATGAAATCTCTGCCTTCAAAGTTAAAGGAGCTCACAAAGCCCTTACATCAAGTTTAATACTCTACACCCATATTTCTTTTTCTCTAACTTGCAGTAATTTGATTTTTATGCTAACTTCAACAACATTTATTTGGCTGGTGGAAGAATGGAGGAGGAACTGAGAATAAGAAAAATAAGGGATGGAACAGTTATTGACCACATAACAGCAGGCTATGCACTCAGTGTACTCAGAATTCTGGGAATAACTGGTCGCGAGGGATTTGTAGTTAGCATTGCGATGAATGTTCCCAGCAAGAAGCTTGGTAAGAAGGATATAGTGAAAGTTGAGGGAAGAGAGCTTAAAGCAGAAGAAGTTAATAAGATAGCGCTAATAGCACCTAGAGCGACAATAAACATAATTAAGGACTATGCAGTTGTGAAGAAAATACGTGTAAATCTCCCAGAGGAAATTGAGGACATAGTGAAATGTAGAAATCCAACATGTATAACAAATAGCCCTAGAGAGCCAATTAAGCCGAAGTTCAAAGTTATAAGCAGAGAGCCCGTGAAGTTAAGATGCATGTATTGTAACACGACAATAGAAATAGGAGATATAATAAAGCAGCTAACTTGAAAACAGCGATAAGCCACGCTAAAATATTTTAAACTATTTTAGAAATTAATTTCAAAGGTTGCGGAGAGCATGAAAATGGGAGGGCTAGCGGAAAAGTTAAAGCAAATACTTGAAGTAGAAGAGGAAGCAAAGAGAAAAATTGAGGAGGCAAAGAGAAAAGCTGATGAAATGAAGGAGGAAGCAAGTACTAGAGCTCAGGAATTAATGAGAGAGCTTGATAGTAGAGTTAGGGAGGAAATTTTGAGGATTAAAAGGGAGAGGGAGAAGAAAACTGAAGAAAGAATCAATGAAATACTTGAAAGGGCAAGGGAGGAGGCAAGGAAACTGAAGGAGGAGGTGGCCAATAAGATGAATGATGCAGTTAAGACGCTTTTTGAGAAAGTCTTGGAGGTCAAGATATGAAGAGGATTATTGTGGGCGAGGAAAAGATAAGTAAGTTCATTGAGGAAATCAAGAGGAAAGCTGATGAAGAAATCAAGAGAATAATTGAGAATGCTAAGAGGGAAGCTGAAAACATTATTAATAGAGCAGAGCGTGAGCTAGAGCGTAGAGTTGAAGCTAAAATCAGCCAGGAAACTTCATCACTTGAAGAGGAAGACAAGAGAAGAGTTGCAGAGGCAAGACTTGAAGCGAGGAGAATGATCTTAGAAGTTAAGGAGAAAGCGATTTCAAGTGTTTTTGAGAAGTTGAAGAGTCAGCTTAGAGAGTTTACGCGAACTCAAGATTATGTGGAGGTTCTAAGTAAGCTAGTATGCGAGGCAGGTATTGCACTTGGGGGAGGAGAGCTAATAGTTGAAGTTAATGAAGACCACAAAAACCTCAATATAAATTGGGATGAAGTGGCAAGGACAATAGAGGAGAAAACTGGAAAGCCAACGAAAATCTCGGTATCATATACTCATGTAAGTGACATTGGTGGAGCAATTGTTAGAACCGCTGATGGAAGATTTACTTTCGATAACACCTTTGAAGGGAGAATTGACAGAATGCAGAAGACGCTGAGATTACTTGCCGCCAAGAGATTATTCGAGTGAATTGGGGGATTTATCTATGAGAATCGCCTTAATAGGGGATTATGACACAGTTATTGGATTTAAACTTGTCGGGATAAGTGAAGCATATGTTGTGAACGAGCCGAGGGAGGCAGAGGAGATAATTAAAAAACTGTCAAGGAACCCTGAAATCGCAATCATAATAGTTACTGAGGCCATAGCTTCATCAATAAGGAAGTTTTTAAGGCAATTCTATGAAAAGCCCAAACCTGTAATCGTTGAGATACCAGATAAAAGGGGACCAGTTCCAACAATTGAATTTGTGAGAGACTTAATAAGGAGAACTGTCGGAGTTGAAATAGTGTTAGAGTAGGTGGAGAATATGGAGAGAGTAGGTAAGATCATTAGAGTTGCAGGGCCAGTTGTGGCGGCTGAAGGGCTTAGAGGAGCAAAAATGTACGAGGTTGCAAGAGTCGGTGAAGAAAAGCTAATAGGGGAGATCATTAGGCTTCAAGGAGATGTTGCAGTTATACAGGTTTATGAGGAAACTGCTGGCTTGAAACCTGGTGATCCGGTATATGCGACTGGAAGACCATTATCTGTTGAGCTTGGACCTGGATTAGTAGGCCAAATTTATGATGGCATACAGAGGCCGCTACCAGAAATAAGGAGAAAAATCGGGGACTTTGTTAAGAGAGGTGTCACTGCACCAGCTTTATCTCGAGATAAGAAGTGGAGATTTACTCCACTAAAGAAGCAGGAAGACAAGGTTCAGGGAGGAGATATTATAGGCATTGTGCCGGAAACGCCCCTTATAAAACATAAGATCTTGGTGCCGCCAAATGTGACTGGGAAAATAGTTGAAATAGCCGATGAAGGAGACTACACCGTTGAAGATGAAATCGCAAAGGTAAAAACTCCCGATAACGAGCTAGTATCCTTAAAAATGATGCAGGTCTGGCCTGTGAGAAAGCCCAGACCATTTAAAGTCAAGTTGCCACCAGATGAACCACTGATAACTGGGCAGAGAGTAATAGACGCGCTCTTCCCAATAGCTAAAGGAGGTACTGCAGCCATTCCTGGAGGCTTCGGAACAGGCAAAACAGTCACACAGCATCAGCTGGCTAAGTGGAGCCATGCAGACGTAATAATCTACGTGGGGTGCGGTGAAAGGGGTAACGAAATGACGGAAGTATTGGAGAGATTTCCAGAGCTTAAGGATCCAAGAACAGGCAGGCCCCTAATGGAAAGAACAATACTTATAGCAAATGTCAGTAATATGCCCGTGGCAGCTAGAGAGGCGAGCATATATACTGGAGTGACCATAGCGGAGTACTTCAGGGACATGGGCTATGATGTTGCGTTAATGGCGGACTCTACTTCCAGATGGGCTGAGGCATTAAGAGAAATCAGCGGTAGGCTGGAGGAGATGCCCGGTGAAGAGGGCTTCCCGCCATATTTGGGTGCTAGGCTAGCTGAGTTTTACGAAAGAGCAGGTAAGGTGATAACTATTGGAAGCGAGGATAGGGTGGGCTCGGTTAGTATTATTGGAGCAGTTTCACCTCCAGGTGGAGACTTCTCTGAACCAGTTGTCCAGTGTACTTTGAGAGTTGTAAAAGTGTTCTGGGCACTTGATAAATCGCTCGCGGAGAGAAGACATTTCCCAGCAATAAACTGGCTGATCAGCTATTCACTCTACATTGATATCATGCAGGAGTGGTATGCTAAGCACATAGCGCCCGACTGGCCTCAATTGCGGGCTGAAGCAATGGCAATACTGCAGAAAGAAGATGAACTCAAGGAAATTGTTAGACTAGTTGGACCTGACGCCTTGCCTGAAACAGATAGGGAAGTGCTGGAGGTTGCAAGAATGATTAGAGAAGACTTTCTAATGCAACATGCATACCATCCAGTGGACTCCTACTGCCCCATTGAGAAGACATACCTCCTGCTCAAGACAATACTTCACTTCCATAAACAGGCTAGAAAAGCTATGGAGAGAGGGGTACCTTTATCCAAGATTTTGGCGGTACCAGTTAAGGATGAAATCGCAAGACTAAAAATAATACCGCCAGAGAAGTTTAAGGAAACGTATAGCTATATAGTCAAGGAGATAAATGAGCAAATTTCCCAGTTAATAAAGGAAGTTGAGGAGGCTGAAGAAGCATGAGTGAGGAAGCTGCTATTTCACCTTCAATTAAAGCTTTAAAGTATCGCACGGTCGCTGAGGTTTCAGGACCACTTCTAATAGTGAAAGATGTACATGGAGTAGCATATGGTGAGCTAGTTAAAATAGAGACGCCATCTGGGGAAATAAGGACGGGAACAGTGCTCGAAACAGGGAGAGGCTATGCTATAATACAAGTATTTGAAGGAACAAGGGATTTGGATACGAGTAAAACGACTATAAGATTCACAGGCGAAACCATGAAATTACCAGTATCAATGGACATGTTGGGCAGGATATTTAATGGTAGAGGAGAGCCAATAGATGGAGGGCCACCAGTAATTGCAGCAGACGAGCTAGATATACATGGAGCTCCAATAAATCCTGCGGCTCGAGAGTATCCTAAGGAATTCATTCAAACCGGAATTTCAGCAATTGATGGAATGAATACCTTAAGCAGAGGGCAAAAGCTACCTCTCTTCACGGAATCAGGGCTTCCGCACAACATTCTGGCTGCACAAATTGTTAGGCAAGCAACAATACCCGGAAAGGAGGAGGACTTCGCCATAGTCTTCGCCGCCATGGGCATAACAACTGAAGAGGCAATATACTTTAGGCAGGAATTTGAGAGAACTGGCGCCCTTGAAAGAGTGGTTATGTTCATTAACTTAGCTGAGGATCCAGCAATTGAGCGAATAATAACTCCGAGGCTTGCATTAACAGCAGCCGAGTACCTTGCATTTCAGCAGGATATGCATGTCTTAGTGATATTAACAGACATGTTAAATTATGGAGAAGCACTACGTGAAATAAGTGCTGCAAGAGAAGAGGTTCCTGGAAGAAGAGGTTTTCCAGGCTATCTCTACACCGATCTGGCGACCAATTATGAGAGATGCGGCAGAATTAGGGGTAAAAAGGGCAGCATAACACTGATACCGATAGTCACCATGCCAGGTGGAGATGTTACCCATCCAGTTGTCGATCTAACCGGGTATATTACTGAAGGGCAAATATACTTGGACAGAGCACTCCACAGGAAGGGAATTTATCCACCAATAAACGTGCTGCCATCGTTATCGAGATTAATGAAAGAAGCCACAAGATATACCAGAAGAGACCATCATCCACTAAGCGATCAGCTTTACTACTGCTATGCCGAAGGAGTTGAACTGCGCGGATTGGTTGCAGTAGTTGGAGAGGAAGCTTTAACCGAGAGAGATAGAAAATACCTAGAATTTGCAGATGCATTTGAACGCAGGTTCATAGCTCAAGGAGTATATGAAAATAGGGATTTAGACACAACATTAAAGATAGGATGGGATCTACTTTGCGAATACATACCAGAGTCCGAATGGAAGCGACTAGACCCAGATATAATTAAACAATACTGTCCAAGATACAGAAAACATGAGAACAAGCCAAGCAATAGCTGACCGGAATTTATTAAGCTAAAACCATCACCTAAACAATATAAAGTCTATTGAAATACGCGAGATTAATATTAGCGGTTACTCTAAGTGAAGCAGGGGGCCGTGGTCCAGCCTGGGAGGACGTCGCCCTCGGGCGGCGAAGGTCGTGGGTTCAAATCCCACCGGCCCCACCACACCAAAGAAAACAACTCATAAACACTAATCTCCCGCAGCAATTTCTCGAGAATAGAATCTGTGATCCTCCTTTTCCCAGTT
>Ga0190367_1000344_pt1 | contig 35014 bp, 23 predicted proteins | sample 4872181011_MG_FD_171838 | JGI IMG/M metagenome (GOLD analysis project Ga0190367, IMG submission 171838) | Hydrothermal vent microbial mat bacterial communities from Southern Trench, Guaymas Basin, Mexico - 4872-18-10-11_MG | ecosystem: Environmental > Aquatic > Marine > Hydrothermal vents >...
TCCTTATCCCGACCTTAGTTAGGCTGTCGATAAAATCCGTGAAGTTTTCCCCGATTATGAATAGAGGTATACCCATGCTTGAGGCGGCCAGTGCAGAGCCGAGAACGTCCTCTCCCTCCCTCACAACCACGGCCTCCTCGAAAACATAGCCCATCTCCTTAAGTCTTAAAAGCCCGTCGAGACTGCTGTTAACGTCTATTAAGTACGCGTTCTCAAATTTCGCATAGGATCTAAGCGCTTCTCCGCACTCCTTGGGGAGAGGAACTACGCCGCGCTTAGCGAGTGGAGCTAACGTATATATTTTGTCAACTGGAGCTGCGACTACCACTTTTCTCCGCGAGGGGCTTGAGTAAGCTACGTTTAAGCTTAATATCAACACTACTGCTAGGGCTAAGAGTATCCTCCTCACAGCGACACCCTTAACCTAGTACGTGTTAAAAGAGGCTTAATAACCCTCCGTCAAGTTTTGCTCTGTAGAACATAAACGCTACGTTTTTATAGAGTTCATAATTACTTTTCGTCAAAAGTAGATTAATATTACGTCAATCGAACTTCTATCTTGCAAGAGTCGAATAAAAAGGCTAATTCGTAAAGCCGAGAGCATTGAAAAAACTTGTGACGTTTACGTAAACAATATAAATTTTTCGCAAGTCTTTCCCCGCCGACCCTAAACGCTTATAAGTACTTATCCTTTACCCCTATTTGATAGGTGGAAATCATGGCAGCTAAAGAAGTAGCCGCAAAGGCGTTCACCCCCAAGGCCATCATCGTAGGCATCATTGGCTCCTTGGCTCTAGTATTCGCTGACGCCATCCTCGGCCCCACCAGCGGTTTCGTCGCCACCGCCGAAGTCAGCGTTATGACCGTGGTGATCCTCGCCATAATCCAGATGTACACTGGTATTGAGTTCAGCTTCGCTGAGTACGTGGTTATCTACGCGATGGTCTACGGAGCCGCTGCCACTTATCCCGGATGGTTCTTCTGGGTGTCAGCCCTAGTCATACCGAACGCTGAGGCACCCGGATGGTTAGCGGACTTCAGACCGTTCGTACCCTCATGGCTAAGTCTACCAAAACACTTGTACGACGCTTCTCTAACTGGCGGCGTGGCCGCGCCTTACGGTGAATTACTCCCACAGTTCGTGGTAGGCTTCGTCCTGATATTAGTGCTAGTACTAATCTCAATGTTCGGCTCGCTACCGTTCAGGAAGCAGGTAGTCGAGATCGAGAGGCTGCCCTTCCCAGCCACTACGGCCGCCTTCACGGCGGTCTCAATGGCCGTCGAGAAGCCGCCGGAGGAGAAAGTCCCAGTCCTAGGCTCTAGGAGGAACTGGCTACTCTTCGGACTCTTGATAGGCTTCCTAACCTGTATATTCACAGAGGGATACCTGGTCTCGACCCTCTGGCCGGGTATACCCGTAATACCCGGCCACCTAGGTGACGATCCCGGAGCGCCCGGCTTCCTGTGGACTATAATACCTGGAGCCGCGCTGGGCTTCGACATGAGCGCCATGTTCCCGTGGTCGTGGTTCGGCTACTTCGCCCCAATGGACGCTCTGATCACGATACTCATCATGTTAATCATAATCAACTTCATCGTAGTGCCGGGCATGATTAACGCTGGATTGATAGAGTTCGACCCATCCACACCTGTCGGAGACCTATACTTCGACATCTGGTTCTTCGCCGACTACAAGCTACACCCACTCGGCGCCGCCCTCCTGGCGGGCGGTGTAATCGGAGGATACATAGCGGCTTGGAAGTACATAGTGGAGTCCTTCAAGGACAAGAACCCGGAGTACGACTTCGTCAGCCCGCAGATGCAGTGGGTACTGAGCTTCGCCTCCGTCATAATATTGACCGCTGTAGGCGTGGCTTTCGGAGCCCCCATAATCCCAGCCTTCCTACTGGCGTTGTTCTCAATATACATACTACAGATGTGGGGAGTGAAAGGTCTAGGTTACATTAACCTGCAGTTCACGTGGGACGCCCACTCGAGCAGCATTATAGGTGAAATGTGTTACGCCGCTGGACTAATAGACACGGCCGAGCTAACTCCGGCGCTAGCTGGATACGTAATCATGGGCAGGCTGTTCACTAGGGGAGACATAGGCATCTCGGCCTTCTATGAGAGCTCAAGGTTCGCCTTCCTAGGACGCGTAAACACGGTGAAGACTATAATCATAGCGATAATTATAGGCCTGATAATCGGCGAGATAGGAGGCGAGTTCTTTGAGGCCTACCTGACCTATGCCTACGGTATCAACCACGACGTGTTCGGCACTTTCGTTGACGGTCTCTGGGTACTAGGCATACCGAGGCTGAGGGCCTATCACGCCGCCGGCTTCACCAGGTATGGCCCAACCCCAGCCGAGCTGCCTATCTTCATAGTGCTCTTACTCATAGGTATAATAATACCGGTACTACAGGCCCGCGTAGCCTTCACGATACCATTCATACCGATAGTCGCTGGCCTAACGCTGCTAATGAGCATGGAGGGCAACATGGACTGGGGCTGGCCATTCATACCCATATTAATCATTAAGTGGCTAGTCCTAAAGCTCGGTGGCACTAAGCTCGACGAGCAGGTGGCCAGGCCGTTCTTCGCTGGCGCTGCTGCTGGCGGTCTACTAGGGGCAGTGGTAAGCGGTATAGGAGCGGCGATTAAGGTCATGGGTGGCTAAGCCCTAAAAAGATTTATTTTTAATTCTTTTGCTATTCTTTCATTTTACATCTTTGGCTTCTTTTCAAATGGTTCTTTAGAGCGTTTTTCTGGAGGGGCTTAATAAGACTTAAGTAGTTCCTCTATGAGAGAAAGCTAGCTGATAGCTCCCAGAGGGTCAGTTATGGAGGGGAGAGAGGTAAAGCTGCAGGAAGGACTGACGTATAGGACTCTCCTAGCGATGGTGTTCTCATCGCTCGTGTTGATGCCAGCACTGATGTGGGTATACTTAGCTACAGGTGTCGCCGTCGGAACAATTGCCGCCGCGTACGCTACAATGCTAATCTTCGGAGAAATAGGGCTGCTCATGATGAACCCGCTAACCGCCTCAGAGCTAGCGACAATTAGGTGGGGTGCGTCGATGGCTGCTGGCTACCTGGGCGGTATTCTATTCACGGTGTACATGCGTAAAAGCCCGATAACTAAGGAGTTCGGAATCGCACAGAACATACCGTGGTGGGCTTGTCCCCTCGAGAATAGCCCAGCCATAGTCTACAGGATGATATGGCACAGGGATTGGCTCATACCCTTAGCCTTAGGTTTCATATCGCTCGGCCTCAGTTTAGCTGCTGGCTTTGCTCTATCTTTCGTGGCCAGAACTCTGTTTATAGAGGTCGAGAGGCTGCCGTTCCCGACGGGGGCGGTAGCCGCAGAGATAGCCATATCGCTCTCTGGAGGCGAGAAGGAGAGGTATAAAATATTCGCTGTATCGACCCTCTTAGCCGCCCTATTTGAAAGCGTCCGTCTGCTCTTACCGTCTATTGCCGAAATAACTCTAGGGCATAGGGTGATGCTGATAAACCCTGTTCACTACGACTTTACCCAGATGATAGACCCGGTGATTCCGGGGGCTACTCTAGGTATTACTACTAACATAATGGTTATTGCCCTCGGGCTGATAGTCCCCGAACCCATCGTTATATGGGCCTTCGTAACGGCGCTGCTGACATACGTAGTCGCCCCGCCAATACTGATATCCCTGAAAGTCTCGGGCTTCCCCTACTACCCCGGGAGGCCTATGTTCATCCCTGGAACGCTCACAGGGGCGTGGTACGAGCCAATGCTATTCTTTTGGCTTAGCATCGCGATAGGATTACTGCTGGCGGTGGGTATAATCCCCACTCTCTTAGGGGCGAAGCAGATAATGGGCGCGATAAAAGCCTCGTTTTCACTGTCCTCTGAGTCCGCTAGGAAGGCCGGAGTTCTCCCCGGTAAGACAGCGCTGATAATATTCGTCGGGGCAGCGCTGACCTCCGCCATAATAGGTTACATGCTGACCCCTATGGGTATACCGTTTCTGATAGGCGCTATCGCTATAACCGTGGGCTACAGCTTCCTCAACACAATTATAGGGGCTAGGTCTGCCGGCTTTACTGGAGGTCTATACACCATCCCCTATCTGAACGAGGTCACGTTCTGGCTTACAACCCCGCCGCCCGGTCCCGGGAACGAGATGAGCTATTGGGTCTGGTTCAACCCGTTCATATGGCAGAACCTGGACGGTGCCAGCATGTGTATAGGCTATAAGGCCGCGGAACTCACCAACACAAAACCCATGAGCATAGCTAAGGCCCACGTCCTCGGGGTAGTTATGTCAAACGTAGTGGGGATAATAATCGCTGGCCTGCTATGGTACGTGTACGACGTGCCCAGCAGGTTCATCCCCGCTCCGAGCTACCCGGCCGACGCCTTAATACGCTCGCTATTCATTACCCGTTCGCTAGGCACGTTCTTCAGACCTATGTTTATAGTCGGCTCGTTCATCGTGGGTGCTGTGATAGGGATAGTGCCGCGCATAGCCCCCTCCCTAGCGTCTATCATAGGTCTCCCGACGCTGTTCGGAGCTATAGCGGGTATCCTGGACATGCCCAGCAACTCCGTAGGTATAATGGTAGGCCTGCTCATGAAGAAGTTCCTAGAGAAGAAGATGGGTAAGGAGTGGGCTGACAAGTACGTCATGACAGTCGCTGCTGGCCTATGGTCTGGGAGCAGCATCATTATAAGTATGTCTACAGCTCTAAGCTTCATAAGGCAGGCCGTTGCTTATACCATATACTAAGGGTGCTAAACTTTTATGAGAACGTAGGGTGGCATGGAGTGGTGGTGGGTGTAGTGAGAACGAGAGGGGCGGCGATACTAATACTATTAATATTGCTAGCTGGTGTTATTGCGAGCACGCCAGCTCGAGCGGCTGAGAGGACTGTCGACACGGATAGGGTAATGAAGCATTTAGAGGCTTTCTCCAGTTTCTCCCCGAGGATATCCGGTTATGAAGGAGCGGAGAAAGCCGCGCAATACATAGCAGATCAGCTGAGAAGTTATGGGTATGACGTTAGGCTCGAAGAGTATAACGTCACCGTACCAGTAGATTACGGAGCTAAGCTGTACTTAGAGACTTCTAAGGGTAGCTACGAGTTAAAGGCGTATGCCCTGGCGCCTAACGTCGTCGAGACCTGCGCTACTGAGGGCCTTAAGGGTGAGATCGTCTACGTAGAGACGAAGTACAGCGATTTAAGGGATTTCGAGGGCCTGGACGTTAAGGACAAGATAGTGGCTCTAGACTACGACAGCGAGAAGGCCTGGAGATGGGCTGCCTACCTAGGAGCTAAAGCCGTGATCTTCTTAATAGACGAGGACGCTCATTTCACCTACCTAGATAACTTCTGGAAGAGGTTCTGGGTTCCCATAGACTTTCCAAGGATAGCAGTTAGGACGAGCGACTTCATGAGCGTATACGAGAACGGCGCGAAGGGCAAGATAGTAATTAAGATGAAGTACGAGGTAAGGAAGGCTTACAACGTCGTCGCAGTCGCTGAAGGGGACAGCGATACTATAGTGATGCTCACCACTCATTACGATACCTGGTCTGTAATACCGAGCTTAGCTGAGGGTGCCGACGACGCTTTAAGCGCGGCTGTTCTCCTAGATATCGCTCGCCTAGTCTATGGGAGGCATAAATATACGTTGATGGTCACGTTCTTCAGCGGCTACCACCAGGCCTTACAGGGAGCTAGAGAGTTCGCCTATGCGCACAAGAAAGACATATTACCGAAGCTCGGCTTAGTACTGGAGATCCAGATATCCTCTTCCTCTAAGGAGGTGGGCATCTACGATAGGGGTAACTTCCACGCTTACTACCCCGTTTCTTACCAGAACTCTATATTCCCTCTCAAAGAGAAAGCGCGTAAACTCCTCGAAGACAGGGGAGTTAGAGTAGTCCTGTGGGAGTACAGCCCGACCGAGGCGCCTATAGACAGGCCCAGGTACTTTAACTTCGAGATCTTCAGCATGCTGAACATACCCAGCATGGCCCTAGGCTCTTACCTCTGGGAGAGCAGGGCTACGCCCGCCGATACCTACGATAAGTTACTATCAAGCCCCGAAACTAAGCCCAGAGAGGTAGCTAAGCTGTTCGGCGACGCCTACCTAGCCCTAGCAGACCTCTTCTTGGACTACAGCGAGTCCCTGCTACACTTCTTCAGGGAGGGTAACTTAAGGAGCTTCAAAGGTAAGGTAGTTTACTTCGACGCTTCTGAGGGCGTCTATAAGCCGTTGGGCGACTCCCTCGTCTTAATGTTCGGCAGGTCTACCGTGAGAGGGGTGTGGGTGGCAGCGCGGCACTACGTTATAACCAAGACGGACAAGAACGGCCGATTCATAGTTAGAACGGTGGTGACGAGCGACTACGGCTCCTACGAGATATTCGCTTTCCAAGACGAGCCTCCCGAGGGGCCCATAAAGTACGCCCCTGACTTTGGCGTGTACGCGCGTATGGCTTTTAACGTGAGGGCCTTCAAAGAAGTAAACGATATAGAGGTATCCGTCTTTAATGCTGGTAGCGTGGTTTTCTTTGACGTTATGGATCCCGACACGGCCTCTCCTGTCTCTGAGTTTATACCAGTCCTAGTTATCGATCACCACACCCAGAACTACGCCCGTTACTTCAGCTTTACGTGGGAGTGGGTGGGCTTCGCTCCAAGCCGCGAAATGTCTACGGGCACGCTCGTCGTGTATGAGAACCCGAGACTCGCCCAGACGCCGACGTTCGACGCGGTCGTGGAGCTAGGGGGTACTAGGTGGTTTGCTGCTATCTTCAACAATAGGGGTAAAGGGTACGTCGTAGAGCCCGGGCAACAGATAATAGTGCCCTTCACGATTAAGGAGGCCTTCCTAGGCTTCAGACTAGTTGACGAGGAGAGAGTTAAAGCGGCTAAGTCTAGCAGGTTATTCGTCGAGCCGATAGAGTACACAATGAGCGAGGCGAAGGAGGAATGGGAGAGAGCGGAGGAGTACCTTAAGGAGAAGAAGTGGTACGAGGCCAGGGGTAGCTACGTCCTGGCTTGGATGTTAGAGAGGAAGGCCTACGTTAATCTCAGGAACTTCATATTCGACGCCTCTTATGCCTCGGTGTTCTTCCTACTCCTAGCCTTACCCTTCGCCTACCTACTTGAGAGGCTTGTCTTCGAGTTTGAGGACGTTAGGCGTAGAGTAATGGCCTTTGTAGGGCTGTTCATAGCGGTAGTCATATTCATGCTGTTCGAGCACCCAGGTTTCACCCTGATAGCGAGCCTACCCCTCGTAGCCATAGCCTTCCTCATGTTAGTACTAACGCTCGTACCGATGATAATCACCACTAACCACGCCATCGAGGCTATAAAAGAGCTGAGGACGCGCTTCATAGGTAAGCACTTTGCGGAGCTGGATAAGCTGAGCGCTATGGTACTAGCAGCATCTCTAGGCCTTAGAAACTTGAGGAGGAGGTGGCTGAGAACGACTCTCCTGATAGTCTCAATTATAATAGCTACTATGGCGTTCGTGTCAATAGTGTCTGTCCTCTCCACCCGCTACGTGGCTCCTGTAGCTACGTTCGAGGTCGATAGAGGATACGAGGGATTACTGATAAGGCAGAGGGGCTTCAGGCCGCTTCCGTCGTTTCTCTCCAAACAAATAGCCTCGGCGTTCCCGCAGGACGTGGAGTACGTGAGTGAGGTCATATTCTACTACCCGTTCGGTCAGAACATAGAGATAGCACGTACTAAGAAGGGCGAGCCAATAACTATAGACGCGGTTCTAGGGTTAGACCCCAAGGACTTCGAGGTCATACCAGCCCTCAGAGAGGACTTCGAAGCTCTCTTCGTAGAGGGTAGCCGGCCCTTCGAGAGTAGAGACGAGCTAGTGTGTATACTACCGATACAACTAGTCGAGCAGCTCAGTAACGCGGGTATTGACGTAAAGATAGGCTCTACAATCGAGGTACTGAATAGAAAGTTAGAAGTCGTGGGCATCCTGAACAACACTAAGGCGTACCTAAGCAATGTCAGAGATCTCGACGGCCTAGCCCTGCTACCCTTCGAGCGGGGAGAGGAAGCCGGGGGCAGGCTAACGGTTAGATCGGCCAACCCTATGGACCCGTCAGTCGTAATAATAGTCCCCTCGAATATAGCTAAGAGAATGGGCGGTCAGGTCTACGCCATACGTATAATACCCAAAGACCCGAGTAAGTCTGAGCGTATAGCCAGGAAAATGGCCGAGCTATTCGAGTACCACGTCTACTACTCCCAGAAGAAAGACGGGAAGTACGAGGTCATCCGCGTAGCCTCGGTAACTGCCCAGCAGGTGACTGGCCAGGAGGCTATCATACCGGAGATCCTCCTAATGTTCACCATACTGAGCTCTATACTGGGGGCCGTGTACGAGCGCACTAGGGAGATAGGTATCCTGAGCGCCGTCGGACTATCGCCGCTCCACGTAGCCGGTATATTCCTCATGGAGTTCACGATAGTCGCGGTGGTCAGCGCTTTCCTCGGGTACATGATGGGCATAACCATGCCAGCCCTGGTGAGCGGGTTAAAGGTGAACGCAGGCTCGATGTGGATAGTATTCTCAGTCTTAGCCTCGATGGGAGTAACTCTTGCGGCCACCGCGTACCCCGTAAGGTACGCGTCACGGCTAGTCACTCCGAGCTTTGAGAGGAAGTGGAAGCTTGAGACCCACGCCGTGAGGAGGGGTGACACGTTCATAGTTAAGATACCGTTCGTCATCAGCAGAGCCGAGGTGAAAGGAGCGCTTTACTACCTGAAGGAATACCTGAGCCTGTTCAGGTCTGAGGAGACCCCGGCACCTTTCGTGATAGACTCTATGGAGTATAAGGAGGAGAGAGTAGAGGGGCGTCTGGTGAGGATACTCGACATGAAGGTGAGGGTCAAGCCGCTTGACTGGGGCGTATCCATGATAAGTCAGCTTAAAGTCGAGACCGTGGGTAAGACAACCGCGTGGACGCTAGTGTTCGAGAGGCTATCTGGGACGGAGCACGTCTGGGTCAGGGGAGTCAGAGAGATGACGGACACCATAAGGAAGCAGCTGCTGATGTGGAGAGGACTACCCCCAGCTGACAGGGAGGAGTACATTAAGAAGGCGCGGGAGGAATAAGAGGGTTGAAGAAAGCGGCTTGTATTTTCGTTTTGCTAGTTATTCTTACCTCTATACCTATATCCTTCTCAACTCCTCCGAGCGTGTTTGACAGATACTTCATAGACGCGACATTATATCCGGAGAAGAGGATAGTTTCTGGAGTCCTTAGGGTCGAGTACCACAACAAGGGGACAGACCCTCTCTCAGAAGTATACTTCCACGTATATCCCAATGCCCCGTCTTTCAGGAGTTCGGGGGGCTATTTGAAAGTCAAAGAAGTACTCGTTAACGGTGGGGAGGCCCGCTATGAGATATGTGGTGAAGATGGGACGGCGCTGAAGGTAAACTTGGAGGCGCCGTTGCAGCCAAGGGATAGCGTACTGGTAGAAATACGCTTCGAAACGCGTGTCCCAATAAAGGAGGACAGGTTCGGCTACTACGAAGGCATATTCGCGCTCGGGCAGTGGTACCCCATACTGGCGGTTTATGACTGGAGGGGCTGGAACATAGACCCTTATATCGACGAGGGGGAGAGCTTCTACTTCGAATGCGCGTACTACAACGTTACCTTTAGAGTCCCACCCGGGTACGTGATGGCCAGTACGGGCGTCCTGAAAAACCTCGTTAAAGGCGAGGACAGCTGGGTATACTACTGGTATACTCCCCTCCCTGTAAGGGAGTACGCGTGCGCCATAAGTAAGCTATACGTGGTCGCAGAAGGGGAGGCCGAGGTAGAGGGGCGCAAGGTCAAGGTCTACTCCTACTATTTGAAGGAAGACGAGATACCGGGTAGGATCGCGCTGGATGCGGCTATTAAATCCATAGAATTATACAGCAAGCTGTACGGCCCCTACGTCTACCCTGAGCTGAGAGTTGTAGAGGTCCACGGGTGGTTTGGAGGTATGGAGTACCCGATGTTCGTAATGATAACCTCCCGCATTTACGATCCCAGGCGCAGGGAGCTGCTCGAACTAGTAGTTTCCCACGAAGTATCGCATAACTGGTGGTACGGCATGGTAGGTAATCATGCTGGACGGGAGCCTTTCTTAGACGAGGCCTTCGCGGAATACAGCGACACTCTATACTTCGAGTTCATCTACGGCAAGAAGAAGTTTAAAGAGGTCTTCTCCAGATACGTCCGCAGGCCTTACTACAGGTTTTTGGAGAGAAGGGGTAGGGACTACTCCCTTTCCTCCTCAATATTCGATTTCGGCTCCGACAGCTACGCGTATTTCAACGTGATCTATAACAAGGGCGCCATGGTCCTCAACATGCTGCGCTACTTAATGGGAGACGAGAAGTTCTTCGAGTTCACTAAGAAATTACAGAGGGAGTACAGGTTCGGGATAATAACTCTGGACGACTTCAAGAGGTGCGCGGAGGAGATCTACGGAGCGGATCTGGACTGGTTCTTCGAGTCGTGGATACGCGGGGAGGGGCTACCAACTTATAGGGTCGAGGCAGAGGCTAGGCCCGTAGGTTTCTCATACTACGTCTCTATCTACGTTGAGAATTTAGGGTACCCAGTAACGGCGCGAGTCCCCGTCGAGATCCGTACAAAACTCGTAAGCCTAACGGTGGACGTATGGGTTAACGGCTCAGAGGGCTCTGCGAGCGTGCTAGTACCCTTCGAACCACTGTGGGTAGTAGTTGACCCCGAGGATATAGTCCCCGGCGAAGACTACGACGAGCCCGTACCCGTAAAGCTGGGCTTCCACACCCGAATTGAAGAAGAGCTCTTAGTTACGTCGTTCATACTATTCTTCGCGGTAGTAAACCTGGTACAAGATAGGAGACGCAAGAGCGGCGATAACGTAGCGAGGAGCGTTCCACGGTAAGACTGACCCGAACATGAAGGTTGGGTCTCTGCCGTACACGATATAGGCGTGCAGTAAACCGATAATTACCTGTGAAATAAACGCCCAGAGTATGACCCTTCCACGCTTAATCTCGGGTAGTATGAACGCCGCAGTCACAATCGATACGCCTATCAGCTCCATGGTCGACCCAACCCAGTACATCATGGCCTCCCTAACGGTTACCCCGCTTTGAGTGGACGCCATAACTTCTACGCCGTAAGTTATGAGGCACGCTAGTACACCCAGTAGTTCATTTCTGAGGGTTATAGCTATGGCTGAAGCGTACACTAGAGCCACCAGTACCACGTGGACGCTTAATTTAAGTACTGGGAATTGTAGCACAGATACCACGGATAGTACTAAGTGTAGAAGTAGGGGCGCGAGTCCGATGACAAGCTTTGACATTTTCATATTAAATCGCCTTAGACCACTCGACTTCCTTAAAGCGTTACTCGCAATTTTAATGATGACTTATATATTAACCGCCCCCCTTGACGTTCAGGCCTCGCCCAGGGAAGTAGTGATATGGGTATGGGGAGGAGGCGGAATAGAGGAGATCGAGGTTAACGGCACGAAAGTCTATCTCTCCCCTCCTCCGCCTTTCATCAACTTATCTTTAGAATCCCTCTTCCTCGCAGATGCTATTGCTACTACAAAGCTGCATACATTACTAAAAGAGTACGCTGAGCGCGGTGGCATGGTACTGGTGTTCTCAGAAACCTCGTCTAACCGTACAGGGGAATGGCTGAGGTCGGAACACCTAGGGCAGGGGTTAATATGTTACTTTAACGGTAGCCTGAAGGACGCTCTCCCACATTTCTTGAAATTACCGTTCGTAAAAACCGTCGAGAAACACACGGTTCTAGCAATAACTTATAACGGCCCCACAAGCCCGCCGCTTGGTGTTCTGGAGCTTAAAGGCAGGAGTTTCATCAGACGGCTCCTCGACGTGAATAAGGCAGCGCTAACCGTAGAGCCAGGGGTCTACAAATTATCCCTGTACCACTTATTCCACGAGGAGAGACCGGACGCCTACCCGATAAGCGTTGGTAGGAGCGTGGCGATTAACTTAACCCTCTACGTCAAGTCAAAGCTTTACATCGTGAGAACGAGAGACCTTAATCTAAGCGTGTCTGGGGCAACCTTAGCAGAAACCTTCGAAAACAGTGGTTTCATAATAGACATTTACGAAATAGTGGCGCCGTTCTCAGATTACCTAAAAACGCGGATAGAATACGATAACGTAAGCGTAGCCGTAAATATACCCTCGGGTGGGGACTACGTCTACCAGCTGGTCGGAATCGAGAACTTATCTAAAATCGTGGTGAGAGACCAGCGCGGAGAACCTTTGCCGAACCCCCACGTGGTACTGGAGTACACAGTAGGCTCAAAGAGTTATGTCTGGGCTTGGCGGGGAGGACGGGACGGGACGATTTACGTACCCAAGAACCTGAACAACGCTACGAGTAAATCTTGGCTCATACTCAGCTATGCTAACACGCCGCTCCCTTACGCTGGGGGTAGAGGTCTCATAAAAGTCAAGGAGAGGAGATACTTGATAGCTGAGCTCCAGCCCGGGTCGTACGCGTACTTCTACAGTAAGGAGCAGGGCTTCGTGCCAGCCAGAGTCTACAATAGTATATCGGGCAGCATCTACATAGTCGCTACCCCCAGGAGTAGCACCGTAGTAGCTACGGTATACTCCAAAGGGGAGAGAGTCAGAACAGAACTACCCCTCAAACCTCCGGGCACTATAAGTTACTTCGAAAACTTAGTCCTCGAAGCTATGAGGGCATCGGCACTCGCAGAGCTAGAGTCGGCACGCGAGGCTCTAAGAGAGGCTGAGGAAGAGTTCAAGAAATCGGGGGAACTCACAGCCTATGCGATTTCTGTAGAGGATCTAATCAATAGGGCTAAAGAGTTGGTGGGTAGGGCGGAGAAAGAGTTAAACGAGTCTAGATTCGTAGCGGCTAAATACGCTGCTGAGGCGGCGATAGACCTGGCGAGGAAAGCTGTATCTCTATCCGCCAAATCGAGGATCTCCAGCGGCGCCAACATAGTACTGTTATTAGTGTTCACGGCCTTCTCGGCTATAGCCCTCTCATCTATACTCTTCACCGGGTATACGAGGGTTGTGGCGGCTATCACCATATCTGTAGCTCTGTGGGCGGCGATATACGTCTTACACCCAGGAGTGGCCTTTCTCTTCTCCCCGGAAGACCCCCTAACCATTAGGAGGTTGCTCCTCTTAGCCTCTGTGCTAACAGCGTTCACCTACTTAGTGCTGGTGGAAATTCCCTCATACTTCGAGGACCAGGATCCGGAGAAGGCTGGCTTAATAGCCACACTGGCCATAGTCGCTGGCTTAGCCACCAGAAACCTTAGGAGGAGGCCTCTGAGAACGGTACTGACGGCTTTCACCATAGGTATTGCGGTTTTCGCCTTCATATCCTTCACATCCGTGGGGTACGGGATCTCAGTAATTAAGACGCCGACGCCTATACCCTCAACTAACAAGATGCCAGCCATAAAGGTCATGGCCAGGCTCTACACAGATGAGGTCTCTGTAGTGAAGGATTTAGCCCCCGAGGCCGTGCCAGTCCCGAGGTACATGTCCTCCTCCGAATACCTCCTAGCCAAGGACAAGGCGAGGTATAGAGTGGAGGGCCTGCTGGGAGTCGACTTCGAAAAGGAAGACGCCGTTTCGTCGATATCCTCAATAATCGTGTCGGGAGGGAAGCCAGAGGGCAGAGACTGGGTTATGATTAGTGAGGAAGCGGCTAAAGCGTTAAACGTTAAGCCCGGAGATTACATCGACGTGTACTTCGCCGGTGGTTACCTACACCTCACCAAACTCAGAGTAGCTGCGATCTTCTCTAGCGGTAAGATGGCCGCGATAAGGGACGTGGACGGCAGTTACCTGAGGCCGTCTAAGTACGTATCCACGGAGTACGGTGGGGGAAGGCAGCTCGTAGACCCAGAGGCATTAATAATAGTCTCCACTGAAACAGCCCGTAGATTATGGGCCAGTTTACACGGCTACGTCTTCTACTTATCAGATAAGAAGAAAGCCGAAGGGGCAGCTGTAAGTATAGCTGAGCGTCTAGGCGTACCCGTAGCGCTGGCGGTAGAGGGGAGAAGTCACATATACTACAGAGTCCTAGGACTCAGAGTAACTGGTAGCGAAGCCACGATAATCTTCGTGATAAGCTGTTTCGTAGCTGCAAACGCTATGCTGGCGGCGGTCTACGAGCGCAGGAAAGAACTGGCGATCTACACCGCCCTAGGTATGAACCCATCTCACGTTCAGCTGGTATTCGTAGTGGAGTCGCTACTCCTAGGGTTATCGGTTGTCGGCCTGGCGTCCCTAGCGGCCTTAGCCTTCATCTCCCTCGTACCTAGAGTGCCTTCACTGGCCAGCCTGAAACCCAGTTTAACCCCCGAATGGCTGCTGCTTGCCTCCTTCTTAGCCGTGGCGACGAGTGTAATAGCTGGTTTAAAGCCAGCTGAGAAGGCGTCTATGGAGGTTGTTCCGAGTTTGATACGTAGGTGGAGCTTCGCGAAGATAAGGCACGGTGTCATACGGGAGGAGTTGCCCTTTAAGATAGACGCCCACCTAATAGAGAGGCACCTAGAGTTCATGAAGAAGCGCATAGAGTCCGTCTACCCGCCTCACTCCGTTCTCCTCCGGACTAAGACGTGGTACGAGAAGAGGGGAGACACATGGGTACTGACCGTGGAGGCAGATTTAGTATCTGAGGGTAGGGTCTCTGCGGTATTCACTCTGACGTACAGGCCTCTAGACTCCAAGTTCTACGGAGTCACCTTAGAGGCTAAGCCTACCACGGTCTCTAAGTACCATTACTTAGAGGTTGCCTATGCGATAGCCGATGAGATAAGGAAGTCTATGCTGGCTTGGCAAGCTTTGTACCGCTGACTTTTCTTTACAGGCATTCTTGTTTCACTTCTACGCTTATTGATACTACCTTTATGTAGGTTCGACAACAAGAAAAAATATGTTATACCTTTAATGAGAGCGGTCGGGCGGCAAAATGAAAATAGTAATCATCGGTTATGGATCCGCTGGCATGACTGCCGCGGGCTACGCTAGGGTCTTCAACAGGAAAGCCGAGATAATAGCCTTCGAGAAGAGGAGTTACGCCACGTATCACCCCTGCTCTCTCCCAGACGCTATAGGTGGAGTACTACCGATGGAGAGCCTGGTCGAAGAGGCTCCTAAACTGCCCCGCTTCAAGCTCTACACGTCTACAGTTGTCGAGGAGGTAGACCGCTCCGCTAAGGTTGTCAGGGCTAGGAACCTTAAGACTGGGGAGAAAATAGAGACCGAGTACGACAAGCTCATACTGACAACAGGCTCCGTACCCTTCGTACCCAGAGCCATAAAGGTGGAGAACAGCGAGTCCGTTTACACTTTGAAGACCGTGGAGGACGCCGTCGCGATAAGGAAGGACGCGGAGAAGTACCGCAGAGCGGTTGTCGTGGGAGGGTCGTTCATAGGTATAGAGGTCGCTCACGCCCTTAGGAAGATAGGCGTAGACGTGACATTGGTCGAGTACTTCCCCTATCTCATGCCCGGAAAACTAGACCCCGAACTCGCCAAAACTGTGAAGGAAGCGCTCGAGAAGGAGGGTATAAAGGTAATTCTCGGCAAAGGAGTAAGCCTGGTTTCTGGGCCAGCAGGCGACAAGAGAGTAGTCGCTGGGGATGAGGAGATAAAGACTGGCCTCGTAGTCATGGCTACCGGTGTCAGACCCGAGGTAACCCTAGCCAAGCAGACAGGCCTAGAGATAGGCGAGAGAGGAGGGATAAAAGTGGATGATAACCTGAGAACCTCCGACCCCGATATCTACGCCGCAGGGGATAATGTCGAGGTTAAAGACATAGTAACCGGCAAGCCTATTCTAAGCCTACTAGGTAGCACTGCGGTCAGGATGGGTAGAATAGCCGGGATAAACGCGGCGGGCGGCAACCTCACCTTCAAAGGCGTAGTAAACGTGTGGGTCGTAAACATAGAACACCTACAGTTCGGCGCCGTAGGACTAACCTTAGAGATGGCCAAGAAATACGGGTTAGACGCAGTTGCAGTCACAATCTCCGCTCCCCAGAAGCTATCGATATACCCGGAGGCGAGCGAGTTAACCGTACGGTTAACAGTGGACAGGGAGACCGGGAGGCTACTGGGCGGGCAGGTCATGGGGAAGAGCGGAATACTGTGTAGGCTAGACGTCCTAGCCGTAGCCATACTGAAGAGTATGACCATCGAAGACCTAGCGGAGCTAGAGCTAGCATATACGCCGAGCCTTTGCGACGTTATAGATCCTCTACACGTGGCGGCTGACGCAGCGCTCAGAAGAATTTCCCGCAAATAGCCGTATTTTTGTTATTGATAACTTCCGAGCTATACCCTTGCGAGTACGAATAGAGTACGTAACTGTAGTACACTATTATATAAAGTTTTATATACATTAATTTAAGTCCGGACCATGCAGGGTGAGTTGGTTTGAAAGCAAAGGCTGTCCGTGTAGAAGACTTCTGGTTGGTAGTAGATAACGGGCGCAGCCACAGCATAGCGCTAGACCTACCCACTAAGCTCGGGGGAACCGACAAGGGACCAACCGCTCTGGAGTTAACCGTAATGGGTCTGGCCGGCTGTGTGGCGACTATATTCTCCTTAATGGCTAAGAAGATGAAGATACCGGTCGAGGCTTTAAAAGTAGAGGTAGAAGCCGAGAAACCCGAGGGAGCCAAGACTATAGCCTCCGCCAGGCTCTCGATGACTGTGAAGACTACCGCTGAGGAGTCTAAAGTTGAAAGGGCCTGGAAGCTCACGCTGGAAAACTGCCCCGTAGGTATACTATTTGAGAAGGCCGGAGTAAAGGTCGATTACTCCTACAAGATAGAGAAATAATAAAGTATTTGTTATCTTTTTTCCTCCTCCCTGGATACCAGCGTGTCTAGCAGCTCTCCCGCCTCCTCTAAGTGGTAAATTATCTCTTCTAAAGTCTCGTCCTCCCCGCCCTTCTCATGGGCGTACTTCCTAAGTATGTCGATCGCGCTATCTATGTAGTCTAGGGCCTCGCGTAGCTCTTCGGCCAAGTTATTCCACCTTCTCCTAACCTAAGTAGAAGAGGTGAATAAATACTTGACTTCTCAGACTATTAATACGGTGCTAGGGATTGGCCGAGGTAGATGAGGGGCACATAGAAAAGATAGTCTATAGGGCGTTTAGGGCGGCCTGGGAGGAGGATAGGGGTGGCCGCGTGACGCCCCCCGACCTAATATACGTAACCGACGTTACCCAGTGCCTGCTGAAGAGCTGGTACCAGCGGACTTTCGGGGAGCCGCCATCAGACGAAAAGGTAGTGATACTCGTCTTGGGGGATGACGTCCACTACATACTCAACGAGAGCTTCCCGATAGGAGAGGGGGAGATGTCTGCAGAGAAGGAGTACAAGGGAGTTAGGATACGGGGGAGGGCTGATAGAGTCTTGTCTTCATCAATTGTAGAGTTTAAAACGGTTAACATGGTGCCTAAAGAACCGTACAACCACCATGTAAGGCAGGTTCAACTATACCTCTGGCTTTTCGATAAGCCCTACGCTTTCATAGTCTATGTATCGAAGAAGGACGGGAAGGTCAAGGCTTTCAAAGTAGAGCGTAGCGATGAAGCTATAAACGAGTTATTGGAAAGAGCGGCTACACTATCGCGACACTTGAGGGAGGGCACGCGTCCCGAACCCGAGCCTAACTGGATGTGTAAATACTGCGAGTACGCGGCTTTCTGCAGCGCTAGGAAGCCCGGCGAGACCGCCGAGTCTAAGTGACCCCGGCTTTCTTAATCAGCCTTCTCACTCTGCGGGCTGAGTACTCGTGGCTTATGAGTATCGTAACTATGATCACCGCCATTACCAGTAAGATTGTCTCTAGGAACTCCGTTAGGCTTAGGTCAACTCCGAGGATGCTGAGGAATATGTCTAGTCGTATTGTGACCACCTTCTCCTCGCTGCCTCCTACCTCTTCCGTTATCGCCGCCTTCTTCCCCCCTCTCTCAGCAGTTATAGTCCAGCTCCCCTCCACTACCTCGAAGCTGGCAACCCCAGCCTCGTTGGCGGTCCCCCTAATCGTAGCCACGCCCGTGAGAACCACGTTGGCGCTTTTAAGGCCCTGCCCCCTAGAGCCGACGACCTTTACCACGAATTTCCCTATCTTCGGTACCTCTAAATCCATGTATTCCTTAGCCTCGATTTCGGCGTGATACTTGACGGGCATCTTCCTCCACTCTAAAACGTTGACCTTGAGGATCGCGGGTATGAAGCTCCCGTTCTCGTAGTACCCTAGCAGTATGTATGGTATCTCGACTATCCCTTCACCGTCAGCCGTGTAGTTGCCAGCCACACCTAAGGGTTCCACAGCGAAGCCGCCGAGCTCTAGTACGCACCTACTCATGGGAGTTGAGAACGGCGTGTGAACCTTCAACTTGATATCGGAGGATACCGCGACGCTTATGGTCGCCCCGCCGCCAGCAATCTCGGGCGCGTTCTCCCTCCCCTTAGTTATTCTGACAGTTCCGCCCCCTATCTCGCGGTCGTCTAGGAACACCCTGATAACGTACAATCCCGGCGGGGCCTGAGAGACCTCGGAATCCGGGTGTACGTAGGTCATGCCCCCCGGCCTCCACGCTAAGGTCTTGCTGTTCATCACGAGTAGTATCGACCCGTCGCTCCACAAACCCCCGTTGTCAACTGTGTGCCTCGTAATGCTCCCGTCGGGCCACGTAACCTCTACGACTAGCTTCTCAACCACCGTGTAGGGCAGGGCCTTGCCGTTCTTAGTAGTTATACGCAGAGTAGACGTGTATATGTAGGCCTGTATAGTGCCTCCTTCTCCGGGAGAGTAATACCTCTCTCCCCACACGGGGTCGGCTATGCTATCGTAAATGTCTATACTCCTGCTTATCAGCCCCTTCTCCCTCAGCAGTGGGGTATCTAGCCAGTACACCTTCACTTCGTATAGCGGCGTACCCTCCACCCACTCTCCGCCGACAAGACCAGCGACGCGGGTCGGTACGTAAAGCATGACTACGCCGTCTCCTCTCGTGAAGTTCATAGCTTGGAAGGCCTGCGGCGACACGGGGATCTTATTGCCAGCAGAGTCCACAACGTATTTGAGGTAGGCGACTACCAACATGTTCTTCAGTGGCCTGCCCTCCCAGTCCTCCACTACGAGTATCATAGCCCCCCATCTAAGGGGGACGCACGTGGAGCTTCCGGGACTAGCCGTAACTAGCGAGGCCATCAACACTACGGCCACGCTTAATAGTATCAACACCCTCCTCATAGTCATGTTGTATTTCGCCAACCTGGGCTTTAAGAGTTTAAGCCCCCTTTTCGCATCTTTTTTAACGCTGCTCCTTACCTATTTCTAGGTGGTTAATCACGGGTTCCAAGTTGGTAGCGGGTATAGACGAGGCTGGGAGAGGCCCTGTGATAGGCCCCATGGTGATGGCGTGCGTGGTAGTAGATGAGCGTAGCCTGGCTTTCCTCGAGAGGTTAGGAGTTAGGGACTCCAAGGCATTGTCTCCGGCAGCTCGGTCTAGGCTTAGTAGGTCTATAGCTAGGATAGCTGTAGAGGTTAGGCTGAGGGTAGTAAGCCCAGAGGAGATAGACTCCGCGGTTTGGGGTGTTACGGCCAGAAACTTAAACGATTTAGAAGCCAGAGTTGTGGCTGAGCTGATAGATGGCCTAAAGAGCGAGGTCTCCGTCGTCTACCTAGACTCCCCAGATCCGAATCCCGCGAGATACGCGGGGGTTGTGAGGGGCTACCTGAGGGTTAAAGACGTGGAGATAGTAGCGGACAACAAAGCCGAGGAAAAGTACGTTATCGTCGCGACAGCGTCGATACTGGCGAAAGTCAAACGCGACGCCATAATTAAAGAGTTAGAAGCGACTTACGGCCCCCTAGGATCGGGTTATCCCAGTGACCCTAGAACTAGGGAGTTCCTCGTGAATTGGGTTAGAGAGCACGGCTCGCTACCCCCAATCGCCAGGAAGAGCTGGGAGACCTCCAAGAAGATACTTTCCTCCTTCAGGAGGTCTCAGTAGCTTACTCCTCAAACTTGGAGACTATAAGGTCTACAAGCCTCGCCATCTTCTCGGCCCTGGTTTCGAGAGGGTCGTAAGGGCGGAAGGGCGGTATCTTGACTACGTGAGCTGGAGATATCAGCGTGAATATGTCGGCGGTCGTTATCCTCCTCAGGTAGATCAGTGACCCCCCGCTCTTGAGGGCTACGGCGGCTTTATACCTGGCCCCCGGGTATATCAGCGCCGTACCGGGCGCAACCGTCACGACTATGTCTACGTCTCCATGGGGAGGCAGAGGCCACGCAGAGTTATCGTACCCCTCTACGATAAATACCCTGTGTCTTCCCAGTAGTTTCTCGTAAGCTGTTTCCACAGCCCTAACGGACACTCTTTTGTAGGTCTCTCTTAGATCGTCCAGATTGTTAATCCTGACGATTTCATCGGCACGCCTGGTAAGCTTAGCTATTACCCCAGAGTCCACTTCTAATATTTTTCTGTCTATAGCCCACTGGTTAACGTAGGCTAGTACGGCTTTAACGGGCTCGTAGATAACCGCCTTTATAATAGCCGTCCTCCTGAATAAGTCAGCGCTATAGGAGAAGTACGAGGCCGGAGTTCTAGCCTCAATAAAACTCTCGGGCTTTAGGGGCGCCGTTAGGACGGCTACGGGGTTGATTAGGTTGGGGTCATCGACGTCTAGACTGAATTCCCTCAGAGCGACCAGCTCGGAGGCTATTGGTACTCCCTCCTCATAACTGACTTCTACGCCTAGATAATCGTCGTACAAGTCTAGAGTTGCTAGGGGCTTGAAGAAGCCTACTTTTATCCCCCTATTTAGTAGACCAGCTAGAAGTCCTAATGCTACGCAAGACTTGCCAGATTTACCGGGCAACAACCCAGCGACCAAAACGCTAAGATGTAGCGGCATCCTCTCCATCCAGCTCCCAGTTAACCACTTATATCGTGAATAAAATCCTTGTCCTTAAAACTACCTCAGCGAAGCATTCAAGTTACCTAGACCTAGAGAGGTACGGTTATTACCTGTTTGGTAATCTTTAATTTCCCGTTAACGAAATAAACGTCTAATCTTTCCTTGTTAAGGTAATTCGCTAGTTCTTTTAGGGTTTTATTTAATGCCTTGCTTCTAGGGATACCGGTCACATGGGCGCCCGCAGCGTACTTATGTCCTCCCCCACCCAGCGCAGACGCTACCAGGGAGGCATCATAACTCGTATCTGGCCTAGCCCCTAAGTAGACTCTGATAGTGAAGAGCCCTCTTGGTACCGCTATGAATGTGAATTCTGCCCCCTTTCTTTCAAGTAGTATGCAAAGGTATCTATACGATAACCCACAGTTTTCTCTGAATATGATCAGGGTTTCACGCATAGGAGCTACCTTTTCTGCGAATTCCTCGGTTTTCCTCAGCACTTTAAAGTACTTCTCTGCCAGCTCCTTGACGAAAGGGTCGCTTGCGGCATCTACCCCCTTCTCTGCTAGTATTTTCGCTAGGAGTACTTTTTCCCTATAAGTAGCAGCCTTCGTAGCTGCTTCTAAGACAATAGCTTCCTCGGTCTCTATGTTCGCAGTGTCAGTCTCAACGGCTAGTTTTACTAGGGTTAGTGCTTTCTCCATTTTCTTTAGATTAAAGGCCTCAAGGCACATGACGGCCGCGGCTGGCGCGTCGGGGTCGTAGAACTCTTGCTCGGCGCAGGGCTTGTTGGTTGCGTGGTGGTCGGCTCTTACTTTGACCTTACCCGGACAGGGCAAATCACCTACGAAGTCCCATTTAACCATTTTGAGCCAGAAGCTCTTCTGTACATCGTTCGGCGAGGCGAAAACTACTACCCCATATGGGTATTTCATCTTGAATAATGCCGCGCAGACCATGCCGTCTAGGTCTCCAATATCGCAGAGGCCGAGCGGTCTTTTCAACACTTTACCTTTAATGATATCCATTAACCTGCAGAACGTGTTCATGCTTTATATCCCTACGCGACGTGGCTTTTATATCTTTTACATTGTATTTCCCTGTGGTGGCGTCTGTGTATGTGATAGGCGTTGATATAGGAGCTACCTATACGAGGGTTGTCGTTGCGGACAGGGACGGCTCGATAATCGACAGGGCTAAGACGAGGACTCCTCGTGTTGATGACAGTCTAGCAGTTGCTAGGAACATAATACGGCTGGCTAGGCAGATCCTAAATAGAGGCGGGATACCGGAAGATAAGTTGAGAGGTATAGGTGTCGGGTCTATAGGGCCTCTCGATATGAAGAGGGGTATACTCACGAGGCCAGCTAACCTGCCTATCGAAAGGATAGAGATAGTTAAGCCCTTATCAGACGAGTTTGGAGTCCCGACATACTTGGTTAATGACTGTGTAGCGGCCGTAATAGGGGAGAGGTATTTCGGAGCGGGCAAGGAGGACGAAAACCTCGTGTACATAACGATAAGCACGGGGATAGGCTGCGGAGTGTACGTTAACGGCCACCTACTGCTGGGAAAGGACGGCAATGCTCACGAGGTTGGACACATGGTTGTAGACGCCGAGGGCAGGCTTGTCTGCGGCTGCGGTAAGAGGGGGCACTGGGAGGCTTACTCATCGGGCAGTGGGATTCCCCAGTTGGCGCGTCTGATAATATCTCAGGACGAAGAAGCCTTTAGGGAAAGCATACTCTACGAGAAATCGGGGAGAGACCCGGGGAACCTTGACGCGAAGATGATATATGACTCGGCGAAGGAGGGCGACTCCTTATCTCTTAGGATAGTGAGGGAGGCTGGGAGGTACAACGCGATAGGCGTAGCTAACGTAATAAACGTGTATGACCCATCCCTGATAACTATGGGTGGCTCGGTCACTCTGAATAACGTAGACCTAGTCATCGGGCCGATAAAGGAGATGATGGGGGACTACCTGATAAATAGGCCAGCAGAAATCAAGGTAACCCCTCTCGGGGAGGATGTAGGGCTCTACGGAGCTATAGCCTTAGCGCTAGGCCTGGAGAAACTACCCAAATTATGACTTCTTAAAGCAATTCCGGATAAAAAAATCACTAAGTCGCTTTCTCTTTACGCTAAATATATTAGGTTTAAGGTTACCTTCACTGCGATGAAGCCGAGGAATACGGCTTCCGTGCTGTTAATTCTGCTGTTCATCACGTTTACCTTCTCGTCGAAAAATGTCAGCTGCGCTTCAAATACAATACCCTTAAAGGTACTAAGCTTTAGACCAACACGCCCTGGCGAATACGTAACGTTAGGAATACCATTCCCTCCAGCGTCTCTAAGCTCGGAACTTAACGTTAGGGTACTCGACGAAACAGGTAAGGAGGTACCTTCACAAGCCAAGCCTTTATCTCGCTGGCCTGACGGCAGTATTATGTGGCTTCTCGTGACTTTCAGGTATAGCGGGCCTGGCAACACGACCTACTACTTAGAATACGGAGAAAACGTCGTCTGGACGCCCCCTTTTAGGGCTATTGAGGTATCAGAGAGCAACGATGAAATAATAGTTTATACTGGTCCTCTAAACGCCTCTATTAGTAAGGTGGATGGGAAGGTACGCGTATGGATAGACTGCGATGGAGACTACGTACCGGAGAAGCCGTGCTTAGAGGGATATTCTATAGCCGAGGGGGTAGGAGGAGACGAGTACATTTCAACATACGAAGTTTACGAGGTAGTAGTTGAGGAAGAGTCCCCGTTGGTATCAGTTATAAGAATAAGAGGAGGGCTTACGAACGAGAGCGGTTACGTGCTCCTCAATTATACCGAGAGGCTATACTTCTACTGTAATGAAAGCTATGTGAGGATATTATACACCGAGGAAAACAACCTGCCCTGTTTAAACGATGGTACAGGTCAGCCAGCCTGTCTCCTCCTGGGATCTCCTCATTCAGTGTATTTCGAGGATTTATCCATAAAATTAGACTTATTCGAGGATTTATTCTACTTCCTAGCGCCGCTAAACGGTATTACGCATTCAGCCTTCGAAACTACGGTCTATGTGTACCAGGATTCTAGCGGGGGAGAGGACTGGGACAGGTGGCCCGGTACTACATTTAAGGGCTTTGTTTTCTCCGTGAACGGCGCAGAGGAGTACGCGGGAGATAGGTATGAGGGCTGGCTTGGCGGGGCTGGGTCTACAGTTGGAGTTGTGGCTGGGGTCAGGTTTTTCTGGGAGAACTACCCTAAAGAGATAGACCTATACAAAAGACAGGTCAGAATCAGGTTAATGCCTTCTAATTTCTCGATACCCTTCGAGCACAGGGCGGGAGAGCATAAGACTCACGAAGTAATACTTTACTTGTATCCATCCTCTCTAGATGTGGACGACGTCGTACGTACTATTAGGGCTCTCATGAACCCGCTCTATGCGAGGGCGCCTGCCGATTGGTACATGTACTCCGGAGTCTTCGATTATTTCGAGCCATATAACTCAAAGCTATTTAAGTACTACGAACTGAATAATTTAGCGGCTGTAAATGGCACGGAGGGTTACTATGCTGACAATCTGTTTGACGCTAGGGAAAGAATAGATTTCTACGGCTGGATGCATTTTGGAGATGTAAGGATAGTAGACGAAGACGGAGGAACTGGTCAGCTAAATCTTCAATACGATTTTGGTTATGGGATGCTTGTCCAAAGCTTAAGGCTGGCCGGATATGATGACTCTAATAGCTATCTATGGTGGATTCTAGCTGAGCAAGCTCTAAGACATGAAGCCGACATAGATATCCTTCACGTACACAATGGTGACCCCAACCAGCCTTCGTCTTATTGGATAAGATGGTGTTGGGGCGGCATGTTCCCTCACACACCACACGAATATGACGGCAGAAGTAACCCGCACAGGGGCTCTAGTCCTCACTTAGAGTTCCAGTGGAATAGGGGCCTAATCTATTACTACTACATGACGGGTTATCCTAAAGCTCTAGAGTCAGCTCTCGAAGTCTCTGAAAACACCTATTGGCGCGTTATGAACGGGCCCGGAGAACCCGGGTATAGCGGTACTACTAGCGATGAGGCCAGAGCACCAGCAGATGCCCTAGACATACTAGTAAATGCTTATTTCTTAACTGGTGATTCCAAGTATCTAGAGGCCGCGCGAAAAGTAGTTGAAGAATCTCATTTTGGCAATAAATGGTATAAAGATGGTCCTAATCCCGATTACGCGGACCACACAGTAGCTCCTTGGCAAATAGCCATGCTCATGGTCTCCTTAGGCAGGTACCTCGATGCTGTCAGGTTAGCTGAGGGGAGGATAGATTGGGACGCTGTTTCTTCTTTGAGAGGCTATGCTGACTGGATGTTAAAGTACTGTTACCATCCTCAGGGAGACTCCGCGTCAAGCTACCCTCATTTCATTTATAGATGGCGCGGCGACGGGACACAGATAGACTGGTCTCCTGGCGGAGGCGCTAATGCATGGCAAGTGAAGATAGCAGATGCATACGCTTACGCTTGGATATATAGTGCTAACGAAACATACCGGGAAATAGCTGAGGAACAATTTAACATAGGTAGTATGTACTTTTGGTTTGAGGATAACCCGATCGGTCAGTTCGCGACGGGTAGGAACCACGCTATTCTCTCGACGGGTGGGAGCGTATTCATGGGTGTCTATACTGGGAGAGTGTCTCCAGTTATAAACGCTAGCGTAGCTTTTATCATATACCTAGAGGACGCGGCCGTGGTCAGGAAGGTTATCCGATTAAACCTGACTATTCAGAGTAACGTAACAGTAACAGGGGCTCAGTACAGTGTTAATGGTACTGACTGGATAAACATCAGCAAACCTATAGATGGCGAGTACGACTCTGCACTAGAAACTGTACAAGTAATCGTCAACGCGTCAGACTACGAAGACGGAACATACGTAATACTAGTGAGAGGTATTAACGCAGACGGAGTCATATCGAGTGAGTACAGGGTTATGTTTGTAGTTAGAAGCCTACAGGCCCGTTACAACTTGATAGCGCTAACCGTCACTCCTATAAAACAGCTATATGCGTCAGACATAGCCTCTGCTGTTGGTCCAGAACTCATAGGTATTTGGAGGTGGATGGTAGAAGACCAAGAGTTTAAAGGATACGTGCCCGGCGTCAGCGGCCCTGAGGAAGACTTTCCGATAAACATGGGTGAGGCCTACTTCGTATACCTAGAAGCTCCATCAAAACTCGTAGAGCTTACCGAGGAAATATAGTAAGACTCACTAACAAAGAGAGCGTAACCCCTAAAATACTTTAAGTAGCGATGTCTAACTACGTAAAAAAGCGTGAGCTACGAATAGGATTGCTTCCTAGTTGCATGAAGTATAAATTTTCGATTGCGGGTGTACTCCGGGTGTAATTATGTCAATAGTGATCTTCGAAGATGAAAAAGTAGAACACTTTCTTCCGCTAACGTATACTCGGGCGATATTTGATCTTCGTGTAGGAATGTACACGTTTTATCAGCGTTTCGAGAAGAAATTAGGCAAGGTTGAGTGTGTAGTAGTAAGGGAATACCTGGTAGATGTATACCGTGAGCGGCTTGATGGCGTACGAGTTAATGACTTACTAGGAGAGGGGGAAGCTTTATTCTTAAACTCTAGGTTACTGCTTAGAGAGGATAAAATCTTGAGATTAATTAAGGAAAAGCTAAGTAATAAATCTCATTTTTCATTGTTTGTAGATAAAGATCCAGTAGTGGTGTACGCTCCGTCTAAGAAAGCGCAAGAAATCGGGGATGCATTAGTGAGAGGGGATTACGGGGCCTTTAAGAGATTATGTAAAAATGTAGGCGAGAAATTAGAATGTAACGGGAAGGTTTTCGAGTACCTCTGGGAGTTAATTAGTGAAAACGCTAAAATAACAGCTGAGGATTACGCCGAGTATAAAGGGAGAGAATGGGCAGGCGAAGTCGACTCTCGCGTTGTTATTTATGGGGATCCGTCTAACGTCTACATAGCTAGGGACGCTAAGGTGGACGCATACGTAGTTATAGATGCTCGTAAAGGCCCGGTATACATAGGAGATGGTGCAAGGGTAGCTCCCGGAGCTTTCATAGAGGGACCGGTCTACATAGGTAGGGAGTCATTAGTGATGCCTTCAGCGCTGATAAGAGAAGGTAGCAATATAGGGAATGTATGCAGAGTTGGGGGAGAGATCGAGGAGAGCGTAATTCAAGGCTACAGTAATAAGTACCACGCAGGTTTCATAGGCCACGCCTACATAGGAGAGTGGGTAAACTTAGGAGCTATGACTACTAACTCCGACCTAAAGGACACTTACGGGACTGTTAAAGTAGTCTTGGGTGACAAAAGGGTAGACACGGGCTCTAGGAAGGTGGGGTGTTTTATAGGGGATATGGTTAAGACGAGTATAGGCACGCTGATATACACGGGTAAGAAGATAGGCGTGTCGAGTCACCTACACGGCGTCGTATACGAGGACGTGCCCAGTTTCACGATATACGCTAAAAGCCTAGGGGTTGACCTCGTAGAGTTATACTTGGAGTCGGCGATCGAAACTCAGCGCCGCATGATGAGTAGGCGGGGTAAAGTCCTGAGTAAAGCCGAGGAAGAACTCATCCGCAGGCTCTTCGAGATTACGGAGAAAGAGCGTAGAGAGGCTGGAGTTAAAAAGGGAAGGTTTATCCTTGGTTAATGGAGGTAACGCCCTTGAAGGCAGTTATCTTGGCGGCTGGTCTCGGCACGCGTTTAGTCCCCTATAGCAAAGAGATGCCTAAGGAAATGCTGCCTATATTCGTCGAGGAGGACGGGTCACTTGTGCTGAAGCCTATACTTCAAGTAGTATTCGAGAAACTCTACGAGGCTGGAGTTAGGGAGTTCTGCTTCGTAGTGGGCAGGGGTAAACGCGTAGTGGAAGACCACTTCACACCAGATCAGTCATACGTGGAGTTCCTGAGGGGAGCCGATAAAACCATCCAGGCACAGATGCTGGAACGGTTTTATGAAATACTCAACGACTCCGTCATAATGTGGGTTAACCAGCCAACCCCTAAAGGTACGGGCGACGCCGTATTGAAAGCCGAGCACTTTGTTGGAGACGAGGTATTCATAGCCACAGCTGGGGACAACGTGTTCCTAGGAGAAAACGTGTTCGCTAGGCTAATAGAGCTTTACAGGTCTCTAGGAGCCCCCCTGATGACCGTCAGGAGGGTAAGCAACCCCAGCCGTTATGGGGTAATCGAGGGAGAGGAGGTTAAAGAGGGGATATATAGAGTGAGAAAATTAATGGAGAAGCTTAAACGCCCCCCGTCTAACCTCGCTAACACCTCACTCTACATATTCCCGCCCGAGATATTCGGAGCCATTAGGAGGACGAAGCCAAGCCCTAGGGGGGAGATAGAAATAACGGACTCCATACAACTCCTTATAAACGAAGGAGTAGAATTTTACGCCTACGAGTCCAAGGCCTGCTGGATAGACGTCGGCACTCCTCAAACCTACCTCGAAGCCCTAATCCACTCCATCAAGGCCTCTGCTAACAGAGAACTCCTAGAACAGCTAATAGGCCTGCTACGAGGCCCGCCATGAAGCCGTATTTAACCCCTAAGCCTAAGTACGTAGTTCCTCTAAAGGGTCAAACTACACTTGGCAGCTCCCTTAGGTTTACTCTCGAAGTAAGAATCCGAGGAGGAGACGTATTAGAAGTAGCCAGAGACTTCTTACCCCTAAAAGTTAATGGCGGAGGAGTGAAGCTGGCACTCAGCGACGACCTAAGCCTCGTCCCCGGTGACTTCTCCTCCAGGCTGGCAGCAGAGGGGGAGGGGTACGCTCTCATAGTTAGGGATCAAATAACCGTGATCAGCGTGACTCGTAAAGGGCTTATCAACGGCTTAGCATCTCTAAGGCAGTTAATACTAAGGCATGGCAAGAAGCTAAACAACGTATTAATAGTTGACTACCCAAGCTTCAAATACAGGGGAGTGGTTGAAGGATTCTACCACGAGCCTTGGACGTGGAGTAACAGGCGGTACATACTGGGCTTCATGGCGCGCGTAAAGATGAACGCTTACATCTACGCGCCTAAAAACGACCCCTACCACAGGGAGAAATGGCGCGCCAAATACCCTCAGGCAACATTAGGGGAGATCAAAGCCCTAGTTAGGAGCGCCGAGAAGTACGGGGTCAGATTTTTCTTCGCAGTGAGTCCAGGCCTATCGGTTAAGTATAGCAGTAAGCTAGACGAGGACTACCTAGTTGACAAGTTTCTGCGGGTAGCTAGGCTGGGAGTTAGGAGCTTCGCAGTATTTTATGACGACATCTCTCTGAAGTTAATCCACGACGAGGATAAAGAGAGATACTCGTCTCTAGCCGAGGCGCAGGCCGACTTCACGAACACCGTATACCGCAGGCTTAGGGAGGAGCTACAGGATGTAGAGATGCTACTCTGCCCTACAGAGTACAAAGGGACGGGTCTAAGCGAGTACTTCAGCACGCTAGTGGAAAACTTGGATAAGAGAATAGGCATAATGTGGACAGGGCCTCAGACATGCTCTAGGGAGATAACGTATAGTGACGCCGCGAGGGTGCGCGAGAGGAGTAAGGGCAGGCTATTCATTTGGGACAATTACCCCGTTAACGACTATTCCAGGAACAGGCTGAACCTAGGGCCTCTCAGGAGTAGGGACAGCAGGCTACACGAAGTAGTGGAGGGCGTGTTCTTTAACCCAATGAACGAGGCCTATGCGTCAACTATACCTCTGGCCACCTGCGCCGACTACGCCTGGAACCCCGAGGATTATGACCCCGATGCTTCCTGGAGAACCTACCTATCCTTAGAGTACGGGGACAGAGCCGAAGACCTCATCTTCCTAGCCTCACAGGTGGGGGAGTCCCTCCTATGGCCTAAGCCTCCCCGAGAGGCGGGCTACGCTGATTCGCTTCTGAGGGGCGTAGTTCCGAGCGAACTGGAGGACTACTTCTACAGGCTGAGCATCCTAAAGAACACCCTGAGGAATCTAGACCCGCTCTACGGAGACCTGGAGAAGTATCTCTACAAGCTACACCTCTACGGGATCTCCGGTCTAAACGGGCTTAAAGCCCTCCACTCGTGTTCATCCTCGGAGGCTTGGACTTATCTAGTACGCATGTTGAAAACGTGGTCAAAGGCTAGGGGCATCGCCGAGATAGCTGGCTACGTCTCACTACACGAAGAACCTATCTGGAGGACCTCTATAACGCGGGCCTTCCTAGACAAAATTCTCTGCTTTCTCGCCAGGCTCGTCCTATCAGGCCGAGGAATAGGTCTCCTAGTACCTCTAATAACCTCCACTATGGACCACCTAGAAGGGCTAGATATCTCAAAAGCGTTCGACGGAGACCCACGCACGTACTTCACGAGCATGCAGTGGGTCAAGGGAGGAGAGGAAGTCGTAGTAGACCTAGATGGGGGAGTAGAGGTAGACTTTGTAACCGTGAAACAAGCTCCTCTTAGTACCCATAACCTACCTAAGCTGCAAGTCTACGTCCTAAAAGACACCTGGCTCCTACTAGGCGTACTAACTGAGGGGAACCTCGAGGTGCGAGGGAGGATACGAGGACTAAGGCTAAGGGTTGCGGAGCGAAGGGACGAGAGGCTGTGCTTGAGAGAGGTTACCCTGAGGAGGAAGCACCCTAAAATCGTAACAGACATGCGGCTTCAAACTAGCGCGTACAATATTGTCGATGGGAGGGCTGACACTTTCCTTGAAGCCGTAAACGTCGAGGAGAAATCCCGGTTGACGATAGACTTGGGAAGGCCCAGGCGCGTAAGGAAGTTGAGGGTACTGCAAGACCCCGACGCCGCGGCCCCCCTTAAAGTACGTATAGCCCCCCAGCTCGGCCGGTGGAGAGAGATCGGGTACGCATATACGCCCTACGCCGAGCTACCCGTGAATTCCTCGGTAATACTCGTAGAGTTAGAGGTAATAAAACCAGTCAAGAGGCTGAGGGTACACCAAGTACAATTACTCTAGCCAGCCAACGCGGCCACGATAAGGTTATCTTACCTTTCACCGCTATACTAGTGGTGGGGGTATTGGTTGTCAGGCTGAGCATAACCCTACCAGACGACCTCGCCAAGAACCTGGACGACTACGTGAGGGAGTTCGGGCTGGAGAGCAGGTCTAAAGCCATCTCAGACGCCGTCCGAGCCTACCTGGCCGAGAGAGTACTACCCGAGGGGGAAGTGTTCGCCCTCTTAGTATATGCCTACAACCCGGCCAGGGGAGAGACCGTTAGGAGGCTGATAACCACTCAGCACGAATACCACGACGAGATACAGGCCAGCGCCCACGTACACGCTAGGGAGAACCTATGCATAGAGGTAGCTTTCTTCGAGGGAGTCTCGGAGAGGCTCAAGAAACTAGTCGGAGAGCTGGAACGCATACCCGGGGTAATCACTGTGAGAGTGGTCTCTGTCTTAAAAAAGTGATGGGACTTTAAAATAACCCGTGTGATCGCTCACCTACTCTTTCAACTCCTTAATAAGCTCGTCTAGGGCGTCGAAATACCTCTCAACCATCGTTATCGCCAGTTTAGTCTCCCACTCCTTCCTTACCTCCTTCACGTCCTTGTTTGCCGTCTCCTCGAACATATCCCTCAGGTGGAGGCTGTTAACCCCGTACTTGTGGGCGATATCGACTATCCTCCTAGCAATATCCGTATTCTTAGTCAGTAACACCCTCCTAGTACGCTTATTGTACACAGGCCTGAAGACATACTGCTGAGCCCAAGGCGCGTACTTCGGAATAAGCTGCGGTGTCACGTGGAAGAGCCGTGCAACCTCTCTCTTACTCAGGAACAACTTACTGTCCAGCAACTTATCCAGAACCTTCTGCCTACTCAGAGCCCTAGCCAGCTCAGCCGCGTCGCACTCCATAACCTTATCGTCGATGTACACTAAGACTCTGTCACCCGCGGGCAGAACCTTCGCCTTATCCCAATTAGCAACAACCTCCTCTACGTAACAAGGCATATTCTCACCATTCATATTTTCTTTTTTCTTAAGATCGCTTTAAACTTTTCGCGCTAGTTAGCGATCCATGTCTCGATAAATGATTCAAAAGCTGCCATTTAATATGAATATTTGGACTTAATAAGCTGATAAATAAAACCATTCAATCACAATATAATATGTTAATTGAAACATTTTCTATGTATTTTACACGATAAAACATACGTATTTTTGGAAGGAAAGCCGAGTACATCTATTTTTCGACTAACTACACCGGTAGAATTCCTCTGGTGGACCGGGCGGGATTCGAACCCGCGAGTGGGATTTAACGGCTAAGGCGCCGCCAGATCCTCCCGGTTGCGAACCGGGCGCTCTCCCACTGAGCTACCGGCCCAGAGAAATCCTAGCAGGAGGTGTATATATAAATTAACGCCGGAGGTATGGTAGCTAGCTAATCTAAGGCGGGCTGAGTAGTATTACTCCGGGATAATAGCATGAGGCATATGGATACTAAAGTCCTTCTGAAGATAAGAGAGCTGTCCTTACCTTGTCCCCTTTGTGAAGTCCTCTTATGAATACTTGCGTGTTAGCAGCGTATTCGTAATTACCCTTATTATCTACAGCTATTACCCCAGCAGTATCGTCCCCGAACATTTTAGTCATTTCTTCAACTACTTCCCTAACGGCTTCCCTTAGGCTCAGCCCAGCCCCTACCTTCCAGGATACCCTGGCTGTTAACAGGTACCTGGCTATGTACTCCCCCTGACCAGTGGCCGAGGACGCCGCTGATCTGTCGGCGTAGAACCCCGCTCCTGGTATTGGTGTGTCTCCCAGTCTTCCGGGAAGCTTGAACCATATACCTCCCGTAGATGATGCCGCGGCTAGGTTTCCCTCCCTGTCTAGAGCTACTGCTCCGACCGTGGAGTAGCCGAGGGACTTCACAAGCTCTACGTTCTTGCTCCACCTGTACCTCCCCTCTACGAACTCCCTCCAGACGTACTCTCTGGCGGCCTCTATCCTCGGGTGTACTCCTGGGTGCTTTTCTAGGCCGTATTTCTCCGCCAGCTTAGCGGCTCCCTCACTGGTCAGTAGTACGTGGTCTGTCTCCTCCATGACTATCCTGGCGAGCCTAACAGCGTTCCAGTACCCCTTTAGCCCTCCGACCGCGCCTACGTCTAGTGTCGGCCCCCACATGACCCCGGCGTCGAGTTCGACCTCTCCAGCGGCGTTCACTACAGCCCCTTTGCCAGCGTTAAACTCCCCGCATTCCTCCATGTAGGTGACCGCCTCGACTACGGCGTCCAACGCGTTTCCCCTCAGCAGGGCCTCCATACCCCTCTCAAGGGCTTTCCTCAGCTCCCTCTCTATGGTTTCCCTCCTCTTCTCCAAGCTCTTCCTGTACCTTCCCGCTCCTCCTTGTACTAGTAATATTGGTTCCATCATCGGGGGCGGGAGACGGCGGGTTAACTAATATATTGTTCGCTGCTACATTAACCTCTTGTAGAAGGAGGCTTCGACTATGAGCGAACCAGTAGTCGTTAAGATAGGTGGTTCTGTCCTGACGGATAAGAAGAGGACTGACGAGATAATTGTTCGCGACGACGTGATCGAGTACGTGGCCGAGGAGGTTAGGAGCCTCCTGGACGCCGGGGTTAGGCTAGCCCTTGTGCACGGCGTCGGGGTGGTCGGCCACCTACCTGTTAAGAAGTACGAGCTGTACAAAGGGATTAAGAGGAAGGAGCAGCTGATACACCTAACCTACGCTCAGAACAGGGTTAATGAGTTAAGGCAGAAGATACTGAATGCCTTAGAGAGGCACGGCGTGCCGGCAGTTAAGTTCTACCCGTCCTCCATAGTGGTTCAGGACACGGGCAGGATAGTCAAGTTCTTCGGGGACGGCATCAAGAGGTTCTACGAGGTGGGCTTCGTCCCTGTACTCTCGGGAGACATGACGGCAGACCTAAACGACCAGTTAAAGCTGTCCGTGTGCTCGGGAGACCAGCTAGCCTTTGCCCTCGCAGACCTCCTCGGCTCTAAGAGGGTGGTGTTCGGCGTAGACGTCGACGGGGTTTACGATAGGAGGGGGGACGTAGTCGAGAAGATAAGGTTCGTCGAGATAGAGAAGGTGGTGAAGGGAGAGGAGGTGGGAACAGGAGCGGCGGTGGACGTCACTGGGGGTATGAAGGGCAAGCTCCTAGAGATAGCCAGGCACGAGGACTTCTTCAGGAGGGGCGGTGAGGTCTGGATACTAAGCCTAATAAAGAAGGGCACGCTATATAGAGCGTTGATAGATGGCAGCGGGACTTTCACCCGCATAGTGTGGTGAGAGCCATGAAGGCCCTGTTCCAACCCGTGTTCCTGTACAATATGGCCGTGGGTATACTGCTACCCTTCATCTACATCCAGAGCATAATCAAACTGATGGACGTATTCGTCTCCAAGGGCTTCCCCCAGGACTTATCCCGCAAAATAATACACATAGCTGCTGGGAGCTGGGTGTGGGTCTGGCCCCTGATGGATCCCAGCGATGGGTGGTCTTATGCCTTTAACATAAGCATAGCGGTGCTCTGGACACTACTGTTCCTCGTCAAGGGGCTTACGGCTGGCCCTGAGGACATGGCGGTTAAAACCATGACTAGGACGGGCGACCCCAAGGAGCTGTTGAAAGGCCCCCTATTCTTCACCCTCGCCATGGAGTTCATAGGGATATTCTACTTCATGACTTTCCCCGGAGTAGTCACCATGGCCTACCTCGGCTGGGGGGACGGGCTAGCCCCCTACATAGGGAAGGTCTACGGCAAGCGCAAGTACAAGCTACTCGGCAGGGAGAAGAGCATTGAAGGATCAATAACAGTGTTCGTAGCTGGGTTCCTGGGCGCCTTACTACTGCACCTATTGGTCTTCGGAGCCCTACCTCTAGCCCCCCAAAGCCTCCTACAAATAGCCATACTCGGAGTAGTAGCGGTCATAGTCGAGGCT
>Ga0190367_1000345_pt1 | contig 34917 bp, 41 predicted proteins | sample 4872181011_MG_FD_171838 | JGI IMG/M metagenome (GOLD analysis project Ga0190367, IMG submission 171838) | Hydrothermal vent microbial mat bacterial communities from Southern Trench, Guaymas Basin, Mexico - 4872-18-10-11_MG | ecosystem: Environmental > Aquatic > Marine > Hydrothermal vents >...
GGATCTTTATGTGCTATTGCGAGGTAGGAAAATAAAGTAAACAGGAGCCACGGCATAATTTATTTCAAAAGTGCAACAATAATAATTTGAATAAGGGAGAGGGGTATGATTTTTTCCCAGAACACTTTTAATGCCTGATCTATTCTATATCTCGCAGTAGTGTTTTTAAGCAGTATTATAAAGGAAGAAAGGACGAAAGATTTTATCAATAAAATAAGAAAACCGCCTCCCCCTAAGAAGAGAATAGATCCTAAAATACAGAAGAGGCTATGTTCAAGGTTTTTACATATTCTGACAATTGCTAAGAGTCTTGAATTAAGTTCTACTTTCCACCCTCCGGCAATTTCGGTCTCAGCATGCGGGATGCTAAACGGAGCAAACTCCAGTTTTCCCAGGCAAGAGTATATATAAACAAAAAAAGCAATAGGAAAAAGCAGAATAAAAGGAATTACTTGTTTCTTATGGATTTGGGTAAATGAAAAACTCTCGGTAAAACAAATTACTGTTGCTATGGAGAGAAGAAAAGGAATTTCGAAAGAGATAATTTGTTGGAGAATCCTTCCAGACCCAATGGCTGAGAAAGGGCTTGGAATTAGGTAAGCAACGCATCCCAGAAGGAAAAAAGAGAAGGAAGAAAGAAAAACTATTACAACAATGTCCCCTTTGAACTCTATAAAAAAGAAAGGGGAAGGAATGAACACAAATGACAATAATAAGGAAGAGGCTGCAAGTAATAGAAGAGTTATGATGAGTAGATTGTTAGTTCCTTTGATTTCTATTTCTTCCTTCTGTAAAAGCTTTAGAAAGTCATAAAAAGGTTGAAATATTCCGAATGGCCCATAGGTTGGTCCTATCCTTTTTTGGATTCTGGCAGTAATTTTTCTATCCCACCATTCGTAGAAAAAAGAGAGAAAGAAGGCTAAAAGAGGGTGCATTATTTAATCACCAGCAATGCTGAAAGCACAATAATAGAATAAAAAAGAATAAGCTCAAGACTTTGTGGAGCAATAAAGGAAATTATTAAGATAAATTCTTCAAAGACGAGGAAAAGAAAGAGAAAAAGTACCCATTCTGTCTGATACCTAATTCTCCTTGGCAAGCTCTTGAAACCACAGAGAAATGGTGATTCATCGATTCTTTTTCCTGCAGAAGGAACAAGAAAGATTATTAAAGGGATAAGGAAAGCTGAAAAAATTTGGATTATAAAAATTGGGGCCATTTTAATCCTTTAAGATGAGATTATGGTTGTTTGTTTGTACCACTGCCTTTACTGGGCAGTATCTTACACAAAGTCCACAAAATGTGCATTTTGCATAATCTACACTTGCTTTTCCTTCTTTTATTTTTATAGCGGATGTTGGACATATTTTCTCACATAGCCCGCAGCCAATACACTTTTTCTCATCGATCTTTATATATCCCCTATAACCCAAAGGAAGGGAAAGTGATTCCTGATATTTTTTTGTACATACTTTTCTTGCGGACTTCAAAATACTTAAAATTGTCATAGTCTCTCCTTTTCTACCAATTTATAGTTTTTCTTATACCATCTTCTTGAAAAGAGGATGAATTGGTGCTTATCCCAGATAAATGTTTTATTTTTGCTTCTATCTAGGATAAGAGTTCTATCCATGCATGCCACGCAGGGATCAAAAGAAAAAACAATTGCGGGTACGTCGGCAAGATAACAATCTTTTAGAAGTGTGGCGAGAGAAAAGATGTTAGCAAAGGTTGGAGTTCTTATCCTTACCTTTTCTGGAGTTTCTCCTCCAGAGGATTTTAAATAATAAAACAATTCACCACGGGGTGCTTCATGCCTACTTATGGCCTCTCCCTCAGCAGGAGCCGATAACGGGTGAATTTTTTCGGAAATCGGCCCGGGAGTCATTTCCTCTATGCACCATTTAATTATTTCTATACTATTTTTCATTTCTTTGAGTCTTACAACCAACCTTTCATAACAGTCTCCTTTCGTTCCTAATTGGATATTAAAAGGAGAGTAAGAATAAAAGTAATAAGGGTTTTCATAGCGAATATCACACCTTAACCCAGAAGCTCTTGCGACAGGACCTACACACCCAAATTCTTTTGCGATTTTTTTGTTAAGAATGCCCACTTCACGAAGTCTAACAATGACTGTTTTTTCCTTTATCAGATTTTCATAAACTTTAAGACGCTTTTCTAAGAAGTCCAATAACTTCTTTATTTTTTTAATGTGGTTTCCTTTTAAATCTCTTCTTACTCCTCCTGGGATACTAACCATCCAAATCACCCTCCTTCCTGCTATTTCTTCTATTAATTGAAGGAGCTTCTCTCTATCTTCAAGAATATGCATAAAAGGAGTATCGAATCCTATTTCATGGAAGAGAAATGCTAACCACAGTAGGTGAGAATGGAGCCTTTCTAGTTCCAGAAATATCATTCTCAAGAATTTGGCTCTTTCAGGTATTTCCACACCAAACATTTTTTCAACAGCAAAGCAATAAGTGCTGCAATGGACCGAGGAGCAGATTCCACATACCCTGCTGGCAACTATCATCCCACTTATCCACTTAGAATTTTCTAGTATCCTCTCTACACTTCTATGAGCGTAACCAATACTTATTTTAGCATCGACGACTTTTTCCCCCTCTACCTCAAGAACCAGACCGATTGGTTCTTTGTACGCTGGATGGTAAGGGCCAAAAATTATTTTTGTCATATTATTCTATTTCAAAAAGTCTTTTAGCATTTTCAACTTTTATGCCCGTCTTTTCATGTTCCTCCCATTCATAGATCCATGAGTTGGGGAAAATGTCCCTTACCGACGGAAGTACTTGGTTTTTTTGTAGAAAAAACCTTATGTTTCTTACTTTGTTTCTTCTTGCCAGATGATAAATTACTTCAAAATGTTTTTCCCTTGGAAGAACACTTATGGTTATTAATCTATATCCCTCTTCTTTTAAAGCCCTAAGGGCCCTTTTTAGGTCTTCCTTTTTCATTTTCCCTACCAATACGTCTAGATAAATGAATAAGAGCTGACAATATGTTTTCTGGTCTTGGAGGACATCCAATAACTTTAAAATCGACAGGCAAAATTTTTTCTGCACCTCCTTCCACTTTTTCTGAGGTAGCAAACGGCCCTCCAGAAATGGCGCAATTACCAACTGCTAATACCCACTTTGGAGTGGGCATTTGATGATAGACCGTAAGTAATTTCTCCTTTGCTTTTTTGGTTACTGGCCCCGTTACTAATAAAACATCCGCATGTCTCGGTGAAGGAACAAGAACGATCCCAAACCTTTCAGGGTCATATCTTGGAGAGAAGCAAGCAAGTACTTCTATATCACAGCCATTGCAAGAACCAGAATTAAAATGAAACACCCACAAAGATTTCTTTATGAATGTCGGCATGTATTATAATAATCTCAAAAAAGAATTAAAAAAAGCTTTAAAAGAAATCCTCCAGAGAGAAAGAGGTGTTGCTTTATGTCTCGGTAATCCTCTGAATAAAATAGAAAATATAATATTACAAACAGGTAAAGAGCTCAAAGAGGAAGGTTTTAATATTTTGCTGGCTTATACATCACCAGAGGCTTATCTCATAAAATTACTTAAAGAAAGCCCCAATTCAGTAATAATTGTAGATACCTTTGAAGGAGAAGAGGAAGATATTTTGATTTTCGAAGTAAAAGAGAGGGACATTAAGAAAAAACCAATACTTACTACTCATACGGTCCCTTTGACATTTATTGTTAATTCTTTGTTAAACAAAGGGAAGAAAGTATATTTTGTGTTACTAAAAAAGAGATCATATTAAAGAGACCTCAAAAATTACATTGGTTCTAACTTCGCATGAATTGTTTTAATGATGCGGGGGGTGGGATTCGAACCCACGACGGCTTAAGCCACCGGATCTTAAGTCCGGCCCCTTTGGCCTCTCGGGCACCCCCGCATAAATTGTTATAGGGTTAAAATAGAAAATTAAAAAGCTAAGGAGAAAGCCCCTTATATAGTTCTTCTAATTCTTTTTTTAATCGCTCTAAGGAACTTATATACTCTTCAGCCTTTTTCTTTTCTACCTCTTTTATTCTTTTTACTTCAACTTTTACAGGTTTCTCGATTTTTTTTACTTTTTTTCTCAATATCCTTACCTTTGGCATTAGATTGGAAAAATTTCTGAGTTCCCCCTCTAAATTTTTAACATGCTTCCTTATCTCCTTTAGTCCCGAGATTTTCTTTAGATCATCCTCCGCTATTTCCTCCATTTTTTTGTTTATATCCAAAATTGTCTGTTTAAGCTCTTGAATTTTACCAAAAATTTCGGATGCCTTTGGAACTTTTACATATAGCATAAAGAATATGACTCGGTTGATCCATTTATTTTCTATTGTGATGAAAGCGAGCACCATCTGAGTACTGATGATCAGGGTAGTTGCTGACTACATGGCCGCGGTAGCTCAGTGGTAGAGCGCGGGACTGTGGATCCCGAGGTCGTGGGTTCGAATCCCACCCGCGGCCTTGTTTTTGGCTAGGCAGATTTTAAAATCTTTGTTATTCTTTTTTTCTTCTTTTTCTAATAAAAATGCTCAAATTTCTCCGGAACCTTAGGAGGAGGTAAACAGAAAAGGAGAGTAAGAGGCTAAAAAGGGCTATAAAAAGGAAGGCCATAGGATTTCTTTGAAAAGGAAGTATGAGGTTCATGCCATAAAAACCAGCAATAATTTGTGGTATAGCAAGAGCTATGGTTATATATGTAAGATTCTCAACCTTTTCTCCCATATCGTATGAAATTAGGGAAACATAAGCATCAAAAGCTGATTTTAAATCTTCAATGAGGGATTGGGTATCTTCTAGATAGTATTTAAGCTCATAGACCATGTTTTCTAGAATTGCTTCCTTTTCCTTTAAAAACTCTAACTTACTTAGTCCTTGGATAACTAACATATTCTCTTTGATTATTCTTAGCAAAGTAGCGGCATCATCTCTCATATCCCAAAGATCTATAGCGATTTCTATATCTCTCTTGATCTCGGAGATCTCTTCTTCTAGTTCATCGTAATCTTTATCTAGGTCTTCTACAAACTCTTTTATCCTTTTTAAATTCCAATTTAAAATTTCTATTATAGTGTCTCCTAGAGATTTCCATTTCTTAACCCTAATATCAAGCGGAGTGTTTCCAACTATTATCACTTTCCTTGGAAATATAAAAATACCAAAAGTCTCTTTTTCAACACATTCCCCAATTCTTACAGGTGTTGAAAGAATTATATGAAAGTATTTTCTTCTTTTAATAATTCTTGAGACGCTACCAGATTTTAATGATGCCACAATGTCTAGATTATAGATATCAAGATCCTTTAACATTGCTAGCTCAGCTTTGCTAGGGGAAAAGAAAAAACCTACAGTGACAATGTCCTCATTCTTTTTTTCAAATTTAGGCATATGTAAAAATTAGCAAAGAACTTCAAATACCTATTCTTACTACTGTTCCTTCTATTTGGCAAGAGTAAATAGTACGATTTTCTCCTTCCCGTTTGAAGTTGAAATCTTTACTACTAATCTCAAAATAACTATTCTTTGGAAGAAAATTCAGTATAAAGTTAATATCCGTGTCATTTAACTCCTTTCCTTCAGCCATCTTAGCAATGTCACAAGCTATTATGTAATAATAATCCTCTCTTACCTTTATTTCATAAGAGACCATATCCAAGATTGAAAAGAAAATTATTAATAACACAACAGCATCTGCAAGATAAATTAAACAACGCATATCCTTCCCTCAATGACTAAAATATTTCCCTTTTCGTCTAGCATGAATCTCCTTCTTACCGCCTCACTTGTACAATTTAAAACAACGTCATTTGTAATTCTGGATCCATTTTCGAGGTAAACAGTCAGCCTTATATCGGAGGGGAAGTTCAGGAGTAGTTCGCTTACGTTTACAACCCCTGGGGATATTATGCTTGAATTAACAATTTGAGAAAGCCTTGCTTCTAAATATATCTTCTTATCAATAAAATTTATTGTGGAAATGATTTTATTTCTTCTTTGGGAGATAGAGAAGTAAAGAGTTGTAAAAACCAAGAAAAAGACGGTAAAATACAAAAGAAACTCCATAGTAACAGATTGTCCTTTCATCGCACACTCACATTATATAGGGCGGTCTCATTCAGATACCTGATAGAGTTCTCATAATAGCTCTTTATTTGATTCCTCAACGTTGCTTCTTGCTGTCTCTCTTTAATTAGTGAAATGTAGAAAATGAAAAAGGAGAGGAGAACTAAAGAAGCAATAGCAGCAAATTCTATGGATGTCATACTTCCTTTCTTCTCACGTAAACCGTATCATTTATTTTTTCTATTATGAATAAGTTTCCACCCCAGCTGAAGTTACCTGTAAAATTTACTTTGCATGGTGAGAAGTAGACGTAATCTCTACCTTCCGCACGAAATCCTATAGTATAATTTTCGGATATTGTTTTTTCTATTTCATACACAGGTATATACAAAAAAACTTCTCTTTTTGATCCATTCTCTTCAAGACAAACACCTTCAATAGCCCTACCTAGTTCCCTTATTGCCAAATATGCTCTTATATCTCTCATTCTTTTTTCTCCCTCAAAATAGTATATTCCATAAACCATGATAGCTAGAATAATAGATATTGCAACAAGCATCATGTATTCCAAAGATACTTGTCCTATCATTATAAAATGGCCTCTTCTTCTGGATAAATTTTTAAGCCTTCATCTGTAAAAACCAAAGGGTGGATTTTGTTTGAGTGACTAGTCCCACGCATTTTTACTACTGCAAGATATCTTAAAAAGCTGTTGCCTTTTTTTATTCTCATTAGCTTTATAATACCATCTACTACGTACTCTTCTACACCAAAGGTTGATAGCTTATCTTCCTCCGCTTCAGAAGTTAATAGGGTTGTTACATTTACTTTCCTGAGCATTATAGACAAATCAAAAATACTTCTCCTTAGTCTAAAAACATCTCTTAGTAGCAGACCTATTATAGTAATTGAATCAACAACTAATCTGCTAATTCCAAATCTATCCACAAGATTTTCTATTTGTCCTTTAAGAGTCTCAAATGAAAATGCTTCTAATCTTTGTAAAATGATCTTTCCTTTTCTTACATGTTCAGAGAGATTCCAGGCTTTGTACTTAGAAAAAGTTTCTAAAAGCCTATGTGGAGTTTCTTCGAAACTGATAAAACATCCAATATCACCAACCTTAGCTCCACCAACAAGATACTGCATTCCAAATGTTGTTTTACCTGTCCCAGGCCCTCCAGATACAAGAATTACACTCCCTTTTGGAAAGCCACCACCAATTAGTTCATCCAAGCCTGGTATTCCACTTGGAATTCTTTCCATAAAGCTTATACCTTTGACTTTTCTAAAAAAAGAATGGAAATTAAAAAAGTAGGTGACTTAGCATCTCTTATTAAAGAAGGAGATATTGTTGGGATATTTGGGCCAGCTGGAGCGGGCAAAACCTCCTTTGCCCTTAGAATATGTAATGAAATGGGTAAAAAAAACTATTATACAAAATATTTTTCTACAGAACACCCATCTTTCGAAATAGATTTCATTTTAGCTAAATGGAACCTAAACCCATCGTACTTTGAAATATATGATAAGTTTGAAGAAGTGAAGGTTAAAGGAGAAGGCATATCAGTTGAGGGGGTTATAGGCAAGAAAAAGAAGCAAGTTCTTGTTATAGACTCCATAACTTCTTTATTGCTACCTGAGACATTCTTAAAAGAGAAAATGGACATGAAGAGGGTTCTGGAGATAATAGAAAGTATTAGGAAAGAAGTGCGAGAGGGCGGAATTCTAATAATGACTATAGATACTCAACTACTACCTATAGAAGTTCTTGAGAAGTTAAAAGAAATGTGTACAGTAAAAATAGAAATAGAAGATGCAGGAGAGTACAAATTTGTCAAAGTCAATACTGCAGAAGTGTCATTTAGTGGGTATGTAAATAAAAAAGGTGAATTTGAATGGAAATAGAAAGAGTGAGCACAGGGGTAGATGAATTAGATAAGCTAATAGAGGGAGGAATCCCTGTTGGATCTAACATATTACTCGTGGGCCCTCCTGGAGTTGGGAAGACAATTTTTGTCTTAGCATTTACAAGTAAGGCTATTGCAAATGGAGATTGTTGTATATATGTATGTGTAGACCAATTACCGGAGGAAGTTCAGTATTCTTTGCAGAAGTTTGGTCTAAATGTAAAATCCGCGCAAGATGAAGGGAGATTAATATTTATAGACGTATATTCCTGGAGATTTGGAAAGATACCTAAAGACAAAAGATGGTACGTTTCAAATATTGTTAATCTTAACGAGCTTTTAATAAGAATATCCGAAGCTATGAAAAGCATTAATGAAAAATTTCCAGAAAAAAGAATAAGAATTGTTCTTGATTCTATTTCTACATTAATAATGTACGCAGAGTTTATACCAGTCTTTAAGATGCTTCAGCTACTTGCTGCTAGATCCAAACTAATGAAAGCTGTTGGTTTGTATACTTTAGAGGCCGGGGTTCATGAACCAAAAGTCTCTGCAGGGATTTCTTACATAATGGATGGGGTAATTGAAATGAAGTGGGAGGGGGAAAAGAGATATATTAGGATTTTAAAAATGAGAGCTACTACCCATAGAAGAGATTGGATACCTTTTGAGATAGATGAGGAAGGAATAAAACTAAAAATTTAAAACTTAAAAAAATGAAGAAGAATAAAAAGGAGACATGGAAAGAAAGGAAGTAAGATTAAAGGTACTTGATGCTTACTCCGATGACGTAGGAAGAGGAGTTGCTAGAATAGATGATTCCTATTTGAGAAAATTAGGGTTATTACCCGGGGATATCATAGAAATAGAGGGAAAAAGAATAACAGCGGCTATAGTAGACAGACTTTCCTCCTCAGAAAGAGGATTACCTATAATTAGGATGGATGGTTATCTAAGAAAGAATGCAAGAGTTGGAATTGGGGATTATGTCAAAATTAGAAAGGCTAAAGCTAGCGAAGCTAAGAAAATAGTCCTTGCCCCGGCTGAAAAAGGAAAAAGAATAAAAATTTATGGAACCGATGTTGTAAAAGAATATCTGATAGGAAGACCATTAGTTAAAGGAGATATAATTCTTTTAGCAAGAAGAAGATATAAGAAAGATATTTTTGATGAATTAGGATTCTTTGAAGAGGAAGAATTTTTTGATTATGGTTTTTTTGGTTTCTCCATCTTTTCTAGACTCCCCTTCTATGTTGTAAACACAATACCTAAAGGGATCGTCTATGTTACGAGAGCAACTGAAATAGAAATTTTGCCAGAAGCTGTTGAAATTAGAGAAGAGAGAATACCTAGAGTTACTTATGAAGACATAGGAGATCTCGAGGAAGCAAAACAAAAGATAAGAGAAATAGTTGAGTTGCCTTTGAGATATCCGGAGCTGTTTGAAAGACTTGGAATAGAACCCCCAAAAGGTGTATTGCTTTACGGGCCTGCTGGATGTGGGAAGACACTACTTGCTAAAGCTGTTGCGAATGAATCAGACGCATATTTCATATCTATTTCTGGACCGGAAATAATTTCGAAATGGGTTGGAGAGGCTGAAAAGAGGATAAGAGATATCTTTGCTGAAGCAGAGAAAAATGCCCCGTCTATTATCTTTTTTGATGAAATAGATGCTATAGCTCCAAAAAGAGAAGAGGTTATTGGAGAAGTTGAAAGAAGGGTAGTATCTCAGTTGCTTTCTTGTATGGATGGGCTAAAATCAAGAGGAAAGGTTATAGTTTTAGCCGCAACTAACAGGCCGGAGGCTTTAGATCCTGCGTTGAGAAGACCCGGGAGATTCGATAGAGAAATCTATATAGGACCACCTAATTTTGAGGGAAGGGTGGATATATTAAGAATTCATACCCGAAATATGCCTTTGGATCTTTCTGGGATAGAATTAACAGAGAAAGAACTTAAAGAAGTTGAAGCAATAAAAGACGAAGACGAAAAAAGGAGAAAAATAGAGCAATTAAGGAGAAGAAAGTTCCTAGAAAAAATAGCTGAAGTAACCTATGGGTTCTCTGGGGCGGATCTAGCAGCATTGTGTAAGGAAGCTGCTATGAATGCATTAAGAAGAGTTCTCCCAGAGATAAAAGAAAAAGTAAAGGAAGGGGAACCGATTCCGGAGGAAATCCTTAGCAAATTAGTTGTTACAATGGATGATTTTAAAGAAGCCTTAAAAATTGTAAGACCATCTGCCTTAAGAGAGGTTCTGGTTGAAATACCCAAAGTAAGATGGAGAGATATTGGAGGACTAGAAAAGGTAAAACAGGAGCTAAAGGAGGCTGTAGAGTGGCCTCTGAAATATCCAGCAGCATTTAGGAAGATGGGAATTAAACCTCCAAAAGGAATATTGCTTTACGGCCCTCCAGGAACTGGGAAGACACTACTTGCTAAAGCTGTTGCGAATGAATCAGAAGCGAACTTTATCTCTGTGAAAGGACCGGAAATATTAAGCAAATGGGTTGGAGAATCCGAGAAAAGAATTAGAGAGATTTTCAAGCTTGCAAGAATGGTCTCACCATGTATTATCTTTTTTGATGAGGTGGATGCTATAGCTCCAATTAGAGGTCTTGATGTTAATAGGGTAACTGACAGAATCGTCAATCAGCTTCTAACAGAGATGGATGGCCTGGAGGAGCTTGCAGATGTGGTTGTTATTGCAGCTACAAATAGGCCGGATATTTTGGATCCTGGGCTCCTAAGGCCAGGAAGGTTTGATAGAAAGATCTACGTTCCGCCTCCAGATAAAAAAGCAAGATTAGAGATCTTTAAGGTACATACAAGAGGGATGCCATTGGCAGATGATGTGGACTTGGAAGAGTTGGCAGAGAGGACTGAGTATTATACTGGAGCGGATATAGAGGCAATTTGTAAGGAAGCGGCAATTCTTGCGATGAGAGAAGCCTGGGAAAAAGGATACTTAGATAAACTCCAAGAACTAGAGGAGGAAAAAAGAAAACTGGAGCAGAGGATGCTGATTTCTGGTAAGGATAGAGAAAAGTATGAGAAAGAAATAAACGAAATAAACGAAAAGATTGAAGAACTAACAGAAAAAATGAAAGTTAGGAAGGATCATTTTGAAAAGGCTATAAAGAAGGTCCCTCCATCGCTAAATGATAAGATAATAGAATTTTATGAGAAATTATCAAAGAAACTTCAAGAATCTGGAGCGGAAAGAAGGGAGTATTGGAAGGAAAGGCTTCCTTACTTTAGGTAACTTTAATATTATTAAACCAAAGTTTAAAAGAAATTCTATGGCAGAATTTAAAAGGTTAAGTGAGGTATATGGGATGAAGGTTTACACCGAAGATGGAGAATTTTATGGTGAGATAAAGGATGCTATAATAGTTAATAATAAAATAGTTGGTTGGAAAATTGCTGCAATTCCAGGTTCTGTTCTGAGAAAGAAAATGAAAAACATTGAGGGGGTTATTGTTCAACAAAGATTTGTAAAAAGCATTAAAGATATAATGATAATATCCTCCGCTATGGTACCTATAGGGGAAGAAGAAAAGGAATGAATAAAGAGTATCCGGAGCTTAATTTCAAGACCACGGAAGAAATAAAAGTCCCAGAAAGGTTAATAGACCAAGTTATCGGACAAGACAAGGCAGTAGAGATAATAAAATTAGCAGCAAAACAAAGAAGACATGTTCTCTTAGTTGGAGAACCTGGAACAGGAAAATCGATGTTAGGAAGAGCGTTAGCGGAATTGCTTCCAACAGCTAATCTTACAGATGTTTTGGTTTACCCAAATCCTAAAGATCCCTATCATCCCCTAGTCAGAGTAGTTCCAGCTGGGGAGGGAAAGAAGATAATTGAGGAATCAAGAAGAAAAGTTTCTCTAGAGCTTACGCAGCCAACTAGAGGGAACTTCACTTGGAACCTTCTTTTCCTACTGTTGATCGGGGTCGTCTTCAATATTTTGTTAATGATGGAAAGTAATCCTATAATAAAAGCCGCATACATTGTCTCTGGAACTTTGTGGATGATCCTGTTATTGTTCCTCTTTTCTTTCCTCCTTTTGTCTAGAGGAGCTATTACAGTTCCTTTTATGGGATGGAGAAAAGTTTATGAGAAAATACCTAAATTACTAATAGATAATTCAGAAAGAAAGACTGCTCCGTTCATAGATGCGACTGGATTGCATGAAGGAGCCTTACTTGGGGATTGTCTTCATGATCCGTATCAAAGTGGGGGTCTTGAGACTCCTGCGCATCAAAGAATAGTTCCTGGAGCGATTCACAAAGCAAATGGTGGAGTTCTTTATATCGATGAAATAGCTACACTCAGGCCTGAAATGCAAGTTCAATTACTTACTGCAATGCAAGAAAAGAAATATCCAATAACTGGAAGAGCTGAAAGATCTGCTGGAGCAATGGTACAAACCGATCCGGTCCCATGTGACTTTATTCTTGTTGCTGCTGGAACTCCAGAAACAATAAAATTTATGCACCCTGCATTGCGCTCCAGAATAAGAGGTTATGGCTATGAAGTTTATATGAAATCAGAAATGCCAGATACTCCAGAAAATAGGAAAAAGCTTGCCCAATTTGTTGCTCAGGAAGTAGTTAAGGATGGAACTATTCCTCATTTTACTAGGGAGGCTGTAATAGAAATAATAAAAGAGGCAAGAAAAAGGGCTGGGAGAAGGGGATATTTGACCTTAAGACTCAGGGAACTGGGGGGACTAGTAAGGGCTGCGGGAGATTTGGCTCTAAGAAGAGGGCATAAATATGTCTTACCTGAGGATGTAATTGATGCAAAGAAGTATGCAAGAACTTTAGAAAGACAAATGGCGGATAGAGCTACAGAAGTAAAGCGAGAATATCAAATTATAATAAATCAGGGAGAAATAATTGGGAGGGTAAATGGATTGGCTGTTCTTACAATTGGTCATGAATATGGGGCTGGGATTGTTCTTCCAATTGAGGCAAATATTACTCCTTCAATGGAAAAAGGAAAGGGAAGAGTAATTGCGACTGGAAGGCTTGGACAAATAGCTAAAGAAGCCATTCAAAATGTTTCAGCAATTGTGAAGAAAGTCTATGAAGAAGATCTTTCTAATTACGATATCCATATCCAATTCTTAGGAACTTATGAGGGGGTTGAGGGAGATTCTGCAAGTATCTCAGTTGCAACTGCCGTGCTTTCGGCATTATTCAAGATTCCTGTTAGACAGGACACTGCAATGACTGGAAGCCTGTCAATTAAAGGAGAAGTACTACCTGTAGGAGGAATAAATGAAAAAATAGAAGCTGCTTATGAGGCAGGAATTAGAAGAATTATCATCCCGAAACTAAATCTAAAAGATGTTCTTTTATCTGAAAGGATTAAAGAGAATATAGAAATAATTCCAGTTGGGAACATATTTGAGGTCTTAGAGCAAGCTCTATCTTTAACAGATAAGGATAAGGAAATACTAAAGAAGATGGAAGAAAGATTATAGCTATTAATCCTTTATGATTTTTACGTTATAAGGGTTTTATCCTTATTTAAAGTTGAGAATCTTATATCTCATCTTCCATGCTTATAGCTCTAATAATTTAACTCTTCTAATAATTTAACTCTAATACATTCAGAAAGGTTCATTCCTCATTAAGATCAATTTGACACGATTGTTGCAAAGTTTCAACAAAAAGATTCAAAGTAGCTACTTTTTCTAACCTTCTAGACAAAGAAAGAGGATATCTCAAGTCTTTTAAAATCTCTAGGGATATAAAAAGTAATTTAGGGAGTATAACACCGAATATTATCTACACAAAGAATATAGCTCTTCTGTTTATGATTATATCTTTTCTTAGCTTCAAACCCTTCTTTAATTTTGAAAGTCTTACAAAGGTGGTTGGAAGTCCCTTCATTGTAGGATCAAACTCAATCCAATTATTTTCTATTAAGACATCAACTATAAAATGAGTCATTGTTGTCTTAAAATAGCCTTCTTCGTATCCTTCTGGATAGGGTAAAAATCCACTGATTATTCTGCTCTCTATTCCATGTTTCTTTAACAAGTTGCAAAATTCCAAACATCTTCCATAACAACCTCCTCCAAATTCTTTGAGAACTATCTGAGTAAAGATATTATCCGCTCTTGATTTCTTTCTATTCAAAGACTCTGCAGCTGTGCTCAAAATTTTCAGCAATTCGAACCAGGTATCGCAATATTCTACAACGTCTTGAGTTTTCATAAGAACTTTTGGAAATTTTGGGTTTATCTTTACCTCCAAGAAGTCACTTTTAAAACTACTACTCTGTCTGTAATTATTTATAACATCCTTATCAACGAACTTTTTGTCGATTTTTACTTTGAGAGATAACATCATACTTACAGGGCCCTCCACAGAACGTACCAAAAGGACAGCTCTTTTCTGGAATTTCCTTGTATTCGAAGAAAGTATCGGACAGCCACACCTCTAGAACGTGATCTTCTCCTAGTGGGACATGAACATAGTTATAGAGAGCATCGCAAGGGCTTGCATATCCTTCTATACCTATAAACATAAGATCTCTAGCTGCAGGACAACCAAATACCAAAGCATCACAAGAGGGATAAGATAAGCCAGGAATTCCTCCGGTTACTAATTTTTCTTCAAGCTGATATTTCTTCGCTAGCTCTCTGACATGTTTTCCTACTATTCGAAGTTCATGAGAAGTATACATAGGGAGGCTCCTGCCTCTTCCTTCGGGTACTACTGGTGTAAACCTTATCTTTACTGGTAAAGCGGAAAATGCTTTCATGATGTCCTCTAGAATATGAGGATCATCGTTTATATCTTTAATAAGGACATAATTGAAACTTACGATGATTTTTCTTTCTCTGAATTTACTGTGTTTCATTATGTTTTCCAACGCTCTCAAAAGTAGAAAGAAGCTACCTCTAACCCCCGTAACTCTATCATGAATATGTGCTGAGGGACCATAAATGCTAAGTTGGAACGAGCCAACGTATTTCATAATATCCCTCAGAAAAGAAACATCTGATAGTCTTGATCCGTTTGTGAGAATTGTAACGGAGAGATATTGGGATTTTGCTTCCTTTAAGATGTCAATTATTCCCTCATAAAGAAGAGGTTCTCCTCCTGTGAGTGTCAAGTTAGCACTTCCCAATTCCCCCAGACTTCTAATTATTCTTATGATGTCTCTTCTATCAAACTCCCTGTCATTTGTAGGACATTCTCTACAACAATGGATACATCTGAAGTTGCATTTCCTTGTTATTTCAATTTCTACCGTTTCAGGTACCAATGTGAACCATCCTATTCCTGTGAGTATGTTTCCTATCTCTTCAATAATTTTTTCATGTAGTTCCCTTTTGTGTATTACTCTGGGAGGGTGCTCTAGAGAGGGATCGCACGATAAGACTCCTATAGAGTAAAGAACTTGTAATAACTCTACATCGTAATCACTTCTAAGAACATACTTTGACGTTAATATATTAAGGATATCCTCCAAAGTTTTCCCAGAACACAGCAGAATGCCCTCAAACTTGTCTATGATCACCTTGTATAACAACTCTCCACCTCCAATGTGCAGGGGTACCGTTCTTATTATTTTTGCAGTAGGATATAATACCTCAGGCACATGTTTGCTTTTAGGGTAGATAACAGAAATTTTCCATTCTTTAAACTCATTTGAGCATGGAGAGTATTGTGACTTCTTGAAAAGAGCGATTCTATTAGTCTCCAGGGCAGAAATTATTGCAGCAACCGTAGTTGCTGCAGCATCCGTAGTCGCTTTCACATCCTGGGGTTGGTACACACTTGTCATAGAATATACTACTACTTGTTTTATTCGCTCCTCCCTTATAAATGGTTACTCTCCTTATAACGTAAGGTTTTGAGGTTTTACTTCTGGAGGTTACCGGAGGGAGGTTTAGCTTACCAATAATATCTATTAGAGAAAGGGGATGTATTGGAAAATTCTTTTTGAGTGGCTCTTTGTCAACCTCGGGAAGGTTGTATTCCCTGGTAAGTACTCCTAAAGAGACTCCTTCCGTAGCAAGTGATTTTTCAACGTTTCCTTTCATAATTCTGACTTAGTTACCCTTTATAAAATCCTTTACTACCTCATCTTTCTCATTCAAGGGAAGATCCCTCCTATTTAAGCGTCTCTTACTTGTTGTCAGAGATTTCCTTATTGTTATCTTTTAAATTCTTTGAAGCTTTTATGCTATTGACTCTTCTTAAATAGTGATTCATCGCTATTGTTTTAATCTTAAAAGATACCCTTTAGCATATTTTTGACTAACCAATTGGGGAGCGTATTTTGCCCAAATGAAGATATAATCTGCTAGTTATCTCTTGTTCGTGTTACAGCACTCTGGAATTCTCTTCTTAACTTCTGTATTTTTGGGTCTTTTCTCTAGTCTGAGAAGGAACCATTTACTTCTGTTGTTTTATAACTTTATCAACATTCTTAAAGCTTTATGTCTCAAAATTGGAGATAAGAGAGCAATTTTCAAAAGTTTTTACTACCACGTCCTTCCAAATACCCAATAGTTTTTTCTTTCCTCCAGCTCCATAAAATTGGATTTTATGAATTTACCAATAATATTTCTTCCCAATTCTTCTGCCTTCATTTCCAAGTATCCTTTTTCTTCCCTCTCAACCTCTATGATATACACATCCGCTATCTTTGATTCATCAAAGCTAATTCTTTCTAATATTTCTTCTTTCGCTTTCTCAAACGCTTTCATTTTTATTTCCTCATTCATTTCCCAAAATTTCTCTATAAACTCATCTATTTTCATTTCCCTTCTTCCAATAAATCTTAGTGCTACAGTGATTTTTTCCTCATTAACTTCCCTTTCTCCAATTTCAATCCTGAAAGGCACCCCATACAATTCCCATTCGTAGAACTTTTCTCCAGGAGTCTTTTCCTCCCTATCATCAAGTTTTACTTTAAACCCTTTTTCTTTTAACACTTCCTCAATTTTTCTACAATATTTCAAAACTTTTTCCTTATTTTCTGAAGTATAGATTGGAATTATAACTGCCTGGTATGGGGATATTTCTGCAGGGAAGAATAGTTCTTTATCTTCTCCAAAACAGGATATTAAAGCAGCAATGCATCTATCAAATCCTATTCCAGTGCAAGTTTGCCAGCAATATTTCCACCGCATGTCCTTATCTTGGAATTTTATTTCGAATGCCTTAGCAAACTTTTGTCTTAATCCTATAGCAGATACCAGTTCAAGTAACTTCCCATCCCCCAATATAGTCATTATATCATATTGAAAGCTTGCTCCAGGGAACAAATCCCATTTTGGTACTTCTATTACAATATAAGGTATTCTAAGCACTTCTCCAATAAACCACTCGCATATTTCCCTTGATTCAATAACTTGCCTATTCATTTCCTCTTCAGTCGCGTGGAAGGTATGGACTTCATTAAACCCGAAAACTTCTCTTAGTCTCAAAAGAGGTGCAGTCATCTTTGTTTCACATCTAAAAATACTTACTGTTTGGAAAACTTTAAGAGGCAATTGTTTCCAGCTTCTTATTTTCTGAGCAAATACCCAGTAAATAGGTACTTCACTAGTTGGCCTTAAAATTAATTTTTCCCCAAATCTTCTTCCTCTTAGAGTCTCAGTTACTGTATAGGCCTCTGGAGAAAAGCCAGAAAAGAAATCTGTTTCTTTTTTAAAAAGGGATTCAGGTATTAGAGTTGGAAATAGTATTCTTTTGTGATCCTTTTCTTCAAGCTTTTTTTCATATATTTCTCTCATACGATTGAAAATTTCGGCCCCCCATGGCAAGTATGGGAATATTCCTTGGACTGGATATCCTACATGGCAGATTTCTGCCCTTTGGATTATCCAATTAAACCATTCCCTGAAGTTCTCTTTTTTAGAATACCTTTCCTCTAGGAAATTCACCACCCATGGATATATCTTTTTATTTTCCTTAAAAAGTTATGGCTAGGAAAAGAAAAGCAGCTCAAAAGAAAAAGGAAACAAAGAAAGCCAAGGCTACTAAAAAAGAAACAAAAGCAACAGCAACCAAAACCAAGAAACGTAAGAGAAAGTAAGAGAATAATCTAGAATATATCTAATTAGGAATACCAAACTCTTTTATAATAAGAATAGCTGGAGAAGTGCTAAAGGTTCCAAATTAGGTATCAATTACCAGATTAAAAGAGTTCTGGAGCGAGTTTTCTAGCAAGGTCTTCAAGTTTTTTGATATAATCTTTCCTAAATCCAATAAAAATCCCCCCATATTTCCTTCCAATAAAAGCTCTTGTTCTTTCTGGAGCGGGCAAAAGGTCCTTTAATTCTGGAGCGGCCAATTTTAAATATTTGAATTTTCTTTTGTTAAATTTCCTAAAATTACCGAAATCTATCATGAATCCGTCCTTAATTCCAATTAAGGTTAGGAATTCTCCATTTCCCCTTATTAAACTTTCCGCTCCAGGAAATTCTATATCAAGATGGGTTACTCTAGCAAGCGAGTACCCTTTAACATGTAAGTAAACCTCAGCACTTACTTCCAAATTTTCTGGACCAATTAAGGTGACTTTTGCTTTCAATGGAATTTTTCCCGCTCCAGGCCCAGTCATAATTTCCTAATTTTTGATATAAAAAATCCTTCGGAATTATTGAAATGAGGGTAAATTCTCCAACATTTCTTTACTTCCTCATCAAAGGAATTTTTTTCCCACTCCAGGATCCCTTTTATATGCTTAATTCCCTTGATTTTGATTTTTTCTATTTTTGCATTTTCAAAGGTTTTAAGAAAATCTGAAATTACCGCCTCGTTTTCCTCTGGCTCCAGCGAACAAGTAGAATAAACCAAGGCCCCTCCAGGCTTTAGGCAACTAAATCCTGCGCTCAAGAGTGAAAACTGGAGCCGGGAGAAATTAAGAGAAAGTTTTGGGCTCCATCTATTTGTAATAGACAAATCCCAAATTAAAGTGCCTGTTCCAGTGCATGGGGCATCCACCAGTACTTTATCAAACATTTCTCCTACTTTCTTAAATTTTCTTCCATCATTTCTTGTTATTATTACATTTATACATCCCATTCTTTGAACATTTGAGGCTAAGGCCTTAATTCTTTCTAAATCAATATCATTAGCCAGAATGACACCTCTATTTTCCATATGTTGGGCCATTTGGGTTGTTTTTGACCCTGGAGCGGCACAAAGATCTAATATAACTTCTCCAGGCTTTGGGTCTAGAACTAAGGGAGGTATCATTGAAGACTTATCTTGAGGGTAATAATAACCAAGGGAGTATTCTAAAGTAGAGCCTATAGGTGTTTCTTCTTTCTCAAGTACTTCAAATGCTATTGGATACCAGCTTATTTCCTTAAGTCTCCACCCTTTATCTTCAAGCCTTTTTTTAAGATCTTTTGGATCTATTTTTAAAGTATTTGTTCTGATATATCTTCTTGGGGATTCTTTTTTAATGAAATCAAGGAAATTTTCAAAATCATCTTCTAAAATCTTTTTGTGCCGCTCCAGAAACCGTTGATTTATTTTTTCCATAAACTACTCTTTCATCGCAACAGCCTCTCTACCTCCATGCCAACTTAATCTTGGCCTTATTTGAATAGGATAAATTTTTTCCTGTTTATCATCTAATACCAAGGCTGCTCCTTTCCTTTTTGGCAGATCTGCAAGATATCTTTCTATTGGATAAACCAAATAGGTTTGCATCATTTTGTTTAAAGCATCAATATCATGTCTAGCAGTGACCAAATGGGAGATTAAAATATCAGATTGAGTAATTGCATCTGTATGTATCTTCCCTGGTTGTTGAGTGGCTATTATTAAGGAACAGCCAGGCTGCCTCCCTTCCCTTAACCAAAGGATAAGTGGTTCGGTAGCAGGAGTTATTTTATCATGGGGAAGGAATTCATGCCCTTCATCAATTATCATCCAAACCAGTGGAACTTTTAACTCTTCTGGAATAAATTCCAACATTCCTGGAGAGGCTTCTCCCATATCTATCAATTCCTCAACTTTTCTCATATACATACGCTTTTGGAGAATTTTTCTTGCAATAATTCCTATTACCATTGCCTTAACACTTATTTCAGGATAAAGAGAGATATCTATTATATTAGCTAGCCCTCCTTTTGTAATTTGCTCTATTTTTAGTCCTTTTTCCCCAAAGATACCCCATAATTTTGCCTGTTCAAAAAGCATTACTGCAGCATCTTTTATATGGGTATCCACTCCTTTCACTTCTCTTATTTTCCCTTGTATATCATCTATTGAATAGCTTTCAACATTTTCTTTTAAATCCTTAACAACTTTTGAGATAAGAACAGCAATTTTAGAAAATCTGTCCAAGTCAAAAGTTAATATCCAATCAAATGGAGAAAGATCTTCAGTTCTTATTGCAAATTTCTCGTCTACAGGAACCCCCATCTCTTTTAACTTATCAAACCAACCAAAAGGGGAAAGAATTCTCACATCCTTAAATCCTTTTGGTCTTAAATCCCATTCATAAAGAAGCTCTCTCTGAAGTGTGTTTGGGTACTTGGTGGTCCAATAGATCCCCATTGTATCCATTATAAGGATTGCAATGTTCTTTCTGATTTTCCTTGGCATTGAAAGAACGCCTTCCGTAATTACTCCCATAGTATACGACTTCCCAGTCCCTCTTTTCCCAGTAACTAGGATCACATGAGGTTTTACCACATCTAGATAAACTTTATTAGCCAAAGAATAGTAAATCCCCATTTTTACATAAAGTTTTCCAATAAATACTGTTCCTTCAGTCCCTAACTCTTCTCTCTCTTTTCTTGTTCTACCAAGAATTATGTCTATCACAAATAAAAATGGGAAAGCTAGAAAAAGAACTTAAGGAGATAAGGTATTAAGAATCTGGGAATATTAAACTTCCATGTAGGGCCCGTAGTCTAGCGGTATGACGCCCGCCTTACGAGCGGGAGGTCCCCGGTTCGAATCCGGGCGGGCCCAGGAGGAAATATTTTCCATCTCTTTATGCATAAATTAAATTTACATCCTATTGCGAGCATGTCCTTCAGAATAGCGGTAAACAGGTCTTTATTTTATAATTCTTCGTAGATTTTTTCTCTAAAATCAATGTTATCAATCTTTATTATTTTCTCTTTAAAATCAACCCTAAATAAGATTCTTATTTTCCCTTTTCTTAATCTAAAAACATTTTTCAATCCTTTTAGCTTTTTTATCTCTCCGAAAGCCTACATTAGGAAATCTCTGTAACTCTAGAAGAATTTTTCTTATTGCATCTTTATGAGGCCTTAACTTCTTTGTTTTTCTCAATAATCTCCTGGAAGCTATTACTTTAAAAGGCATTTAAAAACTCCTCAAGTTCCATAAATCCTTCTTCTTCATTTTCTTTGATTATTTTTTCTATCTCTTTCTTTTCTTTTTCGCTTATTTCTTCTTCTTCAAAAAGAGTTAAAATAAAATCTTCTAACTCTTCCCTTATAGCTTTCCTTACTATCTCATAGATTTCCTTTTTGGAAATATGGATAAATTCCATGATTGAATTACAAGAATCTTAAACATACGTCTTTTTCTCCAAGAAAAGTATTAAGAGGGCAATCTTTCTTCGTTATAGTAGGTGTATTGGGTTTTCAACTTAAAGATCATAGTCTACGTCCTTACGAGCGGAAGTCCTCAGTTCGAATCCCACCGGGTCTAAAGTTCTAAGTTTAACTTCCTGTCTCTTAGTCTGAAACTTTTATTAAGACTTGTGAATTTCTAAATAATTCCCCATGAGGATGTTATGAATGGTTACAGTTTCTTAAAATCCTACCTTAACTATGTACTACTATATAATGGTAAACTATTTAAATATTAACTTAGAGGACAACATATGCCAGCTGCTATTGAGATGAGGTTAGAAGATCTACTTTCTCATCTAGAAACAATTCCCCAAGAGGAAGTTTCTTTATCCTTACTTTTCCCTAACGCTTCCCCTGATATGAAGAAAAAGATAGAATATGTAATAAAAAGGTTTAGAATCCCATTAGATAAAATGTATACGGATGGAAAAGATATCATCATTGAAAGATTTCCTCTTGAATATCTCAGATATTTATTAAAGTTGGTGGGCGGGGACGCATTTGGTATACTGGTGAGAATCTCTAATAAGGAGTGCGGTGTTATTCAGTATTTTCCTAATACTAAAAATTGCTGGGTATATGATGAAACAATAAGAGCCATCCAATCAAAAGAGTGTGATAGTTGCAAGATAAGAGAAATTTGCTTGGCTCGCCAGTTGGGATTAAAAATGATAAAACAGCAAAATAGAACACCGTCAAATTATTTAGAAAAGATAGTTGATTTGGAGAATTATTCACAAAGTTTGGAAAAGGCCTCACTCCTAGCAAAAGCGCTAGCGCTGATGCTCAGAAAAAAACCATTTTCAGATATTAGAATATTAGATATAGGTTCATATGATGGCCTTTACTTTCGATCTTTTTCTCCGGAAATAAGATTTGTAACTGTATGCTCAGATATTTCTCCTCCTTCAAAAGAGAAGCTTCCGACCGTAGGAGATTATGTGGTATTGGATGGTAAGGAGCTCCCCTTTAGGGATAAAGCATTTGACATCGTCTGTGTATTTTCTGTTCCAAAAATCTATGAAGGAATTTTGGATGAAGCTATAAGAGTTTCTAGAGAATTAATAGTGATATATTCTCCTCTTCCAAAGAAACTTCTAGTGAATTGCAAGACCTGTGGTTATTCTGGAGAAATAGATTATTTCGAATATCTTCCAACATTTGTATGTCCTAAATGTGGTAGATACCTTGAGGGAAAAGACATCCAAATTAAAGAAACCCTCCTAGAATGGTTAGCTAGAAGAAAAGATGTAAAAATATTACAATATCTTGTCAGTAAGCACATAGCGGATGGTACTCCTGGTTTTCTTAAATTTTGTGGACTTATTATTAAGAAAATTCAAAATGAGTAAGCATTTTACTCCGTATTTTAGGATAAAATTTACTTTAGCCTCCCAAAGCACTATTATTAAGAATACAGTCTTAAAAAGATTTTAATACTTAAATACGTGAATTCACGTAAATACGATATGCCAAATATAACCCTGAGCTTGCCTAGAGATTTGTACGAGGAAATGAAACTAAGGAAGGAAATAAAGTGGAGTGAGGTAATAAGAAAATTATTAAGAGAGTATATATCCGAATTAAAGAGGGAGAAGATTAAGGAAGCAGTGCCCATTGCTGAAATAAGGGAAACTTTTAAGGACATACTGCGGGATATTGAAGAGACTAATTTTGAAAAGGGCTCTGAAGAATTAAGAAGAGAGGAGATGAAGAGAATTGAAATTACTTGATACGATGATTTTGAGAGAAAAGATTAGAAATAAAGAAGAGATAGAGGAATATACAACAATTGTTAATATTATTGAATTTCCGAAGATCATTACTTACAAAAAGTTTAAAGGAAAGGTCATTTTTCCTGATAAGCCAGATTACGAGCTTGCATTAAGACTTCAAGTAAAACTCGCAAAAATTGGAAAAATGAAGCCATTTTCAGATCTTTTAATTGCCGCTATAGCAATAAATAGAGATTTGGAGCTTGTTACAAGAGACAAACATTTTTTGGATATTAGAAAGGTAAGTAACCTGAAGTTGATCCATACGGACTAAATAAAAAGAACTAGTCTTTTTACGAGCAAGATTCCTGGTTCAAACCCAATGGGCTAAAAGAATAAAGAATTCTATTTCTCTTTTTGTACCTAAAAATTCCTAGAGTTGAGATATCTTCAGACCATATAGAGCCTTTCAAAGATATTTTTAGATTATTCTTAATGTTAGTTTTACTTAGCTAAGAGCACATCTAGGTAAGAGACTTATGTTTTTTTGGTAAAGATTCTGAAGAGAACATGCCCCTGATAAAAAAGGTTATTTGAGCGACATACACATTGATGAAAGGTACATGAAACTATTCTTGACAATAAGGGAGCTTAGAACTAAAAATGTCTTTGTGGTTGCTTGGAATACTAAAAATGTTACAAAGAGAATAATAAGAAAGTTGAGGCTGCCTCAGCATAGAACTGACTATTTCTGGAAAAACATTCAAGACTCAAAAGCTATTAGATAAAGAAGTAAATCTCCATATTCTTCAAACTCCTCCATTATTTTCTTAATTCTTTTTTCATCCTTTATCCCTAATATTTTCCTGAATCCTCTTTTCACCGCTAGATCATAAAATGGGCCAATTTTAAATCCTTTAGAAACCTTTGCAATGGTTAACTCTGCAGTCCACTTTCCAATTCCCTTCACTTGAGTTATAAATTCAATAAACTCATCTGGTCTTTCTTCAACCTCTTCTATACTTGGAAGCTCCTCTGCAATTTTTGCAACCTCAATTATAGCTTTGGCCTTGTTTAAAGGAATTTTAACCTTTTCTCTTATTTCTTTGGGGTCTAATTTTGAAATTACTTCCTGCATTGGAAATCCAAAGTAGTATTCGTTATCTATTATCCTTCTTTCCCCGAAGGCCTTAACAAATCTTGCCTTTGCTTTTAATGCTATTTTTAATGCAATGTTTTGCTCAAAAATAGTATCAATTAAAGCCTCATAAGTGCTAAGAATTCTAGTGGGCCTTAGTCCCTCCCATTTTTTAGCAATCCTATAAATATCTCTGTGAAATCTGCATTTTTCAAGAAAGGGTCTATAGTCAAAATCTGTTCTATAAATTTTCTTTATTATCTCAAGGGCCTGATTGGCATTTCTCGAGTAAATCTCAGCCTCCAGCAAAGGATGTTTTCCCTCTCTTGTAATTCTTACTTTGTAAGGGACTGGCTTATTTTTGATGTAAATAATCCTTCTGCATGATCTATTCTCGTATATACAAGGAACGGGCTCATTAGGAAGAGTAAATTTTTCCAAATGAGGGGTAATAAGAAAAGGTGATTTTGGAATGAGTTTTCTAATTTCTTTCATAGATGCTCTTAAAGAAAGTTCTTTTTAGTATCTACCTAATTTTTAAGGTAATGAGAAGTATTTTGAATACTTAAAAGTTGCTACTTTTAAGTATGCTTCTTTCTATGCTCCCTTACAAGTGGGACCTCCATGACTTGGGTATTATTGAATTTTTCTTTTCTATTTATTTCTTCTTTAAAAAGAAGAATATTTCCTTTTGACTATCTTTCTTTATAACTCATTATTACATAGACCTTATACTCAGAATGCCACTTAACGGTTTTTATTAAATTGCTCTTAATAAGTTCTATATTTCTACTCAGACAATTCTGTCCAATTTTAATATTTTCCTGATTCTTCTCTTTATGGTATCGCTCGTGGTTTTAGTTGTTTCATAAACTCTTTCTAACTCATCTAATTCTCTGTAAATCTTACTTAACCTATTGTTAGAGAGAATTCCATCAGGATTGAAGTATTCCATCCTATAAATTTCTAAAACTCCCCTCAAGAAAGACCTAACACCCATGAGGAGGCTTATCATTAGGTAAGCTATTTCCTCTAAATCTTTTTCTAGTTGTGGGTATGGAAAGAAAAGCAGAGTATTTATAATCTCTTCCAAAGATGAACGATTGTTAAGAACAAACCTGCAAAGCCTATACACACTGGAGAGAAGGTCCCTTGACTTAATTCTAGTACCATCCACGAAAATTCCGTGTGAGATGAAAGAAAAAGAACATAAAGCTTGTTCTCTTGCACTAACTGCGCTTTCTAGGTCTAAATAACACCTTGTCAAGAGTTCTTTTGTTTTATTAATTATAGACTCCGCTCTTTTTAAAACGTCCTCCAAGTGTATTTCTGAGTTGCTCATTACTAATAATAAAGATATTATCTATTTAAAATTTGCCTCTGTGTAGTAATAAATAAGAGGTTAAAACAAAGAAGAAATTTCTAAGAGCCTATTATACTTTACAATCCTCTCCCCTCTATTTGGAGCTCCAGCTTTAAGATAGTCCGCTCCAGCTCCAACCGCAAGATCGGTTATAAAACCATCGCATGTATCACCGCTTCGATGGGAAATAATTATTTTGTATCCTTCTTTCCTAGCTAATCTTAGAGTCTCCATTGTTTCCTCGAGGGTCCCTATCTGGTTTGGCTTAATAATTATCCCATTACAAAATCTCTTTAGTCTTTCAAAGAGAACAGGGTTCGTACAAAAAAGATCGTCCCCTACAATTGTCCTATATTTAAACTTTTTCTTTAGCTCCCCAAAAAGTGAATAATCCTCTGGAGCAAAGGGGTCTTCAATATATTTTATTTCTTTGTATTTTCTTAGCAGTTCTTCAATATATTCAAAATATTTTTCCGGCTCCAGAGCCCTTAATTCTAGAAAGTATTTTCCATCACGGTAAAAACTTAAGGCTGCACAGTCAAGACCTAAGAATACCTTCCCTTCATATCCACACTCGCTAACCGTCTTTGAAAGTAATTCAATAGCAACTTCATTATTATGAATTCTTGGAACTATTCCTCCTTCATCTCCATAGTTAATAGATTCTTTCCCAAATTTCCTCCTAACTGTTTCCTTTAAAGCATGGAAGATTGTAACACATGCATCTATCCGTTCTTCTATATTCTCTAGCTTTTCTGGAATTACAAGGAACTCTTGAAAGGTAAGGTAGGACCCTGCATGTATTCCCCCATTTATTAAATTCATTACTGGGATCGGAAGGCTTGGTTTAGTTTTATAAAGCTCTTTTACCCGCCTCCAGAAAGGTACCTGGAGCGCATTACAAGCACATTTAAAACATGCTATAGAAAGAGCTATTGAGGTATTTCCACCTATTTTGCTCTTATTTTTTGTTCCATCTATAAAAAGAATTTTTAAATCTATCTTCTTTTGATTTCTTACATCCAAATTGGTAAAATTGGGTTTTATGTACGCATCAACCCTCCTTAATGCAGTATCAACAGGCAAGTAAACAGCCTCGTAAAGTCCCTTAGATTTGCCCGAGGGGGCTATAAACTCTCCAAATCCTTTTTTTGTTTTTACTGTTATCCTAATAGTCCAATCCCCACGAGAATCTAAAACCTTCTTTCCTTCTATTTCTTTTATCTTATAACCAAAGTCTATCATAATTTTCCTTGAGGTCTATCTTTAATTAGAAGAAGATAAGGAATATGGGTGATGGATTTAATTATCCATGGGTGGATTGTTAGGAAAAGAGTACATGGAGGGATAGTTTTTCTAGATCTTAGGACCTTAGAATATCCTGGGGAGATAATCCAAGCTGTTTTTAAGGAGGATATAATAGGAAAAGAGAAATTAGAGGAGATTAGCAAATTACCTTTAGAAACTTCAATAATTATTAGAGGAGAAAAGGTTAGAAATCCAAGATTGAAAATAGGATTTGAAATTTTAGCAAAAGATTACAAGATAACCCAGAAGCCTTTGGAAGAATTTCCATTGGGTCCAAAAGAACATGGTGTGGAAGCAATAATGAAATACAAACACTTATCTATAAGATTGCCAAGATATGTAAAAGTCTGGCTAATAAAAGAAAAAGTATTGAAGTATTTTAGAGAATGGTTCGAGAAAAACGGATGGCACGAAGTAACGCCACCAATCCTTGTCTCTTCAGCATGCGAGGAAACAACAACATTGTTTGAAGTAGGATGGTTTGGAAACAAAGCCTATTTATCCCAATCAGCACAGTTATACCTAGAGGCTATGATCTTCTCTTTGGGAAAAGTTTGGTCATTAACCCCCAGTTTCAGAGCTGAGAAATCAAGAACAAGAAGACATCTATGTGAGTATTGGCATTTAGAATGGGAAGCTGCCTGGATGGGATTTGAGAAACTAATGAAAATGATAGATGAATTTGTTAGTTATTGCATAAGGAGATTACTTGAAGATAGGGAAGCAAGGAAAATAATAGAAGAATTTAGAGGGAAGGACATAAAAATCCTAGAACTAGCCACCGAAACCCCCTATGAAAGAGTTAGTTATGATGAAGCAATTGAGATACTTCAGAAGAAAGGCCTAGATGTGAAATGGGGAGATGATTTAGGAGCAGATGAAGAGAGAGAATTAACTCTAGAATTTGAAAAACCAATTCATTTGCACCATTTTCCAAGGATAATAAAGGCTTTTTACATGAAAGTTGACAGAAATAGACCAGAAACCGTATTAGGAACCGATTTACTATTACCTGAAGGATATGGGGAAGTTATTGGGGCTGGAGAGCGAGAGGATGATTATGAAATCCTACTCCAGAAAATAAAAGAATTTGGACTTAACCCCAAGGATTACCAATGGTATTTAGATTTAAGAAAGTACGGGTCTGTGCCCCATTCTGGAGGCGGTTTGGGAGTTGAGAGATTTGTAATGTGGATACTAAAGCTACCTCATATAAGAGAGACCCAACCCTTTCCAAGGCTTGCTAGAGATAAGAGGTTTATTTAACTTACATTACTATGGTTAACGAAAGTATACGAAAGTTTATGAAAAAGTTAACGCAATTGTTAACGCATAAAAGAACGCCTGTATGAGAAAAGAAACATATAACTTGCCTTTTTATGCTTAGTATGAAAGAAAATAGAAAGGTTTTAAGAGTTTATAATACTCTTACAAAAAGAAAGGAAGAGTTTATCCCACTAGAGGAAGGAATAGTTAAGATTTATGTCTGCGGGCCAACCGTTTATGATTCTGCTCATATAGGGCATGCTAGAACATATTTAGCATTTGATGTGATAATTAGATTTTTTGAATATCTCGGCTACAGAGTAAAATACGTTAGAAATATTACTGACGTAGGCCATCTCAGGGGAGAAGCTTTAGAAGGAGAGGATAAGATGATTCTTGGTGCAAAAAGGGAAAGGAAAACTGTCTGGGAGGTTGCTGACAAATATATGATGCAATTTTTTAAGGACATGGATTTATTAGGAATTAGAAGACCTGATTATCAACCAAAAGCTTCTCAAATGATCCCAGAAATGATAAAACTCATTGATGGCTTATTAAAAAAAGGATATGCGTATATTACTGAAACAGGAATTTATTTTGATGTTTCTAAATTTGAGGATTATGGAAAGCTTTCTGGAATAAAAAGGGAAGAACTAATAAAACATAGGGTTGAACCTGACCCTACAAAAAGAAATCCTGCAGATTTTGCTCTATGGAAAAAAGCTCCAGAAAATTATCCTTTTAGATGGGAAACTCCTTGGATGGTAGGATTTCCTGGCTGGCATATTGAATGTACGGTTATGGCAATGAAGTTCCTTGGAGAACAAATTGATATTCATGGAGGAGCAAAAGATTTGATTTTTCCTCATCATGAGAATGAAATTGCTCAAGCTGAGGCCTATACAGGCAAAAAGCCATTTGTGAAGTATTGGCTTCATACTGGCTGGTTAACGGTTGAAGGTCAAAAGATGAGCAAATCTTTGGGAAACTATATTACAATTAGGGAAATGCTTAGGAAGTGGAAAAACCCAGAAATATTCAGAATTTTTGTTATTTCTTCACATTATAGAAGTGATATTGATTACTCTGATGAAAAAATGGAAGAAGCAAAAGAGAAACTGGAGCGCATATATAGAACTTTGGAATTATTAGAAGAAATTGAGCGAACTGGAGTGGAAGAATTTAATGAAGAATTTTACAATAGAATTTTGGAACTAAAAGGTGAGCTCATTAATGCCATGCTAGATGATTTTAACACTCCAAAGGCTTTGGGGGTTTATCTCGAAATGTGCAAGGAAATAAATAAGTATTTTAGTGAAAAGAAAGAAAAAGGGACAGCAAAAAAAGTAAGAGAAATATTTTTTGAGTTGGGGAATAAAATATTTGGAATATTTCAGTTTAAGAAGGAAATTAAGGAAGAATTAATGGAGAAAGTTTTAAATTTGCTCTTAAAAGTAAGAGAGGAGTTGAGAAAGAGAAAGATGTACGAACTAAGCGATGAAATAAGAAGCAAACTAAGGGAACTAGGAATCGAAGTTTGGGATACTCCGGAGGGGCCTAAATGGAGGATAAGATCTTAAAAGAGCTGGAGCGGGCATATTTAAATAAAAATTTTGAAAAATGGTTTTCAATAATTGCAAAGGATCCAAAAGATGAATACTTGGAATTTTTGTGCAAACTTTGCTGTGAAAAAAGAAGAAAGTGGGTAAGGGAAAATAAAGAAAAGATAAGAATAACTGGGGATTTAAAAGAAGATATTTTGAACATATATAAAGAATACTTTGGGCTAGAGATTCCAAAAGATGGTATTATTTCTTATTATGACGGAAAGAAGCTAGTAATTGATTGGTTTTGTAGCTGTCCAGTGCTTGGTTGGAGGATTATTTTTAATTTGGATGAGAGAATATGCAGGAAAATTTATCATAAGCCTGTACAAGTCCTTTTAGATGAAATATTGCCATATAAAGTCATATTTGACAGAGATTATGAGAAAATAAGACCAAAATGGTGGACATGTAGGGAGATATTTAGAAAAGTCTAACAAAAGCTGTTACAGAACTCCTTTTAACATTATTATGTATTTTCCTCTTTCTTCAAGATATATGCGAACTATTTACTTGCTTGGAGGAGACAATGTGAAAGAAAGAAGCTCTTTCTGGATAATGAGAAGAGCAATAGAACATGCCGCTCCAGAACCAAAGGCTGTAATTTTGCTTTGGACATCCGAACAGAAAGAAAAGATACAAAAATATACCAAAATTCTGTCAGACTATTTCAAAGAATTAGGTACAGCATCTGTTAGGGTTTTTCCTCCTAATTCGGAACCAAATGGAATAAGAGCAGCTTTAGAAGAGGCAAATGTTCTTTATTTGCCTGGAGGCCGTCCAGAATTATTATTGGAACACATTAGAGAGAAAGAATTAGAAAAGGATATAATAAGCTTCCAAGGTGTTATAATCGGAAACTCAGCTGGAGCGCTCGTAATTGGAAAATATTGTATAATAACTCCTGATGAGGACTATCCAGAATTGAAAATCTTGCCTGGTCTTAATTTGGTCCCTTTCTCAGTAGAAGTCCATTATGAGCCCGCTCCAGAAAAGGATGAAATGCTTTCTGAGATTTCAAATAAAACAGGCCTAGTTTTTGCCCTTCCAGAAAATACAGCAATAATTTATAGTAATGGATGGATAGAGGTAATAGGAAAAGTTTCTGTTTTTATAGAAGGGAAAAAGCTATAACTCATTTTCTGGAGCGCTCCAGAAAATTTCAACATTTGCTTGCTAATTCTGGAGCGGGCTAGTTTAATATAAATATCTTCTTATCTTCTTAAAAGAAAAAGAATTGTGATGAAAACCCAGCTCCCTGAGGAATGATGATTCCATTACCAACTGAGTAAAATTTTCCCAAGAATTTAATACCTAAGGAAGAAATGGATATATGTCATGGATCATTTTCCCTTTTTTGGCAATGATATTTTATTCTTTAGGAAATGTCCTAATAAAGGCAACAGGAGAAGCTTATTATGAAATATTCTTTGTTCAATCATTTTTCTATATGATATTAGCTTCTTCCCTAATTTTTCTATATGAATTTAATATAAAGAGCAAAAATATGCCATTTCTTATTGGAATTGGTATTTTCTTCTCTCTAGCAGCACTGTTTACAACTCTTGGGATTAAAAAATCACCAAATCCAGGAATCGCAATAGCTATTGTTAATCTCAATACCTTGCTAACATTTCTTTTGGCATCTCTTATTCTAAAGGCACCTTATAACATTTATCATCTAATTGGTGTATTAATGGCTACAGTAGCGGCAGTTCTTCTTGTGTTATAATTCTATCTTAACAAATCAGAAATCTTTTCTTCTAATTCGTTTATTTTGACCCTTATTTGTTCCTTAGTATCCCTAAACCTTATGGTTACTGTATTATCCTCTAGAGTCTGATAATCTATGGTAATACAAAATGGTGTCCCTATGGAGTCTTGTCTTTTATACCTTCTACCTATGCTTCCGCTTGCATCAAAAAAACATTTAAACCTATCTTTTATCAATAAGTAGACTTCCTTAGCTTTTCTTACCATTTCCTCCCTGCTTTCAAGCAAGGGGAAAACAGCGACTGTTATTGGAGCAAGATCTGGAGGGAGCCTTAAAATCCTTTCTTTTTCGTCAAAGAAGATATCTAATATTGCTAGAAAAAGCCTATCAATACCAAAACTTATTTCTAACTCTACTGGAATAAATTCCTTATTTCTTTTCTTTACTATGTATTTTGACTCTCCAGAATGGACTAGATGGTTTAAAAGATCATATCCTACTTCTTCCCCTAAATGCCGCTCCAGAAATTCTTTTACTTCCCTACTTTTTGCTTTCTTTATATAATCTTCTGTAATTTGAACAGCTCTATAATGAATGCCCGCTACCTCTTCCCAACTCTTAAAGCTATTGAAATATATTTCAAAATCAAAATGATATTTATTATAGAAAGCTTTTTCTTCTGGAGCGAGCTCGTAGAGCCTAATTCTCTCTTTTGGGATACTTAGCTCATTAATGAGAAACAAATAGGTTTTGTACATAAAATAAACATAGAATATTGGAAGCTTCAGCTCCTTTCTTATCTCTTCTAACGTAAGAGAAAAATATTCTTTTCCTCTTTCTCTATATTTTACTGGTAAGATATTTATCTTTTCATTTTTTATCTTTTCCCAGTCGAATTGCTTAGTAAAGCTCTCATCACCCCATTCCTCTCTTTCAAAAAATATCTGAAGCTCTGCCTGGGTAAATTCCCTTAGTCTAATTAACATTTTTCTAGGTGATATTTCATTTCTAAATGCCTTCCCAATAGCTGCCAATCCTATGGGTAATTTTTCTCTGTGAACAACAAACATTCTAGGAAAACAAAGATAGGGACCTTGAGCTGTTTCTGGTCTTAGAAAATGAATGTCTTCTTTGACTTTTTGATATTCTTCAGATATCTTTTGAATCACTTCTGTGTTTATTCTTCTTGGATCTTCAATGCTTTTAAGCAAGTCTCTAATTATAGAGGCCAATTTTGGCCCCATGAAAACAGAAAACATTAGATTGAATTTTCTTGGGCTCTCCAGTTTTGAGGAGCATTTTGGACACAGCACTTTCCCTTCTTGGAAAATTCTTTCCATTTCAAGTGTTGATAATGAGTCAGCCTTAATCCCTAAAAATTCCTCAATCAGTTTGTCCGCTCTGTAAACTTCGCCACATTTTTTGCATTTAGTTATTGGATCAGTAAATAATCTTAAATGTCCCGAAGCTTCGAAAACATTTTTTGGCATTATTTCTGAGGGAGATATCTCCCAACAATTTTCAATTAAATTTAAAAAATATTTTCTCCATTTCTCTTCTATCCTTTTTTTCAATAAGAAACCATAACTGCCATAGTCGTAAAAACCTCTACTGCCTCCATAGATCTCTGCACTAGGAAGTATAAAGCCGTAGTTTAGCAAATGTTTTTGTAATTCCATACTAATCCATCTCCTTACAAACTTCTTTTAATATAGGAAGATTCAGGAAGACTGGCATTCCCTTTTCAAAATATATTATTTTCCTTTTCTTTAATTGCCACAGATTATACCAAACAGTGCTTCTTGATACCCCATATTTCTTCATTATCTTATTAACTAATTGATTTGCATTTTCCCCGTCTATTTCTTTTAGAATTATCCTCTGAACTGGAGGTAAGCTTTCTACAACTAATCTAGCTAGAAAAATGAACCCTTCTCCGGAGAATACCCCAACCCTTTCCCCAATACTCACCTGCCATGGATGTAATTTAGTTAGAACTCTTTTTATATCTCTTGTCCAACTTGTCTTGGACTATTTCTTAACTAGGATCATAATATGGTCCTTATGATATGGTTCTAATCTCTTTGAGTTTATTATGTTATAGAATTCACCTATTTCTTTTTTGGCTCTTTCAAATATTTCTTTTGGGGGAGAAGTAACATCAATACTCCTTGCTTTTATTGCTATCATTGCATATTTTCCTTTTTTCAAATACATATCACAGTTTTTTATAAAAATATCAATTTGATTTGGGGCAGCCACATCCTCATAAATGAAATCAACCTTCGGTACAATGTTTGAATAAGTTTCTGGTAAAGAAGCATCTGCTAGTATTGGATACATGTTTTTCTTTCTTTCACAAACAAAAATGAGATCTCTAAGGACTCTTGGGGCAATATCAACACCCCAAACCTTCCCCGATTTCCCTACAATATCAGAAACATGGCTCATTGTGGTTCCAGAGGCAGCTCCTAAGTAAAGAACTTTATATCCTTCTTTCAAAGGGATTGGTTCAAACTTTTTGTAAATTGCAGCAGCTAATTTAGATCTTTGAGGAATCCACTGGCGATATTCCTTTCCTTTATATCTAAAAAGTTTTTCCCCATATACAGAAAACCCAGGACTAAGGTTCTTTGTTACTAAATACTTTTTTCCTCGTATTAGCCAAAAAACATTATCAATTTTTGTTTTGATGAGCTTCATAATTTTTCTTTAGCTCTTTCCTTATTAACTCAGCCAATATTGTACTACCGTCTATCTCTTCAATGCTTCCGTCTTCTAGGTGAAGAATTATTTTATCTCCAAAGTCATCAAATCCGATAACTCTTTTTTCGTTAATTATCAATTCAGATTTCCCTCCAATTTTCTCTGCCATTTTCATGAGTTCCTCCATTTTCTTGTCAAATTCTTCCGGACTTATTTTTTCTGTTTTTATTTTTATAATTCTTTTTGGTCCCTTTCTGATAATTATTCTCTTCCTTATCTTCGGCATCATTGACCAATATTTTTCGTAAAAGAGTATCCTAAAGACAAGCGCAGCGGTTGAGATTACTGAAAGTAAGATAAGTATGACGATATACCAAGTCATTAAAGGAGGCATCATTTTCCTCCTCTTATTTCTTCTACTCTTTCCTCAATTTCTTTTAGAAGTTTCTCTGCAACTTTTTCTTTCCCTTTTGAGTAATAAT
>Ga0190367_1000346_pt1 | contig 34861 bp, 35 predicted proteins | sample 4872181011_MG_FD_171838 | JGI IMG/M metagenome (GOLD analysis project Ga0190367, IMG submission 171838) | Hydrothermal vent microbial mat bacterial communities from Southern Trench, Guaymas Basin, Mexico - 4872-18-10-11_MG | ecosystem: Environmental > Aquatic > Marine > Hydrothermal vents >...
AGGTAACTTCATTAGATTTCCTGCTAAAGCTGCAGCTTATGGTGGTGGAGCCTACCTCATACCATACTTTATAGCTCTCTTCCTTCTAGGCATACCAATAATGTTCGTTGAATGGGTTCTTGGACGTTACGGAGGAGCCCATGGTCATGGACATTTAGCTCCAATGCTATACATTGCATCTAAGAAACGGTTATCACCAAAGTCCGCCGCCCGGTTTGCTATAATAGGTGGAGCAGTAGCTTTCGTAGCAGGAATTATGATCAACGGATACTACACTAACATCATTGGATGGATGGCCTTTTACGCATTTTCATCCCTGAGAGGAGCATTTGCTGGACTTAAGACAGCTGATGATGCAATAGGCTACTTAAAAAGCTTCTTAACTAATCCAGCATACAACTTTTCCACATGGCTTATATCACTATTCATAATAGCATTCATAGTATCAAGAGGTATTAGGAGAGGAATTGAAATAGCAGCAAAGATTATGATGCCAATACTATTCCTAGAAGGAATAATCCTAGTAATACTATCACTAACGCTAGGAGCACCCGTAAAACCAGAATGGACAAGCATTAAGGGATTTGAATGGCTTTGGACTCCAAAATTAGCTAAGTTAGGAGATCCATCAGCATTTATAGAGGGTGCTGGACAGATATTCTTTACTCTAAGTATTGGAATTGCAGGAATTATACCAAACTATGCAAGCTACCTTAGAAGAGAAGACGATATACCATTAAGTGCATTAACAACCACCGCATTAAATGAGTTTGCGGAAGTAGTCATGGGTGCAAGCATAGCTATACCATTAGCATACGCCTTTGGTGGACCAGAACTAATGGCACAAGTAGAAGCTGGAATGTCAGGATTCATACTATCAGTTAGCGCACTACCACCTCTATTCGGTAAACTAGGAGGTGTAGGAGCATTAGCCGGGTTCTTATGGTTTTCATTATTATGGTTTGCAGGAGTAACGAGCGCTATAGCAATAGTAAATGTCATTACAGCAATATTTGAAGAAGACTTTAACATCAAGAGGAGCATTAGCGCGTGGATCACCTTCGCACTAATATTCTTCGCAGGAGTATTCGTAAACATTGAAGGCGCCATGAGGACTGAACAACTAACAGATTATCTAGACTTAGCAGACTTCTATGCAGGATCATTACTCCTACTAGTAGTAGCATTAGTTGAGGTAATAGCAGTACTATGGTTATGGGGTGCTGACGACAGCTACGAGGAGATGCATCGTGGAGCATTTATGACTATACCAAAGTGGTATTGGAGGATTGTCGCAGGAATAATAACACCAATATACCTAATCATACTATTAATATGGTTCATAATAACAGGGTCGCCTACTGCGCCTGCTAGACCCGACAATATATTTGGATGGATTGCGGTTGCAATGTTAGTAATAATGTTCATACTAGGATTAATAATTAACAGAATGGCGCTATACAGGAGATATGGTAAAGAAATTATAGGAGGTGTATAAAAATGCCTTTTGCACCTGAAGCAGCTGCTTTTCTAGCTTTTGGATGGCTAGTAGTCTTTGGACTTATAGTGTTCGTAGCATATAAATGGACAAAGAGGAGAAAGCAAGGTGCAAGCTAAAGAGAAATTAAATGAACTCCTGAAGACTCTCGAAGAACTTGACTCTAAACTCAAAAAATTTTTTCCTAAACTACCACCTAAGTACTCAATTAGTCTTTCTAAATCAATAACTCGTGCCATAGAATATACTAAGAAGTCTATAAGTGAATGTAGGATTGATAATGTTAAGTTGGCAGATGCTCTTTTAACTAAAGCTAAAGATGCTGTTAAGAACTTTACCCTACTCTCAAGATATCCTCCTAAACTTGCCTTAACTATTGAGAGGCTAACTACAGCTATAGTCGCTTCGTATTGGGATTTTACAGGTAAGATAAATATTGTTAGAAAAGCCTATAGGAGATATCTAACATCATTCGTTATAGCATTAATAATCGCACCCCTCTTCTTGAAGATAAGCATAATATTGGTTGGCTTTCTAATGTTCCCTCTATTCATATCAATGCATGCATTTAGGGCTAGAAGAAAGCTTGGAGCAATAATAGCATCTGCTCTTACACCGTTTACTATGTTAGTAGACGTTATGGCCTTAAACTATTCTGTCAGAACATTATTTAGTCCAAGCGATATAGCTGAAGCAGCTAGTTCCATGGGAGTAGATATATGGATCATGTACTTAATAATAATCCTCATACTTATAGGAGCTACGATAAGCCTCATATTATCAATAACATCATTTATAACACTGTATAAGAACATAGATGCATTAGTTTAATTCTTAAAGTGAGCAATAGGAATAGCGATAATTCTACAGAATCCCTATATACCTGGTAATGAAGTTAAGACTGACGGTCATTCCCGGCCCGACGCCCTCATTTATTAAGATCTTCGGATAGTGCGAGGGGGCTTAATCATCCCGGGCTGTACCCCGCCTTACCGTTCCGCCCTCATATTCATTCCCCATAAGGGGTCTCAGCGGACGTGAGACCGGCGGGGCTCATTAATTTAACTTTTAGTTTTAAGCTAATAAGTACTACTACGTTTACAGTTAGAGACAGGCATGTCTTTATTGTAGCGTAAGGCTCTTTATTCAAATTAAATCTATGTTATATCTTGGTTAAGGTGCTGTAATTATGGGTTTTAACCCCTACGAGATTAGAAGGGATTTTCCGGTACTAGAAAGGAGAATTAATGGTAAGAGACTCGTTTACCTAGATAATGCAGCTACATCTCAAAAACCTAAACCAGTTATTGAGACTATACGTGAGTACTATGAAAAATACAATGCTAATGTCCATAGGGGATTCCATAAACTTAGCCAAGAAGCAAGTGAAGCATATGAAAAAGCACACGAAGTACTAGCTAAGTTTATTAATGCTTGGAGTTGGGAAGAAGTAGTATTTACAAGTGGCAGTACAGAATCCTTAAACCTCATAGCATACGGGTGGGGCTTAAAGCATCTTAGACAAGGAGATGAAATTGTGACAACCGTTATGGAACATCATAGCAATATGCTACCTTGGAGGAATGTTGCTAAATTGGTAGGTGCAAAGGTTAAGTATGTTGACATAACCGATGAAGGTGTATTAAAGTATGAGCAATTTGAGGAAATGATAACTGAGAAAACAAAGGTAGTTGCAGTAACACTTATGAGTAATGTTCTTGGTACTATTAATGATGTTAAGCGTATTGCTAAGTTAGCTCATGAAGTAGGAGCAATTGTTGTTGTTGATGGTGCTCAGGGGGTACCTCATTTACCTGTAAATGTTAGGGAGTTAGGCATCGACTTCTTAGCGTTTAGTGGACATAAAATGCTAGGACCAACAGGGATAGGTGTAATGTGGGGTAAGCGAGACCTATTAGAGGACATGTTAGTTATCAAGGCTGGTGGTGGAGCTATAAAAGACGTTACTCTAGACGATGTAAAATGGGCTGATCTACCATGGAGGTTTGAAGCCGGAACACCAAACATAGCAGGAGGAATAGGATTAGCAGTAGCAACAGAATACTTAATGAGAATAGGTATGGTGAACGTAAGGAATCACGAAGAAGAATTAGTTGCATATACTCTAAAGAGATTTCAAGAAGAATTAAAGGAATTTATAGAAGTATATGGTCCAAGAAATCCAAAGATAAGGGGAGGAGTAATAGCATTTAATGTTAAAGGACTCCATCACCATACAGTAGGTAAAGTGCTAGATACAATGGGAATAGCAGTAAGAACTGGAATGCATTGTGCACATCCACTACATTATAGATTGGGACTAAAGGGAACGGTAAGAGCAAGCTATTACATATATAATGTAAAGGAAGATGTAGATGCATTAATAGAGGCATTAAAGATCATATCAACAATGTTAGAAACATTAAAATCAATGGGCATGGAAGAGGAATATTGTCCAACGGGTTAATACTGAGATAATAGAAGAACACTAACTATGGAAAGAATTAACTGTCAATAAAACTCAAAGCGGAAACAACTATACATAACTTCTTTGGGAAGATTAGGAGAATATACATGAGCGTAGCAATTGTTGGTGCAGGAGTTTCAGGATTATATACAGCATCGTTAATAAAGGACTATGACATTGAAGTATTTGAATTAAAGAGAGATGTAGGATTAATAGAAAAATGTAGTGGCCTTATAAGTACTGAAACTATGTTAAGATTAAAAGTGCCGCATGAACTCATTGATGGAATTTACAAGAGAATTCTTATAGTATTAGGAAAAAAGGTAATAGAATTCGAAAGTAATGATCCATTAGCAGTAAGGGTTCTGAGAAGTAAGTATGAAAAATACCTTATGAAAAGGGTATTAGATCTAGGACATAGGCTTTTATTTAAGACAAGGGTACTAAAAGTAGATAAAGCCGGATATGTAAAATTCTACGTTAATGGATGTATTAAGGAAAGAAAGTACGACTATATAGTAATAGCTAATGGTTGGAGCTCTCAGTTTGTTAAGAACCTAGGCCTTGCACCTATTAAGGAGACTTTATATGGAGTCCAGGTATTTGCTCAACAAGCTAGAAGGATAGCAGAAGACACCATAACAACATTGCATGGATTTTTAGACGATGGTTGGGGGTGGGTCATACCTACAAGCAATGGAGTACTTGTAGGAGTAGCATGTAGGTATACACCCTTAGCCATATTAGAGGCTTTTATTAATAAGTTACGCAAAATGAATATTGTAAGTAGTATTAAGTCAAGACCATTTGGAGGAGTCATAGTTAGGGGTTATCCTAAATCATTAGTTATCAATAATATTGCAGCAATAGGAGACTCTGTTTCAATGGTTAAGAGTTTTACCGGAGGAGGATTATACTCTATATCTATAGCGGGAAAAGAGCTTTCAAGAGCATTAAGTAATGGTAATTTAATAGAATACGAACATAAATTAACAAACCTTAAAAGATTTCTTAAAAGCCAATATATTGCAACTAAATTATTACTATCGTCTAGGAAAATGTTGTTGAAAGAACTCATCCATGTATTAGGTAATAAGAAGGCAAAGATAACAGCACATGACTATGACAATCACCTTAAGGCATTATTAAAGCTAATTTTCTCATAGAAATTACCATCATTAATCTTTTCATAAATGTGCAGGTAACAACGTCTATCCATAGAATATGCATACATCTAGATACAGCTGGGTATAGGTGTACTATATTTTAATGTACGCTAGGGTGCCAGCTAAAGATGACATATAGCTTCCTTATTTCATCGTAATAATCTTAACGTTATATTATATATTTGATCAGGTGTTAACTGTAACGCTAGTTCGCTTATTATAGGTAATGGTATTGGTTTTCCATCCTTTAATAATATTATCACTGGTGTTTGAAGTGGGTATCCTATTAAACTTAAATATGCATACCATTCATAGAATGTATTTCCTGCCAACTTATCATACATTTTATCTGGATATCGATCTACAACTATCCTTATTGCTGTTACATTTTTTATGCTATTTTCTCTCAATATTTTTATGAAGTCTTTCCAAGTCCTATCGAATTTTATGCATTCCTCCTTTTCAGCTTCCTTTAAGTATATTATTGTCACTCCCTTTGATGGAGGTTTCCAACGTTCGGCATTAGTTACTTTCCTATTGTCTGGATAGTCTATAAATAGCCCATTTTCTTCTCTAGGTATATGTGTTATGAGTATTAATAGCCCTCCAGCTGCTACACTTGCCGTTACAATGAAACCAAATATTAGGGCTATTAGTTTAAACCCTATTTTCTTCAAGATATTTCCTCTCTGTTCTTGATTTTTCATTACCTTATATAAGTCTTAAATATTGTGGTTTCCTAGTTGTCTGTTGATAGGGTGGTTTAATGTTAGTTATACTTCCTAAACCTAAGTCCACAGGTCTTATGAGCGTTGAAGAAGCTATTGCTAAGAGAAGGAGTATTAGAAGGTGGGAGAAATACACTCTTAAGCTTGAAGAACTTTCACAACTGCTATGGGCTGTTCAAGGAATTACTGAAGAATCTTATGGCTTTCGTGCAGCCCCTAGCGCTGGTGCAACTTATCCACTAGAAATATATATTGTAGTAGGAGAAAATGGTGTTGAGGGATTAAAGGCTGGTGTTTATCACTATTTACCTGAAAGACACGCCATAGAATTACATCTTGAAGGAGATATTAGAGATAAGTTAGAAGAAGCATGTTTAGGTCAAACATGGGTTGGCTCAGCTCCAGTAATCTTTGTTATTGCCGCTGAACTTGAAAGAACTACTCGCGTTTATGGTAGGAGAGGTGTTAGATACGTATACTATGAAGTTGGACATGCTGCTCAAAACCTATATCTACAAGCAACAGCATTAGGACTAGGTACTGTTGCCATAGGAGCTTATCGTGATGACGAAGTTAAAGAGATACTGAAGATACCAAAAAATATTGAGCCCCTCTACATCTTACCTGTTGGTAAGCCATCTAAAGTTAGGCCATGGCCTTAACCATCTTTTTTAGCTAGGATGTAGTTATAATTATTTTAGGTTAGATACGTAAAATAATATCATAGTGGAAGATAATGATTAGAGCATTTAAAGAAATTCTAGCATTTACATTGTTAATGTTACTGCTTCTAACTACATTTACCGTTGAAGGCAGTGGCATTAGACATGCTAGGAATATTGATGCACCATTTATTAATATGGACTTTAACTCGTTTATTGAATTATACAAGAATCTCACCATAACTTTGCAAAGACTTGGTTTTAATAATATTGTTAAAGAATTAAACATATATTATACAGAGCTTATTAAAGGTAATGCCTCAGTATATGTATCGATCTTCAGAAATAATATTATGAAGATACTTACTGAAAATACTTCTATAGCTAATATCCCTAGATCTACTTTCATTAAACTAGCAGTAATCGTTGGCTGTACTCCTACGAAAAATGGCTTTATACTTGACCCAGCATACTATATTAAAATACTATCAATTTATCATAAAGCTAGGATAATGAAAGCTTTAAATGAACTAAAATCTATTGACCCGGAATTAGCTAAACTTATTGAAAAATACAATGAACTTGTAAATGCAGGCAAGTACTCTAAAGCACTTGACCTATTACTTAAAGATATTTCATCAAGAATATACCACGTCCTATATGAAGGCTTTTATAACGCTTTTTCGTTAGCCCTTGAAGCACTAAATATAACTAATATGCCTCACGTCCTTGTATTTCTTGACAGAAAAACAGGTCTCAAGCTATTGGAAACTTTACTAGAGGAAATTAGATGGTTAAGAGAAAACATTGTCCTGGATCCTAAATACTATAATGAATTAAAGTCTATTGAAAGGCTTGTTAACGAACTCATAGCATCGTATAGTATATACTATTACTCCCAAGCAAGAGATATTTTAAAGTTACTGAAATCCAAAGTTATTGGAATTATTACATTCATGCCCGAAGACTTGATGAGAACGCTTATAATGATAATGTCGATAGGTTTAAGTGATGATAATAAAATCTACGTAAATTTAGCATCATCAGAAGTTGTTAAAATATATGCAGAACTTGCATCGATTACAGAGATACAGTCCATGATTAAAGCTATAGAACTTTCATCAGAAAACAGATCATCATACTTAGTTATAGATCCATACCTATACAATTTACATCGCCTAATATCATCTATATCAGATATACCAATAAGTAATTTACTTGAAATCACTGACTTAAAATACCCAAAGCAAATAATGCCACGGTTTAGAAGACCGATCTACCCAGTAGAAACTAGCAAGATTTCTCTATTAACCTTAATACCATTATCTATAACAGCACTATACATAACATATCTAGTTTTAGCTTGGTTTACAAGGCATAGAGAACTTAAGAAGATACTTAGTACACCGATTGCCAGACCTCCTATCGATGCAAGGTACTTTAGGAGCAGAGGTGATGAACTTAGGGTTAAAACTATTAAAACCTTCCATAATCTACTTCAAGAACTTGCTGAGAGAGGATATATTAAGTATAAGTATGAAACTGTTAGAGAGTTCATTAATAGGCTTAAGAGTACAGAGTACTACAATCTATTAATTAAAGCTTACAATGCTTATGAAGTAGCTGCTTACTCGGACAGAAAAGTTTGTCTCAAAGACTTGAGGGTTGTTGAAAAAGCTTTAGAAATCATTAAGGTGATGAGACGTTGAGATTAAATTTATTTGTATTGCTCTTAGTTATAGTAGCTCTCACTGCTTCATTTTCTCAAGGGTTGAGGAGAGTAGAGATCATTACACCCTTCTACATTAGCACTACTTCGCCCTTTAATACAGATTGGAACGGTACTTCAATTATAGCTTCAGTATTAGCAGAAAGAGGTTTCCATATTATTCAATGTAATTCCTATGACGAACTTAAGTTCATTGCTAGCCTTTATAGACCTAAGAAGATTATATACATGTACATAGCGCCAATGCAACCTCTTACAGAAGCTGATGTAAATGAAATGCTTAATCTCATGAGGGAATATAGCTTAACGATAATAATCGCTGATGAAATGAATACATCTAATAACTTCTTAAAGGCATTTAATATAACCATTCCGGGTGATATCCTTCTATCAGAATTTGGTACACCATTTCCAATAGCTGAATTCACGTTAAATATAGGGTCTAGAGTGAAAACTCATACATTACTCCTTAACTATGCTTCATGGATAAAGTTCAAGAACTATGGAACTATTAACGTAATAGGCAAATGTCTAGATGGGAGAATTACAGCAATATCTAAAAAAGTAAATGATAACGATATGATTATAGTTTTAAGTGATAGCTCTATATTCATAAATTTAATGCAAAGACTAAGTACTAAAAACGTTAACTATACAGCATTTATATTAGACCTAATAGACTATGCAAGTACAGGTAGTAATCCTGAAGACGTAATGGTAGCTTTTGACCTTGTACACCAAGAGATCATGGAGCCTACAGAAGCTATTAAACATGTAGAAAAAGCTGAAGTATTATTCCATCCTATAATGGTATTCATAGCTATAAGCATGTTATTTAAGTCTCTAGAGAAAATAATTCTCGGATTAATACTTATTGATCCTCTAAAAATAATTCTTGTCTTGATAATTACACCAGTACTTACAACTATAATTATTAAATATAAGGTAGGGAAAACTAAATGATAATACATAGATTAATGAAGTACTTTAAACTCAACCTAAGGCACACTTTGCTTGTATGTAGTATGTTGATGATTTTACTTTCAATCCTATTCTATAGTATAAGTAACTTCCTCATATCGCAACTACTATTTCTAATCCCGCTATCCCTAGTACTAGCATCTGAACTTTATGTTGAAATTCTAGAATCCATGTATAATAGGATTAAAATCTCTAGAATAGTGCCTAACTATGTAGTTGAATCAAACAATTTAGAAGTAAAGCTTTATGTAAATAATAATTCTCGAATCCTATTAAGTAACTTAGAATTATGTGATGAATATATAGGTCAAGGAAGCATTAATAGGAAATGCATACGCTTATCCATTCCTCCAAGGAGTAAAGTTAAAGCTACTTACAATATTAAGGGTGTTATAGGGAAATACCTATTTAAGAATATAAGGATAGTTTTTAACGACTTATGGGGTATTAGTAGAAGAGAAAAGGTCATAGAATATCCTAGTACCTCTAGGATTATTCCTAAAGTAATAAGTTATTATAGGTCTTCTGAAGGAATTAAATCACTTATGGCTTTAACGACCACTAGAGGTATAAGATTAGGATTAAAGAGCTTAACTATGGATTTTATAGGTCATAGAGAATACGTCCTAGGTGATCCAGCAAAAATTATTGATTGGAAAGCTAGTGCTAGAAGGGCTAAGCTAATGGTTAAGGAATACAATGTTGGTGGAGTTAGTAGATTAGCTATTATGCTCATAGTCTCTAGTAAAGTTTTTGAAAAAGGAATCTACCCTTACATAGCCCGTGAACTAGCTTCAATAGCATACTCTTCTTCAATACTCGGCATTGAAACATCATTAACCATACTAACTCCATGTAGTAAAATATATCTCTCTTATGGAAAAGGGAAAGAACATGCACTTAAAATACTAGAATCCTTTGGAGATGTTCTATGGCCTATTAAAGACCTAGAAGACTGCAATGAAGATTATAATAACTACGTTAAAGAATACACCAAGATGTTAACATCAATTGGTTGCTGTAAATTACTAGTCTATGTAGATGATACTTGTGCTCAAAAATATCTACCTATCATTAGAGACATTGCTCTTAAAGTTAAGGGTAATGAACTAGTGGTTAAAGTCATTGAGGTGTAATTATTAGAAGAAACATCTTAGGTATATACTATAAGTTTGCTTTGATTTCAGCTACGTTTATAGTTGTATTCTATAGAATAACACCAAGTGTTGTTAGTACTATAGAGGCATCTATCCTTTCTTCAATGCTTATAAGTATCTTAGGGAAGAAAGCTTATACGTTAATAGCTATAGTACTATTCCTGCTATTATTTACTTTATACTCTCTGTCAATAGTATTTAATAAGAGGCTTTTAGCGATCATTACTCTAACCTCCATATTCGTTTATGAAGGAATTGTAGCCCTACTAAGTGTATTTGATGCTGCTATGTTCATAATACTACTAATTATGGTTCTTAATATGAAGCCCGTCATAAGCGGTGATATTAGCACTAGCAATACAATATTACACTTATTATCCCTTATTCTAACCATAACCATAATCATCGTCATTCCGTATAGTCTAATGCTAGGAATAATATTTATTTTAAGATACACACCTGTTCTCTATCATCTATCTGTAGTTTACCTTAAATCTAAGTTTATGGTCTTAGCATCCATGTTAATAGGCCTATATATAGCGTTGATATTACATGAAAGAATTAGAGAATTCATATGCTATATCCTTAGAGGTGTTCATTTAACTGATGTTGTGGATGATGATCTATATAGTTCAGGTCTTAAAGGTGTTATACCATTAGATATTAGAGGATTTGATAGAATTCTTATAGAACTTAACGTGTTCATGCTAATAATGGTCTTTAGTCCATGTATAATGGTTGTTCTTGAGAAGCTTGTATATGATAAACTCGTATCCTTAATAATATCATTACCTCTCTCGTTTATTATATGGGTTTGTCTTAGATTATTCATCTATAAGTTATTTACTATACGTATGCTGCGCATAGACTTACGTAGAGCGAAATTAATGATTCTAGGAACTATTCTAATCCCCATAATAATTATAACGCTATTATTAGCTATTCCTATTACTAGAGATATAATATTATTTATATTCCTAAATAGTGGTTATAGTAGTTGGGCTAGACAATTTGATAAAGCTTATCTGAAGGTCTTTAAAGAAATGAATAGAACCCTAAATTTATTCATAGATATATTATGGGGAAAGTAAATGGAGTACAAGTTTATACTAGTTATTTCAATAATATTACTCCTCATAAGCTTATACTTCTTCGCTAGAGCAGTTGACCTCATGACTATTGGATCAATTACATCTGCTCTTCTATCATCAGTTATAGGCTTTGCTTTACTATCAGCATCTATTACACTATTTAAACTTTGGGCAGCACTTCAAAAGAAATAATAGACCCTCGTTATCCTTTACGTCTATATATTATTGCAAGTAAGGCTAACAATAATCCTATCATTAAGCCCGTTGAAAGACCCGTCATGAACTCCTTACCACTAACTACTATATTAGTTTTGGTTTTAGTTATCGTATATGTTATTGTTTGAGGAGTTGATGTTATAGTTTCTGAAGGAGGTTTTGTGGATTGCGTAGTTTGAGTTGTTTTAGATGTTAAGGTACCTAGCTCCCTACTCCCTAATAATATTAGATTTAGAATATGCGCATGTAATGAACTTAATGTAAGGTACATGTAGCATTCATTTATTCTCTTATCAATATATGATTTCTGAGCTGATTCAAGGTAATTTAATGAGAGTACTGGTACTATTTTATTTTCCATTAATTTAACTATTTGATTAATTGTTGATAGAGCTATAGTGCTTAGCGTTTGATTTATAGCTCTCTCTATCTGAAATGCTTCATTAAGCGCTCTTAAACTATATGTAAGTGACATTAATGCTAATCCTATAGAACCATAAATATCTCCTTCATCATATACTTTGAGAGATTTTTCAACATACTTTATAGATTCTTCAACTAATCCACTTGCCGATACTAGGCTTTGAATGTAAGACGCCGTACTCTTAGCTTCATACATTATTGTTGAAGCAACTTTTAGTACTAAGCTATCTTCAAGCTTCATTTCCTTCTTAATAACTTTAGCTAGTTCAAGCCATTTAACAGCAGTTTTTGCTCTCCACTCAGCAGTTGCTAAAGAGTATATAGTATCTGTTGTTATAGTACCACTACTTATCTCGCTAAATGCCATCGATGCTATTTCTTCAGCTATATAGTATCTAAGCCTAGATGCTATACATATTTCGAACTCACCTATAGTTCTTGGCTTATAGCTAAATATTATGCTCTTAGCTTTAATTATTGTATCATTTACTCTTGATGCAATTGACTCTACGTTATCTACCCCTAGAATCGTTAAACATAGGTATTTTGCAGTAGTAGCATATATTAATGCTCTGTAAGCACTACTAGCTGCTTCATAGTAGTAATCATGTTTTAACAATTCATTTAATGTTCTTAGTTCATCATTACATGCCATTATATATTTATCCACTAAGTATTTGCTCTTAGCTGAAAGCCTATCCTTTAAGCTAGCTATTTCACGTAGTGTTGTATTAACTTTATTCTTCATGTCATCTATCCATTCTTTAATAACGTTAACAACTTGTGCTGGAGGTTTAAGTCTATATTCATACCATTTATTGGTTATTTTCCTTAACTTAATGTTTATTCCTGTAAAGTAGTATAATGCTTGACGTATATCAGTTACCTCAATTACCTTAACACCCATTTTTTCTCCCTCCTTCACAACATCAACAGTTTTGTATGTTGTAATAATTACACCTCCTGGTAGTACCTTTCTTACTGGATGAGCTACATACCTTTGACCTACAGGTATTAAGAATATTTTACATCCCCTTTCTGCAACAGCTTTTAATTTTTCATAGATTCCTCCTACGGGTCCTACAATACCATTAGGCTCTATCATACCAGTTATAGAAACATTGGGTCTAATCTTAGCATTTAGTAGTGCAGCCATAACGGCTATTGTCATAGCTGCACCAGCACTAGGGCCGCCGATAATCATACTTGGAGATCTTAGCTCAAAGAAGTAATCATATTTAAAGAAGTCGATGTTTAATGTGTTAGCTGCTACAAGTGCTGCTATCTTAGCTGAAGCTTGAGTATCTAACTGCGTTAAAGGCTCTGTAAGGAAATATACATTACCACTACCAGGGTAAGCTATCTTAACTATTAGTTCTGAAGTAACCCCTCTACCATTACTAGTTACTGCTGGTACAATTAACTTGACCTCATTAATGTAACTATAGCCAGGGGAGTATGCATTAACAATTATTAAAGCATGATGCGCCAGTATTGATAGAGAAAGTATCAATACGATAATAAGCTTCCCTACATTCTTCATCTAATACACCCTTTAGTACCTAATTCAATATACCTTTTTATTCTATTCTCTCGAACATATAACTCAAAGTGTTTTACTCAAGAGGATAACTTTTCATGAATGGAGCTTATTAAGCTTAAATGAGTAACTCTATATTAGGTGATGATACTTCCCTTCACAAACTGAAGTAATGATGTACCTCACGGTAGCTGAAAGCTCTTTACTAATTCAATTTCATCAGCTTAAGAATATCTTTATCATCATGTTATTATTATAAGACCTTGAACATAAGATCATGTGTAGTGACCGATTATGTAAGTTGCTCTGAGTTTAGAGGTGGGAGAAGAGGCTTTATCAAATAAATATAACGGGGCTCCATTACTTTTATGTGTATTGGAATTATTTTTCATTGATGAGTTTTAGTATAGCCTCTTGCTTTAATCTTCTGTTTTTGATCTCGAGTTCTAGTAGTTCAATGAATTTTTGCGGCTTAACATCTCTAATCTGTAGATTTCCTCTACCCCTAATGCTTATAGTTTCATGTTTAGCTTCTTTTTCACCAACTATTACTATGTAGGGTATTGCCTGATCGTAAGCCTTCTTAATTCTCTTGCTTAAAGTCTCTTCAGGACTCCATACTTCAACTCTTATTCCTCTTTCACGCATCATTTGTATAATTTTATTAGCATAGTCTATTTGGTTTTTAGTTAATGGTAAAACAACTACCTGTATGGGACTTAACCACGTTGGTAATCTTCCTTCAAAATGCTCTAATATTATGGCCATAAACCTCTCAATACTTCCAAGTATTGCTCTATGAACCATGACAGGTCTAGCTTTAGAACCATCAGGGAGAGTGTACTCTAGGTTAAACCTTTCAGGTAATGCGAAATCCACTTGTATTGTACTACATTGCCACCATCTCCCAAGACTATCTCTAAACTCTACATCTATTTTTGGTCCATAGAAAGCTCCTTCCTTTTCTTTAACATTATATGATAGCCCTAATTCCTCTAACGCCATTCGTAGTGCATTAGTTGCCTTATCCCACATTTCATCTGTTCCTATATATTGATCAGGTTTTGTTGATAGGTTAAATCTTATGTCTTCTCTCTTAAACCCAAATATCGATAATAATTGTATTATTGCACTTAGTATATTCTTTACTTCATCTTTTACCTGATCTTCTCTTAAGAATGCATGACCATCATCTTGTGTAAACCCTCTAACTCTTAATAATCCATAAAGTTCTCCTCTCTTCTCCCATCTATATACAGTACCAAATTCACTAAACTTTAATGGAAGATCCCTATAACTCCTTGGCCTTGACTTATATATTAGTATATGTCCTGGACAGTTCATTGGTTTAACTCCGTATTCTTCACCTTCAACGTCAACTAATACCATTTTATCTCTATAAAGCTCATAATGACCGCTTTGCTTCCATATAATTGCTCTATATAAATGAGGCGTATATACCTCCTCGTATCCTAACTTACTATTTATTTCTCTCATTAGCTTTATCAGCTCTTCCCTTACTATGAACCCCTTAGGATGAAATACTGCTAATCCAGGTCCCACCTCTTCGTGGAACGTAAATAGCTCTAATCTTGCACCTAGAACTCTATGATCTCTTTTCTCTGCCTCCTTAAGCCATTTAATATATTCTTCCATTTCCTCTCTAGTATGAAATGCAACAGCATTTACCCTTACAAGACTTATATCTGGTAAGGGATTATGGGCAGCAACTCCAATTATTGCTATAGCCCCTACATCTCCTTCAGGTTCAAGTTCAGGTTCTAGATATACCTCTATATCCTTTATAACATACTTCTTAGTTCTACCTAAAAGAGATGCTAATTTATCTACATTTCCTTGTATAGGTTTGAGCTTTTCCTTTAACCCTAGCTCTACTGCAAGCATAGCAGCTTTCTTAGCTTCATTCATACTTAGCCATTTACCTTTTAATGGCTTAAAGTCACAATGAAAGCCTCGTTCATGAACTCCGCATCCAAGAGGTTTTAGGTCTTGCCTAATAATATTTATCGAGGCTTGTAGAAGTAGACCTGCCTTAGCTTGAAGTTTTGGATTTAACGTGTTTGGCGCATATCAGTCCCTGGGTCTAGGCTTTTATATATTGTAGTATAAATATTGTTAGTATTCATGCCTTTGAGTATTCTTCAATTGTTCATTATATCAGTATTATTTGGTAATACCTTGAGTTATTCAGCTAATAACTTTTATAGCAGTTTGAAAGAGTAGGTTGTAAGCCTATATGGTGGTTTCATGGATATATTAGCGCTAGTAGACTATGCCACTAGGCTATTAGTCGTAATACTTGTTGGCGTTTTCTCGTATGAGAAGAACTTCGTGGATTTATCTGGGTTTATTATGGGTATTATAATATGTACACCAATTATAATTCTTGGTGGATGGAATTGGTTTCTAATAATACTATTATTCTACATTACAGCAAATATTGCTACTAGATTTAAATACGATGCAAAGAAGGCTATTGGGGTTGCCGAGGAAAAAGGTGGTGCTAGGAGTTGGAAGAGCGTATTAGCTAATGGAGTAGCAGGCTTAACTGCATTAATGATAGAAAAAATTATTGGAGGACAGATATGGGCTCTAGGCTATCTAGGTGCTATAGCAGCTGCTCTAGGAGATACACTTGCATCTGAAATAGGTGTTCTTAACCCAACCCCACCAAGATTAATAGTAAGGCCATGGACTAAGGTTAAGCCTGGTACATCAGGTGCGGTTTCACCTCTTGGATATCTTATGATAATTATATCTGGATTAACTATAGGGATAACTGGTGTTACTCTAAATGTAGTACCTGAAATACATGCCAACCAATACCTATTAATAATATTCATAATAACCATAGCATCTCTAGTAGGTTCAACAATAGATAGCATACTTGGTGCATCTATCCAGGCTAGGTATAGATGTGTAATATGTGGCATAGAAACCGATAGAAAAATCCATTGTGGTAAGAAGGCTGTAAGGATAGGTGGTGTAGAATTTATTGATAATAATGTAGTAAATGTTATAGGAACTATGAGTGGATGTTTATTTGCTGTCCTATTAGGAATTCCCCTAGGGTTTAAGTGAAGTTAAGATAAATATTCTTCAACTATATCATAAACATCTAATTCAGCTTCCTTAATCCTATCTATAACATTTACATTTAATTCCTTTAACTTAGACTTAATGCGCCTTGCAATATTTTTAACATCAGATATTTCATATTCAATAGCTTCTCTTACATCTTCTCCTGAATCTATTAACTCGTCTACGTAATCTTCAAGACCTTCATATACTAAGCTAAATTCAATAACATTGACATTAACTTTAATTTGTAATTTAAAAGGTGAGTCAGGACATGAAAGGAAAATTACGTTATCTTTTCTATCAATAGTGTATCCGGTAATTTTTGCAATTTCTTCAGCTATCTGAATAACCTTATTTATTAAGCTCATTTCATACTCCTACCGTAGAGGTTGCGGTTGAGGGATATAAGTATTGGTGAAGGTATGGATTGATATACTTACACCTAAGCAGGCACTGCTTTTCGGCACTATAGCTAAAAAGCTTACCGATATAGGCTTTAAAGTCTATGTAACTACGCGTAAATATGATTACACGATGGGTGTTTTAGACGTATTGGGTGTTAAGTATGACGTTATTGGTGCTTATGGAGGTAAAACTCTATTTGGCAAACTTAAAGCAGATATTAAACGAATGAGTACATTAATTGAACTAATCAAAGACTTTTCACCAAACTATTTACTAGCCTATCCTAATCCATCAGCATCTAGAGTAGCTTATGGTCTTGGAGTAAGCTATATAGCTTTTACCGACTCACCTCACTCAGTACATGCTAGTAGGCTTAGCCTGCCATTGGCAAGTGCAGTTATTTTCCCTAAAGCAATTCCCATAAATGAAATTAAAGCATATACACATCCCTCTACCATGCTCGTACCTTATGATGGTGTTGATGAAGTATTATGGCTTAAGGAATTTAAACCTAAACCAGAAGAACTAAGAGAACTAGGTATAGAACCTTATGAATATATAATTATAAGGCCAGCTGAAATATATGCATCATACTACAAATACTCAATAGATTTTACCTACTTAGTTAAACAATTATCTAAGTACTTTAAAATCCTGCTACTACCACGTTATAAGGAAGATTTTAATAAGTATAAAGGAGTAAGTAACGTCATACTTCCTGAAAAAGCAGTTTATGGACCAAATGTTATTTATCACTCACTTCTCGTAATTAGCGGTGGAGCTACTATGACGAGAGAAGCAGCATTATTAGGGATTCCTGCAATAAACCTATATCCAGAAGAACTCTACGTGGATACCTATATCAAAAGCAAGGGACTTCCATTATTTAAAGTTAAAAGCCTAGAGAAAGCCCTTAATTTAGCATTAGAAATATCGAAAGATCCTAAAAAGTATAGAGTTAATAGTTTGAATATATTAAAGGCTATGGAAGACCCCTTTACTAAGCTATTAGAGGTATTAAAATACTATGAAGAGAATATTGATAGTAACAGGAGGTCTAGGAAATAAATGGATTAAGGTTACATGTAATGTAGTTAAAGTCCTCATAGGTAAACATAAAATATTAATTTTATTAGAGGATACCTTCATTGAAAGGCTAGTTAAAGAATTAAAGGTAAACCATGTACCTATTTCAGAAAAACCAAGAATAGGCTATGTCGCTCTAAGAGCTATATCTAAAAATAAAATTGAAGAATACATGTTGAAACTATACAATAGTTATAGATTTAATATGTTAATTTACATTCTTAGACCTAGACGTAGTACTAATGGTCTATACTATGATGAGGAGTGTAGGGTAGCTCGGGGATTAAAGCCTTTAGAGAACATAGCCTATTTAATTAAATCATCTACACGAAACATAACCACTATAGGGATAGCTAGCTCACCATACCATATAGGAGCATCTAAAATAGCAAATGAAACTACATGTGTAGAACTAGAAGATGTACCCATAGATATACTTATTTACGAAACAGATATTAATCAAATAGTAAATGCAATCAGGGAATTAAAGGGATTAGAACTATGATACTTGTAGGATATCCTATATGGCAAGGAGATTTAATATCTAGAGATGTAGTTAATGAGGTTGTAGAAGCAGAGTTTAATTTTATTGAAGTAAGCATAGATTATCCATGGCCCTTTAAAAACCTAGAAAAACTTTACATAATAGTTAAACAAGCAAGAGATTTAGGATTAAGGATAGGCGTTCATGGTCCTTGGAGAGACGTTGCACTAGCTTCTCCTATAGATGAAATTAGAAGAGCTTCTCAGAAAGTCTATGAACTAGTATTTGATTTAGCTAGAAGAATAGATGCTATATACGTTAACGTACATCTACTTTCAAAGCAAGCATTCTACATCTATAAATCTATAGAAGAAGAATTAATTAAATCAGCTATGGAGTCTGTGGGAAGATTAGTTGATTTATCTAAGACATATGGAATTGATATGACTATTGAGAATAATGCAATAGGTTTTGGCGGATCTATTGAACACTTAATACCAATGGTTAATGCGTATAAAGAAGTAAAGGTTTGCTTCGACATACCCCACGCTATTTCAGCTTATGTTAAAAGGAGTAGAGGAAGGGAGAAGGTTAATTATCTTGACTTAGTATCTATGTGGTCTGAAGAATTTAAGGAAAAGCTCATATTACTCCACATACATGGCTATAGACTATTTAGTATGCACGTAGATGATCATTTACCATTAAATATAGGTGACTTATCCATTAAGGAAATTTTAAAAAGACTTAGAGGTACAGGGTTAAGATACATACTATTAGAGGTATTTTATAATGAAGATGGTAGTCCGATAAAACCATTAAATCTAATTAGTAGTGTTAGAGAGGTCAAGTCATGGGCAAGGACAATACTATTGCTTGGGAGGTAGAATTAGGTATTGATGAAGCTGGTAGAGGTTCATTAGTTGGTGATATGTATATTGCAGGTATATGTATTCCTATGCGTGAAATTGAAAGATTTAGGTCTCTAGGAGTTCGCGATAGTAAATCACTTACACCAGAACAACGTAGAAAAATCTTTAAGAAGATTATAGGTAGAGCACTATTAGCTTCATGGACTATAATTCCCTCATCACTTATCGATGAAAGAAATATAAACATGCTATTTCTTGAAGGTGCTTTATCTATCATAAAAAAGGCATTAAGTATGTTTAGGGAATCATTAACTAGAATAGTAGTTGATCTTACAGGCGATAAGAACAGGATTATTAATGGTATTAGGAATATAGGATATCGCGGAGAAGTAATTATTGAGCATAGAGCTGATGTAAAGTATGTTAGTGTTGGTGCAGCAAGCATTTTAGCTAAAGTACTTAGAGATGAGCACATAAGGATCCTTGAGAAGAAGTATGGGGTTATAGGTAGTGGATATCCATCAGATCCTAAAACAATACTCTGGGCTAAAAGAATAATCCGTGAGAAAGGTAAAGTACCAGTAATTATTAGAAGATCGTGGTCTACGCTAAAGAAGATAGCACCTAAATACTATAAAGAGAAGAAACATATTAGTAGAGAGCAAAAGTCTCTTCTCGAATTTATCAATGTTGAGTAACACATATTTCTTTTAGACAAGGATAATAATTTTTAGGAAGGAAGATAGTATGCCAGCTAATTTACCGCCAGAGGCTAAAGCTAAGTGGATTAAGGTTATGGAGGCTAGGACTGTTGAAGAGAAGATTAGAGCATTACAAGAATTTATCTCAGCAGTTCCAAAACATAAGGGAACAGAAAACCTACTATATTGGGCTCGTAGAAGATTAGCTGAACTTAAAGAAGAACTTGAAGAAAGAAGAAGAAAGAGGACTGGTCATAGGGGTCCAAGCTTCTTTATCGAAAAGGAAGGTGCTGCCCAAATAGTTATGATAGGACTAACCAATGTTGGTAAAAGCCTACTACTATCTAAGCTTACTAATGCTAAAGTTGGGGTATCAGAATATCCTTATACAACCAAATTACCAGTACCTGGTATGCTCAAATACAAAGATATACAGTTTCAGCTTATTGAAGCACCAGCATTAATGCCTGGAGCTTCTAAAGGAGTTGCATGGGGTACTAAAGTACTAGGACTAGTACGTAATGCTGATGGATTAATGATAGTACTTGATACATCAAATAATCCATTAAAGCAATTGAAGATCATATTAGATGAACTATATAGCTCAAACATATATGTCAGAAAACCTAAAGGTCAAGTAGTTATTGAGAAGGGTAGAGGTACTACAGGAGTTAAGGTTGTATTATCTGGTAAGCTTATAGGATGTACAGTTAATGACGTAGTCAAGTTATTGGAGGGTTATAGGATATATAATGCTATAGTAAAGGTTATAGGTGAAGTAACTTTAGATGATGTTGAAAAAGCAATATTTGGTAATGTTACATATAAACCAACAATAATTATTGCCAATAAAATTGATATTGAAGGAGCATTAGAAAACTATAAGAAGCTAAGGAAAATAATTCCAAAAGTTATACCCGTTATACCTGTCTCCGCATTAAAGGGTATGGGGTTAGATGTTATAGGTGAAGTACTATTCAAAACTCTTAATTTAATAAGAGTTTACACTAAACAGCCAAATAAAGAACCCTCATCTACACCACTAGTATTAAGGAGAGGAGCAACCATATATGATGTAGCTGAACACATTCATAAAGACTTTGTAAAGTACTTTAAATATGCTAAGATATGGGGTCCATCAGCTAAGTATCCTGGAATCAGAGTTGGACTAGAACACCAACTTGAAGATGGAGATATAGTTGAAATACACCTTAAGAAATAGGCTATTAATTTTAGGTATAAAGCATTAGATAAAGCTCATTACCCTATGAACCAAGGGTTTTAGCTTCATATCAATTCAGACTCCAATCTAATGAACTACCTTAATGATCCTATATACTCCTTAAGTATCTTCACTAATTTAAGTATATCTTGCCTATAATTCTCAAATAAATGCCTACTTCTTATGAAGTTATGGTAATAGTTTGCATGCATTCTCTCGGCTAGGGCAAACCATTTAGAGATCTCGGGTTTATTTAACTCCTCGGCTATTCTTTCAATAATTTCACTATAGTCACGATGACTATAATGGGGCCATCCTTTCTTTACAGCGATAGCGTTTAATAATGATGCTATAGCACTCCAGTATTTTTCACCTGCCTGGGTAAGGTCGCCTTTCACAAGATATTCTTCGGCTTCCTTGAGATATTTCTCATGAAGCTCTAAGTAAGCCTTAATACTGATATTAGGGTCAAGATATTTTGCCAAGGCTTCAATAATAATTTCCTCAATAGTTTTACCTCTTCGTAAAGCCTCCTTTCTAAGTATGTCATATATGGTTGTAGGTAGCTCTATAGATGTATCCATAAACACCCCGTTATTTCATTGTGTAAAATACCTTATATAGACTTCGTATAGGCACTTAACTAAATCCATGATCTAGATGATTAAAGATTTAAAAAGTCTTAGCAACCACATTTTAAGAAGTAATTGAAAGAAAATTAGCTAGATTTATACACTATTATTTTGATCTTTGTTCCACGTCTAATTACTTTCATAGTATTTATGTCAGCATCGTCTGGAAGCTTTATAGTCTTTGAATATTCCCTAAATTCAAGTTCTCTCTGCCTTGTACCCCATCGTGGAAAACATATTGTAGTCTTTAACCTACACCTAACTATTAATGACTTACCCCTACCAGTTACAGATAATGTATTAAGATCTGCTCCTGGTAGGTCAAGAAATACCTCATATCTATCATCATACTCGTACATCGAGTATAGGGGTTCAAGAGTACCTTCATGAGACCACATAGGCTTCGAAGCTTCAATTCTTTCACTAACTTCCTCTATAATCTCCTCGATAGCTGATTCTATTTCCCTATGTATCCTCTCTATCTCCCTTAGAATTCTCCTTCTCATTTCATCAAAGCTCATTTTAACCCCCCAGATATTAATGGGGTTATGTATATAGCATTGGCATTTGATATTCGTAGCCTTTACCCATGCGTGTTAACATTCTATGAGTTGATTTCATCATTTCTCTACTCTTAAGCTTGATTATCTCTGCTTCTTCTAATAATTTCTTAACATCAACTTCTACTCCTATAACCTTAGATAATACTTCAAGTGCTGTTGCAGCTGCTTCTGGATCAGGAAATTCCATATATGATTCAACTAGTAGTAGGAGGTTATTCATCCTCCTCTTTAACGACTCCTTTAATATAACAGCATAAGGTCCAACAAGTAGTCCTTCTTCGAACATTGGTATATTTAACTTTTTGCCAACATCAGTAGCTGTTTTACCTGTTGCAAGCCAATATACCTTAGGCTTGTCAATTTCCATTCTATTAGGTATGGGCGTACCCGTAATGGATACGATGAAGTCAAATCCCTTACGCTGAGCATAGTCTGTTATAGCATAACTTAGTGGGTAAATTGCACTTGTAGGTATTGCTATTTCTGGTACAAGTACTACTAAGTTATCCTTATGGAAGAATCTTAGTGGAGGATAAAGGGAGCCCTTATGTACAACCACAATTGGTGGAAAGTATCTGTAGCTTTCTATACCACCATATTCCTCCATATTCAAGGTTCTAGCTAAATGACTTACACTTATAGCTCCTACAAGACCTGCATCAGGTAATCCAAGTACTAGATATGCAGGTTTCTTTAACTCTATCTCCTTAGTTTCAAAGATGGTTATACCATCATAATGTTCTTCATAATATATTACGGACATAATCTTGCCCCTACTCCTTTTCCTCCTCTTCTCTCTCCTCAATTTTCTTAGCATATTCTTCAGGTTTTAGTAGTTTATTAAGCTCATTCTTATCCTTAACCTTTATCTTAACAATCCATCCCTCACCATAGGGCTCATTATTCATTAGCTCAGGTGAGTCAAGTAGTTTCTCATTAACCTCGACTATCTCTCCACTTACAGGTGCATAGACATCAGCTGTAGCCTTAATAGATTCAATAACACTGATGACTTCACCTTTCTCAACACTTTTACCAACTTCTGGTAGCTCGATACCAACAATATCCTTAAGCTTCTTCTGAGCGTAATCGGTTATACCGATAACAGCTATATCATCGTCGATTTTAATCCACTCATCTGTTTCAGTATACATTCTATCAGTTAAAACTATATACTCCTTAACCTTTATTTCAGACACCTAGGAGTCACCTTTCAACAAATGGGAAATCCACTATTTTAGCTCTATACCTCTTCCCCCTTACTTCAACTTCAACACTTAACCCCATTATAGCATGTTTAACATTAATATATGCCATTGCAATAGCCTGGTTAAGGATTGGTGAGAATGTACCACTAGTTACTTCACCAATAACTACGTCTTCTAAATAAACCTTATATCCATGCCTTGGAACAAATCTTATACCCTTCTTAAACCTAAGCCCGTAGCGTAATCTATCGACTCCTTCCCTAAGCTTTTTCTCAAGAGCTGTAAAGCCAATATAATCTTTTTTCTTAGGAGACCAAACCCAATACCTTGCTTCAATTGGAGTAATATCTTCACCTATATCTTGACCGTAAAGCACATATCCCATCTCAATTCTAAGAGTATCCCTAGCTATAATTCCACAAGGCTTAACTCCTACTTCAATAAGCTTTCTATAAATTTTCTCAATAACGATAGGATCACCAATTATTTCAAAACCATCTTCACCTGTCCAACCACTACGGCTAATAAGAAATACCTTACCATAAGGAGATTCTACATCCGTCCTAAACTCTAATGGATTAAGTTTAACAACAAAACCTAAACCTATAACTTCCATAACTTTAGGTGACTTAGGTCCTTGAACTGCTATCATAGGTAAATCGAATGTTAAGTCCCTTACATGGGCATCAATCCTTAACCTGTCAATCCATTCTTCAATCCACTTAACTACCTTAACTCTATTTATAGCATTACACACAATAAACCATTTATCTCCAAGATTATAGATCATTACATCATCTCTAAATCCCCCTTTCTCATTGAGGAAAGCTGAAGGACCCGACATTCTATGTCTAGAAACCTTACTTAAGTCTTTAGAAGTGAGTTTTTGAAGTAGCTTGAATGAGTCTTTCCCTTCAACAATTAACCTACCCATATGCGATACATCAAAAACTCCAACATTACTTCTAACACTTAAATGCTCTTTTACAGCACTGGTATAGATCATTGGAACAGTCCATTTAGCAAATTCTCCAAAACTAGCACCAAGTTCTTTATGTAAGTCATATAACTGTACCTTATATAGCATATTGAATAAGCACCTTTTAAAAATAGGTAAGTTAAGGATTTAAATTGTTATAAAATAAGATCTTATTTTACTCTTTCAGCTATTTCTCTCAATCTACTTAGTATCCTATATTCCATTCTCTTAAGATATAAGGATAGTATCGCTAATATTAATGATATAAACCCCACAAGTGCTAATGAAAGTGCTACAAGGCCTTTTACATAATATTTTATGCCGGTGAAGAAGTAGTGATATGCAACCCATGCTCCTAATCCAAGCCCTGGTATGAGTAAGAGTGCTCCTATCATGAATATAAAGAATGCAGGATTATATCTCCATACAAGTCTTATTATATCCCTACCGATAGATAGGCCATGAATTATCTTTAACTTTTTCTCACCAATTCTTTTACGATAACTTATGGGGCATTCACATATTTTCCCAGTTGATGCTGTATGAGCAGCTATTTCAACTTCAGCACTAAATCCCTTCATCTCCCATGTAATTTCCCTTAATATATCATACTTGACTAAGTACATCCCTGATAATACGTCCTTGAGTTTAGTACCAAAAAGCATATTAAACATAAAGGTCAATAGCTTATTACCTATTCTATTAATTAACGGTATGTTGCTTCTACCCCAAACTCTAGCTCCAATAACTTCGTCACACTTATCTTCATAGGCTTTTCTTAATAAGTCATGTATATGTCCTGCAGGATAAGTATAGTCGCCATCCATGATCATTACATATGATCTATTAACATGTTCTAGAGCTGTAAAAATTGCGTCAGCCTTCCCCTTGCCCTTCTGAAGGATAACTTTAACTCCCTTATTGATAGCAATTTCCCTCGTCTTATCAGTACTATGTCCATCGACAATAAGTATTTGATCTTTACTAAGACCGATACTTAATAACTCATCTAAAACCTTACCAATAGCTTTTTCCTCATTTAATGTAGGTATTATTACGAAAACATCCTTTAGTAAGTCATTATTGTCAGCTATCATCCTTAGATAACCCTTATAGGTTTCTTTAAGCTGCCGGATTAAAGTTAAACTGTTATTCCACTACTAGAGCATTTATGGTATTAGCCTAGTAGTATATAATTCAACTCTTAAACCACGTGCACGTAGAATATTGTGCAAGTACATGTCACTTAATCGAATAAAACTGTCATCACTTACATGTATTACACATCCTATGCCTTCATTCTCTAGAACTTCTATAAGTTTTCGTTCATATTCTTGAGTTAACCTAGTCTTCCTCAATGATATTAGGTTTCTAATTGTATCCTTTGATATATCAACTTCTAGTAATAAGTAAGGTTCTGCAAACCTGCTATAGTTTTCGATAACTACGTAGTCTAATATTTTAAGTGCATTAATTAATATGTCCTTGCCACGAGTAGGGCTAATTAACTTAACCATTTCACCATTCCTAAAAATAGTAAATCCTACCTTTAATCCTCTTGAATATAATGTTAGTGCTAACATTAATATGAGGAAGGAAAGCTTATCTGCTTCATCTAGGTTAGAGGTATTTGAATTAATAAACATCATTACGGGCGATTCATATGAAAATCCAAACTCTTTAATAAATAGTTTATGAATTTTAACAGTCTTCTTCCAGTCAATATATCTTGGAATATCTCCTGGCATGTATTCTCTCGAACTATAGTATTCAATTCCAATCCTATGAGGCTTAATAGCATGTTCTACAGTTATTGTTCTACCTCTACCTCTAGCCATTAACTCCTCCCTTATAAGCCATGAAGCTACTGTTGCCCTAGGTATTACATTTAACTTTATACGTAGTAATTCCACATCTCTCTCAATAAGCCTTCGTATATCGAATACTCTTGCAGTAATCTTTAACTGTGAAGGAATTCCTAATTGCGGTTTAATTCTAACTAAAACATTATAGTTCCTGATATTATTGAGTTCTAAGGGATCTATCTTTACTATTGGAGCTTCTTTCATCAAGACCATATTTAGTGCATCCTTACATTTAATGTTTAAGCTTATATCCATAACCTTACCAGCTATTATACTAACCTCCTTAGGTCCAGTACACGTAATATGTGAGGGCATTGTACTTACATATGCCTTAACTAAAGCAAACACGATATAAATAGTCATAATCAATGTTAAACCTATGAGTAAATAATTTGATAACATTAACGACAAAAATACAAGGAAAAATAGAGAAGATAATAGGAAGTAACTTCTATCAGTTAACTTCATAACCAAACCCCTTTAAGAACCATATCTAGATACATTATCAGTGGTATTACCAATAACAATGAAATCATACCCAATAATTTACCTAGTATTAAAGGAATTAAAATCATTAAGGCAATGATTATCGACAATAATAATCTCTGTTCACGCTTCCTAATAGATACTATGTAAATTATAGCTAGAATTAAGCTTAGAATAAATGAATTAATACCATCAAATGCAATTAGTAAGAACATTAAGAAGACGTAGAACATTAACATAAGCTTTAACACATACTTCACCATTTAGGTACAGGTGTAGTCTTTAGAACTTCATCAACTATTTCTTCAGGCTTCTTACCCTCAATCAAAGCCTCCGACTTAAGCCTAATCCTATGATCTAAAGCTAAATGAGCTAATGATTTAACATCATCAGGAATCACATAGTCTCTACCCTCAAGGAGAGCTTTAATTCTTGAACCCTTAAACAACGCTATCGACGCTCTAGGACTAGGCCCTAATAATACATCTGGATGCTTTCTAACACTTCTAACTATCTCTACAATGTACTTAACGATTTTTTCATCTACATAGATTTTCTTAGCATAATTAATTATATTCAATATTTCATTAGGTGAAGTAACTGTTTCAACTTTATCAAGTTCCACTACTTCATCTATATAATCTATGTTCTTTACAACATCTGCTTCTACCTCTGGATCAGGATAATCTACCCATACCCTAAACATAAATCTATCAATTTGCACCTCTGTTAATGGGTAAGTTCCTTCAGCACCATACGGTATCTGGCTTGCTATAACTATAAATGGCTTTGGTAGCTGATGTCTTTCACCTTCAATTGTAACCTGCCCCTCCTGCATAGCTTCGAGAAGAGCACTCTGAGTTCTTGGAGTTGCACGATTAAGTTCGTCAGCTAAGACTATATTAGCAAATATAGGACCCTTAACTAGCTTTCTTTTACCTTCGACAGAATACATGTAAAAGCCTATAATATCAGCTGGTAGTAGATCTGGTGTAAACTGTATTCTCTTAAAGACTCCACCAATAGCTTTAGCAAAAACCTTAGCAAGAGTGGTTTTACCTACACCAGGATAACCCTCCAACAATACATGTCCTTCACAAAATAATGCTATGATTAGAGCTGTCTTAACATTCTCTAAACCACGTATTACCCTTGATACTTCATTTAATATTTTCGAGGGAACTTCTAATACATGTTTAGGTATACTCATTTACCTCTCCTCAATATACTAAATGCTAAACCCATTATAACGGCTACGATAAGAATAGATAAAAATGGTTGATCTAGAATGTAAGTAGTAAACGCCATAATCATAGATTTCAGAATAAAATGAATATTACTTGGTATTAATGTTTGATCAACAATTACCTTAAAACTACTACATATTCTCCTAAAGAATTCAAGGTTATCTCCAAGACCTATCATAACATTTATTCCAATACTTGGGTCAGAGACGACAATAACCCTACCATTACCATACCTAAACCCTACTATAACCGGGAATGGTCCTTTAGGTTCACCCTCATCATATGCACCATTAAAATTAAGATCTAGAAAACTAAATGAACTACTTAAAGCATATACATGAACACCACTAGAAATGTTAAGAGCTGTAGCATAATTAAAGTACATTTCTCTTAAACCTGATAATATACCCATAAACCCCATTATCTTAGGTAATTTCACGCTCTTATAATGAAATAATGGGTCGATGAGTGGATATCCTGTAAACCTCACCGGCGCTTCTAAGTACTCTAAAACACTATTACCAAAACCATAATCGTCCATTAACAATAACGTACCTCCTCTTCTCACAAAATCCTTTATACTACTTAACACCTCTATTGAGGGCTTAACGTATGGTACAAGTATTAAGACATAACCATTTGGATTCTTAGGTAATGTAAAGCTCCTAGTAATTACTGTTGCATTTAACTCCTTAACCAATACTTCATAACCATTCCAGAATGGATTATAGATATTGAAATCTATTGTTAATGGATAGTAAGTTATCAGCAGTAATGATGCTATAAGCGTAAACAACGCTATTTTAAGCAAGCTACTTCTTAAGAATTTCATTAATTACATCCCTAATCATATTTATAAATGACTCCACTCTTTCACGACCCTTAATCTTTATAGGTGAATATAGGTGCTGCTCCATCATAACAAATATCCTATAAACCTTCATATAGAGTTTTCTACTTAAATATGTGCTAATTCTTAATAAATACTCTCTTAATGTCTCACTCTCCTTAATCACAAGGCCCGTTAACCTGCCTAGTGCATTCAACAACTTTACAAACTCAGCAACAATTACATCAGTAATCTTAAGGCCTATTTCAGGTACTTTTCTAGGCTTCTCCTTTACTACCCTAGGAGGTAGAGTTATCTCCTCTACTTTTCTCGATACTAAATAAATATAGGCAAATGCCATAGATGTAGCAAATACAGCTAGAACTGAAGACGTCAATACTAAGTTTAAAGCAAATACTTTAAACTTAACCGCCTTCTCCATAAACCAAGGCTCTTTAGGCTTAACCATAATAACTAAATCGGTTAAACCAACTAAGGTTATAGGAGTTGAAGGGATTCTTAACTGAAACGTACCATTGACATCAGTCAACGTATTGTAAATACTGTTGGCTATCACTATGCTTGCATTTACATATGACAAAGGTGTGTTATTTCCTAGAACAATACCCTTAACCTCAAATCCTAGAGGAGGGTAAATAACATCAGGTACATCAACCTTAACCTCTATTGGAATATAACTAACTCTAACATACTTCCTAGCGTAGCCAGGACCATAAAGACCGTAAGGCTCAACATAAACCTCAAGAACACTACTTGCATTAACCATTAGCATTGTATTGTATGTACCATTAATATTAGTGTAATCAGCTAGTATGCATTTTCCATTAACGTACAGATGAAATAACCTAACATTAGGAGGATTAATTGATATACTTACATTAAATGCTATACCTGGATATATTGTTGAAGGAACTTCGATTTCAACAGAGGTTTTAAAATACTCTAGATAAAGTATGGTTTCATTATAACATGGCATATATATTCTCGCTTCACTAAATGTAGGTATATAACTTACAGAAACTATTACATAGTCCTTATATAGCAATGGTATATGAATAGTCTCATTGAAAAAGCCATTATTATTAGTTTTAGTTTTCTTAACTAACTTACCGTCAATAAATATGCTAATAGTCTTATTCATTAATCCATAAATCCCCGTATTGTTAAGAGCTTTTAAAAAACCATAAACATTAACAGTCGAATTAATTAACGTCTTTTTAGGACCTACATATACTTCAATCAATGTAGGTATATTCCCTATGGGCTTAAATTCCTGTATTTCTTTTACATTCTCTAGTATCATAGCTATTAGTTTGAAAAGTTCTTTAATTAATTCATGCAATAGTTCTTTTAATTTAATTACTTTATCGAGAATTAAGGAAGGTATAGGTATTTTTCCTAGTAATTCATTTAGTGCATCCTTAAGGTCTATTAGTGATATATTAGCCTTAACTGCATGGAACATGCTCATATTGGCTTCGCTTAAAGCTTCACTATACAGGTTTTTTGCTAGAAGTATTGTAGCATTATCTAAATGCTCCTTAGCAAGCTTTACTTCATTATTTGTAGTATTTAATAATTCATTAACTCTATTAAAAATATACCTTAGGTTTTGAGGTACATCAGTTATGTTTAGGAGCATGATTGTTTGAGATACATTATCAAAATCCATGTTAATTAATGCTGAGAAAGCATTAATATACAGTAACATTAATTCTAAGCAACCAATTTCTTCAGGAAGCTCCTTTGGATTTACATGAGGTTTAATGGGCTTATCTACATAAGCCATACCATTAGCTATAGTAGTAAGTAGTATTAGCATGATTAGTAACTTAGCTATGTTGGAGCCCATAGCCTATACCCTAAGATCTCCATAATCCTAAGACTTACAATAACTAAGAATATAGCTACATAAAACCACATGATCCTCCTCAGAATTCTATCAGCACTTGCACCAACAGGTGAAAGTATAGAATAAATCACAAGATACTCCAGGATGTATAATGAGATATATGCATCTACTCTAGTTTCTCCTACATACATAAGCATTATAAATGTAATTAGATACAATGATGATAATATTACTGCAAATCTCCTATGAACCCCATAAGTGCTTTCACTCAAATCTTAACACCCTTACGGTTACATCAATACTCTTCCTATCAACACTTTCATCAACTATAGTAGGTTTATCTAGGGCTTCAGCACATACGTGACCTACTATTTGAGCATATACTGTTCCAAAAGGCTTAACAAATACCTTCCTCAAGATAGGTGAAGATATATGAACCCTAAAACCACCATCAGCTTCAACAACCTTTACACTTGAGGCAATCTTTAATCTATTAACCATAATTCTTGAAAGAACCCCTTCAATTCCTGGAGCATCTGAAACTCTCTCTATAACCTCATCTTCAATGACCGAAGATCCTGCAGTAGCTATCATTAACCCTATATCATTAGAGCCAACACCATATCTAACTATAAGATTCTTAGGCAGCTTCCTCCTCAAATTCAATTTATCAGCATCACTTGTAACAGGTAATAGAGCTAGTGGTGGATTACCACTAATACTTGATGGAAGATATATAGGTTTAACATTATCTAGGTCAAGGCCTTCAACAAGAAGCTTTAAGTTCATTAATAATTGCCTAGACAATACCCTATAAGGCTCTACATTAGGCTCATATTCAACAGATACTGCAAGAAGAGTTAAGCCCATCATTAACATAGCAGCACTTAAAGCTACCAAATAAATAGATTCTATAATGAAGAAACCTAGCATTATAAACACTAAGCTTACTGTCATTAATATTGCTCCTACTACTCTATACGTATTCAATGGAAATCAACCATATTACTCCTCTAGCTAAGTAACTTTAGTGAACTATTTATGTATTAATATAATGCGAGAACATAAACATTTAATCTAAACAGTAATCAGCTTTCCATCCCTTAACATCATCTTATTACTAAAGAACTGAGCAGTTTGAGGATCATGAGTCGTAACAATAATTGTAACATTAAATAACTCATTTAATTTTTTAATTAAATTCAAAACCCGTAACCTGTTCTCCTGATCAAGATATGCAGTAGGTTCATCAAGTAACAATAACTTAGGCTTATGAATTAAACTTAAAAGCAATTGCATAAGCTTACGCTGACCCATACTCAGCTCCAAAGGCTTTCTATTAACTAGTTCCTTAAAATTAAATATGTCTATAAGCTCATTGATAAACTGTTTATGGATCTTAAACTTCTTAGCCTTACTTAACAACTCTACATGTTCATAAAATGTAAGTGACTGGAGAAGTACTTCTTCTTGAGGCATAAAACCAATAATATCCTTAACACTACTATCACTATAAGGATCCATACCATAAACCTCAACTCTACCACGATCAGGTCTCAACACTCCCGCAATTATCTTCAACAACGTCGTCTTACCAGCACCGTTAGGTCCAAGAACGCAAAGTACTTCGCCATCTTCGACCCTTAGATCTATACCATTAAGTACCTTAATGGTAGTAAAACCTAATCTATACCACTTCCACAGGTTCTCCAGAATAATAGCAACCATTATCTAAACACCGTACATAACCATATATGACACTACTAGTAGGCTTATCCAAGAGAAATAATTGGTCACTTCTTAGTAATGATGTCGACTATTACTTTGACTAGTTTTTCTATGCTCTTAAATGCTCTCTCTACGTGCTCTCTTGTTGCCCATTTTTCATAGAAGTTTATATGCATAGAACTTGCATGCGCCCATGCGTCTAAAACCCAGTCTCCAAGATCTTTAGCAACAATCCTGCTATACTCCCAGAGCTCTCCATGGCTAGCAAGTCTCTTACCCTCCTTAGCATAGGCATATGCCTTTATTGCCAAGGCACATGCTCCCCAAATCTTCTCACTAGCTTGTACAAGATCATTCTTCCTTAACTCTTCCTTAGCCTGCTCTAGAAGTTCAAGAGCACCCTCAATATACCTTTTAGCCTTCTCGCTAGGATCAAGGTCCTGTGTAGCAATATCAGCTAGAAACTCCTCTAGACTAGCACCGACCTTCCTAGCTCTTCTCTCAAGCTCTCTAACAATACTTTTAGGCAAGGTAATAACAATAGACATATCCACTACCTCTGCTATTTCTATGTATCTTCAAAAAGTTTTAAACAGTTTTCATTGTAATTGAAGCGGCATGTAAAAGACAACTTAATTTAATGGCTTTTCCGGCTACTCAAATGCCAATACTCTCATTGACAAATCCACCTAAATCAGAAGAGAGAATTAAAGCATATTTATGGAGATTCATAGTATAATTTAAGGTATTCGCTATCAAATATAGTGCTTTCACCAGCTTGAATAGCCGTATAAGGAAGCCATTCAAATGCGCATCTAAGCATAACACCTCTAACCCTATCACCTAACATTATAGCTATTAATCCATTAACCTTAGTAAATGGATGTGCTGTGGAAGCATTAAGACCAAGTGCTCTAGCCATTTCAACAAACCTCCAAGAACCATAAACTACACTACCCTTACCAAGAGAACTAATCATGCAAACGGAAATGTATTCACCATAATCATATAAAGCAGAACCACCAAATACAGCACTACCCATTAAATGCAATATAAATCCAAGAGATAAGAGGATAGCAGTAATTGAAAGCAGAACTCTCCTCTTATTAACAGCGTTTAATAACACTATGACTGGTATAGCTCTTCTAATAGCCTTAATTATTAATACTAAACTTCCATAAATAGGCTCAAAAACAAGACTATAAAGACCTATTGCTAGTGTAGGAGATATAAGCATTCCAAGCTCAATAGGATTCTTTCTAGGGGTAAAAAACAATAGTAATAGATAACCAGCAATAACTAAATACTCTAAACCACTAATTGGGGGAGTATTAATAGCATAAATATAACCCATCCTAGCATAAATATAGAATGCTAGCATAGTCAAAATACCAAGATACTCAATCAATGAAACAATCCTTCTACCCCTATAATAAGCATAGGGAATTGCAATAGCTAAGAAGAAAAAGCTTAACAATACATCATCAACACCTATCCTAACCCTTTCCATAACACCAATAAACTTTGAACCCTGAAAAACCTGATATAAAGCCATAACAACTATTGACATAATAAGCCAAAAAACACCACTAACCCTAAACACGCCCTTCAACTCATAAATAAATGACAAGACCAGAATAGAGGTCAACATAAGCGATGAATATAGAGATACATAATGATGGCCTAAAGCTATACCCAAAGACACTAACAACGACAATGGAATAAGCCTTCTATTAAATAATGCAATATACATTAAAAGCATTAATAGAAAGACTACAGAAGACTCCTTTTGAACACTAGATGTAAGCGACATATATGTAGGCTCAAAACATAACATCATAACTAACAACACTAAACGTAAAAGTGAACTACAATACCTCCTCAATATTAAATAAAAGACTATTATACTTAAACCATTAAT
>Ga0190367_1000347_pt1 | contig 34823 bp, 33 predicted proteins | sample 4872181011_MG_FD_171838 | JGI IMG/M metagenome (GOLD analysis project Ga0190367, IMG submission 171838) | Hydrothermal vent microbial mat bacterial communities from Southern Trench, Guaymas Basin, Mexico - 4872-18-10-11_MG | ecosystem: Environmental > Aquatic > Marine > Hydrothermal vents >...
TAAAGGAGGGAATCATGAAAAAGATAGTTTTTGTGATGCTTTCCTTTCTTCTTTTTTCAACACAATCATTTGCAAGACAACAAGGATTTACGCAGGAAGATAGAGAAAGACTTGTAAGACTTGAAGTTACACTTAAGGTATTTATGGAACAGGTAGAAAAAAGATTTGAACAGGTAGATAAAAGAATTTCTGAACTTAGGATGGACATGAATAAAAGATTTGAGCAGGTGGATAAAAGATTTGAGCAGATGATGAAATTTCTGTGGATCATATCAGGAATATTTACGACACTTACAGTAACAGTAATAGGATTTGCATACTGGGACAGAAGGACGATAATCCGCCGTGCAAAAGAAGAGGCAATAGAGGAGATAGAGAAAGAAGGGAGACTCAGGGATCTTATAAGGGCATTGAGAAGGCTTTCAGAGGAGGACAGAAGACTTGCTGATGTTTTAAGAAACTTTGGACTTCTTTAAAGGAGGAAGAAGGATGAAAAAAATAACAATCCTTTTACTTTTCCTTCTTCTTTTTCCAACAAAATCTTTTTCAGTTCAGGAATTTACCCAGGAAGACAGGGAAAGACTTGTAAGACTTGAAGCTACACTTAAGGTATTTATGAAGCAGGTAGACAAAAGATTTGAGCAAATAGACAAAAGATTTGAACAAGTAGATAAAAGGATTTCAGAACTCAGAATGGACATGAACAAGAGATTTGATCAAATGATGAGCTTTTTCTGGATACTTTCAGGCATATTTACAACACTTACAGTAACAGTAATAGGATTTGCATACTGGGACAGAAGGACGATAATCCGTCGTGCAAAAGAAGAGGCAATAGAGGAAATAGAGAAAGAAGGAAGACTCAGGGATCTTATAAGGGCATTAAAGAAGCTTTCAGAAGAAGACAGAAGGCTTGCAGAAGTTTTAAAAGAGTTCAGGATTTTGTGATATGAATACAGCCAAAGCAATTCCTCTAAAAGGAGACATAATAAGGCTTATTCCAGACCTTCCAGGAGTATATCTTTTTAAAGACAAAGAAGGAGAGGCATTATATATTGGAAAGGCAAAAAGTTTAAAGAAGAGGCTTTCTTCTTATTTTCAGGAAAACATAAGTGGAAAGATAAGACATATGCTAAAAAAAGCAGAAAAGCTTGAATTCATTGTTACATCTAATGAAAAAGAAGCACTTCTTCTTGAAAGCAATCTGATAAAAAAGTTTGAACCAAGATATAATGTCATACTCAGGGATGATAAAAGATATCCTTCACTGAAGATTGATCTAAGGGAAAGGTTTCCTAAGGTTTCAATAGCAAGGAAGATAGAAAGGGAAGAAGGTGTAATATATTTTGGTCCTTATCCTTCTTCTTCAGCATTGAGGAATACATTAAGGGTCATAGGAAAGATATTTAAACTTAGGACATGCAAAAATATGCCAAAAGATGGAAGACCTTGTCTTAGCTATCAGATAGGAAGATGTCTTGGACCATGTATAGGAGCAGTTTCTGAAGAAGAATACAGGAAGGCAGTAGAAGGTGTAAGGCTATTTCTTGAAGGAAAGGCAAATGAGCTTCTTAAAAAACTTGAAAAGGAAATGCTTGAAAGTGCTGAAAGGCTTGAGTTTGAAAAGGCAGCAAGGATAAGGGATCAGATAAATGCAATAAAAAAGATACTGGAAAGACAGGGAATAGTCTTTACTGAAGGAGGAAACTTTGATGTTTTGGGAATAGCAGGCTGGAAAAACATATACAAGATGTCTCTGCTTATGGTAAGAGAAGGACATCTAATAGGAGAAAAAAGCTTTTCATTTAAGCAAGAAGATGTAACTGAGAGAGAGATTATAGAAGCATTTCTGAAGCAGTATTATCCAAATGAAGAAAATATCCCTGATGAGATTATAATACCTGTTTCTGTGGAAGATAAGGATGTTCTTTCTTCCTGGATATCAGATATATCTGGAAAAGAAGTAAAGATAAGTCTTCCTTATGATCAGAAAAGGAGACATCTTATAGATATGGCAATGAGAAATGCAAGACAGCTTCTTTCTGTTTCCATGAATGTAGAAAAGGATGATCTGTGTGAAAGGATGAAAGAGATCTTTTCTCTAAGAAGAGTTCCAAGAAGGATAGAGGCATTGGACATATCTCAGATTATGGGAAATGAAGCAGTTGGAAGTATTGTCTCATTTAGGGATGGAGAGCCTGAGAAGGAAAGATATAGGAACTTCAGGATAAGAGGAGATTATGCTGATGATTATTCAATGATGAAGGAAGTTATAAAAAGGAGGATAAAGGAAGGGGATCTTCCTGATCTTTTTATTATAGACGGAGGAATGGCTCATCTTCAGTGTGTAAAAAAGGAATTGGAAGGACTTAAAGAAAGACCAGAAATTATATCAATTGCAAAATCTGAAGGAGCTGAAAGGATATATGTTGAATGGAAAAAACAGCCAATTGAGCTTCCAGAAGATCATCCAGTCCTTCTTTTTATAATGAGGATAAGAGATGAGGTTCACAGAAGAGCAATAACATATCACAGAAAGCTGAGAGAAAAGAAAGTAGACTCTCTTTTAAAAAACATACCAGGGATAGGAGAAAAAAAGATGAAGAAGCTTTTGAAGGAGTTCAGAAGCATAGACGAAATTGCAAATTCTTCTGTTGAAAGAATAGCATCTGTTCCTGGAATAGGCTTAAAGCTTGCAAAGAAGATAAAGGAATATCTCAGAGAAATTCAGGAATAGATTCTCCTCTTATAAGGTCATCATATGTCTCTCTTTTTCTTATAACGAAAAATTCACTTCCTTTTACAAGGACCTCACATGGTCTTGGTCTTGAATTGTAATTTGATGACATGGAAAATCCATATGCACCTGCACTCATAATTGCTACAAGATCTCCTGGTTCAAAAAGAGGAACCTTTCTTTTTTTTGCAAAAAAGTCTGCTGATTCACATATAGGTCCAACTATGTCAGCAATAACCTCTTCTTTTTTGTCTTTTTCTACTGGCAATATTTCATGATAAGATCCATAAAGAGAAGGTCTTATAAGATCGTTCATTCCTGCATCTACTATAAAAAAGATTTTTCCATATTGTTCTTTCCTATACAAGACCTTTGTTACAAGGATTCCTGCATTTCCAACAATTACCCTTCCTGGCTCAAGTATAAGTGTTATATCAAGATCTTTTATCTCTTTTTTTATAGCATCTGCATACTGTTTTGGATGAGGTGGCTCCTCATCCTTATACCTTATTCCCAATCCTCCTCCTATGTCCAGATATCTTATCTTTATTCCCATCTCTTTTAGTTTCTCTAAAAGACTCAAAAGCCTTTTTAAAGAATCTATAAATGGATCTATCTGAAGAAGCTGTGATCCAATATGACATGAGATCCCTATTGGCTCTATGTTAGGAAGTTTTTTTGCAAGGCTATATTCCTCTAAAGCAGTATCTATGTCTATTCCAAACTTATTTTCCCTCAGCCCTGTTGATATATAAGGATGTGTCTTTGGATCTATATCAGGATTCACTCTTATTGCAATACTTGCTTTTTTGTTTATTCTTTCAGCAATCCTGTTCAGTTCAAGAAGCTCTTGATGCGATTCTACATTAAACATAAGTATATCTGAATTTAAGGCAAATTCCATTTCATCCATCCTTTTTCCAACTCCAGAAAACACTATCTTTTTTGGATCAACCCCTGCCTTAAGTGCCCTGTAAAGCTCTCCTCCTGAAACTATATCAGCTCCTCCTCCAAGTTTTGAAAATATCCTGAGTATTGCAATGTTTGAATTTGCCTTTACAGAAAAACAGATAATGTGATTTATGTCCTGAAATGCATCACTGAAGCTTTTGAAGTGTCTTACAAGCGTTCTGTAAGAATAAAGATAAAAAGGTGTTCCAACAGATTCTGCTATCTTCTTTATGTCTACTTCTTCACAATATAGCCTTCCATCTCTGTAGTTAAAATAATGCATGTTTCTTATATAACAAAATTTTCTTGTCTTTCCAATACCTTTGTGATAGTTATATACTTTTCAGGGAGTCATGAGGAAGAGATATCTTGACCTCTTTTTAAGGATCTTTCTTATAATTCTTCTTTTTTCAAAGTCTTTTACAAAAACAGAACAAAAGGGGGACTCTTGTCTCGTAAAAGAGATAAAAGAGGCTTTGAGAGAAAGGGAGAAAAAAGAAGCAGTATTTGTAGAAGAGAAAAAAGAAGGGATTCATGAGCTTATTATAAGGATCTCTAAGAAGTATAATGTAGATCCAGCTCTTATAAAGGCAATAATAATGGTTGAATCTCGCTTTGATCCATATGCTGTATCTTACAGAGGAGCAAAAGGACTTATGCAGCTTATGCCTGTTACACTAAAAGAGATGGGAGCAAAAGATCCTTTTGATCCAGAAAATAACATAGAAGCAGGAGTAAGATACTTCAAAAAGCTTCTTATTCTTTTTAATAACAACATTGAACTTGCACTTGCAGCATATAATGCAGGGATAAGGAAAGTAAAGCTATATGGAGGGATTCCTCCATTCAGAAGCACGAGGCAATATATAAGAAAGGTAATGAGATATTATGAGATTTACAGAAGAGAGATGAAAGATGAAGATACTTTCTGTAAATGGAAGCCCTCATAAGGATAGAGGAAATACTTATATAATCGTAAAGGCATTTCTTGAAGGAGCAAGAATGGAAGGAGCAGAAGTAATTGATGAGATATTTTTGCAGGATAAAAAGATAGGATACTGTCTTGGCTGTTATACATGCTGGTCAAAGACACCTGGAAGATGTATCCAGAAGGATGATATGGAAGAGATAATAGAAAAGGTCTTAAGTTCTGATCTACTTCTCCTTTCCACACCTGTATATATAGACGGTGTAACAGCACAGACAAAGACATTTCTTGACAGACTTATCCCTGTTCTTCAGGCATATTTTACCACAGTTGATGGTCATTGCAGACACAGACTTTCAGTAAAGAAGATGCCAGCACTTTTTCTTATAAGTTCATGTGGATTTTCTGAAATGGATAATTTTTCAGCAATGGTAGAATCAGTAAAAAAGGCTTGTAAGAATCTATACATGGAATATAAAGGACAGCTTTTGAGACCTGCTGCTCATCTTATGAGGCTTAAAGAAAAGTATGAAGCAGAGGTAAAGGTTATTTTAGATGCAGCAAAAGAGGCAGGAAGGCAGCTTATAAAATACGGAAGAGTAAGTAAGGAGATTGAAGAAAAGGTGTCTATTCCATTTTGTGAAAAGGAGGATTTTATAAAAGAGACAAACAGACTCTGGGATATTTTTATTAAAAAGAGGAAAGAAGAATGAAGTTAGAAAAGATAATAAGTGGAGTCTATTACATAGAAGGAGAAGAAGAGTTTATGCCAGACTCACACATATACCTCATTGGAGAACCAAAAAAACATGATCTTACACTTGTAGATGCAGGGATATTTGGAAAAGGAGAGAAAAAGATAAAAGCACTGAAGGATGCAGGAATAAAGCTTTCTGATATAAAAAGGATAATACTTACGCATACACATCTGGATCATATAGGAGGACTAAAAGAGATTATGAAGCATATTCCAAATATAGAACTTTGGATACATGAAACTGAAGCAGAACAGCTTGAAGCTGGAGATGAAAGGACAGTTTATGGAATGGAGCTTTTCAGAAAGATGTTTCAGTCACAGTTTGGTATAAAGCCAGGAGAATTCTGTTTTAAGGTTCACAGAAAGCTTAAAGGAGGAGAGACACTAAATCTTGGAGGGATGAAGTGGAGGGTTATTCATGTTCCAGGACACTCTATGGGAAGCATAGCACTTTATAATCCTCACAGGATGATTCTCATCTCAGGTGATACAGTATATGCTGACTATAACATAGGGAGATTTGATCTTTTTGGTGCAAGTGGAGAAGAGCTTAAAAGGTCTTTATATAAGCTTGGAGAATTAAAGGTAAAGATACTTCTTCCAGGACATAACAGAATAATGAAAAATGTCCCTCATGATTATATCCTGAATACAGCAAGACAGTGGGAGCCTTATATCGTTTAACTAAACTTCAAAGTCTACCTTTATCTTAAACATCTTTACAGCAGGAAGATTCAGGATATCCTTTATTCCTGTCTTCTCTGAGATTTCCTTTAAGGCATTTTCTATGTATTCCATACTTTCAGCAATAAATGTAAACCAGATGTTGTATTTTCCATTTCTGAGATAGTTGTGTGTAACTCCAGGATATCTGTTTACCACTTTTACGAATTCCTCTATCTTTTCTTCAGGGACTTTTGCAGCACAAAGTGTGCTTACAAAATTGAGCTTATATGAGTGAAAGTTTCCTCCTATTCTTCTTACGACCCCTTCCTTTTTAAGTCTTGCAATCCTTCTAATTACCTCATCTTCTGAAATACCAATCTTTTTTCCTACTTCCCTGAATGGTCTTGGAGATATGGGAAAATTTGACTGGATTTCATTAAGTATTGCCTTGTCTATTTCGTCCATCTTTTTGGCTTATAAAGACAAAGAGGTTCTTCTTCAAGAAAATCACCTTTTTCTTCATATGCCCTTGCCCTGCACCCTCCACATACCTTCACATATTCACATGAACCACATTTTCCCTTATAAAGAGAAAAGTCTCTCAGTTTATTAAATATTTCTGAATTTTCCCAAATTTCCTTAAATTTCTCCTCTTTCAAATCACCTGCCTTCAATTCCAGATATCCACAGGGCTGAACTATCCCTTCTGCACTTATAAAACAGAATGATATCCCGCATATACATCCTCTTGTCATCTGTTCAAATCCACTTCCTCTTTTTTCTCTTATCAGCCTGTAATACTGTGGAGCACATGTGGGTTTTATATGTATTGGAACAGAATCCTTTTTTTTGTAAAGAAAAAAAAGAAGTCTTTCATATCTCTCTTTATCTATCTGTTTATCCTTTAAGGATCTTGCCCTTCCTGTTGGAACGAGGAAAAAGAGGTGATGTGCAGCTGCACCAATCTTTACAGCCATGTCTATCATCTTCTCTATCTCATCCACATTATCCTTTGTTACAGTTGTATTTATCTGAAATTCTATTCCATTTTTCCTGAGTATGTTTATTCCATTAAGAGCCCTTCTAAAAGCACCCTCTGTATTTCTAAATTCATCATGCTTTTTTTCATCCAGACTATCAATTGATACACTTACCCTTTTTATCCCACTTTCCTTTATCCTTTCTGCTATCTTTTCATCTATAAGTGTTCCGTTTGTTGCAAGAACGATCTTAAGTCCTGATAAAGAACCATATCTTGCAATCTCAAATATGTCATCCCTGAGAAGAGGTTCTCCTCCTGTAAGTATAACAACAGGATTTCCTGTCTCTTTTATCTGATCAATAATCTCAAAACACTCCTTTTTGCTGAAACCAGTATCTGAACTTATATCAGACCTTCCTCTGCAATGAATACACGAAAGATTACACTTTTTTGTAATCTCCCAGGCAACAATCCTAAGCTGATTCATTCAGAATCCTTGCTATGTCTTTTGCAAAATATGTAAGTATAAGATCTGCCCCTGCTCTTTTTATAGAAATGATCATCTCCATCATGCATCTTTTTCCATCAATAAATCCTTCTTTTTCTGCTGCCTTAACCATTGCATACTCACCACTTACATTATATGCAGCAACAGGAATGTTGCAGACCTGTTTGACTCTGTATATTATGTCAAGATAAGGAAGAGCTGGCTTTACCATAACTATATCTGCACCTTCTTCTACATCAAGCATAACCTCTTTTATTGCCTCTCGTGCATTTGCTGGATCCATCTGATAAGATGTCCTGTCTCCAAATTTTGGAGCAGACTCTGCTGCTTCCCTAAATGGTCCATAAAAAGAAGATGCATACTTTGCAGCATATGAAAGGATAAGGACATTCTGATATCCTTCCCTGTCAAGTGCATCCCTTATTGCCCTTACTCTTCCATCCATCATGTCTGATGGTGCAACTATGTCTGCACCTGCCCTTGCATGTGAAATTGCCTGTTTTACGAGAAGCTCAACTGTTCTGTCATTATCAACATCTCCATCTTTCAGAACTCCACAGTGTCCATGATCAGTATATTCACAAAGGCATACATCTGTTATTACAACGATCTCTGGTATCCTGTCCTTTATTCTCTTTACTGCTTGCTGAACAGGACCATTTTCATCCCAGGAGCTGCTTCCAATAGGATCTTTTTTTTCAGGTATTCCAAAAAGTATTATTGCAGGGATTCCAAGCTTCCATACCTCTTCTACTTCATCCAATATGGTATCTGCTGAATAGCGAAACTGCCCAGGCATAGAAGGAATAGGCTCTTTTATCCCTCTTCCATATCTTACAAACATAGGATATATGAGATCCTTTACAGAAACAGATGTCTCCCTTACCATATCTCTTATCGTCTTTGTCCTTCTCAGCCTCCTTGGTCTTATCCTCACAGTCCTATCTCCTCATCTTTTAGATAACATGCAGGGTCAGAAGCCCAGATATCACCTGTTGCTGCTTCTGCCCTTGCCCTAAAATTTCCTCTGCATACATCAAACCACCTGCATCGTGAACACCTTCCTTTTATGTATCTTTCCCTCCTTCTTAGTTTCTCTAAAAATGGACTTTTTGTCCATATCTTACTAAATGGTTCATTGCAGACATTTCCAAGAAGATGACTTCTCCAAAATTGATCTGGATACACACTTCCATCCCAGCTTATACAGCCTATCCTTTCTCCTGAGCTGTTTCCGCCATTCATCTTTAAAAGCCTTAACACATCTTCTGCCCTTGGATTTCCTTCTCTGAGCATCCTGAGATATATATAAGGACCATCTGCATGATTATCTACAGTAAGGACTTCTTTTTTTAATCCTTTTTCATAAAGCTCCTTTGTCCTGTTGATTATATAATCCAATGTCTTTCTTTTTTCTTCTAAGGAAAGATCTTCATCTATAAGAGAACTTCCCCTTCCTGAATATACGAGATGATAAAAACAGAGCCTTTCAACTCCTTCTTTTTCAGAAAGAGAAAATATCTTTGGAATCTCACTTACATTCCTTTTATTCATAGTAAACCTTATTCCCACTTTTATCCCTGCTTTTTTACAGTTTTCTATTCCTTTCAGTGCAGCTTCAAAAGCTCCTTTTACCCCCCTAAATCTATCATTTACTTCTCCAATCCCATCCAGACTTATCCCTACATAAGATATTCCTGAATCTTTTAATCTAAGAGCAGTATCACGATCTATAAGTGTTCCATTTGTTGAAAGAACAGTTCTTATTCCTTTTTTTGATGCATAATAGATAAGCTCAAAGATGTCTTCTCTTAAAAGAGGTTCTCCACCTGAAAAAAGAAGAACAGGGACACCAAATTCAGAAAGATCGTCTATGACAGATAAAGCCTTTTTCAGAGAAATCTCTTTTTCTCCTTTTCCTGCATCTGCATAACAGTGCAAACACCTGAGATTACACCTCTTTGTAACATTCCAGACTACTACAGGCTTTTTGTCTCTGGAGAACTGTAATAGGTGATGAGGAAGCTTTTTTGAATCTCTTCCATATCTGAGAGGATCAGATGGTTCAACTGTTCCCAAATAGAGCTTTGATATCCCAATCAATTTTTGCTCATCTCCTGTCTGTAGTATTTCTTTATCAGACTGTTTATGTATCCTTCCATATCTGTTATAGCCAGTCTGTCTAAGACAAAATTATTTATTCCTGCTCTTGCTTTTATAAGCTTCAGACCATATTCCAGTCTTTTTGCAATCTGATCTACAATCATTCCAGGCTCTTCCTCTCTTTCAACAGCCCTTTTTATTATCTCATCAATAGCAGAATCATCAAATACTATCCCTACCTCTATCTTATCAGAAGTCTTAATCTCTTCTTCTTTTATCTTGTCATACAGTTCATAAAATATCTCAAATGCAGTATTTATGTCTACAAGCTTCTTAAAGTATATTGACACGATAACATCAATCCTTTTTTCTGAAAACTCTATCTTCCTTTTTCCTTTAAGCTCATCAAGCCTCTCTCTTATGTATTCCCTTATATACTGCCTTCTTTTCTTTCTTGCCTCCTCAAATCTCCTTTCAAGTTCAGGATCAAATGGATTTTTTAAAATATAGTCCAGAGTTCCATATGGATCATCTACAAGCTCTGGTGTAACGAGAAGCTCTTTTATCTCTGTTGAAGGAAGCTTTTTTTCAAAAGGAACAAGGACTTTTTCAAGTGCACTTACAAGACCTCTTGCTCCTGTCTTTTGTGCTATGGCTATGTCTGCAATCTTTTCAAGTGCCTCATCTTCAAATTCTATATCTATTCCATATGCCATAAAGTCAAGACGTTTACTCAGGACCACAGGAGTATTTGGATTTTTAAGAATCTCTACTAGGTCATCCCTTGTAAGCTCATCAAAAACGACAATTACAGGAAGTCTTCCCACAAATTCTGATTCAAAACCAAATTCTACGAGATCCTGTGGAGTTACATGTTTGAGTATGTCCCATGGGACTTCAGAAGACATGACATTTGCTTCAAATCCTATTCCTTGCTTCTTCAGCCTCTTTTTTATTATGTCTGCAAGTCCATGAAATGCCCCACTCATTATAAAAAGTATATTCCTCGTATTTACAACCCTTTTTGGTCTTTTCCCTGTCTTTCTGTAATATTCTATTGCCTGAAGCTGACTTACAGGATCATGAGCAACTCTCAGATCCACTTCTGTCTCTTCCATAAGCTTCAGAAGACCTCTCTGAACTCCTGTCCTTGATACATCATGACCTATGAATCCTTGAGGAGATGCAATCTTGTCTATCTCATCTATGTAAATAATCCCATGTTCTGCAAGCTCTATGTCATCTCCTGCTTCATGAACAAGATCTCTTACGAGATCTTCTACATCCCCACCTACATATCCTGTTTCACTAAACTTTGTAGCATCTCCTTTTACAAAAGGAACTCCAAGTTTTTGTGCAATAAGCTTAATTATATATGTCTTTCCTACACCTGTAGGACCTATCATAAGGATATTGTTTTTTATCATTCCAACACTGGACTTAGGCTTTATCTTGCTTTTCTTTGCATACTTTATCCTGTTAAAATGAGTGCAGATCTTTGTAGCAAGTGTAGCAATTGCCTCTTCTTGTTTTACTACATAGCTTCTTAGATAAGACTCAAGCTCTTCTGGAAGTATATTAAAATTTTTTAAAAAATCTTTTTTATCCCCATCTTTCTCTGAAGATTCCTTTTCTGAGTCAGGAAGTGTTGAAGGAGAAATAATTTTTACTCTTCCTCCAAATTTTTTTTCAAGATATCTGTTCAGCTCTTTTTCTAACTCTTTATAATCAGGAAATTTATTAAGCTCTTTCATTTTTTTCCCCTTCTGATTTCTTCAATCAAATATATTACCTGGTCTTTTTTATTTCAAGAGCAGAGAAATTGACTTTTTCTGAGGAATATACCATAGAAAAGATAAACTTAAAAGAAAAAACGAGGAGGTCTATTTTATGGATGTCTTAAAGGCAATAAAGGAAAGAAGGAGTGTAAGAAGTTTTGAGTCAAAGCAGATTCCAGAAGAGACTATAAAAGATCTTCTTGAATCTATAAGATGGTCTCCTTCATGGGCAAATTCACAGTGTTGGGAGGTCATAATTGTAAAAGATCATGAAACAAAGAAGAAGCTTCAGGAAACTCTTCCAAAAGGGAATCCTGCAAGGGATTCTGTAATAGAAGCTCCTGTTTTGTTTGCAATATGTGGACAGCTAAAGAAAGCAGGCTATTATAAAGGATCTTATCCAACAAAGTTTGGAGACTGGTTTATGTTTGATCTTGGAATAGCAACGCAGAATCTCTGTCTCTGTGCTCATTCCTTAGGACTTGGAACAGTTATCATAGGACTTTTTGATCATGAAAAGGCAAAAGAGATCCTGAATGTTCCAGAAGGATACGAACTTGTAGTTCTTGTTCCTGTAGGATATCCAAAGAAGATACCTTCTGCTCCAAAAAGAAAAGAGATCAAGGATTTTGTTCATTATGAAAGATTTTGAAAAGAAAGATCAATGACAGAAGTTCTGAAAGGAGTGTAAAACATATTACATAGGAAATGGAAAGATCATATAGATAGCCTATTGCAGAGCTTCCAAGAAAAAAGGCACTTCCATATACAGTATTTAATATCCCGTAAGATAATCCTCTTTTGTTTCCATAGGTTATATCTGCTATGGATGCCCTTATGATGGTTTCATGGATACCTAAGACAATTCCCCAAATTATTGTTCCTAACAGAAGTAAAGTATCTTTTTTGGAAAATACAAAGAACGGTATAACAGCAGTAAAAGGTGGAATAAGGATAAGAGATCTGAGTCCTTTTTTGTCATAAAGACTGCCTGCAAAAATTGCTGCTAATGCATCTGAAGCCATAGAGATTGAATAAAGAATAGGGATCTTTTTATCAGATATCTGGCAGATCTTCATATGATACGAGATTATCTGAAAGCTTGAAAATCCAGCTACACTAAAGAAGATAAAAAGGGAGTAAGGAAGAAAGACTTTGGAAGTGTTTGTCTTAGCTTTAGATTCAGGGATGTGAGGATCTGGAAGAATTCTTTTTGCTAAGAAAAGGAAAAAAAGACAAAAAAACAGAGGAATCCAAAGCATACTAAAGGCTTTTCTGTAACCATATCCTAAGAGAAATGAAAACACAAAAGGACCTAAGATAGCACCTATCTGATCAAGTGCTTCATGCAGACCAAATCCCTTTCCTCTTCCTATCTCTTCCGTAGCATAAGAAAGTATAGCATCTCTTGAAGGTGTCCTTATCCCTTTTCCAATCCTTTCCAGGATTATAAGCAGAGAAGCACTTTTCCAGGATTCAGAAAAAGCAAGAAGAGGAATACAACTTAGAAGTCCATATCCAATGGATGTCATAAACCAGTATGCCTTCATCTTATCAGCAATAAAGCCAGATATTATCCTTACTGAATATCCTAAGAATTCTGCAATTCCAGTCGTAATTCCTATAATAGTTGCACTTGCTCCAAGTTCTTTAAAATAAGGTCCTATTGTGCTTCTTGCACTTTCATAAACTATGTCTCCAAAAAGACTAACAATTCCCATAAGGAAAACAAAACAGACCTTACTTCTCACTTACATACCTCTACAAGCCAGAATAAAGTTTCATGTAAACCTCAATTTTTTTATTGTGATAGGACATGAAAAAAAGTATACTAAACTTCTCTGAAAATGGAGACAAAAAAAGTAAAGACACCTCTTACAGAAAAGGACATAGAAGAGCTTAAAGCAGGAGATAAGGTTCTTATTACAGGAGTCATATATGGAGCAAGAGACTTAGTTCACAGAAAGTTCATAGAGCTTATAGAAAAAGGTGAAAGACTTCCTATTAAACTTGAAGGTCAGGTTATATATTATGTTGGAATGTCTCCTCCTCCTCCAGGAAAGATCGCAGGAGCAGCTGGTCCTACATCAAGTTACAGAATAGATCATTTTACCCCAAAGCTATTAGAACTTGGACTTAAAGGAATGATAGGAAAAGGTCCTCGTTCTGAAGAGGTAAAGGAAGCTATTGTTAAATATAAAGCCATATATATGGTAACAATAGGAGGGGCAGGAGCTCTTCTTTCTTCCAAGATAAAAAGATTCAGACTCTTAGCATTTGAGGAATTTGGACCAGAGGCACTTACAGAGATATATGTAGAAGATTTTCCTGCTATAGTAGTAAATGACATATATGGAAATGATCTGTATGAGATAGAACAGAAAAAATACAGAAGATGAAAAGGATCATCTGGATCATAATTTCTCTTTTAATTTTTGCTTCTGGATCTTATCTTGGATACAGGTATTTTTTGAAAAAAACTGAAAAAAAAGAACTTCCTTTGCAAGAAAAGAAGAAAGTCAGGAAAGAAGAAAAAAAGGTTCTAAAGAAGGTTTTAACCGAAGAGAAAAAGGAAGAAAAAAAAGAGGAAGTAAAAAGGGAAATAAGCTGTAAAGAAGCACAAGAGAGTTTAATAGAATTCTTAGATTATCTCAATGAAAAAAGCTATGTAAGGAGGTATTGCAGAGAAGATATAAAAGAAAGGATCAGCTCTGTTCTAAAAAAGCTTTCAGAAAATCCTCCAATACCTTCTGGAGAAAAAAATGAAGACAAATTCATAATAAGGAACATATTTCACTTCTTTAGAGTGCTTTCAAAAAGCGATATAAGGCTTATAAAGGAGATAATGGAGAATGAGTCAGATCAGATAGAGTATCTTTTAAGATGGTATTATGTATGGCTTAGGAAAAGAAAAGAATGTCCTGACAGATACGGACTTCTTGTCTCTGAAGATACAGCTTATAGATATGCCTCATTTTTTATAAATACCATAGGAGGAAGAGCATATCTTTCAAGAAGAAAAAACATCATAAGACTTCTTGCAAGCTATTATTCTGTCTGTATCATATATGACATGGACAAAGAAGGGAAAAATACCTTTGGAATAGACTATTGTAGCTATATAACTGAACTTAAAGATGAAATAAAGAGATTTCCAGAGCTAAACTTCCAAAAACTCTATCTAGAAAATCTAGAAAAGATAGAAGAGTTTTGTAAAAAGAAAACTTAATCTCTTCCATATACCTCTTCCCATGCCTTCCAAAAAGGACACCATCTTCCATGCCAGAACATAATCTTTCCTATAAAAGAATCTGGCCTTTTTCTTGCAAATCTACAAAGAGGACATATGTTACATATCTTTGCCATTATCTTTTTTAGCATTTAAGCCACCTGTAGTATGATTCTATGTTATATATAGCAGCAAGAGGATTATGTCCTAAAAGCCTATCTTTTACAGCAAGGACAGTGCACGGTGCTTCAGAGAACTCAAGAAATATCGTATCATGTCCCACACAAAGTCCTAAGAGGATATTCAGATCTGTCTTTACTTCATTGAGGATAAGTGCCTGAAGGGCAGGATTACAGATAGGCTCAAATGATCCAGGAGCTATCTTTTGACTGTCAAGGATACCAAACTCCTCTTTTGGAACACATCCTACCTTGCAGCATACAGAAGCTACCTTAAAGCCTCTTTCCTTAAAAAGACCTTCCACAACCCTTGCCTCTTCTCTAAGTCCTATACAGAATGCAAGTCCAAGGACTTTATAATTCATCTTTTCTGCAAATTCCCAGATCTCCTGTATCCTTGGTTTAAAAGGTCTAAGATAAGCATATCCCTTTTCCTTATCTGTATATCCTTCTCCTTCCTGAATAGAAGAATTTTTTACAAAATCAAGCCATCCTTTTTTAATGATAAGACTTTTTGCCTCATCTTTAAGTTTCTCTTTAAGGACTGTTGGACACCACTTAGGATATTTTCCTCCAGGTCTTCTGCATGCTCTTTCATCCAGACTAAAAGGACAGCTTGCACAGGATGGAAGCATCTTCCCCTCCTTTTTTGTCTGAAAAGTATACTTTTTCTTTTGGATTGTAAAGAAGATTTTCTCTTGAAATATAACTCAAGTGTTATTAAAATAAGTAAACGGAGGGATGGCCGAGTGGTCGAAGGCGGCGGTCTTGAAAACCGCTGAGGGCTTAAAAGGCCCTCCGGGGGTTCGAATCCCTCTCCCTCCGTTGCGGGCGCGGAGAGATGGCCGAGTGGTCGAAGGCGCTCGCCTGCTAAGCGAGTGTAGGGGTTAAAAGCCCCTACCGCGGGTTCGAATCCCGCTCTCTCCGCTTTTTTTTATTGAGGCTATGAGGAAGGAAAAAGAAAAGCTTGTAAGATGCATATCCTGCAAGCACTTTTCTTATTTCCCAAATAAATTAGGACATAATACACTTCACAGCTTAGGCTTCTGTAAGGTTGAATCCTGGGATGGAAATAAGACTCAATGGCCTATGTTCCTTCATCCGTGTAAGAACATGGAGCCTAAGGAAAAATAATTAGATCCTTCTCCACATCGTTCCGTATCTTGTATCAATAACCTCTATCCCAAGTTCCTTTAATCTTTTTCTTATACTGTCAGCTTTATCCCAGTCTTTTTTCTTCCTTGCTTCTTCTCTTTCTCTTATAAGCCTCAGTATTTCCTCTTCTAAGATAGGTTCTGTCAGATCCATTATCTCAAGAACAGAATTTATCTGCTTTAGGCTTTTAAGGATATCCTGTTTTTTTGAGACAGGAAGTTCTTCTCTGTCCATAAGCTTATTTATTCCTCTGATAAACCTGAACAGAGAAGCAAGGACTCCTGAAGTATTAAAGTCATTTTCCATATTTTTCGTAAAATCCCTTTTCAGGTCATATATCATCTGCTCAACAGTCTTTTCTTCTTTCCTTTCTCCTTCAGCTTTATAAAAATAAAGCTTGCATATGAAATAATCCAGATGCTCAACAGTATTCTTTACTGATTCAAGCTTTTGCCAGCTGAATTCAAAAGGCTTCCTGTAATGTCTGCTAAGAAAGAGATATCTTACATGCCTTCCACTGTATCCTTTTTCCAATATCTTCCTCAGCTTTATCTGACCATTTTTTACGACCTCTGTATGTATCCAGTAGCTTGCTGCTTCTTCACCTTTTATTGCCTTTACTATTGCAAGGATGTTTTCGTGATGAGGAAAAAGAAGATCTTTACTGCTTATATGTAAGTCATATCTGCCATTCATATGTTTTATTATTGCTGAAGCACATTCTATATGTCTTGTTGGCTTTATGTTTCCCCATTTTGTCTTAAAGAAGAGACCTTTTTTTAGATCCTTTAATGTGCATCTTTTTAGAAGCGTAAAGTCTTTTGGATTTTCCTTTTCATATAGCTCAAGATCTACAGTCTTTCCAACTTCTATGCTTTCAAGATCCATATGAGAAAGCTTTCCATAATCATTAAGTCTTGATATGTCAAAATAGACTGATCTGAACTTCTCATAAGCAAATCCCTTCTGAACAAGAATTTCAGTAATCTTTATCATCTCATCTATATTCTCAGTTGTCTTTGGATAAAATGAAGGCTCTTTTATCATAAGTCTTTCAAGGTCTTTCTTAAATGCGTCAAAATAAAAGCCTGTAAGTTCTTTTAAAGAAAGATCGTTTTCTTCAGAAGCTTTTATTATTCTGTCGTCAAAGTCCGTGACATTTATTACATAGAGGACTTCGTATCCCTTAAATTCAAGATACCTTCTTACAAGATCAGCAAATACGAGTGTCCTGCATAGATTAAGGTCTATGTAATCACATAAAGTAGGACCACAGCTATATATCTTTATCCTGTTTTTCTCAATAGGGATGATCTCTTCTTTTTTGTGAGAAAGTGTATTGTAGATGTAAATTCCTGTCTTTTCTTTTGTTGTAAAAAGAGGAGTGCTCAGATATCTTTCTCCACCATCTGGAAGTATGACGACAATGTTTCCTTCTTTTATCTCCTTAGCTATCTTTATTGCAGCTGCCATAGCAGCTCCTGAACTCATTCCAACAAAAAGCCCTTCTTCTTTTGCAAGTATCCTTGCCATCTCAAAAGCCTCTTCATCTGCTATGTTTATGATCCTGTCAACAAGACTTCTGTCAAATATACCTGGAGCATACGATTCCTTCATGTTTTTAAGTCCCTGTATCTTATGTCCCATGTATGGTTCTACACCAATTATCTGAATCTCTGGTTTTAGCTCCTTAAGTCTTTTGCTTATTCCCATAAGAGTTCCTGTAGTTCCCATAGTAGCTACAACAATGTCTACTTTTCCTCTTGTCTGTTCCCATATCTCATTAGCTGTTCCCAAATAGTGAGCCATCCAGTTTGCATCATTATTGAACTGATCCACAAGCCAGTATTTTTCTGGCTCTTTTCTTGCAAGCATGTATGCATATTCTATTGCACCATCTGTTCCAAGATGAGCAGGAGTAAGCTTTATTTCTGCTCCAAGTGCCTCTAAGATTTTCCTCCTTTCCTCACTTACTGCCTCTGACATCACAAGAAGGACCTTGTATCCTTTTACAGCAGCAACAAGTGCAAGACCAATCCCTGTATTTCCACTTGTTGCCTCAAGTATGATCTTGTCTTTTGTAAGCTCTCCTTTTCTTTCAGCATCTTCTATCATGTAAAGAGCAGGTCTGTCCTTTATAGATCCTCCTGGATTGAAATATTCCACCTTTGCCCATATTTCCACATTCCTGTTCGGATTTATCTTGTTTATCCTTACAAGCGGAGTATTTCCTATGCACTCAAGTATGTTTTTCTTTATGTCCATTTCCTCAGCTTTTATGTTATAAAATTATAAAAAATGGAATACAAGCCTTTAAACAAAAAGCTTATACTTGAAGGTCTAAAAGACACTATCTTCAAAGATGCAATTATACTTGAAGAGATAGATTCTACAAATGAATTTGCAAAAAGGATCTCAAAAAAGGACAATGTCCTTATTGTTGCAGAACATCAGACTGCTGGAAAGGGAAGAAGAGGAAGAAGGTGGTTTTCTAAGAAATATGCAAATCTGCTTTTTTCTCTTTTACTCAACCCAGATCTGACAAAGGAATATACATTCAGCCTGAGTATGGCACTTGCACTTTCATTTGTCTTTTCAATAGAAAAGATTGCAGAAGTAAAGGCTCTTATAAAATGGCCTAATGACATATATGTCAATCAAAAAAAGATTGCAGGGATACTTACAGAGTTTTCTCTAAAAGGAGAAAAACTGGATTATGTAATAATTGGAATGGGGATAAATGTAAACTGGGCTCCAAAAGCTGAAGAACTTCTTTATCCTGCAACAAGCCTAAAAGATGAGACAGGAAGAACTTTTGAAAGGGAGATTTTGCTTTTGGATATTCTAAAAAGATTTTCTGATTATTATAAAAAAATACTCTCTGGTGATATAGATGAGCTTTACAGAAGCTGGAATGAGCATTCTCTTATAATAGGAAAGACTGTCAGTGCAGAAGATGGGACAAAAGGAAAAGCATTGAGGATAGAAAAAGATGGAAGTTTGATAATACTTGCAGATGGAAAAGAAAAAAGGATTACTTATGGAAACATAAATCTTTAATCCTTTTTGTTTACCCACCAGTTCGTATCTTTCCTGAACCACCAATCACTGCTATGTCCTTCAATAATCTTTTTTGCTATCTTTTTTGCCTTTTCTGTAATCAGTCTTTTTATTGCATAATGAATCCAGTCTTTTGCATTTGGATTCCCTATATCAAGCTGTTCTTTTAGCTCAAGTATAAGATCTAACTGATCTGCATCTCTTGCAATCTTTGCTTCTTTTGTAGAAAGACTGTTAAATTCCCTAATAAGAGATCTTATCTCTTCTCCAAAAGGAAGACCCTTTAGCTGATCATCTAATGCTTTTTCTTCATCCGCCTTCACGTATCTCTGATACACATAGTTATGATCACCTGTCCTTGCTTCTGCAATGTCATGAAAGAGACACATAAGGACGACCTTGTTTCTATCCACATCCTCACCTTCACATAATGCATATCCTATTACGGCTGTTCTAAAAGAGTGATCTGCAACAGATTCACCTCCTGTTCCTAAGAAACGATATCCTGTCCTTGGTGTCTTTTTTAGCATACCGACTTCAAAAAAGAAGTTTACGAGCTTTTTCAGATCCATTTCCCTTTCTCCTTTTTTATTTTTTTAATATTATAATTGACACAGAAAACAGATGTAAGGTATCAATAAAAAAAAAGCTATGGCAAAGGCAGAGATCATAACAATAGGAAATGAGCTTATAAGTGGAAAGACAGTTGACATAAACTCATCCTACTGTGCACAAAGACTTACAGCAGTTGGTATAGATGTCCTGAGGATAACATCTGTTGGTGATGACTTTGAAACTGTGTCAGATGTTTTAAAAAAGGCAATAAAAGAAACAAATTTTGTGATAATCACAGGAGGACTCGGTTCTACAAAGGATGACATCACAAATGAAATAGTCTCAAAGGCACTGAATATCCCACTTGTCCTGAACAAGGAAGCACTTCAGCTTATAGAAGAAAAGACACAGAAGGCAGGAATAAAAATGAATCCATCACTTGAAAAGATGGCATGGATTCCTGAAAAGGCAAAGATTCTGGATACTGAGGGAAATGCATGTGGATATAAACTAGAGCATAAGGATGTCATCTTGTATTTTCTTCCAGGTGTTCCTGAACAGATGAGATATCTCTTAGACAGATTTGTAATTCCTGATATAGTATCAAAAACAGAAGACCTCCCTTCTGTAGAACAGAGGATAATAAAACTTTATGGAATAAATGAATCCCTTATTGCAGAAAAGCTAAAGGGAATAAAGGCTGAAAATGTCCTTCTTGGTTTTTATCCAAAATTTCCAGAATATCACATATTGCTTACTGCAAAAGGAAAGGATAAGGAAAAGATAAAGGAGGAGATAAAAGAAGTTGAGGAGAAGATAAAGGAAAGGCTTTCGTCTTACATATTTACTACGAAAGATGAAAGATTGGAAGATGTCGTTGGAAGGCTTCTTAGGAAAAAAGGACTGACCATATCTGTTGCAGAATCATGCACTGGAGGACTTATAGGACACAGGATCACAAATGTCCCTGGAAGTTCAGATTATTTTATGGGAGGTGCTGTTGTATACAGTAATGAGGCAAAGATGAGATTGCTTGGAGTAAAAAAGGAGACACTTGAAAAGTATGGAGCGGTAAGCAGTCAGACAGCAAAAGAGATGGCAGAAGGGATAAGGAGATGCATTCCTGCTGATATAGGACTTGCAGTGACAGGAATAGCAGGTCCATCTGGAGGCACAAAAGAAAAACCTGTTGGAACAGTGTTTATTGGGCTTTCAACAGAAAAAGAGACAATTACGAAAAGATATCTCTTCTTTGGAGAAAGGGAGCAGATAAAGCTAAATACCTCAACAATGGCATTAGACTGGATAAGGAGGTATATAAAAGGTGATCCGTTCATTCCTGGCATTTGAGCTTCCTGATGAGATAAAAGAGACGGTTTTCAGTATATACAGGAAATTTAAAAGATCAGGACTTGATGTAAAGTGGGTAAAGGAGGAAAATATTCACCTTACTGTAATATTTATGGGAAATGTGGCAGAAAAGGACATAGAGCCTATGGGAAAGGCTATAGAAAAGGCATGTAAAAAGTATGGGACATTTAGGATAAAAGTAAAAGGGACAGGGGTATTTTCAAGTCTAAAAGATCCAAGGGTTTTATGGATAGGAGTAAAGGGAGATGTAGAAAGGCTGAGTTTTTTTAGAGATAGGCTACAGAAAGAGCTAAAGAAGTTTGGAATAAAAGAAGAAACAAGGGCTTTTATCCCACACATCACAATAGGAAGATTCAGAAAAGGATTTTCTGAAAAGGAGAAGCTGAAAAATCTTCTGACTGAATTCAAAGAAGTTGAAAGTCCTGAAGCAGACTTAAAAGAGCTTATACTCTTTAAAAGTGAACTGAGACCAGAAGGTGCAAGATATACAAAGCTTAACAGCTGGCCACTTCTTGGAAAAAAATAAAGGAGAAAGGTTATGGATAAAGAAAAAGCAGTAGAACAGGCAATATCTCAGATAGAAAAGCAGTTTGGTCGCGGTGCTATAATGAAGATGAGCGACCACAGAGTAATAGACATTCCTGTTATTCCTACAGGATCTCTATCTCTTGACATTGCACTTGGAACAGGAGGAGTTCCAAGAGGAAGGATTGTGGAGATATTTGGTCCAGAGGCTTCTGGAAAAACAACACTTGCCTTACACATTGCAGCAGAGGCACAGAAAAGAGGAGGAATTGTTGCGTTCATAGATGCAGAACACGCACTTGACATAAATTATGCAAGGAATCTTGGAGTAGATGTAGAAAACCTCCTTGTATCACAGCCTGATACAGGTGAGCAGGCACTTGAGATTGCAGAGATACTTGTAAGAAGTGGTGCAGTTGATGCACTCATTGTAGATTCTGTTGCAGCACTTGTTCCAAAAGCAGAACTTGAAGGAGAGATGGGAGATCAGCATATTGGACTTCAGGCAAGACTTATGTCTCAGGCTCTTAGAAAACTTACATCTGCAATAAGCAAGTCCATGACATGTGTTGTATTTATAAATCAGATAAGGATGAAGATAGGTATGCTTTTTGGAAATCCAGAAACAACTACAGGTGGAACAGCACTTAAGTTTTATGCATCACAGAGACTTGATATAAGAAAAGCAGCTCCTATAAAGGAAGGAGAAAGGATAATTGGAAGCAGGACAAAGGTAAAGGTTGTAAAGAACAAGATAGCTCCTCCATTTAAAGAGGCAGAATTTGACATAATATACGGAAAAGGAATCCTAAAGGAAGGAGACATACTTGATACTGCTGTATCATTTGGAGTTGTTGAAAAAAGTGGAGCATGGTATTCATTTAAAGACAAAAAGATGGGACAGGGAAGACAGAATGCTATTCAGTTTCTGAAAGAGAATCCTGAGATAATGAAACAGATAGAAGATCTTGTAAGAGAAAAAGCAGGACTGAAGAAGGTTGATTAGCTATGGAATTTAGGGAAGTAAGAGAAAGATTCCTTGATTTTTTCAGATCAAAAGGGCATCAGATAGTTCCAAGCTCATCCCTTATTCCATCAGATGATCCAACACTTCTTTTTACGAATGCAGGAATGGTTCAGTTTAAGAAAGTATTTCTTGGAGAAGAAAAAAGACCATATAAAAGGGCTGCAAGCTGTCAGAAGTGCATGAGGGCAGGTGGAAAACACAATGATCTTGAAAATGTAGGATATACTGCAAGACATCATACATTTTTTGAAATGCTTGGAAATTTTTCATTTGGAGACTACTTCAAAAAAGAAGCAATCATCTGGGCATGGGAACTTCTTACAGAAGTATATAAGCTTCCAGAAGAAAGGCTTTATGTGTCTGTATACAGAGATGATGACGAGGCATACAGGATATGGGAGGAAGAAATTGGAATTCCGTCTGAAAGGATTGTAAGACTTGGAGAAGAAGACAACTTCTGGACAATGGGAGATACAGGTCCATGTGGTCCATGTTCAGAGATAATAATTGATCAGGGAGAGGATGTAGGATGCAAAAGACCTGATTGTGGACCACAGTGTGACTGTGATAGATTCCTTGAGATATGGAATCTTGTATTTACTCAATACAACAGAGACAGCTCAGGAAGACTTCATCCACTTCCAAAACCAAACATAGATACAGGAATGGGACTTGAAAGACTTTGTGCAGTTATTCAGGGAGTAAAGTCAAATTATGATACTGATCTTTTCAGAGAGATAATAGGAAGGATTGAGGAAATATCAGAAGAAAGGTATGGAACTGAAAGAAAAAAGGATATTGCATTCAGGGTTATTGCTGATCATTCAAGGGCAATAGCATTTCTTATAGCAGACGGTGTCATCCCTTCTAATGAAGGAAGGGGATATGTGCTTAGAAGGATAATAAGAAGGGCAAAAAGATTTGGACTTGTTCTTGGAATAGAGAAAGACTTCCTATTTCCAGTATGTGAAAAGGTCATAGAAGTTATGGGAGAGGATTATAATGAGCTCCTTCAGGCAAAAGGAACAATAGAGAAGATCGTAAAGAATGAAGAAGAAAGGTTTTCTGAAACACTTACATACAGCATGAGGATCCTTGAAGAGGAGCTTGAAAGGCTTAAAGAAAAAGGAGAAAGGAAGATTCCAGGAAAGCTTATATTCAGATTATACGATACATATGGACTTCCACCAGATATAGTTCAGGATATAGCAAAGGATGAAGGATTCAGCCTGGACATTGATGGATATAAGAAGGAGATGGAGATTCAGAGAAGGATGGCTCAAAAGAGCTTTAAGAAGGAAGTAGTAGTTTCTGAAGGATTAAAGAAGTTGGTTGAAAAAGGAATAAAGACAGAGTTTTTGGGATATGAAACACTTAAGGCAGATTCAGAGATAGTTGCCATATTTTCAGATGGAAGACAAAAAGAAAGGATAAGTGAAGGAGAAGATGCAGAGATAATACTTTCTAAGACACCTTTTTATGGAGAAGCAGGAGGACAAGTTGGTGATACAGGATACATAAGGAAAGATAAGGCTATATTTAGAGTAAATGATACAAAAAAAGCAGGGGATCTCATAATACACATAGGAAAACTTGAAAAAGGAAGTCTTTCTTCTGGAGATCTTGTTCAGGCACAGGTAGACGAAGAAAGAAGAAAAAAGATCATGGCAAATCATACAGCTACTCATCTCCTTCACGCAGTGCTTAGAGACATCTTAGGAGAACATGTAAAACAGGCAGGATCTCTTGTTGCACCAGATAGACTCAGATTTGACTTCAGTCATTTCAGTCAGATTGGCTGGGAAAAACTTGAGAAAATAGAACAGACCGTAAACAGATACATTCGGGAAAATATCCCTGTAAAGACATATCAGATGAAAAGAGAAGATGCTATAAGGTCTGGTGCAATAGCCATATTTGAAGAAAAATATGGGGACATAGTAAGGGTTGTAGAGATTGAAGGGATAAGTAAAGAGCTTTGTGGTGGAACGCATGTAAGAAGAACAGGAGACATAGGTGTCTTTAAGATTATAAGTGAAAGTTCTGTTGCTTCTAATGTAAGAAGGATTGAGGCAGTTACAGCAGATGAGGCTATAAGATACATTCAGCAGAAGTTCAGGGATCTTAGAGAAATATCCTTTCTTCTTAAAAGCTCCGTAGATGATGCAGTAAAGAGGGTTGAAAAGCTCGTTGAAGAAAACAGAGAAAAAGAAAGGCAGATAGAAAGACTAAGACTGAAGCTTATTTCAGGAGAAAAAGAAGAGCTTCTTTCTGGAATGAGGAACATAGATGGAGTGAATGTCATATCAAAGATTGTTGATGCGGATTCACAAAAGGAGCTGAGGGAAATAGCAGACAGGATAAAGGATAAGATAAGGTCTGGAATAGTTGTTGTTGGTGCTAAAAAACAGGAAAAGGCAATGCTTATATGCATGGTTACAAAGGATCTTTCAGAAAGGTTCAGTGCACAGGAAATAATAAAAAACATTGCTCCTATTGTAGGAGGAGGAGGTGGTGGAAAAAAGACCATGGCACAGGGAGGAGGTGGAAGACCTGAGAATCTGAAAAAGGCTTTAGATTCAGTTTATGATCTGATAGAGAAATGGCAGAATACAGCGAAGCATTAAAGCTCATATATAGCCTTCAGAAGTTTGGAATAAAGTTTGGTCTTTCAAAGACAGAAAATCTTCTAAAAAGATTTGGAAATCCACACATAGGAAGGAAATACATTCATATTGCAGGGACAAATGGAAAGGGATCTGTTGCAGCATTTCTTTCATCAATACTTAAGGAAGCAGGATACAGGGTAGGTCTTTATACATCTCCTCATCTTGTAAGATTTACAGAAAGGATAAGGATAAATGGAAAAGAGATAGAAAGAAAAGAAGCAGCTGATCTTATATTTGAGCTGAGCAGAGCATTTTCAAAAAAAGAACCACCAACATTTTTTGAAGCAGTTACAGCAATGGCACTCATATATTTTTCCAGAAAAAAAACAGACATAGACATAATTGAGGTGGGAATGGGAGGAAGACTTGATGCAACAAATGTAATAGATCCTGTCCTGTGCATAATAACAAACATAGGTCTTGATCATAAGCAATTTCTGGGAAATACACTGCTTGATATTGCAAAAGAAAAGGCAGGAATAATAAAGCAAAGAAAGGATGTTATTACAGGAGTCAGTCAGCCAAAGATTATAAGATTTTTTGAAAATGAGGCAAAAGAAAAAGATGCTCCTATTTTTAGGATTGGAAAAGATGTAAGATACAGGAGAAAGAAAAATAAACTGGTGGACTATTATGGAATAAGAAGAACTTTAAGAGACATTGAGCTTGGAACAAATGGGTCTTTTCAGGCAAGAAACCTTTCAATTGCACTTTGTGCTATTGAAAGACTTGAGGAAAAAGGTTTCAAAGTTTCTGAAAAGGCAATAAGAAGTGGAGCAAAGAAGGTATTCTGGCCTGGAAGGATGCATGTATTTTCTGAATCTCCAAAGATCATCCTTGATGGTGCTCACAATCCTTCTGCAATAAAGACTCTGTTAAGAGCAGTCAGGGAAGAATTTGGAGAAAAAAGAATAATACTCGTAATAGGAATAATGAAGGATAAGGACATAAAGGGGATGCTAAAAAAAATCGTTCCACATTCTGATTATGTCATATATACAAGACCGAGGTATTCAAGAGCAGCAGATCCAGAGGATCTTAAAAAGGCTTTTGATTTTGGAAAAAAAGGTAAAATTATTCATAGCTTGGATAAAGCAATAGAGGAAGCAAAATCTGTTGCATCTTCTGATGACATCATCCTCATTACAGGATCCCTTTTTACTGTAGGAGAAGCCCTTTCCTTTCTTGATCCAGAAAACTTCAGTCCTGATGAGATAAGAGAATGAGGATTTTTATCTTTCTCCTCATATTACTTTTTCCTGAAGTAGCATCTTCAAAGATAGAAAAAGGTGCTCCATGGGAAATAAGGGCAAATATTTTGAGTTATGACGCAAAGACAAAGACATATTTTGCAAAAGGAGATGTGATCCTTAAAAAAGGAGAAAATTACCTTTATGCAGAATCCGTTTCATACAATGAAAAAACAGGAATAGCAAAACTTAAAGGAAACATATGGTTTGAGACACCAGATCAGATAATGGTAGCAGAAGAAGGAGTTATGAATCTTAAGGATCAGACAGGAACACTTAAAAAAAGCTGCATTTTTATAAAGGGAGGAAATTACTATATAAGTGGAGATGAAATAAAAAAAGTTGGAAAGGACAAATACATAATAAAAGGATGTTCTGTTACGACATGTGCTTCTGAAAAGCCTGCATGGAGTCTAAGAAGCTCTGAAGTAGAGGTTTCTCTGGAAGGATATGGAAAGGCAAAAAGTGTCGTATTTAAAGTAAAAGGTGTCCCTGTCTTTTACATCCCTTATATCATGTTCTCTACAAAAAAGGAAAGACAAACAGGTCTTCTTCCTCCAAGGATGGGATATATTGGAAGGAATGGATTCAGTATTGAACTGCCGTTTTATCTTGCAATTTCAGAAAACACAGACATGACACTTTATCAGAGATACATGCAGAAAAGAGGATACATGCAGGGGATAGAAATCAGGCATATAAGAAGTGAAAATTCAAGGTTTTCTTTTCTCTTTGACATCCTTTCAGACAGATCTGATAAATACATGACAGACGAGGATGACTTAGAACTCAGTCCATATAGAAGAACAAACAAGACGAGATACTGGCTTAGAGGAAAGCTTGATCAGGAACTTCCTTTTGACATGATGGCAAGACTTGATCTGGACTATATAAGTGATCAGGACTATCTTCTTGAATTTGAAAGAGGACTTTTTGGTTTTGATGCAAGGACAGATCTTCAGCATGATCTAAAAAGACCAATGGATGAGATAAGATCTCCTACAAGAAGGACTTCTTTGAGGATAAGCAGAGATCTGGGTGACTATAGCCTTCAGTTTTCAAGCAGCTATTATCAGAGACCAGAACATCTGTCAGAAGATAGGACTCCTGAACCCTTTGCAGAACTTTATTTTCAGAGTCTTCAAAAGCCTCTCTTTTCTTCTATCTTCTATAGCCTTAAAGCAAAATACAGTTATATATGGAGAGAGACAGGAGATAGAGGAAACAGCTTTACCTTTTCTCCAGAAATAAACCTTCCTCTTTGGCTAAAAGATGTCATAGAGTTTGAACCATACTTTAGATATGAATATACAGGTCAGTTTATAAACAGAGAAATAGGAAGCTGCACATATCAGTCAAAATACTTCTATGAAACAGGAGCAAGGATTTCTCTAAAAGCAGGAAGATCATTCTTTGTAGATTGGAATGGAGTTGACAAACTTACTCATTACATATGGCCAGAGATAACATACAGATACAGAGAGACAAAAAGGAAATATGTGCCATGGTTTGAAGAAGTTGACGAGGAAGGAGATGTAAATCTCATAAACTTCTCTTTAAAGAACTTTCTTGATGCAAGGATTACAGATTCAGAAGGAAACATAAGCTATAGACAATGGATAAGGCTTAATCTGAATCAGGGATATGACTTTAATGGATATGAAGAAGACAGACATTTCACTCCTCTTTTTATGGACCTTATAGCAACTCCTTTTTCAAACATAGACATAAGAGGAAACTTCAGATGGGATCATTATGATACAGAGATAAAGTCTGCTCTTTTTTCAGCAACAGTATATGTTCCAAGAGAAAGAGGAGAAAAAGATACATATAAGGTTGATTATGTCTATAGAGAAGGAGAAAAGGAAAGTCTTGAAGGATATTTTGATATAAACCTAAAAGGTGGATTTGCATTTGGAAGCTCTTTTGAACTTGAGATGAGAACTGATACAACTGTTTCAAACTCATACTGGCTAAGATACAGAAGCCAATGCTGGGAAGCAAAATTTCAGCTAAAAAGACAGGATGAACAGACGAGCTTTGGAATAGGATTCCATCTTTTAGGTCTTGGAGATATAAGCCACTGAAATATCCTGAAGAATGAAAATAAAAAGGTATAAAAAGGGGGGTTTTATGAAAAAGAGTTTTCTTTTTTTCCTTTCAGTTTTTCTGCTTTTTACAAAAAACTCCTCTGCAGTTCAGGGATTTACACAGGAAGACAGGGAAAGACTTGTAAGACTTGAAGCAGCACTTAAGGTGTTCATGGAGCAGGTGGATAAAAGATTTGAGCAGATGGATAAAAGATTTAGAGAATTCCGAGAAGATGTAAACAAAAGACTTTCAGAGCTCAGGATGGATGTGAACAAAAGATTTGAACAAGTGGATAAAAGATTTGAGCAGATGATGAAATTCTTGTGGATCATATCAGGAATATTTACGACACTTACAGGGGCAGTGATAGGATTTGCATACTGGGATAGAAGGACAATAATACGAAAGGCGAAAGAAGAGGCGATAGAGGAGATAGAGAAAGAAGGGAGGGTAAGGGATCTGATAAGAGCATTGAGGAAACTTTCAGAGGAGGATAAAAGGCTTGCAGAGGTTCTGAGAAGCTTTGGTTTGTTATAAGTAGGCTTAATTGCAGATAAGGTAAGGCTGTTCAAAAAAACCCAAGGATTGACCCGGGGGAAGCATTTGTAAGCATTAAAGCTAATCCATTCAATAACAAAAAAACTCCTAAAAGAAAAGACCCACCCAAAAAGAAGAGGAAGACCCAAAACATACCCAGACACCTTAATCATCTCCATCTTCCTCTACCAAATACTAAGAGGACTCTCCTTCCAACCCTCTCAGACTACCACTACCGAGTAAAAAAGATACCCAAAACCACCTTACAAAACATACTCTTTTTAAAAAACTCCTTCCAAAAGGAACAAAAATAAAACTCCTTATAGTCGATGGAACAGGCTTTAGCTTTTTGTATCCAATAAACTTTTACAGAGGCACCGAAATCAGAAAAATCCAATCACACATAAGAATAGTCCCCATAATAGAACTAACCTCACAAGGTAAGTAGTTATTGCATCAACAGGTGGCCCATATGCAAGTGAGGATCTAAAAATAAAAGAGGTAATGGAAAGCTTGGAGAAAATGGGGATTCCTCCGGCTATAAGGGTTAAAAAGACCTTTAGAAGCGGAGAAGATGGCTTTGGGTTTGGTTTTTGTGGTGGATTTTTTCGAACAGCCTTATAGAAAAAGCTTGACATGAAATACCGAAAATCTGTAAAGTTAACAAAAAGATAGCATAAGATAAAGATGCCTTATAGTACAAACATAATAAAACTTCTGGACAAGGTTGAGCCACCGATAAAGGAAGTTCTTATAGCGATTCTTGAGGAAATAGAACGACAGAGGAGGCAATGGGAAGAAAGTGTTACGAAAACAGAGTTCAATGAACTGAAGGAGATAGTAAAAGAGCTTGCAGAGGCACAGAAGAAGACAGAACAAAGACTTGATTCTCTTACTCAGAGAGTAAACGAACTTGCAGAAGCACAGAAGAAAACAGAACAAAGGCTTGATTCTCTTGCTCAGAAGGTAAATGAGCTTGCAGAAGCACAGAAAAAGACAGAACAGAGACTCAATGAGCTTGCAGAGGCACAAAAGAAAACAGAACAAAGGCTTGATTCTCTTACTCAGAGGGTAAATGAGCTTGCAGAGGCACAAAAGAAGACAGAACAGAGACTCAATGAACTTGCAGAGGCACAGAAGAAGACAGAGCAAAGACTTGATTCTCTTACTCAGAGAGTAAACGAACTTGCAGAGGCACAGAAGAAGACAGAACAGAGACTCAATGAGCTTGCAGAAGCACAGAAGAAGACAGAAGAAGAATTGAAGAAACTGATCTCTGAACACAGGAAGACAAGAGAACAGCTTGGAGGTCTTTCTCATACTGTTGGATACATACTCGAAGACAGGGCATATGCAGCTCTTCCAGATCTGTTGAAAAAAGATTTTGGGATAGAAGTAGAAGAGATAAAGAGAGACTTTATAGAAATTTCTCCGAACAGATATGAAGAGTTAAACATCCTGGGGAGAGGGAAGAGGGATGGGATGCATGTATGGATTCTTGGAGAATGCAAGACTCAGCTGAAGAAGAAGGACGTGGATAGCTTTCTCAGGAAGCTTTCTAGAATAGAGCATCTTTTTCCAGGAGAGAAGGTTCTTGTAATGGTGACATATCAGACATCACCTCAGGTAAGAAGCTATATTCAACAGAAGGGTATAAGGCTTTATTTTTCATATCAGCTTCAGAATGCTATCTTGAGCTTGTTGTAACTTTTTTTATGAGGCTATTCGAAAAATAATAGGACTCTCCTTTAAAGATTTCCGTAGAACTTGATGTAACTGAACTTTTCTTTTAAAGGACTATTTCCTTGACATAATAAGAACTATGCCTCATACTTTTTTTCACAGGCTAATCTTTTGCAAATCAAGGCTTTTTACCCAAGAAGATCGTGAAAGACTTGTAAGGCTTGAAGCTACAGCAGATGATGAAATTCTTGTGGATCATATCAGGTATATTTACAACACTTACAGGAGCAGTGATAGGATTTGCATATTGGGATAGAAGGACAATAATACGAAAGGCAAAAGAAGAGACGATAGAGGAGATAGAGAAAGAAGGGAGGGTAAGGGATCTGATAAGAGCATTGAGGAAACTTTCAGAGGAGGATAGAAGACTTGCTGAGGTTTTGAGAAACTTTGGACTTCTTTGAAGGAGGGAAGCATGAAAAAGGTAGTTTTTGTAATGCTTTTCTTTCTTCTTTTTTCAACACAATTATTTGCAAGACAACAAGGATTTACACAGGAAGATAGAGAAAGACTTGTGAGACTTGAAGCAGCACTTAAGGTATTCATGCAGCAGGTGGATAAAAGATTTGAGCAGATGGATGAAAGATTTAGAGAATTCCGAGAAGATGTAAACAAAAGATTTTCAGAGCTCAGGATGGATGTGAACAAAAGGTTTGAGCAAGTGGACAAAAGATTTTTTGAATTAAGGCTGGACATGAACAAAAGATTTGAGCAAGTGGATAAAAGGTTTGAACAGATGATGAAATTCTTGTGGATCATATCAGGAATATTTACAACCCTTACAGCAACAGTAATAGGCTTTGCCTATTGGGATAGAAGGACGATAATCCGCCGTGCAAAAGAAGAGACGATAGAGGAGATAGAGAAGGAGGGTAAAGTGAGGGATTTAATAAGAGCATTAAGAAAGCTTTCAGAGGAGGATAGAAAGCTTGCAGAAGTTTTAAGAAGCTTTGGACTTTTGTAAAAGAGGAGGAGAGATGAAAAAAACAGCTATCTTTTTACTTTTCCTTCTTTTTTTTCCAACAAAATCTTTTGCAGTTCAGGGATTTACACAGGAAGACAGAGAAAGACTTGTAAGGCTTGAAGCCACATAAGGTTTAAAGAATTCTTTGAAGACATAAACAAAAGATTTAAGCAGATGATGATATTTCTCCAGATCATTTCAGCAATGTTTACAACACTTACTGGAGTAGTTATAGGTTTTGCCTATTAGGTTTTAAGAAGTTTTGGGCTTTTGTAAAATTATTCCTACACTAGATCATCTAAACAGACAGTCTTTTTGTAGATGATTGATTTATAAAGCAATTTGCAATTTATAAAATATCATTTCTTTATTTTTTTGGAAAACTATGTTAGCATATCAAAACTAATTAAAATAAAATAGGAGAAAGAGAAATGAGTAATAAAATAGCCTTAATTACAGGTATAACAGGACAAGACGGTTCTTATCTAGCAGAATATCTCTTAGCAAAAGGATATATAGTTCATGGAATAATAAGGAGAGCTTCTACTTTTAATACTCATCGTATTGATCATATTTACGTAGATCCTCATGAGCCCGAAGCCCGGTTATTCCTTCATTATGGAGATCTCTCTGATCCAGGGATTCTCACAGAAATTATTTGGTCTATTAAGCCTGACGAGATTTATCATCTTGGAGCACAGTCTCATGTTAAAGTTTCCTTTGATATGCCAGAATATACTGGAAATATAACCGGACTTGGAACAACACGTATTCTTGAAGCTATAAGACGAAGTGGTATAAAAACTAAATTTTATCAAGCTTCTTCTTCTGAAATGTTTGGAGCAGCTCCTCCTCCTCAGAATGAAAAAACACCTTTTTATCCTCGTAGTCCTTATGCAGTAGCTAAAGTATATGCTTACTGGATGACAGTAAACTACCGAGAAGCTTATAATATTTTTGCTTGTAATGGTATACTTTTTAATCATGAAAGTCCCCGTAGAGGTGAAACTTTTGTAACTCGAAAGATTACACGAGCTATTGCTAACATTTTAGCAGGAAATCAAAAAAAACTTTATCTTGGAAATCTTAATGCTAGAAGAGATTGGGGTTTTGCTCCAGAATATGTGGAGATGATGTGGCTTATATTACAGCAGGAAGAACCAGATGATTATGTTATAGGAACAGGAGAAAGTCATTCTGTGCGTGAGTTTGCAGAAAAAGCATTTTCTTATGCTGGAATAGAACTTGAGTGGAAAGGAAATGGCTTAGAAGAAAAGGGGATAGTTAAAAGTGTGGATTCTCGTTGGAATCATCTAATTAAACCCGGTCAAGTAATCATAGAAATAGATCCTCGTTATTTCAGACCAACAGAAGTAGAATTTCTTCAAGCAGATATAACCAAAGCTAGACAAAAGCTTGGTTGGGAACCCCGGACTACATTTGATGAGCTTATAAAGATCATGGTAGATTATGATATGAAACTTGTTGGCCTTGAACCTCCTGGGGAAGGAATAGCTATTTCTCAAACTAAAGGTTTTAGTTATACCAATCATGAATGGTCTTTTTATGAAAAGATAAAAGAACAGCATACATTATAACAAAACAAGCAAAAACAAATAAAATTGAGAAAATATTAAAAGGAGAATTGTAACTATGGAAAAAGACGCTAAAATTTACATAGCTGGGCATAGAGGCTTAGTAGGATCAGCAATCTTAAGGAAACTTAAAGAAAAAGGATATACTAATCTCGTTTATCGGACAAGTAAAGAGCTTGATCTGAGACGTCAGGCAGATGTGGAAGCTTTTTTTGAAAAGGAACGTCCTGAATATGTTTTTTTAGCTGCAGCTAAAGTAGGAGGTATTTTAGCAAATGACACTTATAAAGCTGAATTTATCTATGATAACATTACAATTGCAGCGAATATCATTCATGCTTCTTATAAGTATGGAGTAAAGAAACTTCTTAATCTTGGTTCTTCATGTATTTATCCCAAGTTTTGCCCTCAGCCAATGAAAGAGGAGTATCTTCTTACTGGTACTCTAGAACCTACTAATGAGCCTTATGCTATAGCAAAGATAGCAGCTATTAAGCTATGTCGTTATTATAACGAACAATATGGGACAAATTTTATTTCTGTTATGCCAACAAACCTTTACGGACCAAATGATAACTTCAATCTAGAAACTGCGCATGTACTTCCAGCTTTAATACGGAAATTTCATTTAGCTAAACTTTTAAGAAATGGGAATTATGAAGCAATATGGAAAGACATAAAATGTTTCTCAATAGGTTTTGGATATGATAAGGAAATAGAAAAAGCTGATAACAAGAAACTTGAAGAGATACTTTCTCGTATGGGAATAACCAGAGATTATGTAGTTCTTTGGGGAACAGGTAAGCCTTATCGAGAATTTCTTTATGTAGATGATCTTGCTGAGGCTTGTGTATTCTTAATGGAAAAAGTAAATGCTGAAGAAATGAAGAAATTCTGTTCAGATTATTTTGTAAATATAGGAGTTGGAAAAGATATTCAAATAAAAGATTTAGCTCTCTTAGTAAAAGAAGTTACAGGTTTCGATGGAGAGATAAAGCATGACCTTTCTAAACCTGATGGGACACCAAGAAAGCTCCTAGATATTTCTAAAATAAAGGCTTTAGGATGGAAGCCAAAAGTGGATTTAGAAGAAGGTATTAAGAAAACTTACGAATGGTATCTCGAAAAAGTTCAATAGAGAAAGTGGTAAGATAAGAAATGTTTTCTATAGCACTTTCAAGTATAAAGACAAGTATAAAGAAAGGTAAAGAATTTTTTTCCCTCTATCGCTCTTGGGCAATTAGAGGAGGAGGGGCAATAATAGATCAAGCTTTATTTTCAGGAGCAAACTTTTTAGTGAATATCCTTCTTGCTCGCTGGCTTCCACCGAAAGAATACGGAGCTTTTGCTACAGCTCAATATATTTTTTTCTTAATAACTGCTTTTCATACAGCAGTATTGACAGAACCGATGCTTATATTTGGTGTAAGAAAATATAAAAACAATTTTAGAGAATATTTAGG
>Ga0190367_1000349_pt1 | contig 34589 bp, 30 predicted proteins | sample 4872181011_MG_FD_171838 | JGI IMG/M metagenome (GOLD analysis project Ga0190367, IMG submission 171838) | Hydrothermal vent microbial mat bacterial communities from Southern Trench, Guaymas Basin, Mexico - 4872-18-10-11_MG | ecosystem: Environmental > Aquatic > Marine > Hydrothermal vents >...
CTTTCCCCTTAAGGGACGTCATAGGAAACATTTCATCTTCTTGTGGGAATTCGAAGTATTTAAAGCTACCAACAACCCCTTCACTGCCTCCTTGCGTATCCCAGCCTTAAAAGGCGAGATTTTGCAAGCAACACTTCTATAAAAGCCGTATATTGTCCTAAAAAGATGGATATTATTTTTCTATCTAATTGTGAAAAATGTAAACATTTTGGCGAATTAAAGAGAGTATTAAGACATACTTACGTTAATTGTAAGCTATGGGTGGTAGATTCAAATGTATAAGTTAGTTATAAATCCCGAATACAGAATAAAGCACGGAAAACCCGAGTGCAATCACGATAAAACCGTGATAAAGCTGGGAAATGTAGTTTATGAGTTCTGTGATAAGTGTAATGTTATTTGGGTTCACGGGTGATAATTATATTGGACATAATAAAGAGGTTAGAAGAAGAGAAGAAAAGACTGAAGGAGGAATTAGAGAAATTAAGAGAAGACGGAAGATCCATAGTAAGCAAATATGTAAGATATGGCAAACAAAACTGCAAGAGTTGTCCCCACGGTCTATTATTACGTGATAGAAAACGGAAAGTGGAAATACCTGGGGAAGTCCGCAGATCTCGTACTTATAGCTAGGAAGGAGAGGGCTAAAGAGTTAAAAAAGGAAATAAGGAAAATAGAAAAGAAGATTATGCAGATATCTTCTATTATCAGCTTTTGATTTTTTTAATCGTTTCTTTTTCTTTTTATATTATAATGTAATAATGCTTGTGGACACAGCGTTACCGATTCCAGGGTTATGTTAATTCTGTCTTACCAAATTAAATGGATGCTTCATTTGGTAAGATCATTTTAAGATGGAACCGATAATTCTGTGCCCACAAAGATGGATCAATAGCTATGCCCATAACTACTCGGTAACCATGACCTAGTAACTGCGTCCACAATATTTTTGGTCGATACTTGTGTCCACAAAGGATCTGGATTTACGATTCTGTTAAAGCTGTCTTATCAAATTGATTATACGACATATTTGGTAAGATAGGAATTGACGTAACCCCGGAATCGATAATGCTGTGCCCACAAGGATGCACAATCCATTGTTTAAGTCTTACCAAAATTACGTTATAGTTAATTTAGTAAGATCGTTTTTAAGGTAACCGGAAATACTGTGTACACGATTACGGTTACAAAGTTCATCTTAGATTGATTGTCTGCAGATTGGACTAGATCAGAATGCAAATATACAAGAATTAAAGAATTATTGCTATGAACGGAAATTATATTCTGCTGGCAGTAGCATTCGCTTTTTTCATAATGTGCCCGAGAATGGCGGGAATGTGCGCAGTTATAAGCAAATTAAGTAACACGAATCCATACGTTATCGTAGTCTTTGGAGGAATTATAGCAATACCTTTAATCGCATTAATGATTTTTCTAACAATAAAATTCGGAGTTGAAGCTGCAATACTGGCGGCAGTTGCAACAGATTTACTTGCAGCAATTGCAACCGGTACGTTCAAGTTGAGATACGGAATTGAAATTGCCGTCATTGCATTATTTATTTGGATAGGCGTTGCACTTGCAGGTAAGATCGCTCCCGTGATTGAGGGATTACTAACTAAATGATATTGAGGCATCTCGTCCCTAAACGTAATAGAATCTGATAGATGATCTATTTCATCAAATTATCTTAATTTAGTTATACGGTTAATTTGGTAAGATTGCTCAAAAAGAGGATATAAAATTCTCCAGGTATAATTGTGTCCATAAATACTGTCCATTTGTAGCTGAAGTTAGGGACATTAAAGGGTTAGACTTCTCTAATTATACTTATATTGCTCGCATAGTCGATTAAAGCATCTTTGGAGTTCTCTGAAATAATTTCTAGGTCAGCAAGGCATTTAATGTAACGTATAATTGAAGAGGCCAAGGATTCAAGTGCTTGATCAACTTCGGTAAATAATTCTTTTAAAGTTTTTATTTCAGAGATGTTTTTAGAAATATTCCCACTTCAAATCGGAACTTTTATTACTATATGTATTGTTAAGCGATTATATGTGATAATTTTATGCTCCGGCCGGGATTTGAACCCGGGTCACCGGCTCGAAAGGCCGGTATGATTGGCCGGGCTACACCACCGGAGCTCAATTTTAGGGAGCACATAACGTTTAAAATATTTTTTGGTTATTTCAAAAGCGGAAGATTGCCCGTCACCTTATCTATTTTTTTCGATTCGTCAGGGCCTATTACTACAGCCGTTATGGTACCTGGTGGAATCTCTGTCAGCCCGGCATCAACAACTACTCCCGTAACCAAACCCATTTTTTCGGCCTTTTCCTTTATCCTTAAAAGCTCATCCAGACTGGAAACGCCCAATACTATTTTCTTTTGCCCCTGTTCCTTCCATATCCTGATGATTTCTCTGTCAGATTTCTCGTAACCTATTATGGATGCATGCGCAACCTGAACGGCAAGCTTTCCCCTTGAAAGTTTCAGATCCTCCCTGACTACTATTACCTGCTTTATTTCCTTCACACCGCATCCCATCGCATAGAATCTACCATTGTTTATTTATGAAGGTGTCCCTATACAAACACAACTCAAATTTTTTATAATTTCAGACACAACTTCAGATGTGAAAGTCGTGGATTTACCCCTCCATACAGGAAGTGTCCCCTACTGGCTTTTAAAGAGGATGAAGGATCTGGCTAGATCGATAATAACGGTTATAATAGATGAATTCGGTGAGAGGGAATTCATAAGGAGGATATCGAACCCTATCTTCTTTCAGTCTTTTTCAAACGTTTTGGGATTCGACTGGGATTCTTCTGGTTCCACGACAGTTCTGACCGGTGTCTTAAAATCCGTTTTGAACGAGGGGGAGTTCGGGGTAAAAATAGCAGGTGGCAAGGGTCTGAATGCCCTCAAGACTCCGGAAGAGATAAGATCCCTCTCGCTCGAACTCGGTATCGATCCAGAAAGACTTGTAAGGATAAGCAGGTTGACTGCAAAGGTGGACAACTCGCTCATACAGGATGGATACGACATATACCATCACGTGATAATATTCTCAAGAAAGTACTGGACTGTAATTCAGCAGGGGATGAACACAAGGATAAAGATGGCGAGGAGATATCACTGGGATGTCTTCGGTGGAGATGTAAGAATAGAGAATCCACATTCAGGTATAGTAACGAGGAGGATAGAAGACTACGTCATGAACATAGCATCGAGAAAGAGCAGGGAGGCAAGAGAAGTCATGATCGACGTTGTAAGGGATGGAACTTTCAGAAGGGATTACAGAAAGCTGATATCGATGGTTAAGAAAGAAGAAAGGTTCGTTATTCCGAGGAAAATCGACTGGAATCTTATCGAGAGGCTTTACGAGATACAGCCCAAGAGCTTTGAAGACCTGCTGCTTATAAGGGGTTTCGGGAAGGGTCTGATAAGGGCTCTTGCGCTGATATCGGATATCATATACAACGTTGAATTCGATAAACAGGATCCTGCGAAGTACTGCTTAGCTCTTGGAGGAAAGGACGGAGTCCCATTCCCTATCAGTAGAAGGCTCTACGATGAAGTACTGGAGTTCATGAAGTCAGTTATAGAGCAGAGCAGGCTTAACTCATTTGAAAGAAGGAAAATCCTATTAAGGCTGAGAAGTCTCATCTAGACTTCTGAATCCCGTACCTGTTCCCTGAAATCTCCTTATAATCTCCCTAGCCTTTCTATCATCTTCCACCCTTGCAACAACCAAAACCCTTCTCAGATCGTTTCTGAATCCGCATGTAGGACATATCCTAGACTTCATACCTGCTCTCGCATAGAGGTATCTGCCGCATCTCCTGCATCTGAAAACTATGAACACATCTTCATGATATCAATCCCTGTTGAAATAGTTTAGGATTGCGAGGGATATTGCCAGAATTGTCGATGCTAGGAAGACATATCCTATTGAGTAAAATGCTAGAACAGAAGATATCATAGGACCAGTTGTCTGACCTATCCTTATCATCGAGCTGTAGGAGGACATGACTATCGCCCTGTTCTCCATGGGAGCGAGCGAAACTATGAGGTTTTGAAGCGTTGGAAGAACAGTCCCATGACCAAGACCGTACACTATTACGCCTATCAGAAATGTCAAGAGGTTCTGGGAGTTCAGGATGAAAAGGAGCGATGCAGCATAGCTTATAAAACCGAAGCATATAGTCTTCCCCTGACCGAATTTCTTTATGAAGAACTTGAGTCTAGAAGCTATTATCGCCGTGAATAGTAACGTTGAAGACTGGACGAGTCCTCTTGAGAAGGGACTGATGTTGAACTTTATCTCGAGCAGAAAGGGTATGTAGAGCATGAAGGTTCCGTAAGTTATTATGAAGACTGTGCATCCAGAAAGAAATCCTATTAAGACTTCCCTTCTCAAAAAAAGCTTGAAACTCCTTACGAAGTATTCCCTAACGGGAATTCTCGTACCGCAGTACCTGTATTCGATTGTCATCGCAATAAGTCCGATTGGTATGGCCGATAGGAAAAGTAAGAACGGAAATCTCCAGTTTATCTCTGCAAGCAATCCTCCTATTGCAGGATATATTGCAAGTCCTATGCTTAAAACGCTCGTATTGTATCCGAGGATCTTAACCCTCTCAATACCATCGTATATGTCACCTATGAGCGTAACGGCAAGCGAAGTCAATGCAGCTCCACCTATGCCCTGAAAAAATCTTAGTAAGAGCATTGTTTTGAAATCAGCAAACGAGCAGAGAAAACCGCTTAAACCGAACAAAAAGAGACATGGCACTATTGTTTTCTTCCTTCCGAACCTGTCAGCAAAGAAGCCCATCACAGGTGCCAGGAAAACTCCTGGAAGTGTGAATGCTGTTATAAGCATTGCAACTTCAAAATCTGATATGTTCAATCCTGTTTTAATCTCAGGAAATGCTGGAGAGAGTATGGACACTCCTATAACACCCATAAGCGTTATTCCAAATATAACAAGGATATTTCTCATTTTACCACGCTTTTGTTCAGCTCTTCCAGAAGTTCTCCTATTCTCTCGAGGTAGTAACCGAATCCGCTCCAGTTACCTTTTCTTATGCTTTCAAGTGCTCTTTCGTAAGCCTTCATAGCCTCTTTTACGATTTCACCAATACCTTTCATCTTTTTCTCCTCCTTCCTTTCAGGAATGACAGCTGGTTTTACGCCTATGAGCTTTTCTATTGCCGTATAGAGATTTGAATCCATTACGAGACTCTCCTCGTGTGCAACTATGACTCCTCTAAGCTCTGGAATGTGCGATCTCTCAGCCCTTAAATATATCGGTTCAACATAGAGTATCGAGCCCTCTATCGGAATTACCAAGAGATTACCCCTTATTATCCTCGAACCCACCTGACCCCACAGAGTGAAGAGCTTCGATATCTCGGGATTCTGATCTATCCTCGCCTCTATCTGCATTGGACCGTATATCAGCCTGCCCTTTGGAAACTCGTACAGTATTAATTCGCCGTACTTCTCATCACATCTTGCGCACATCCATGCTACGAGGTTCTCCCTGTCCTTTGGTGTGAATGGAAGCATCAATATGAACTCAGGCTTGCTTTCAAGGCTTAATATCACGTAATACGGTTCCATCTCTATCTTCAACCTTTCAAACATCTCGTTTGGAATCTGCCAGACATCCTCTCTGTTGTAAAAGGTTTCAACGTCATCCATGTGATATATCGAGTAGACATGAGCCTGAATGTCGAAAAGGTTTATGGGATACCTTATATGCCTCCTCTTACCCTCATCGAGTTCGTACTTGAATATCGGAAACGCCTTTTCAAGGGTTTTTACGACTGGTTCATCCTGGATTACGTAGAATTCCACTGTTCCGTTGTAGGCGTCCACGAATATCTTTACGGGATTTCTTATGTAACATATACCGTTATACTTGTATGAATACGGAAAGTCCTCGAGAATAGTGTATGCGTCTATTATCCAGTAGAGTCTTCCGTTTATCACAGCTATATACGGATCCCTGTCGTACTCAAGATAAGGTGCTATGATCTTCACTCTTTCAACTATATTCCTGTGCATGAGTATCCTGCTCTCCTCTGTAAGGTACTGACTCAGTATTATGTTCACATCTCCGAACTTCATTGAAAACAGCAGTCTTTTCCAGAATGAATCGAGTCTGACACCCCCAATTCCCTTGTACTTCGTAAATACGTTCTTATCACCGAGAGGATAGTCGAACTCATCCTGTTTCGTGTTAACTATGACGTAATCGTTTGTTAGCTCACCGTAATATATCTCTGGTCTCTCTATCCTTATCATTCCGCTGGGTGGTATGTCCCTTATTATCAGCTCGGGCAGACCCTCCTCAGATATCGCGTTTACCGGAGAGGCAACTACTCCGTATCCGTGCGTGTATATGAGATGTTCGTTGACCCATGTCTTAGCTCTTCTCGGCAAAAGCTCTGTCGAAAGCTCCCTGGCTGATATCATTATCTGTGTGTACTTTCCGTTAACGTAATACCTGTCGACGTCCACATCGCTTATAACGTAATAAGTTCTTATCTGCTGTATTTGCCTGTAGACATCAAGAAGTGGTCTGTGATCCCATAATCTTATGTTATCTATCGTACCCCTGTGTCTCTCGATCTTTTCGGATGTTATGTTTTCATCGATCTCATATGGTATTCTTTTTACGTTTTCAAGTCCGAAAGCAAATCTCGTATAGTGTATGCTGTAGTTTATGTAGTTCCATTCCATTTCCAGCTCGTTTGGCTCTACCTTGAACTTCTGGAAGAAAAATGGCACGACACCTATGGCAAACGCGCATATTACGAGAAATATCAGGAAGAGAACGGCTAGGTATTCTAGTCTTCTTCTTCCGAAGTAAATCGAGGCTACTGCGAAACCCATCGATGCGAAAGACAGGAAAAGCATTGAGGGCATAGTCACATTTACCTCAACCCAGCTTGCACCCGATACAACACCGTGCTGAGAGAAGATAAGCTCGAATCTGGATATGTACAGATGAACTGCCAGTATGATGAATACGGCAGCGAAAAGGGAAGATATGTGAACGTAACCCAGATCAGGAAATATCTCCCTGAATTCCTCGTAACTTCTTACCCATCTGAAGTAATAAGCGTAGTATACGAACGAAATAATAAAGCAGAATACTATGGTTGTTGCAATAACTGCTAAAATAATCCTAATGAATGGGATTTTGAACACGTAGAAGGAAACGTCGTTTTTGAATATAGGATCTACAAGGTTGAATTCCGTTGAATTCAAGAAGTAAACGAATTTTATCCAGTCTCCTGAAACGGCGTATGCGATTATAAGAGAAATGATTACGTCCACATGATAGTAGTACCTTATGTTGTACCCTATAAAGTCCTCTATCGTCTTCTTCGTAATAAACCCGTTGATCGTTAGTATTGAGAAAGATATCGAGAATGCTATTACGAACAGAAGTATTCTGTAAATTATCATCGATATGTACGCGTTATCGTATCCTACAGACCTGAACCACAGGTATTCGGAATAGACCTCGATAAAAACGTATGTTAGGATTATATCTACGACTAAAAATGCTATTAGTAATATTATCTTTCTGTAATCTATCATTTTACCTTGCATCGAAGTAGCTTACCTCTACTATATCCGCCTCTGTCATGTCGAGTATTCCGGCATTGTAAACCCTGATTATCCTTCCAACACCCCTTACGTCCAGCTTTAATCTCACTACAGTCATCTCGCTTTCCTGTATCATGCTTTCGGTCGCGAACACTATTGAATGTGATATGACCTCCTTGCCTACAACCCTAGCTATAACACCTGACGTTCCTCTGTCTATGTCGAAAGTCTTAGCGGAAGTTAGGAATATGCTATCACCCTGCTCTGCCTTCAATGCAGTTGCCACATTGTGGGCGCTTCTAAGCTCTACAGTCCTTATGAACCTCTTTATAAGATTGTCTATTATCCTCTTAGATATACCGGTCAGCACTAGACATCTCATAGGCATCACCCATACATCGGTAACTCCTCTCTTTTTACAATTTTTTCCTCATGCAATTTAGCCTGCTCGGCCAGCTTCTGCATCTGTGCCTCTATTATCTCGGCCTCTTTAATCAGCTTATCGATGCTTATCTCCCAGTTGAACATCTTATTCAGTACGTTTATGACCTCGGCTGCCGCTCTCGGATCTGGATTGAATCCCAGGGTTTCACCGAGAAGGGCAAGCCCGGGGAACTTTCTGGCAACGCATTCGTTCAGTATGCATCCCGCAATCCCGGATATCGTTCCGCTTTTGAATATCTCAACGTATTTCCTTATTTCATCTAGCAACTCCTTTGTCGTTGCCGCACCGAAAACCCTCTTCTTATCCTCGAACGTCGCCACTCCTGCAAGGGAAAATATCCTTTTTGCTTCGATGCTTATTGCCCAGTCGACTATTATCTGACTTATCTCGTAGGATGCGTAGGGGAGTATTGGGACGTCTGAATGTATGAGTATGAATTCGTATTCTCTCGACTGATATATCCTCACAGGTGGCTGTATTATTCCGTCTATGAGCGATGCTATAGGGGGCAGACTCCTCGATTCTATTATGCCTATGTTCTCAAGGTCGAGCTCCGATATGAAATGCGCAGTAGCTATCGTTCCTACCAAACCTATGCCGGGAAAACTCGTAAATATTATCGGACTCCTTATATCCACTTTATCCACAACTATTCTCGTTTCAAATTCATTCATATAGAAAATCTTCTAAAACAATATTTATCACTTCTGCTTATGAGGGAGTACAAATTTAAGAGGGGATTTGAGCCGAGTACCGAGAGACTTGAGAGGCTCATAAAGAAGTACTTCGGGAGTTTTGAAAAGGAGGGGGACACATACCTTGTAAGGTTCGGTGCCATCAAGGAGTTAAGGTTGTCGATAAGAGATAAAAAACTCTACGCAGAATCGAAAACAAATCCAAATGTCCCCGATGAAATAGCAGTTAAGACGATAAAAACGTATAACATGTTTATAGAGGAACTTACAGGTTACAGTGCGAAAGAAAGGGCAAAGATGATGAAGAAAGAAGTTGAGGAGTTATGAGGCTCCTGAGATCGAAGGGTCAGTACGTCTTAAAGGACGTTAGATTTTTGAAGAAGATAATAAGGTATGCCGATCTGAGTTACGATGACGTAGTTCTGGAGGTCGGATGTGGAACCGGAAAGCTTACGAGACTTCTCTTAAAGAACGTTAAGAAGGTATACGGGATAGAAATAGATCAAAGATTCGTCAGATATCTTCAGAGGAAATTCAGAAAAGAGATAGAAGATAACAGATTCGAGTTAATTCACGGAGACGCTTTAAAGGTTGAATTTCCTAAATTCGATAAGTTCATAGCAAACATACCCTATAAGATTTCCTCACCACTAACCTTCAAGCTTTTCAAGCACAACTTCAAGCTGGCTGTTATAACGTATCAGAAGGAATTCGCCGAGAGACTCATAGCAAAACCTGGAAGCAAGAAATACGGGAGGTTAAGCGTTGTCGCCAGAGCTTACTGCAGGGCTGAAATACTCGATATCATACCACCCGAGGCTTTTGTGCCTAGACCCAGGGTCGAGTCAGCCATAGTCAGAATAGTTCCCGAACCGGAGATAGAAGTTAGGGACAAGGAACTCTTTGAGGACATGATAAGGTTTGTTTTTTCAAATAGGAGAAAGATGCTGGGAAAGGTTTTAAAGGAATGGGCAGAGAAAAAAGGGATAAGTATAAAAGTACCTGACGAGATAAAGGAAAAGAGGGCGGAAGATGTAGATGCATGTACTTATGCAGAAATAGTCAATTCGATCACATGATATATCCGCCCTCCGAGGATTCGGAGCTTCTGCTCGAGGTAGCAATTGAAGAGGTGAATGAGGAAGATGAAGTTCTGGAGGTAGGTGTTGGAAGCGGGTACGTCTCGGAAAGGATTAAGGAAAGATGCAGATTTCTCGTTGCAACAGACATAAACCCGTTTGCTGTCAGGGAATCAAGGAGAAGGGGTATAAACGTAATAAGGACGGATTTGACGAGGGGTATAAAGAAGAAGTTCAGTCTTATACTTTTTAATCCACCGTATCTTGAGCTGGGAAAGGAAGAAAAGCAGAAGGATTGGCTGGATATTGCCATAGATGGTGGAAAGCATGGAATAGAAGTTATAAAAAGGTTTTTGGATGAAGTAAGAGATGTTCTCGCGGAAAACGGAAGAATTATCCTTATAATTTCATCATTTAACGTGCCTCATGTATTTGAAGAAATAAGAAAAAGAGGATACAGGTATGAGATCCTGAAGAAGAGAAATCTATTTTTTGAGGAGATATATGCTGTCAGACTTGTTCCAGGATAAAAGTTAAACTTCACGCAGTACTATGTGTGAATCCTCTATTTTCATAAGGGGTGTGAGATGTGTTAATACGTTATTGTCCCTTATGGATTTTAACAGTACTTTTTCGTGGAATTTCAGGGCCTTCCTTATTACCCTTGGAAGATCTTCCAGCTTTTCGCCGAATAGGTAACGTTCGAATACCCTATCAATATCATCCAGCCTTATCCTTCCCTTATTCAAGAGTTCCCTGTATAGCTCCCTAATAGTAGGTCTTATCTTGACATCCAGATGATGCATGCCGCAGCAGTTCACGTTCTCAAGGTTGAAGTAACCCTCCTTGCAGAGTCCGAATCCCACTCCGTACTTTTCGCATGCCTTCTTTAACTCGTACAATATCTCGGGCGCATCAACCCTTAAAAGATCACCTTCGAAGGAGTAGTAACTCCATCTGTCCCAGAATTTTTTGTAAAAATCGATTTCACTCCTTTCAATTCTCAACTGCTCCACCGTTATCTGATCAACGTAATCCCTCACGAATTCCACAAACTCCTCAGCATCGGAGAACGAATAATTTGGAATTAGTGGTTGAAGTCTCAAAACCTTTGGAGCATCGATGCTGTTAAGTGCTTCAAGCCTCTTCAGCGGATCTGGTGCTTTTGGTTCGAGATCTCTATTCCTTAACGAGCTTAAAGACATCTGAACAACTATCAGAGTTTCTCTTGCCATGGAGTTTATGACTTCCCTCCACGGATTCCTGGATATCCTGTCAGATTTCGTTGAGAGTATTATCGGGATCTGATGATCCAGTGCTATCCTTAAGATCTTGAGAGTTATCCTGCTTCTCTCCTCTATATCCTGAAGTGGTTCTACAAGGGTTGCAATTCTGAACGCAAGCCTTAACTCGAGCTTCTTAGCAACCTTTAAGAACATTCCTAGGGCCTTTAATCTTGGCCTTAGCTCGCCTCCCCTGTACCATCTGGCATAGCAGTACTTGCATGAATACGAACAGTTCGTATAGGGATCTACCTTCAGAACAGAGTAGCATAGGGTGCTTATGATTCTGCTGGGATTTATCGCAAGTTCCATACCATATGTTGAGATTCCGGTTAAAAAAATTTGAAGTAAAGGACTTTGCACTCATACAAGTTCTTTCAGCACTTCCAAAACCTTTATCAGGGACAATCCTGTGAGATCTGAGATTTCCTTGGGATTGCATTCCGTGAGGCATCTTTCTGAGCTCCTTCAAAGCCTAAAAAGTTGTCTATCTTGGCATTAAGAAGATCAATCCTCTTCTTAATCTCTTTCAATTCTTTCAGAAGATCGGTTAATGTTGCAGCATATTTTTCCTTAGAATTGTTAGGTTATAAGAGTTGTTGTTCAGTAGGATTGTGTAAGTCATTATATTAAATAGCAATTAAGATAAGCTGAATGGGTTTAATTAGGTGGAAATTATATTAATCGTTTAGAAAGGTAACGGAAATGAAAATATCATATGTTTCGATAATTGTAAAAGAAAACCCCTTGTCCCGTTTATGTCGGGACATAATGGTTCTTGATCAAGAATTATCATGCCTCAACGTAAGCAGGACAAGGCATTTTTAACCTCTACATAGATAAAAATGTTCTTGCCAGAGCTAAAGAGTTGATCCCGAATCTATCAGAATTTGTGGAAATGAAGTTAAAAGAATACGTCATCCTTGCGGAGCATGGACTAGCAAACGCCGGGGGTGGGATTCGAACCCACGACCCCAGAGGGGAGCGGCTTAGCAGGCCGCCGCCTTACCACTCGGCAACCCCGGCTCAGTTATATCTTGTCTAAACTTCTTTTAAAGATTTTGCAGATAGATTAAAGAATAGGTTTTTATATAAACATAATTGAGCAAAAAATTTATATAATATTTTACCTAACTTAAGGTTAGGAAAAATAGGTTAAAAAAGGGGGTAGATGTATGATTTTTGATCCGTTCGAAGAACTCAGAAGGATGCAGGAGAGATTAAACAGGTTATTCGAAGAGTTTGAAAGGATAGGACCTAGAGTTATAAGTAGGGTTGAGACGTTTCCGGTTGACGTCGTCGATGAGGGAGAGCGCATAAGGGTTATAGCGGATCTACCTGGGTTCAATAAGGAGGATATAGAGATTTGGATAGAGGACGGAGATCTCGTTATAAGGGCTGAGAGAAAAGAGGAAAAAGAGGAGAAAGAGGTAAATTACCTGAGAAGGGAGAGGAGGATAGGAAGGGTTTACAGGAAGATATCTATTCCGACGGAAGTCGACTTTGAAAAGATAAAGGCAAGCTATAATAACGGAATTCTCGAGATAACAATTCCAAAGGCTGAGAGTGTTAAGAAGAGGTTTATAAAGATCGAGTGATGTACAAAGAAGGGCACGTGGGATTTTCCTTAATTTTTTTATCGATTGCAATGTACCTGACAGATTCGTGGGATGAAATGTCGCTCATTACGGCTCTCATAGCACTTGTCTTTTCGACATTTCCCGATTTGGATTTAAAAATCGGTGTGGGTCACAGAAAGTACACGCACAGCTTTCTGTTCGCATTGATCTTCGGAATTCTGACGGGGCTCATAACATATAAAATAGGATTCGGATTCTATCCCGGATTTCTCGGTGCCTTTGCAGGCATAAATCTTCACATAATCGCAGATCTCATGACTTACAGAAGATTCGCACCTCTATGGCCTGTATCGAATAAAAAATTCTCTTTAGGTCTATTCAGATCGGATAACAGATACGTAAACAGAGTTTTACTGATAGCTGGCCTAATTTCGTTCGTCCTGCTTTACGATGACTGCTTTATCCTGAGCGCTTTGCTTCCTAAATGATTTCAACATATTCGAAAAGGTGGTTTCATGAGGGTCATAGCTTTTGTCGGACTTCCTCTAAGTGGTAAAAGCACGGCATCGGCAGTTGCAAAGGATATGGGAATACCAGTCGTATGCATGGGGGATGTCGTGAGGGAGGAGGCAGAGAAGAGGGGATTGAAGATAAACGATGAAAACCTGGCGAGAATTGCTGAAGAGCTTAGGAAAAAAGAGGGAATGGATGCTATTGCAAAGAGATGCATTCCTATAATAAGGGAGAAGGGAAAGGATATTGGTGTTGTTGTTGTGGACGGTATAAGGGGTATAGATGAGGTAAACAGATTCAAAAAGGAGTTTGGAGATGACTTCATACTCATAAACATAGAGGCACCGATCGAGCTGAGGTTCAAAAGAGCTCTTGAAAGAAGGAGAGGTGATGACGTCAGGACAATCGAAGAGCTGATGGAAAGGGATAGAAGGGAGCTCTCGTGGAACATGAAAAGGGCAATGGAAATAGCTAATATCACGATCGAAAATAAGTCGAGCTTGAAGGAGTTCAGGGAAAAGGTAAGAGATATACTTGATCGGCTTATAAGGAGGGTTGAGATAGAGATAAAAACGAGAATACATCCCACTGAAGATCCTGAAAAGGTCATAAGGGCCGTTAAGAACCTTTTTCCGGATGCGGAGATAGAGATAAGAAATGGAGATCTTAAGGCAAGGGCATGGGATCTGAACAGGTTCAGGGATCTTTTAAGGAGACAGAGGATTCTTGATACTGCTAGATCTGAGCTCATGAAGGGGAGGAGCGAGAACGAGATAACGGTATACCTGAACAAGCAGACAGCTTACGTATCTAAGGTAAACTTTGCGGATGAAGACGCAGTACTTTCACCGATAAAGATAACGTTTAAGCTGTACGGAGTATCTCCAAGAAGGTTCATAGATTACCTGGCACCGCAGACAAAGGCAGGAAAGCCTGTAAGGGAAGTTGACAGCCTCTGGAGCTGATCTAGCTCATTTCAGAATCTTCCCGGTTTTTTCGTACCATATCATCAGATCGAGCTCTGCCAGTGTAACACCCCTTTCCGAGGCTATTTCACGCAATATACCTTCTATTCTCTTATATTCAGATGATTTCAAACTTCCATGAATTTCTTCTATATATCCTCTTTCTCTGAGCCATCCAAGTACATGTCTGTCGATTATTGCAACATCAAACCTTCCTACATTCCTCAGGAAATGACTCGCCTCCTTATATCCGAGACCCTTCATCATCCTGACGAGATATTCCCTAGCGTCTTTCGTATTCATTTTCAAAGCCCTTTCAACTACGTCAAATGAATCTATTGCAGATTTTATGTAAACAGCCTTTTTTGAGTGAAACCTTACGTGCGAAATCCTCAGAATTTCTTCAATTTCATCCACCGAAATATCGTCGATTTTTAGATTTTCCAAAAGCTTTTGAAACCTCAATCCCGAAACTGCAGAAGAATTGGCAGTTGATATGCAGAATGCAAGCTCTGTCTTAATATTAGCTCTGATCTTGAGATCAAGAAATGGTGAGAAATCGAACTCCACAAATCCCCTCGATCCAAGTAACTCAAAATCCCTCAACCTCTTTTTTATAAGATACATCATGAGAAAAGAGGTGTTCTTGAATAACTCTCCAGCTCCAATACCTTTTCCCATATCTTCAGGCATTTGCATTTGAGTTCATCAAAAACGGATTTATCCTGTGTCAGCGAAAACTTCTTTATTGCATTTGCGACCATCCTGTCGCATTTACCGCAGTTGTGAGGTCCTCTCGGACTCCCCGCCCCGACTGGATCGGATATTATCTCTACCCCCTCGACTTCCTTCAGAACCTTCACCACGCTCCAGAGCCAGGGAGGTCTGTACAGACCTCTGATCCAGAGTTTTTCCAGATAGGTACCTGACTGGACGTTTGTCGGGTTCAAAGAAATTACGTCGGCTATTTCCCTTACATCCTCAACAGATCTCAGTACATCCTCGATTGCCTCCCTCTCGGATAAGAAAGGTGGTTTGAGTAGAAGGTAAACCTTGACACCTATACCGTTCGACTTCAGGAGCTCTGCAGATCTCATGAAATCTTTGAATCTGAAACCCTTGTTTATGCAGTATTCCCTTATAAAATCGTTCGAAGTCTCCAGACCTATTCCAACCTCCACTCTGAACTTGAGATTTCTGATCTCATCAACTACATCCCCTATGAATTCAGGTCTGCTCTCGACTATTAGCTTCCTGAATCCCAGCTCTTCAACCCTTCTGTAAACGTATCTCCTGAATTCCTCCTCAAGTTCAAAGAAGCTTCCCGATGTGAATATCTTCAAAACTTCTGGACCGTTAAATCTTCTCAGAGCAGATTCAAGCTGATTTATCAGATCGCTTACCCTGATATCCTTATCTGTGTCCTTTTTGTAACCGCACATGAGACATCTGTTCCATGAACATCCCCTCGTTCTGAGTATTACCGTCAGACATTTCACCATTCTCCCCTCAAACCTCTCCCTTTCAATCCATACAGCTACAGGCTCCACCACTCATACCTCCTCATCCTAAACCTTCTTCCGTAATAAAGTCCAACGAGCAAGCCTGCAAGGTGCGCGACATGAGCTATTCCCGTTCTGTAAGAAAAAGGTAGGAATACTAGATCGTAAAGGGCAAATATTATTATGGCGATTCTTATGCTTATCGGAATCGGAAAAGGAAATATTATAACCCTTATGTGTGGTGCAATTATTGCAAGCGCACCCATTACACCGAATATTGCGGCCGATGCTCCGAGTGCTGGTACATAGGAATTTATCGTATAAGAGTAAAATAGATAAGCTATGCTTCCCGAAATTCCAGAGAGAAGGAATATCTTAAGATAATTACTGCTGCTCAACCTCTTTTCAAGCTCTCCTCCAAAGAAGAAAAGGACGAGCATGTTTACAAAGAAGTGCCAGAAATCTGCATGAACGAAAACGCTTGTGATGATCTGCCATGGCATGAAGGAAACATAAGCAGGATTTAATGCAAGAAAGAAGTCGACTGCGTTCAGCCTTATGCGTCCTATTGGTGTTACGTACATTACGCTCAGTCCTGCAAAATCACAAACGATCTTCACGATAAATAAGATCGTGCATATCCCGATTATTAAGTTGTTGTATCCGTATGCAGACAGACCGAATCTTCTCCTCTTTACCCTGACCGGGACATTCCAGTACTCATCGTAATCTCTCATTCTTTTAGCTTCGCATAGTATGTATTTATACCTTTCAGAAACATTTTTATTATCTTGAAGAATCCTATGAGAGATGAGAAGGTTTTCGATAATCATAAACGGCATCGAGTACAGAGTTAGCGTCAGAAGAGTCAACAGAACTTTGTACAAGGTTCTTGTTGGAGATAAAACTTTCAACGTCGTTGTGAGGGAGGACAGGGTTGCTATAGCGAAGAAGGTTGAGAGGAAGAGAAAGGAGAAGGTTGAGGAGTTTGAGGGATTTGCCGTAAGGGCAAATCTTCCAGGTATAATATCAAGGATAATCGTCAAAGAGGGTGACAGGGTAAGAAAGGGAGACGTCATAATGATCCTCGAGGCAATGAAGATGGAGAGTGAAATAAAGAGTCCAAGGGATGGCATCGTTAAGCAGATAGTTGTAAAGGAAGGGGACAGGGTTGACGTAAACGATGTGCTTGTCGTAATCGATTGATGTCCTCTTTTGATCTCATATCCAATTCTGCCCGATTTTCATTCTATGATACCGAATCTGCTGATCTTATGGAAATTCATTAAAAAGCTCCGGATTTTGAGGATTCTTCTGCTCCCATGTGATCTCGAGAGAAATCGAATCGGATACAATTATTGACAAACCTTCTTAATCGTTCTTAAAAATCTTTATCTATTAGTTTTTAAATAATTGATCTGTGCAGGCAGTTGTGCTGGCGGCAGGTGAGGGAACGAGAATGCGTCCCCTCACGTACACAAGACCCAAGGTAATGTTACCAATAGCAAACAGGCCAATTCTGGAACATCTAATAAGCGAGCTGAAAAAAGCCGGAATAGATGAAGTAATACTTGTCGTCGGTTACAAGGATGAAAGGGTTAGAGAGTACTTTGGAGATGGAAGCAGATGGGATGTAAGGATAAGTTATGCTACGCAGAGAAAGCAGCTAGGAACTGCAGATGCCCTCAAATCTGCTTCTCATCTGATAGAAGGGGATTTCATAATGCTAAATGGTGACAACATAGTAGGTAGCGAGGATATAAGGAGGATTGCCGAATCCTATTGTTCAATAGGTGTTAAGGAGGTAAGCAATCCGTACGATTTCGGAGTTGTCGAGCTCGACGATGGAAATGTTAGGAGGATTTTGGAAAAACCGGAAAGTCCTCCTTCTAATTTAATAAATGCAGGAATATACCATTTTCCGGAAGAAATTATTGATATACTTGATAAAACTCCTCTATCAAAAAGAGGAGAATACGAAATCACGGATACTATTCAGATAGCGATAGATTTGGGTATGAAATTCAGGGCTATAAAGATAGAAACATGGATAGATGTCGGATATCCATGGGATCTTCTTAAGGCAAATGAATTCATGCTTAAAAAACTAGATAAGACTGTAATAAGGGGTGAAATAGAAGACGGTGCTCACATAAAGGGTAACGTTGTAATTGGAGATGGAACTGTTGTCAGATCCGGTTCGTACATAATCGGTCCTGTTATAATAGGAAGAAACTGTGTAATCGGTCCAAACTGCTTTATAAGACCTTATACATCTATAGGAGATAACTGTCACATCGGAGCATGTGTCGAGATAAAGAATTCCATCATAATGTCCAACACAAACGTTCCACATTTAAACTACGTCGGAGATTCGGTTATAGGTGAAAACTGTAATCTCGGTGCGGGAACAAAGATAGCAAACCTTAGGCTGGATGAAAAGGAGATATATACGACGATTAAGGGAAGGAAGATATCGACAGGTAGAAGGAAGTTCGGTGCCATAATAGGTGACAACGTTAAAACGGGTATAAACGTCTCCATAAACGTTGGAACGATAATAGGAAACGATGTCTTCATAGCACCATCGGCGAGGGTTGAGGGGTACATAGAACCAAATTCCAGGGTGTTTTAGATGTGGGATAAAGGACTTAAGGTTATTTCGCAGAGAGTTGAATGGGTGTTTTAAATGCAAGCGGTTGTTCTGGCTGCGGGTGAGGGTCAGAGGTTAAGACCCTTTACGGCAAACAAGCCCAAGGTCATGATAAAGGTTGCGAACAAACCAATTCTTGAGTACGTTATAGAATCTTTAAGAGATGTGGGAATAATGGACATAGTCATTGTTGTCGGGTATAAGAGGAGCAGAATAATGGACTACTTTGGAAACGGAAGCAGATGGAATGTGAAGATTAAGTACGCGGTTCAGCATCAGCAGTTGGGAACTGCACATGCACTCAAGCAGGCGGAGCAGTATGTGAACGATGAGGAATTTCTTGTGCTGGCAGGAGACAACATAGTAGATTCAAGGACGATAAAGAAGGTGAACAGGCCATGGACTCTTGCCTATAAGGAGGCTGAGGAACCGTCAAAGTACGGGGTGGTTATAACATCTAACGGAAGGGTAGAGAGGATAATAGAGAAACCTGAGGAACCCGTAAGCAACCTTGTCAACACGGGTATATACTGCTTTACATCGGATATATTCAAAATGATAGGAGATCAGACAGATCTCGTTTCTGTAATAAATTCGATGATAGAGGAAGGTTATGATTTCAGCTGTGTAAAGGCTGAGGTATGGGTTGATATAGTTTATCCATGGGATATAATAAAGGTAAACGATTTTGCCATGAGATTTTCCGGTAAGAGGGTTGCGGGTAAGATAGAGCAGGCAAATATAATCGGCGACGTGTCGATAGACAGAAACACTGTCGTAAGAGGGAACACGTACATAAGGGGACCTGTCATAATAGGCGAGAACTGCGAGATAGGTCCCAACACTGTCATAATGCCCTCAACTTCAATAGGGGATAACGTAAAGATTGGTGCGTTTTCATACATAGAGAACAGCGTAATAGGAGATAACGTCATAATATCACCCGGATCGTTCATAAAGGATTCCGTGATAGACAGGGGATGCATAATAAAGCCCAATTTTACGGCTTTAAGCGATAGTGCAGAGATAAAAATAGGTGACGAGTACCACAGGGTTAAGACGGGAGTTTTCATCGGTGAGGGATGTAATATAGGTGCGAATGTCGTTGCTGAGGCCGGAACGGTGATAGGTAATAACGTTAGGATCTCGTCTCTCAAAACTGTTAGAGGTATTATCCCCGATAATTCTGTCATAGTGTAGGTGTCTCTATGTGCGGTATCGTCGGATATATAGGATTTAGAAGGGCTGATAAAGTTTTAATTTCTGCTTTAAAAAGACTTGAGTATAGAGGATACGACTCTTGGGGAATTGCAGTAAAATCCGAAGATGAGTTAAAGATATTTAAGAGAGTAGGAGCTATTGGGGATGTTAAGGAGTTTGAATTGGGAGAAGGAAGTATAGGAATCGGACACTGTTTACATCCAGATACAGTAATATTGCTTTCGGATGGAAGAATTAAAAAGATAAAAGATTTACCTGAAGAGGTTGAACTAATAGCCTACGATTTTAAAAAGAATGCCTTTGTTAAGGCAAGGGGGAGAGTTTTTAAGCATAAGGCTAACGGTCTTTTAAGGATAAAAACAAGCTCAACCGAAATACTTACAACAGAGCAACATAAATTCTTTGTTTTTGATAAAGGAATAGTTGAAAAAACTGCTAAAGACCTAAAGGCTGGGGATCTTCTAATATTACCACAAAGTATAGAAATAGATGGTAAAAGCCGAAAGCTTAGGAAAATAGATTGTACAGTTTATTACGAACCAGACGATGACGGTTGGAAATTAATCGAAGAGAGACTTGAAAGGAATAGAGATAAAGTTAGCGAAGCTGTATATTGGCATTTAAAGAGGAGGGAGAGGAACGTCAGTAATAAAACTTTGAAGTTACTGGGAATAAATCCAGATGAAAGGTTTAAACCTATAAGCGGTTATACAAATTTCATTAGCTTTCCGGAAAAAACAGATCCGAAGCTTATGAGGTTTTTGGGCTACTATTTTGGAGATGGCAGCAAAGATGAAAGGGGTATAAAGTTTAAGGATGCAAGGATCGAAATTCTTCAAGAATACCTGCAATTAGCTAAAGAGATATTCTCAATAGATGGAAAAATTGGTAAGGAGGGCAAACATTACGTTTTGAGAATTAATAGCACACAACTCTTAAAGTGGTTAGACATGAACTTCCCAGACTTAATGGATAAAAAATTCCCCGAATGGATCGGAAACTTAACAGATGAAGAAGTTTTTGCATTTATAGGTGGAATATACGATGCAGAAGGCTTCATTGCAAGGAAGGCTGGATCATTAGTGATTTCGATAAGTGATGAGTTTGCTATGAGATCAATACAGATTTTACTACTAAGAGCTGGAATAGTTGCATCTTTAAGCTATCCGAAACTCAGTAAGAAGCGTAAAAAACAACCAATAAGATTGCAATTATTAAATAAGGAGTATATTCTAAAGTTCTTGCAAAAGATTGGAAAATATATAAGTTGGATTAAAAGAAGAGATGTAGAACTACTTTTAAATCAATTGAAAGGCTACACGTATCAGCGCATAAGAATTCCAGTTCCGAGAGAGAAACTCTATAGATTATTTGGAATTAAGGCTTTGCATGGTAAAGGATACCCGATGGTGAAAACGATAAAGCACGGAAATAGAGATGTTCTTGAATACCTAAAGCCATATCTAAATTCCTCCGTCATATTTCAAGAAGTCTTAAGAGTTGAAAAAGTAGATTACGATGGCTACGTCTATGATATAGAAGTAGAGAAATATCAGAATTTTATAGCAAACGGAATAATGACACATAATTCAAGATGGGCTACTCACGGAAAACCTTCTGATGTAAACGCTCATCCACATATCGACTGCAATTCTGAGATAGCCGTTGTTCACAACGGTATCATCTCAAACTTTCAAAAGCTTAGAGAGATGCTTGAGAAGGAAGGACATATATTCAGATCTGAGACCGATACGGAAGTAATCCCCCATCTGATTGAAAAATATTATAAAAAGGGTTTAAGCTTTGAAAAGGCAGTTATGGAATGCATAAAGAACTTAAGAGGTTCATACGCATTTGTAGCTTTGAACAGGAACGAAAACAAGCTCGTAGCATGCAGATACAAGAGCCCTCTGATATTGGGCATAGGTGATAACGAGTTCTTCCTGGCGTCGGATGTCCCGGCAATTCTAGAGTACACGAACAGGGTAATATATCTGGAGGATGAGGATGTGATCGTAGTAACAAGAGGTGGTTATGAGATAATCAACAACGGGATCAGGGTTGAGAGAAAAATAGAGAGGGTACCGTGGACCCTAGAGGCAGCGGAAAAGGGGGGATACGAGCACTTCATGTTAAAGGAGATACACGAGAGTCCCAGAGTTATAGAGGACACATTGATAGAATACGTCACAGAAGAAATAACAATGGACGTTAGCTTTGCCGCGGGAGTTTCAGAGTTCGTATTTGTTGCGTGCGGTACATCCTATCACGCATCGCTTGTCGGAAAGTACGTTATAGAGAAGATGGCAAACATTCCGGTAAGGGTAGAATACGCATCCGAGTTCAACTACCACGACATACCATTTACGAGAACTCTCGTAATAGGGATTACTCAGAGTGGTGAAACGGCCGATACTCTTGAAGCCCTGAGGATAGCGAAGAAAAAGGGTGTAAGAACTCTCGCAATAACGAACGTTCTCGGAAGCAGCGTGACGAGGATAGCTGATCACGTACTCTACACTAGGGCCGGACCGGAGATAAGCGTAGCGGCGACGAAGACCTTCATAGCACAGCTAATGGTTATATACGCCATGGCAGCAAAACTTTCTTCTATGCCGAGAAACGAGCTAGACGATTTCATAACGAAGCTTAAAATGCTTCCAGAGAAAGTTCAGAGGATTCTGGATGAGGAGGACGAGATAAGAAAGATAGCAGAAAGATTTGCAAATTATGAGAACATGATGTACATAGGAAGGGGAATAGGGTATCCGATAGCACTGGAAGGTGCTTTGAAGATGAAGGAGATATCGTACATCCATGCAGAGGGTTATCCAGCAGGAGAGCTTAAACACGGACCGTTTGCACTTTTAGGAGAGCAGACACCCGTTGTGGCATGTGTTGTAATGGATAACACGTATGAAATTATGCTAAGCAATGTAAAGGAGGTGAAAGCGAGGAATTCGCCCGTTATAGCCGTAGCAGATGAGGGAGATGAAGAGGTTGAGAAGTACGTTGACTACGTCATAAGGACTCCTTCTGTGGATCCCATACTAACCCCCGTAACGTACTCAGTGGCTCTTCAGCTACTTGCATATTATACGGCCAGAAAGAGGGGATGTGAAATAGATAAACCCAGACATCTCGCGAAAAGTGTAACTGTTGAATGATCATAATAATATTATAATATTACTTTTATTTTATATTCAATTTTTTTACTAAAAATACCGATAAAAGAGAAATCATACCTATTATTAAAAAGGGAAATCTTAGGTCTCGTAGTACACCAAATAAAAGCAGGCTAAATGTTGCAGCCATACTTATATAAAATACTACCAGTGCACCCGCAATCAAACCGTTTTTTATATAATCCCCCATTGAAGCAAGAGAGACCGATCTTGTTAAAACGTTTATAAATGAAAAAAGAGATCCTACAATAAAAATTATAAAAATCTCTTTTGCAATTAAGACTAAAAATGAACAGGTTGCCGATAAGATCATTATAATATAAAATCCAAATTTTCTACCGATTTTATCTGTCAATGTTCCACCGATTATTGCAACAATTAAAGAAAAAATAACCAGTGTAAATGTATATAATCCCACATCTAACACCGTTCCACCGATTTCCTTTGTAACAATTGGAACAAAAGATTTTGAAACTCCATAAAATAAGATTCCCAAAAACGTTAAAATACCAATTTTTATCACTTCTTCATTTCTTAATAGTGATATAACATATGATATATTTACTACTGATTTTTCACTTTGTTCCTCTTTTAGCAAAAAATAATTTAAAATTGAGCCAGTTAACAACACAACAACACCAATTGCAAATAAGTTTTGAAATGAGTTGTTAAGTAAGAAATAACCTCCAAATAAACCTGCTAAACCTGATCCGGCTGAAACAGAACCACTGAAGATTCCAGCTGTTTTCCCTCTATTCTTTGATAAAAGAACATAATATGAGCTACCTATAAAAAACAGTGATGCACCAATTCCAACAAGTATTCCTAGAACAATTAATAGAAACAAATTGGGATTTAATGCTATTAGTAACATGAAGGGTGAATATAGAGCAGAGCCAAGCGTTACCATTAGTTTCGGTCTTCCCATCAAACCAATAGCTAGAAGAGAAGATACGGAGAAAGATAAGTATATTGAAATGAAAACAATCGAAATTTCGGTATTTGTGAGTTTATTTGAAAGATAAACGGACATGAAATTTTCTATTAGATTCCAGCCGAACATTACCAAAAATGCTATGAATGCTATAATTTTTATCATAAAAATAAATAGCAATCTTAGATTCTTAAATTTTAAATAGATCGCCTTTTTAACTAATTCATCGAAAATTATTAGATATTTAATAACAATATTTTTCTGGGTACTGTATTCTACTCTTATCATTAATTTTAGATAAGGTATCAACTCTTTACAGTAATTCTAAAAGTTAACAACTATATAGGCTGGGTAAAAAATTTATTTAATTCTTATTATAACTTTACTTTTATAAATTAATTTATAATTTCCTAAAATGAAATGAGAGAAGTAAGTTTTAAATATGTTTTGATGTTAATGTTTAAGAAGGTAAGAAGCTGAGTTGAAGGCTGTTCTGCCTTTAACTTGGCTTCTTACCTATAGGAGGGCTCAGATTATGTTGTCTAAGCCCAAATACTCATATGAAATAGTTGCAAACTATATGAAACCCCTAGCTTTAAATTATTCATATTACAACTTGAAACTTGTTACATCAGTGTATTATTCGTCCATTCTCTCCACCCAAAAGTTGGGGAATTATCCTAAGGGAGGATTGAGGGAAAATGAGGTTGAGTTTGTTCGTTCTTTTGGTTAGCTTTATGGCTTTTGTAGGTGTTGCATATGCACAAATAGCTGATACACCATGGCCGATGTTCATGCATGACTTAAGGCATACAGGACAAAGTCCATATCAGGGATTTGGAGAGGTTAATGTTAAATGGAAAATATCTGGCTATGATTTTGCCAGTACAAAGGGTACCGCAGATCCAGTTATTGGAAGTGATGGAACGATATATATTGGTGGAGCTGGAGAATTATTTGCTTTCTATCCAAATGGAACACTTAAGTGGAACGTTACACTACCGAACCTTGGGGAAGTTGCACAAGCTCCAGCAATAGCGAGTGATGGAACTATTTACGTTACAGGAAGTGGCTACAGATTGTATGCTCTTTATCCAAATGGCAGTATTAAATGGTATTTTGATGCTGGAGGTACTGGCATAGTATCCTCTCCAGCAATATCGCCTTGGGGAACGATATACTTTGCTGGAGGCGGTGGCTTTGGAGAAAGTAGACTCTGGGCACTACTTCCAAATGGAGTAGAACACTGGAACTTTAGCATCGGATATACTGAAGCTTCAGTAGCAATTTCGGACAACACGATATATGTCGCACACAGCAATGGACTTTATGCGTACTATCCGAATGGAACATTGAAATGGAATTACACTACTGGAGGAGCTACTACATCTCCAGCAATAGCCAGCGATGGAACAATATATGTTGGTTCACAGGATGGCTATCTATACGCTTTCTATCCAAACGGAACTCTGAAATGGAGGTCTAATGGAAGCTACGTAAATACACCAGTGGTTGGAACACCTGGAATAGTGAATGATGGAACGATATTATTTAGAAAAGAGGATGCTGCTTCGTGGAACCCAGACTGGCTAATTGCGCTGTATCCGAATGGAACATTAAAGTGGAAGGTCCACAGCTTGGGCAACTGGGGATCGGACGGGATTGTGACTACAGCAGACGGAACAATTTACGTTGCCGACAACGTAGGTTTGCACGCCTTCAATCCAGATGGAACACTGAAATGGGAATATTCTGCCATCATAGAAGGTTCAATTCCGGCAATAGCCAGCGACGGAACGATATACGTGGCAAATGGCGACACACTTTGGGCATTCTCAGACCTAACTCCACCAAGCGTTACCATAATCTCCCCACAAAACATAAGTTATGCTACCTCAACCGTCCAGATAAACGTATCAACAAGCGATCCCTCTGGCATAGCTGAAGTTAAAGCCCAGATCGATGGAACAACAAACATAACACTAACCTACCAGAACGGTTACTACGTTGGCTTAGCTACCGGCTTAGCAGAAGGAAGCCACTGGATCAGAATATATGCGAAAGACAACTTTAGTAACGTAAACTCAAGCCGAATCGTTTACTTCACCGTAGACATAACAGCTCCTATATTGGCCTTTGTTCCCCCAACACCAGCCAACAACTCCCTAATAAACCAGAACTACGTTGAAGTTAACGTAAGTATATATGAGACCAGCTTAAATTCATTCGTCTTCAACTGGAATGGAGTAAACTATTCAATCTACGATAACTCGTTAGTGCTTGCGATGAATTTCAACAACAATTCAGCTCTGGGAGAAAATTCAACTTTTACAGCAGATATATCGATATATGAAAATGATGGCAAAATCCACGAAGCCATCTACGTTGATGGGAAATATGGCAAGGCCTTGCAGTTCGATGGGGTAGACGACTACATTGAAGTTCCCGACTCGCCAGAGCTGAGGGTAAGTGAATATACATTTGAAGCTTGGGTGAAACCATACCCAAACCCTTCAAGTACTACAGAATGGAATGCAATTATTACAAAGAGGGACAACGGAACCTCTGGTATGGGTCTCTACGTTAACAAGCAAGATGGGCGCTTTCTGTTGTGGCACACGTCTGGTAGCTCATCCTACAACGTTTTCAGCTCCCCAAAGGCTTATGGCGAATGGTATCACATAGTCGGAACATATAACGGCTCGGAGATGAGAATATACGTAAATGGCAAACTTGAAGGAAGTTTATCTGCTCCTCCCCCAAGCGAATTTATAAATCCAGTAACAATAGGGAGCGGATTAACTTCATGGTATTTCAATGGCATAATTGATGAAGTTCGCATTTATAACAGGGCTTTAAGCGAAGAGGAAGTGAAGCTTCTTTATCACTCCACACTTTGGAAGTACAACTCTACTCATTGGTACTTCTATGTTAACATGACGAATTTAACCTCGGGGATTCATGCATATTACCTCTGGGCAAACGATACAGCGGGCAATTATGCAAGTGGGAAGAGGTATGTAGAGATCGTTAAGGCATATATAGATTTCCTACCGTGCAGTATAACATCTCCAGGCTATTACATCCTGAAAGTTAACTATACAGGTCTTGAAGGATTTGCTATAAGCATCAATGCGAGTGATGTCGTATTAGACCTAAATGGATTTGAGCTAAACGGTAGTGGAATTTTATGCATAAATAAGACAAACGTAACAATTAAGAATGGAACAATATCGTCATCTCAAATACTCTTTGAGTACATCAGTAACGGTAGAATTGAAGGTATAAAGTTTGGTCTTGCAGAAGTAAACTTAATGCATTCAAAATCTATCATTGTTTCAGATAACAGGGGAGAACTCTCAATTTTGCTCGATTGCTGTGTAAATACAACCGTTCAAAACAACACAATAAAAGGTGAAGTTGTGCTAGTAAGTGGTATGGAGAATAGGATAACCAACAACACATTTATAGGACGACCTATTGGTCCCTGCCTAGAAGTTGCAATACGTCTATGGGAATCTTGTTACAACACTATTTCCAGTAACGTTTATGAGGGTATCTGGTTTTATGATCCCAGTACTGGAAAGTATTATCCAAGTGGATTGTTTGGCATATACTTAGGTAAGTCGAAATACAATATGATATCAAACAACGAAATCCGTTTTGCGTGTAATGGAATAGGGCTTGATTACTCAACAAAAAACGAGATATTCAGGAATAAGATTAGGGATAACTTAAATGGAGCGACGCTGATAAACTCAACAAATAACGTGTTCTACCTGAACGATTTCATAAATAACAGTGTAAATGTCATTTCCAACAATTCAACAAACATATGGAATTCAACTACAACCATTGCATATACGTATAACAATTCAAAATTTGTGGGATACTTAGGAAACCACTGGGACAACTTTGATGGAGCTGATAACAACGGGGATGGTGTAATAGATGAACCATATCAAATAGATGAGGGCAATATCGACTTCCATCCATTGAAAAAACCCATCGACAATTATAGTATAAAAATAATAAAAGGTGATTTCAACTGTGATGGTATGATTGACATAGGGGACGCCTGCTATGTAGCCTACATAGTAGTTGGAAAGATACCACAAGATCTCAGAGCCGACTTCAATGGAAATGAAAGGGTTGATATTGGAGATCTCGTAAGAATCGTCTATTATATACTTGAAAAGATTGATGTGCTATGATATTTAAACAAAATTTTTATTTAACTTTTCTTTATTTATTCTGAATTTTAAATTTAATTTTATAATGATGTAATTGACACGTTTATCAGCGCTTGAGTGCTTAAGTTTTTAACAATCAATATAAACTGACTAGAAAAGAGGATTGAGCTTAGGAAAGAAGGCTGAGAAGAAAGCTTGGCAGAGAGAAGAAACTTAAGGCATAAAGAAGATCGTCGTAAGGAAAGAAGAATCGTGGATGACGAACTACACAAGATAGCAAAGGACTTCGTTGATGAAGCTGAGAAGCATAATGCTATGATAGAGGTGGGTAACTATCAGGAAAAACGGCAAAGGAAGAACAGGAAATTAACTCGATGCCATTTTACCGATTGAAGGAGTACATCAAGTATAAAGATCTTGAGAGAGGAATTGATAGGAGTTCAGAATACAATACGTCAAAGCGACGCTCAAGATGTGGTTCGATTAACACAGAAAGACATTCTCAGGAGCTACTCATCTGCAAGACCTGCGGATATAAAATCAACGCTGATGTGAACGGAGCCAAGAACATATTAACGACCTATGGGCTATATGCTCCTGATAGGGGCGCTGTGACCTGGCCCGAAGGAGAGCACAGCTTTGTGCTGCATACCAACAATCCTAACGGTGTTCACGTGAATTCCGTCCGATGGGACGGGGAGAATGTAACTAAACACTCTAAGGTATTTCCAGAGAATTGCTGAATTACTCATGGCAAACAGGCAACTCTACTTTAAAATTCGTTAAGAAATCTCAAAGTGTTATTCTACCACGCAATACAAATACCAAGATTATGGCTATAACCGCTATCAGTATTTCCATTCCCGGAATGCTTTTGATTATATCATAATATGCTGATACATTAGTAGATGATTTGTTGTATGACTTGCCATACCCCTGTTGTTTCGTTACTGTTATAAGGATTGTTGTTTTAGCAGTTGTGGTTTGAACTGGTGTTTTTTCTTCTTTTTCTTTAGATTCTTCTTTGATAACTTGTGTTAACATTACTGTAGGCTGAATGGTTCCTGTTTGTACTGGTCTCTCCACTAATGTTGTAGGCGTAATAACCCGAGCAGATTCATCATAAGCTGGAATTTCATACGTTCCTGACTTTGTTGGTGTTTTTTCGGTTGGCGGTGTTTGAGTGAGAGGTATTTGCGTAGTTGTTTCAGTTGCCTGAGCGCTCATTGGTTTAACATTTACAAATCCATTTATTACATCGGATTTTATGGTTATAAACTTACCATTACTCGGTTTTGCAAGTTCCGCACGTAGTTTGAGCTCTGTACTTCCAGCCCTTAACGCCTTAAACACTATATCAACAATTGCCGTATTTTCGATGTTTAACATATTTGTATCGATGATGATAACTCTTACGGCTCCATCCATAATGTTATGAAAGAAAAAGCAGCCAGCTCCACAATTGAATGAACCGTTCAATTCGACATTCTGTGCAGAAATTATACTTCGATTATATTCAAGTGTTATATCCATTCCGGCGATATTTGAAATGTTTGATGCGTATACTGAAACTTTAAAAATTGAACCTACCTCAACTTCATAACTACTGATGTAAATTGATTGAGCATTACAGGTTTGCATTACAGTTAAAATTAGAATTATAGATGTTAATATGCTGAATCTCGTCATTAATCTACTTCAAAATAATTACTTATAAGATTTACGTGATATCACTATAACTTAAGAGAAAAATTTGACCCCCCCGCACTGAAGTGCGAGGATTCCTAACAGGGAGGTTTGTGCATATCCTCATCGGATATACGCGGAGTGGGTCAGCACCCCGTTCACCCGTCTTCTGCAATGAACGGAACACGGGCTATAGTCTCCCTTGCTCGTTTTACACTCCCTTCTCCACCCGACGCCGATAAATCATAGCTATAAAACTAACTCTCCACCTACCTCCCATAATTCATCCCCGCTCTAAGGCTTTCTTAGCGACGCTCTGTAAAACATCCCAATAGCAAAGAATTACAATTCTAGATTCGTTAATTAAAACTACGAAAATCCTTTATGTATTCATTCTTATTTATAATTTTCTTTTATATATTTTATCTCTAATTCTGATCAAACGTTTAACAATCGATTATACCAGTGTTTTATTCTGATTGAGATATATTGAACGTATCTGGTCAAACGAAAATCTTAAGAATTCAATCATTTGAGCAATGTTTGATGAGATGGATAAAAATTTTAAAGTTATGTTTACTGACTATTTCACTGTTACTACTAATTGTGCATATATCATCCGCAGAAAGGGTGATTATTACCGTGAAGGAAGATGACTATAAGAAGGATGAAATCTTAATGAAATATATAAAAATTCTAAATAAAGTAAATAAATTAAAATCATTGGGGAAAATTAAATCTTTTAAAAAGCTTTGGATTGCTAACGCAATAGCAATTGATGCTCCCTCCTATATTATCGATGAATTTAAAAAGATGGAAGATATTAAAATATTGAAAGATTATAAAATCAGAATAAAAACAAATCGTTTAAGTCAAAACACTAATAGTTATGGCAAATGGAACTTTGAAATTATAAACGTTTCTTATGTTTTATCGAAGGGAATTAACGGTAGTGGTGTTAACGTATGTGTAATAGATACGGGAGTTGAACACGATGAATTGATGAATAAGGTTGTTAAATGGATTGATGTTGTTAACGGAGTTGCGGAACCGTATGATGACAACGGTCATGGAACTTTTGTTTGCGGAATTATAGCAAGCGAATCATATGGAATTTCACCCGGAGTTAATTTGTTTGTTGCAAAAGCCTTTGATTCAGATGGAGTTGGTTATTTATCCGATATAATTTATGCTTTTCAGTGGGCCTATGAAAACGGTGCAGATATAATATCTTATAGCGCCGGAACATTTGCATACGATGAGTTTTCATCTTCTGGGGATCTAAGTGTAAATGATTATAGCATTATACAATTTAACGTCCTGCCCGAGTACGAATACGATGGGTACGTATATGATGCCTTTAAACCCGCTCTAATATCATTTAATGTATCAACGAATAACAGCGATTTCGAATTATATTTAATGGATCCAAATGGCAATCCAGTTGAATTATCAAAATACGATGATAGATACATTTATTATGATAGAAATCCATTGATGTCTGGAAACTGGGCTATTAAGATCGTATCTCATAGCAATCCAATAAGGTATAGCGTATATGGAATCGTTGTTTATGAAAGCGATGGAACTGATATCATATCAAATGCCGTGAACTCATTAATAGATAACGGAACAATAGTCGTTGTGGCTGCTGGTAATGAAGGAGAATACGGATTTAGAACTATAAATTCACCAGCATGCAGTAAAGCAATCGCAGTCGGTGCAATAGATTCGAATAAGGAAATTGCAAGCTTTAGTTCAAGAGGTCCAGTTGGATGGGGTGATAACTTAACAATAAAGCCAGATTTTGTTGCTCCTGGTGTAAACATATATTCAACTACTCCATCCGGATTTGGCACAATGAGCGGAACTTCTGCCGCCACACCACATGTAACAGGTGTTATTGCATTGATGTTACAAATAAACCCAAGATTAAAGCCCGAAGAAGTTAACGATATTTTAAGGTTGACAGCAGTTGATTTGGGTGAAGTTGGGGAAGATAACGTGTACGGCTATGGATTAATTGATGCATATAAGGCCTGTAAAGCCTCAATTAGGGGTGATTTAAATGACGACTTTAGAATTGATATAGCAGATGTGACATTGGTTGCACAGATGGTAGTTGGAAGGGTTAAACAGGATTTAAGTGTTGATTTCAATAACAACAAGAGAGTTGATATAGGCGACCTTGCCAGAATGGTCTACTATTATTTATTATAAAATATGATTATAACAGGTGTTAAAGTTACCATAAGATACCTCCGCCATTTTATTGAAATGTGGGGCTTAATTTGTTTGTACTCTTTACTTGCGTTTTCTTCGTTAGAACGGTTAATTATGATATCATTTTAATTTATTACAGCAAAAAATCACATCAAGAACCGAATTCGCTCTGTGAGTATTCACGTGGTTCTAAAATTCTCCTCTTGGATTGTCATTTTAGCCTTCCAAAGCCGGAAAATTCGTTTAATCAGAACCCGTTCACTCAACACAAACGCCACATCAAACGATTGTAATAGAGCATGAAGAGCTTACAGAAGACATTCCCGTTCCGAACGAGATTCAAACGAGTAATGGGTAAAAGTTTTAAAGAAGATGCCGATTCAACCGGCGTTTCCCGAAAGGTTTGGTGTTCAAACTCTAAATTAAGGCTTTTAGGAGCTTCAATCTGCTATAAAGTCCTATTTACAATGAATCTGGTTCATTTTTGAAGTATTTCAAAACTCCTTTAACCAAAGATCTTGCTACCAGCCAGTTCCTCGTACGTAAATTCCCATTAGAATTAGACCGTTCCTCTCAACGTTCATGGATGAATAAACGTAGTAACGTTTCTTATTCGGTTTAACGGCAGTTTCATCTATCGCAATTAGATTTCTTCCTCTCTTCTCTGTTTTAATTGGTAATCTATCCTCAAACTCCTTTATCCGCAATGAACAGGCAATTTTAAGACTGAATATGCTCAGATGTGTTTTTAGCCGTTCCTCTCACATGTGATGTTTGTGTGTAGATTGCCGTTCAAAGTATTTTAACTTCCAAAGGTATATTGTTTCTCTCAAATACCTTAAGCTCTCTTACAATCTCCTTTACTTTACCATGCAGTTATGTTAGTATTTATGGGTTATCGTAATGGGGATGTATCCGTTTAATCAATCCGTAAACTATTTAAATTATAAAAATGATTACTGAATAATTGGAGGGATTTTATGGAACAAATCTATAAATGTAAAAAAGTGAGATTTATCACGACGATTTCCATACTATTAACGGTAACGCTATTATTACTGGTTGCAAATGCTCTGGCACAAGACGTTCCTACAATATCTGCACCCAACGTAACGATATCCCAACCCGAACTTCCATATGAGTTTAACGTCTCCATTTACATATCAAATGTTGAAAATTTAACCGGTGTTCATTTTAACCTGACGTTTGATCCTTACATCGTAATTATAAAAGATGTATTCGTAAATCAAACATTTGCAAACTTAAATTGGACGAATATTGATAATACAACTGGATTTGCAAGTATTGCTATTGTAATAGAAGATCCAACAACGATTTCAGAACCCGTATCCATTGTAAATATAAGATTTGAGGCAATAAATTCTGGATTGTCTCCTCTTGATTTTACGTTTGCAGAATTTAGCTTGGCGGACTTTAATACGACTACTCCACTTGTTGAAAACGGTACGATAATAATAACGTTATTAAGACCTGAGAAATTCCTATGTGCCGGATTTTGCCATGTCGAATATGTGAGATTGAATAATACGGATTTCGTTCCAAACACATTTTTAGACTTCAATCAGAGCAATGTTATCCTTGGAATATTCAAGGATTACAATGTATCGAATCTGACCTCATGGATAATTCCAAATCCGATAATTGAGCTATTTTATAATACAAGTGAACTCTATCCACCGCATAAAAGAGGTAATGGATCATTTGACGCATTTAAACCGGATCCAGACGTAGAGGATAATGAAACGGGTTATCTGAAATGGGAATTCTCCAATATTAGTGATAACGAACCTTATAAAATTGTAAAGGCATTTGATGATGTTCAAACAGGATTACTAAGCGATTCAACTGATATGACTGTACTTAGATATTCCCAATCGCTGATAACTGTAAATGGAACTTATTGGACTAATATAACCGTAAATGTAACTGATTGCTTCAGAACAAAAATCGCTGTTATATTAGAGAACAACTCGTATATGGATGCAAACTTCACAGGCTACATTGCAAATGCTCCTCCAGGAGTTAATGTTAGGGTTAAAATGGATAACAAAGTCTTAATTGCAATATTTGAAAGGTACAGTCATTTATGGAACCCCACAAATGGGACTTTTACGCTAAACGTGTCTTACGATGTGGTAAAGTTTACAAACGATTTAATCGAATACAAACCTCATGTAAAGGCCATGTTAAGGGTAAGGGTTAGTTCTGATCTACTAAACAATACGTTCTACATGGATACCTACAATACAAGTTTAAGCAGTGTTCTTTTTGACAGATGCGCAAACTTCTCAAGTAGTACGCAGCAAAACTGGACAACTGAAGAGTTTAAAGTTAAAGTAATTCACTTAGAAAGCTATTTCAATGTTACTAAGAGTTTACCGGACCTAGTTGTAATTGGAAAGGATGAAATAGTTGTTGAGGATGGTTATCAGATTTATTATATAATTAAAAATGTAGGCTATGCAGATGCCCCAGCTGGACATAAGACTGCATTAATCGTTGATGGAAATCTGATCGAGACTAAAGAAGTCCCAGTTACCTTAAAGCCAGGCGATACTTATTGGGATGTGTTCAATACAACAATACCCTATTCATCACTGCCAAGCGATAACATAACTGTTTGTGCCGACTGGTTCGATAACGTTAGTGAACTAAATGAGAGCAATAACTGTTTGACAAATGTATACGCATATCCATTCCTATACAACGTCTCAGGTACTGTTTACTATGAAGGAGAGGAGACAGGAACGATATACGTAATGGCGTTTGATGAAATGCC
>Ga0190367_1000350_pt1 | contig 34494 bp, 38 predicted proteins | sample 4872181011_MG_FD_171838 | JGI IMG/M metagenome (GOLD analysis project Ga0190367, IMG submission 171838) | Hydrothermal vent microbial mat bacterial communities from Southern Trench, Guaymas Basin, Mexico - 4872-18-10-11_MG | ecosystem: Environmental > Aquatic > Marine > Hydrothermal vents >...
TATGAAAAACTCCCTGACAACAAGGCAATATGCATACATGGCGTAAACACTGCCTACGGGCTGACAAGAACTTGTCAACATGTAATTCCGCTCTAGTGCCCAAGATTTGGTGGGGCCGCCGGGATTTGAACCCGGGACCACCAGCGCCCCAGGCTGGCATCCTAATCCAAGCTGGACGACGGCCCCGTCTCTTCAAAGCGTTAAAGCTTAGCGGAGAATTATAAAGCCTTCTCCTTCAACCTTCTTCATAAAGCCTCGTTTCCCTTAAAATCAACGAGAAATTGTTTTCATTAATAGCTTCTTTGTATCTCTTTAAAGCCTTTAATAGCTTGTTAACATCCACGTGTTTAAATTTTTCAGGAAGCGCCTCCAAAAGCTTTTGCCTTATAAAGAGGTATTGTACAATTGACGTAAGGTTTCTAGGTTTTCTATTGGCACTTGCAGTTTCAAAGTCTAAGATGTAAGGCTTATTATTCCAAATCTTAACATGCTTCTTAGCTCTAGTCAGCTCTCCATGATCAAGACCTAGCTTATCTAAACGATAACATTGGGTTAAAAGATCTCTGACAACTTTTCTAAACTCTTCTTCACTAATACCGCTCTTAAGCCAATCTTCAATAAGCTGCCCCCCAATATACTCCATTAAGAGAAAGTCTCTATCTCCACTTAATAGCTTAGGTCCTACGCCGACGCTATTTGCTAACTTCAACATTTCAGCTTCATGAAGTAAGCTTTCCTTATGAGCATCAAGCCTGCGTATCTTTAAAGCGCCTTTCCCACCATTTTCCAATAAAACCGCCACTACAACCCCTACGCCTCCTTTTCCTAAAACATGGATGTCGTCTATTTTGCTTTTACCTTCAGATATAATGTACTTTACTCCATGCCTTTTTAAGCCTTTTAACCTCCTGTTAAACTCGTTAAAGTCAGCTTTAGGATAGCATATGACCTTCAAGGCTCTATCACTACTAAGCTCTATCAGCTCATCCATAGCGGCTTCTTCCTAAGAAACCTCGTTAAGGACATTTTAAAGTCTTCGTGCTTATCATAAACTTCACGTACCTCTTCATTTACGTAAATTCGCCCGCTTCTCTTAAACTCATCAGCGAAGTACTTCCCTAAGCTTGCCTTAAACAATTTCTCAAGCAGAATTTGCTTTACGTTGGTCTGCTTTCTAAAAAGCATGATAACCCATCTTCTCCCCTCAATCCACGGCCCTGCAGCGACATCTTTTCCATCACGATACTTTAAGAGAAACCTTTCTTCGTCCTCAGGCATGTGAACTGGCGGCCCTTTATGAATGAATGTCCTGTTAAGTTCCATTTTATCAAGCTCGTAAACAAGAGCTACATAGCTACTTTCATCACTCATCGCTTTACAAGATAAGACATTAAAACCTTCATTCTCAAGAAGTTTCCTTATACCTAACAACGACCTATTAAGCTGCCCCCACAATACTTCGATTGGAAGTTTAGGACATCTTGAATATAGAACGAGCAGTGACGCTTCTCTCCTTTTAAGGTCACTAATCACCTCGTTAAAAGCTAATGGTCTAATACCATCTGGGAAAAAGAACTTCATAGAGGGCTTCCTTAAAAAAGCTCTACAAGCTGATATAAACTCACAATACTTCTCGGCTGTCAAAGCAGCTGCAACATTTCTACGTCGATCTACAGGATCTATAACTACTAGTGGTTCCTTAAAAAGCGTTAACACTTGATTAGGATCACTATAGTAACCTTCTATGTCAATTACGTGTCTTTCTCGCCAAGAAGAAGCCTCCTTAACAACATTTAGGAAAGAGCCATAACGTATTATCAACAGTTCAACCAAATAGCCTGAGAACCCACCAACTTTTAGCTCAGCACCATAGACGTCAATACCTTTCATAAACCTCTTAAGTAACCTAACCTCATCCTTAGCTCTTTCGTCAAGCTTGCCTAACACGTATTTAGTGTGAAAAGGCGTTCTATCAACAGCAGTTAATCTAACATCAGGCCTATCCACTTTCAAGCATGGGACAATATCAACTCTATAGCCATCAATCTTAGCTTCAACATATGGGTGTTCTGCATAGCTTTCAACCCAATTTTCACCTGCAGCCGCCTTAGCAATTTCAAGCCCAATAGTCCTTAAACCCTCAATGCCAAGCTTTATAGGTAATTTAATGAAAATATCGATGTCGCGATCCCCTGAAAGCCATGTATCTTTAGCTATGGATCCCTCGACTTCGACCTCAGCTTCAACATGAAGCTCCTTTGACTTCTCCAAAGCTTTGTTAATAACCTTTCTAACGATTTCTGAAACTTTTCTTCTTTCATCTTCACTAGGCTTAACCCTCCTTAACACTTCAGATAACATTTGATTCAGCGTTTCATTCTCGTCCAAGCAAAACTTCCCTCAATGTCGAGTATATTGGTCCACTAGAGGTTAAAACGCTCTTCTTAAGCCTAATACTTCTAACTTCCACTTCACCAACTTCAACATCACTGAGTCTAGTTATTACTTTTAATAAAGCATCACGATTTCTGCCGCTCTTCACCCTAGCTATGGTTAAGTGTGGTGTAAACTCCTTATCCGGTCGAAAACCTAGCTTTCTAAGCCCCGTTTCAAGTTGACGATATATTTCCTCAACTTCGCGAGCTCCTTTTTCAGCTCCAATCCAGATAACTCTAGGTGAGCTAACTGATGGAAAAGCGCCTATTCCCATCAAACTTAACGTGAATGGTTTCGCTTTAACCCCTTTCATAACCCTATAAACTTCCTCAACCATGGCATCAGAGATATCGCCTAAGAACTGCAAAGTTATGTGGAAGTTCTCTCTTTCAACAAGCTTTAAATCAGCCTTAGACTCCAGCAACGCCTGCTGTATGTTTACAATCCTCTCAACGACATCCGGCTTATCAACATCAATAGCTAAAAATGCTCGGTGCATTTAAAGCCCACCTTAATGCGTAATAGCTTATATCAGTATAAACCCTTTTTGACATACTTAAAAAGGGATAACTAAAGGGATAACTAACATGCTATCAAAGGTAATATGCGTAACAGGCATGCCAGGAGCGGGGAAATCAATCTTTGCAGATGTTGCTAAAAAACTGGGGTTAAAGGTAATAAACATGGGAGACGTGATTAGAGAAGAGGCCGAAAAAGAAGGGATAACAAACCTTGGTGAGGTAATGTTAAAGCTAAGGCGCTTACACGGCGAGGATATCGTAGCTAAGAAGTGTTTGTCAAAAATTACCCCTGAAGACAATGTTGTCATAATTGAGGGTGTTCGAAGCTTAGCTGAGGTGGAAGTTTTTAGGAAAATAGCAAATGAAGTGGTCATAGTAGCCATCCATGCCTCGCCCTTAAAAAGATACCAGCGTCTGGTTGGAAGAGGTAGAATTGATGATCCAAAATCTTGGGAAGAGTTCGTTGAAAGAGATTTGAGAGAATTGAGTGTTGGGATTGGTTCAGTCATAGCACTTGCGGACAAGATGTTTTTAAATGAGGGATCGGTTGAAAACTTAGAACTTCAAGCAAAAACTTTCTTTCAGGAGGTTCTCTTGTGAAAGTTAGAACTAGAGTAGAAGCATTAGTTCATCCAACTGAGGATGAAGCAAAGGTAGTAGCTGCTATATCCAATGTCTTCGATGCTAAAAACTACGTTAAAGAAGATAGAGGTGAGTATAAGGTGGTCTATTGTGAAGCTGAAGGCATGGAACCTCTTGAAAAACTTAGAAACTTACTTAGAAGAGAGAGAATACTTGATGCAGCTAGGAGAATGATATTAGCTGGGCGTAAGGGGAACACCTTAACCTTCTATTTAAACAAACAAGCAGCATACGTGGGGCACGCGTCTTTCTGTAAGCCCGAGCGAGAATCTCCGCTCGGGCCAATAACCTTTCACATCGAGTGCGACGACATTGATAAGCTTGTTGATTGGCTTGCGACAAAGACTATAGGTGGAGTACCAGTTGATGAGCTATGATGATAGGAGTATCTAATCTAGGCATCTTAGACAAGCCATTTAAATTTATTGAAAAGCTTATTGAAAAGCTTGATAAAATATCTGTATTGGAGATTGTCGACGATTTACCACACAAGTTGAATGATAAGCGCATTGCCTACCTTAAAGAGCTATCTTCTACTCATAATCTAAAACTTGTAGTGCATGCCCCATTTAATAATATAAACGCGTGCGCAGTTAACCCTAGTATAAGGCGTGCAAGCATAAAGGAGCTTTTAAAATGCTTTGATAGAGCTAAAAAGCTTGAAAGCGAGCTAGTAGTTGTTCACTTGGGACTAGATTCTCCGATAAGTTTGTTCAAGCCAGGGTTTTCATGGTCAATATGCCTAAACTCTGCGAGAGAACTTCTCGAACTAGCTTCACAGCGTGGTGTTCAGATAGCTTTTGAAAACTTAACAAAGAATACGGGCATGTTAAAGAATGTTGAAGAAGTTAGGAAGCTAATCGAAAACATAGATGATGTCAAGCTATCTTTTGACATAGGTCACGCCAATTTAGTAGGACAGGTTAGGGATTTCTTAGAAAATTTCATAGACTTTATGATACACGCACATCTGCACGACAATGATGGCATACAAGACCTTCATTTACCTGTAGGCGAGGGAACAATTGACTGGAATTATGCATTACCTAAACTAAGGAAGATTAAAGGTCCTTTAGTTATAGAGCCACTCAACTTTCAAGGTGCTTTAAAAAGCTTTAAAAACCTCTCTTCAATGCTTGATAACCTCGTAAACCGCTAAATCCCTGGCAACTTCAACTTCTGGAAATATCTTCCTTGCCTCTTCCTCTAAGATTTTTGCCTCTTGATATCTAGCGCTTATATGTGTTAAAAGCAGCTTCTTTACACCAGCTTTAAGCGCAATTTCTGCTGCCTGTGCTGCTGTTGAGTGTTTATCCTCAATAGCCTTAGCCAGTAAGCTGCTATCGAATGTAGCTTCATGAATTAAGAGGTCGGCGCCTTCAGACAGTTTCACGATGCTATCGCACGGTGCAGTATCTCCAGTGTACACAATTTTGATGCCAGGCCTAGGAGGGCCAACTACTTGTTCAGGCTTAATAACTCTTCCATCCTTTAGCACAATCGCTTCTCCACGCTTAAGCTTTGCCCACAACGGCCCTTCAGGTATACCTAACTCCTTAGCCTTCTCTGGATGGAATTTGCCAGGATACTCTTTTTCAATTAAAGCATAAGCTAAGTTTGGCTTAGAGTGCTCAGCCCAAACCGCCTTCACAACATATTCGCTTTCTTCGCAGACGATTCCCTCGTCAACTTCATGAACCTTAAGCTCAAACTTAGGCTCAGCTGCTATGTTACTTAAAACTCCTTTAATTAAGCCACTTAGCCCTTCAGGGCCGTAAACGTTAAGCTCCTTATCCCTATTTAACAAATTCATTGTTTGAAGCAGCCCAAAAAGCCCGACTACGTGATCTCCATGTAAATGAGTTATGAAGATCTTCATTCTCCCACAGGGGCTTATACCCGCCTTAATCATTTGTCTTTGAGTTCCTTCACCACAGTCGAAAAGCAAAGTTTCTCCTTTACGGATTAAGGCTATTGAAGGTAAGCTCCTATCGACTGTTGGAACGCCGCCAGCAGTTCCTAGGGGTATAACTTTTATGCTCAAAGCAAAAATCCTCCTAAGCCCTCTTTAAAACAGCTATTCTCCTAGTTAAGCTCTTATGAACGTACATAGAGTATTCTTCAACAAGCTTTAGCCCACAACTATTGGCACGTTCTTCAATATCAACCCAGTGAGGGTAAGCTAGGCACACATACCCTTCAACGACATCACTAACTTCAGCTAAGAAATCTGAGTATAGTTTCTCTACCTTAACGCCTTTGCTAGAAGCTGCTCTACCATAAGGAGGGTCTGTTGCTATGCACCTAACGCTGGTAAATGGCATTTTCCTCGCATCGCCGTGTATTAATGCTAATGGCTTTAAGCCGTAGAACGCTAAATTTTTCTTAGCTCCTTTAACCATCTCGAAATCCACATCCAATCCAATTATTTCACATCCAATCAACCCAGCTTCTATTAGAAAACCACCTGTTCCACAAAATGGATCTAACAATACCTCTCCTGATTTTGCCCTTGCTAAGTTTATGAAAACTCGTGAAATACGAGGAGATAAGACGCCAGGGTGAAAGAAAGGTCTAGTTCTAGGTCTTCTCTTATCAAAGCTTCCCCTATCAATAACATGGCTAAGTACGTAGAACACAAAGCTATTATCTGTTAAAACTCCTTGTAAAGTTACATCAGGAGTCCTTAAATTTACCTTAGCTCCTATGGCTTTAACCACGTATGCGCCAAGCTTTTTCTCAAGCTCTAACGTCGATAACTCTAGACAACTTAACTTAACTCTCTTAACTCTAACCACGAAAGTCTTACCACTTAAAAAGCTCCAGTCTACGTTCTCAGCGCACTTAGTTATCTCATTCCAGTCGGCAAGGCTCTCAAAAAGAAGCTCTCCACAATTCATGCACATAGATGCCCTTTTCGCAACGATATTTAACGCTTCTCTGCTCGTCTCAATTATTAAAAACTGATCAAGAAGCTTAACTACCTTATACTGAAGACCTTCAGCTTCTAAGATAGCCTTTACTTCAGCAAAGGGGATTTCAGGATGTTCCCCCGATAATAGAAAAGCTAATCTCGTCATTAGCTCATAATTGATGGTATCACTTTAGCAATGACCGGAGCAGCTGATACTACGCTCACGGCGCTCTGTATGGTGTCTGTAGCCACAACCTCATCTACACCTGAATCGATCATTTTCTTAAAAGCTCCGCTAACTAAAAGCGCGTGAACAAAACCTGCGTAAACCTTTCTTGCGCCATAAGATTTCAAGATTTTAGCCGCGTTAGCTATAGTCCCTCCTGTGCTAACTAAGTCGTCTACTATGATGGCGTCCCTTCCATTGACACCCGGAAACTCTCCTACAGTCTTAATTTCTCCAGTAATGCGATCTCTAGTTTTTTCAAAGCTATTCCATTCAGCACCCAAAATCTCGGCTACTTGTCTGGCGTACTCAGCAGCCCCTCTATCAGGCGAAAACACCATAGGTTCTACAAGCTCCTTCTTCTTAAGGTACTCAGCGATTAAGGGCATGGCGGAGACATTGGTTTTTCTAATCTTTAAACATGCCAAACTTTCTTCTTTGTGAATATTCACCGTAATAAATGCGTCTGCTCCACTCGCCTCAATGAGCTTTAAGATGCTCTTAATACTAAGACACTCTCCTTCCCTAAACCTCTTATCTTGTCTGGCGTAAGCTAAGTAAGGCACTACCGCTATAACGTTCTTGGCGTTAAAGTCTTTAGCGGCATCAAGCATTAAGAATAACTCCATTAACCTCTTATCTTGCTCTGGATACGTTGTCTGAACGATGATGACATCTTCTCCTTTCACCTTAGATGGGTCAAAAAACCTCACGTAAGATTCTCCATCAGGGAAAAGTTTTCTTTCAACGTTTAGAACCTCGCATTTCAACAGCTCAGCAAGCTTCAATGCTAGTGTCTCAGAATAAGCTCCTGGAACTATTATCAAGGCCTTGCCACCGCCATACCTTTAAGCTATCTGGAGCTTTAAAGCTGTTAACTCAAGTGCATGATGCAAAGACTTAAACATTACGTCTTCTTAACAATAAAGGGGATTAAGCAACCTTGCTCAAGGAAGCTTTCCTTTACCAAAAGCTAGAAAATAACAGCGTAAAGTGCAACCTATGTGCAAGACGCTGTATAATACCCGATGGAGCAAAAGGCTTCTGCTATGTCAGAGAAAACAGGAAAGGCACGCTGTACACGCTTGTATACGGAAAAGTCATAGCCGCTCACGTAGACCCAATAGAGAAGAAGCCACTATACCACTTTCACCCAACAGCTACGGTATTCTCAATAGCTACGGTTGGCTGCAATTTCAGGTGTAGTTTCTGTGACAATTGGTTAATCAGTCAGCGAAGAGAAATCGAAGGGGAAGACATGTCTCCAGAAGATATAGTTAGGCAAGCAAAAGCAGCTGGAAGCGATGGCATAAGCTACACATACACTGAACCCACCATATTTATGGAGTTTGCCTACGACACCGCCAAGTTAGCTCGCTTAGAAGGCTTATTCAATACCTTCGTAACTAACGGCTACATGACGCCAGAAGCTGTAGACATGATGAGCCCCTATCTAGACGCAGCTACTGTAGACTTCAAGGGCAGTGGCGATCCAAACTTCTATAGAAAGTATTCAGCAGTACAATCGGTTGAGCCGATATATGAAGCGTTAAAAGCGATGAAAGAGAAGAAGATTTTCATCGAAATAACCGACTTAATAGTGCCTGAGGTAGGGGATTCTCCTGAGCAGCTAAGAAAGCTAGCTAGGTGGATTGTGGATAACCTTGGTCCAGAAACGCCCATACATCTCTTGCGCTTTCATCCAGACTACATGGCAACAGACCTCAAGTACACGCCGACAGCAACCTTAGAAAAGTTGAGAGAGGTAGCTGTTCAGGAGGGCTTATATTACGTATACTTAGGCAACGTCCCTGGGCACAAGTATGAGAACACGTACTGTCCAGCATGTGGAACTTTGCTCATTGAGAGATATGGCTTTTACGTTTCGCTTATGAGAATAAAGGATGGTAGATGCCCAAAATGCGGCTTTAAAATAAACGTGGTTTTATAAGCTCCTCCTTTACCATTCTCAAATCCTGTTCAAGCTTAGCTTTTAAAGCAGGGTTATAGAGGGCAGCTGCTGGATGATATGTTGGTATGACTATGATGTTTAAACCAAGAATCTTACCTATCCTAACTTTACCCCTAATTTTTTCAATGCTTGAAAAATTCCACCCCGCCTTAGAAAAGATGTAGTTTGCTGAATGCCTGCCCAACGTGACTATAATGGCTGGTGAAATTATTTTAATTTGTTCGTCTAAATAGGGCGTACATGCCTCAATTTCGTCAGGCTCGGGATCTCTATTTTCAGGAGGACGGCATTTAACTACATTGGTTATGTAGACTTCTTGTTCATTTATGCCCACGCTAGCTAAAAGCTGGCTAAGCAGTTTTCCAGCTGCGCCGACAAATGGTAATCCCTGCACATCTTCGTGATAACCAGGAGCTTCGCCAATAAACATGACTTTTGAGTAAAGACTTCCTCTGCCGACCACGGGATTTCTTCTTCCAACATGAAGCTTACACTTAGTACACTTTTTCACACGCTCAACCAAATCCTTCATTGCAGCTTCTCTATCACTAGACAACATCAAATCTCCTCAGAATACACAACAAAATATTATCTCTTTTGCTTAGCTTATCTCTCTACTGAGGTGGGTAAACAGGGATGTGGATGCTAGTAAGACCTGATGCCGTCAAAGCTCTTGAAGACCCAGGAGTTAAGAAAGCTCTCTCAAGATACGTTGATGTGGTGAAAAACCGCAAGTATGCAAAGTTTCTCATAGCCGGAAGGATTGAAGCTGATTATGATGAGGATGCTAGCTTACAAGAGCTTTGGCAAATACACAATAAGCTTGTGGAGGAATACTATGAGATTGAAAGAGAGATCGATTCTGGACAGCTATCGCTTAGTGATCTCCCACAGCCAAAGAAATCGCTATTAACGCTTAAGTCGTTGATAGGAGATCGTCTACTTGAAGCTTGTGTCTTATGCGAAAGGAGGTGTAAGGTGAATAGGTTTTCAAGTAGAAATGGATATTGTAGAGCGCCAGCTGACATGCCTGTATCAAGCATGTTTGAGCATTTAGGGGAAGAGCCGGAGATCGTCCCAAGCTTTACGGTATACAGCTGTTAAAGCTGGCCGATTTAGCTTGGGATGCAATCTCCGGTGTATTCACTGCCAAAATTGGAGCATCAGCCAGTGGTATGAGCAGGGCGACGTATACAGCCCTGAGGAGCTGGCATCGATAATAGATGCTGCTAGGAGGAGGGGTTGTAGAAATCAAAACTGGGTAGGAGGAGACCCAATTCCATACATACCATTTTGGATAAAAGTATTGTTATATGAGCGCGAAAATACACCAGTTTTCTTCAATACTAACGGCTATTACAGCGTAGAGGCGAGTTGGCTTCTAGCTGGTATAGTGGATATTTACAAGATAGACTTCAAGTATGGTCCAGGAGATTGTGCGCAGAGGATATCAGATGCTCCTCGATATTGGGATGTGGTAACAAGAAACTTATTAGATGCTAGTCGTAGAGGCGAAGTCTTAATACGTGTATTAGTCCTTCCAAACCACATAGACTGCTGTTATAAGCCCATAATAAAGTGGATTGTTGAAAACCTTGGCCCATATACGAGAGTCAACATTATGTGGCAATATAGACCTGAGTATCAAGCACACAAGCTTCCAGAACTTAGGCGTAGGTTAACTAAAGAGGAAATGGAGGAGACAATTAAGATAGCTGAAGAGTACGGCCTGAAAAATTACATAACTTAAAAGGTGCATAAGCCAACGTTTAAGAACATGTTTTTATAAAAAAGTATATGGGGCTAAGCTTGCCTCAGCTGAGCTGTCCTGAATGTAAAGGCACACTCAAATACGATCCGAAGTCAAAATCCTATATATGCTTAAATTGTGGGTTAATGTTTTCCCGAGAAGAATTAGACGATATTAAACAAAGAGCATTCAAGCTTGAAGAAGATGAGAGAGCTAAGCGTCATAAAGAATACCTAAAATGGTGGTTTTCAAAGAAGTAATTAGAGCGAAGAAGTTAGAGGGACATAATTTCTATTGTTGTTAAGGGGGGTGTTGCCAGTTGAAAGTAGCCGAAGTCATTAGCATAGGCAATGAGCTTCTCATAGGAAAGATAGTTAACACAAACGCGTCTTGGCTTTGCGGAAAGCTAACGCATCTAGGTTTTAAAGTAAGGAGAGTTACTTGTATTGGAGATGATCTTGCTGAGATTTCAAGCACTATAAACGAAGCCCTCAATAGAGGAGCTGAGCTAATAGTTACGACAGGTGGGTTAGGTCCAACATTTGACGACATGACTCTTCAAGGAGTAGCGCAAGCTTTAAACCTTCCATTGGAGGTGAACGAGCAAGCTCTTAAATGGGTAAAGGAAAAGTACGAGCAGTTAGGACTGCCACTAACTCCTGCGAGAGAGAAAATGGCAAAGCTTCCAGCAGGAGCTATACCAATAAGAAATGAGCATGGTGCCGCGCCGGGCGTTCTGCTTAAGTTAAAGGGGAATCGCATGATCTTATGTTTGCCAGGAGTCCCACGTGAAATGATGCAGCTCTTTGAAAGTTCCATACCTCTTTTGACAGAAGGCTTAACTGAAAAATTCATCTTTAAAGAGCTTTCATTTAAGCTATCAAACATACCTGAGTCGTCACTAGCTCCCATTATAGACGAAGTCTTAAGGAAAAACCCTGAGGTGTACATAAAGTCTCATCCAAGAATATCAGAAGCTTCTCCCATAATTGAGATACATTTATCAACATGGGTTAAGGAAGCGTTAACATCACAAGCTGAACAAAAACTTTTGGCAGTTAAGCGAATGTTAGTGGACTTAGCTGAGAAATCTGGAGGTAGGCTCTTAGAGTAAATTCTTCAGAGGTGCGGGAAATGCACTTCGTCTTCATCTTGGGGACAGCGGGTTCAGGTAAATCTACCTTAACAGATGTGTTATCTGAGAAGCTTGAAGATTGGGATTTTGACGTAGTTACCTTAAACTTAGATCCAGGTGTCTCTTGGCTGCCATATGCCCCCGACGTGGATATAAGAGATTATATAAACATAGACGCTATAATGAGAGATTATCAGCTTGGACCAAATGGAGCCCTCGTAGCTGCTGTAGATATGTCAATAAATAAGGTCAATGAGATTAAAGAGGAGCTTGAACAGTATAACCCCGACATCGTGCTTGTAGACACGCCTGGCCAAATGGAGCTCTTTGCATATAGAAATTCGGGATTAATAATATCCTCAGCATTGACGCAAGGAGACTTCAGCATAGTGTTCTTAGTAGATTCAATTTTTGCGAATCGTGCCAGTGACTTTCTATCAGCTTTACTGCTATCGTCATCTATTCAGAGCCGCTTTCAAGTCCCCCAAATAAATGCTGTGTCAAAGATAGACATTTTGCCAAAGGAAACAGCTGAAAAGCTCAATAAGTGGGTTGATGAGCCGGAAACTTTGCTTGAGGAGCTTATATCAGAGGAAGAGGGCTTACGTAGAGAGCTTGCTCAGACTTTCTTCGCATCTCTCAGAGAACTTAACCTTCTAAGCGCTTTTTACACCATAAGCTCTGTTACAGGAGAAGGGCTTGACGAGTTGATGGCGGAGATACAGAGGATTTTCACGAGAGGAGAAACCCTAAGGTGAGTAATCTTTATCTAGCCTTAAGACCTCATGGTAAAGACAAGTTTTTCAAAAACGGTACTAGAGGTTTAACATCTTGCCTATCGGAGAAGAACTTGCACAGCTTTTGGCTGAAGAAGCGTCGCTTCTCTCTTTTCAAAACCAGCTCTTAGCAACCTTCCAATCATATGTAGCTAAAAAGCGCGAAATAATCCAAGAGATTAAAGCGTTAAGAGAACAGGCTAGACAGGAAAAAGAGCTTAGAGATCAAGTAAACCAGAAAATAACTGAGCTTAAAAACTCGAGAAAAGAGCTCAATGTAAAACGTCTCAAGCTTTTAGACGAAGCTAGAAAGCTAGAAAGAGAGGCAAAGTCCTTAATAAAAGGGGTTAACGCCTCTGAAGAAGAGCTTATTCAAAAGCTCAACGAGCTTGAATGGAAATACCAGACTTCCTCGCTATCACTTGAAGAAGACAAGAGAATGGTCCAGATAATTACGGCATTAGAGCATAAACTTAAACTATATGAAAAGTATCGTCAACTACTAAAGGAAGCTGATAAAAAGAGAGCTTTATCAGAACAAGTCAAAGCTGAAGTTGGAAATATACACAATCAAATACTAAGCTTATCAAAGGAATCTAATGAACACCATAAGCGCTTATTAGAAGCTAAGGAAAGAGCTCGAAGACTAAGAGAAGAGGTTAATAGATTATCTGAGCAAATAGCTCAAGTAAAAAATCAAATTCAAGAGCTCAAACCTAGGCTTAGAGAAGTAAGGTTAAAGATAAGAACCTTGAAAGAACAGCTTGCTGAAGAAAAGGCTATTGAATTAGCCAAAAGAGCACAAGCAGTTATCGAAAAGCAAAGGCAATTGGCTCATCAAGCTAAAGAGAAACTTAAGCGTGGCGAAAAACTAAGCTTTGAAGAGTTTTCAGCATTAATGGAGTTTGAAGGGCTTAAATAAAGGAAGCATTTAAAAACTTTTCCAAAATCAAACCAAACGATTTTTAAACAACTTCTCATTTCAAAGTATATTGCTATGCGAGTTTCAAACGGCGGTAACAATGAGCTTTTTGCCCAAGAAAGTTCTAGTACTCTGCATCGATCGAGATAATGACATAGGTAGAGCTACTGGAACGCCCACGCCAATCATTGGTAGAGAGAACTTTCTAAATGCCGCCCTATCTTTTGCAATGCATAAACCAGAAGATTCAGATGTCAACGCAATGTTTGCTGCTCTCCAACTACATGATTCGCTTTTAAATGAAGGCGTTAAATGTCAAATAGCCTTAATTTCAGGACTAAGCGAAGGTGGTGTTAAAGCCGATGCTAAAATAGCAAGTGAGCTTGATGCTGTATTAAGCAAAAGCGACGTTGAAGCAGCTATTTTCGTAAGCGATGGGGCAGCTGACGAACAAGTTCTGCCACTAATTCAGTCTAGAATACCAATTTTCTCAATTAAGAGAGTCTTCGTTCAACAAAGCAAAAGCGTAGAGGAGACTTATGTGGTATTATCAAGATACTTGAAGAAGATTGTTGAAGAACCACAATACTCTAAGATATTCCTAGGAGTACCTGGCGCTTTCATATTAGTCATAGCTATATTGCAGCTTCTTAATCTATTGGAATACGCTACTGCAGCTTTGCTGATCGGCATAGGCTTCTTATTAGCCGTAAAAGGTTTTAGATTAGATGAGTTAGTTAAGAAGATTTGGGCAGAATCTCCTATAAGATTTGCAACATCGGTAATAGCTGCATTAATATGTGGGATAGCTATAGCCAAGGGCGCCGTAGCCGCCATCCCGTTAACGGAAAATCCACACATGTTTATAGCTACTTTTACGAGAGGAATGGTCGACTTGTTTATAGCTGGTCTAGGTGTCTTCATAGGAGGGCGCTTTGTCGTAAGATATTTACAAGAATCACCTAAGATGTGGCATGACATTGTTATGTTGATAGCGTTGGTTTTCATATGGCAGATAGTTGCCCAAGCCATACCTCTCATCGAAAATCCGGCTGTAAACCCGTATCCACTGTTAATAACGGTCAGCATAGCTGTGGTGGTGCTGGCTGCACTTGTTGTGATATTTACCCTCATTGAGAAGGTTCTTTGGAAAGCTGAAAAGAAGAGCTAGCTCACAATCCAAACCTTCTCTGTCTCCTTTGATAAGTCCTAATAGCCCTCCAAAGATCAATCTTCCTTATATCAGGCCAATAAACATCTAAGAAACAAAGCTCTGAATAAGCACTTTGCCAAAGCAAAAAACCACTAAGCCTTTCTTCGCCAGAAGTCCTAATAATCAAGTCTGGGTCCGGGTCACCTGACGTATATAAACGCTGTTCAAAAACCTCTTCATCTATTTCATCGGGCTTAAGCTTACCTTCTTGAACTTCATAAGCTATACGCTTAGCAGCGTCTACGATCTCAGCTCTCCCTCCATAAGCTATTGCCACGTTAAGCCTATGTCTATCATAGCTCTTAGTGGCCGCTTCGGCTTCCTCAATAGCTTTCTTAACGAAATCTGGCAATAGATCAACTCTGCCGATAGCTCTAACCTGAACTTTATTCTTATGAATATCTTCATTAGCTAAGACTTCCTTAAAGCCACGCTCAGCCAACTTCATTAGATGCTCAACTTCATCTTTACTTCTTCTGAAGTTTTCCGTAGAGAAGGCATATATAGTCACAGTTTTTACACCAAGCTCCCAACACCATCGTAAAACTTCCTTAAGCTTTTCAAAACCGGCTTCGTGACCTAAAGCGTGATTTAACCCTATTTTCCTAGCCCATCTTCTATTTCCATCTAAAATAAGTCCAACATGAGCGGGTATAGGACCGCCTTTAATTTCATTCCAAAGCTTCTTCTCATAAACTTTGTAGGCGAGCTTAAAGATTCTGCGCGTCAATGCTTTATATAGGCTACTTATCATAGTCTCTAAACCACAAGAAGTTCACGAGTAAACTTAGTAATAATCTCTACTCCGTGAGATGTGACAAGTACATCATCCTCTACTCTTACCCCTCCTTTACTCCTTATGTAAACGCCAGGTTCCACGGTTAGCACATTACCTGTACAAATTTCTTCATGGCTTTTGGGATTTAATGTTGGCTTTTCATGTATCTCTAAGCCTAAGCCATGTCCTAAGCCATGAACAAAAGCTTGCGCAAGCCCATATCTTCCCAACACTTCTCTAGCGATTTTATCTAATTCACAACATTTGACACCTGGCTTAACTCTCTCAAAGACTTCTTCCTGCGCTCTTGTAACTGCTTCATAAACCTCTCTAAAACTATCATTCACCCCACCGATGAAAAATGTCCTAGTTATGTCTGAGCAATACCCGTTGACTCTTGCACCAATGTCAATCACGACGGGCTCTCCTTTTCTCAATTGCTTATTTGAAACCCTACCATGTGGATAGGCTGCTCTAGCGCCGGACGCTACTATCACGTTGAAGGGGTAATCTTCAGATCCCTCAACTCTAAGTGTAAACTCTATCTTAGCAGCAATATCTACTTCTCTAACGCCTTCCTTAAGCACATTTAAAGCCTCTTCAAGCCCTTTTTCAGCAACCTTAACGGCTTGTCTTATCAGATTCACTTCGTCCTGATCTTTGACACTCCTTAGATTCTCAATGAAATCCGTTCTTTCAAGCCTTATGCCCAAAGCTTCAAGCTTAGTAAATGTTTCAATACTCAAACCTTTTTCAATACCAACTACAGCAATCTTCTGCCCAGCAATTTCTTTCCTCAAAACGTCAATCCAATCTTCTGAAACCCCGATCTTCTTAACTTCGCAACACTCTACGGTCTCACTTGCCTCTATGAAGTCTACCTCAGGAACAAATAGAGTTGCTTTATTTTCATCTACGAGCACAAATCCGCTAGGAAAGCCTGTCACATATCTAACGTTAGCTGGTTTAAAGAGTATCACCGCGTCAAAACTAAGACGCTTTAACGCGCTCTGCACCTTAGGCAGCTTAAACATGCGCTGTTCCACCACAGAACACGTTATCTTAAAGCTAAAGCACTGAAATACCTAACTAAAATTGTTGAAAACAATCTTCAAGTCGGGGTATCTAAGCCATGAGTTTAGTAATAGCTGTTGGCACAAGCAATCCAATTAAGGTGAAAGCTGTGGAGACTGCTTTCCGCAGATTTTTCAAGGATGTGCAGGTATTAGCTACCTCGGTTACGACTTCAATACCTTCTCAGCCAATAGGGATTGAGGAAGTAGTTAAAGGTGCCATTGAGAGGGCGTTGAAAGCTTTGGGGCAGGTCAGCGAAGCACAGTACGGTGTAGGCATAGAAGCAGGGTTAATACACGTTCCACATACATTAACAGGATTTTGTGATCAGCAGTTTGCCGCCATAGCGGATAGAAGCGGTAAGATCACGCTAGGCGGAGGTCCGTGCTTCGAATTTCCACCACACGTCATTAAGCGTGTCTTAGAAGACAATGTTGAAGTTGAAGACATCATGGAGGAGTTATCTGGTATAAAGAGGATAGGAGAGCTTCAAGGAGCGATAGGATGGCTAACAAGAGGCATTGTTGATAGACACGAAATCTCTGTACAAGCTGTCATCATGGCGCTCATACCAAGACTTAATCCATCGCTCTATGGTCTAGGGAAACTTTAAATGACCTCAAGCTTAAATACTACTTCACAATCTGTAACTTGAGGTTACTTAGAAATGAGCTACTGGCAAGGAAGAGACCTTCGAAAACCTTCAGGAGGCAAGATACGTCCATATAGGAAGAAGCGTAAAAGAGAGCTAGGAAGCCCGCCTACATTGACAATTTTGGGAGAAGAGTCTGAAGTTAGGAAACTTGAAAGAGTGTTTGGAGGAAATAAGAAGGTTAGGCTGAAGGCCGCCTTATATGCTAATGTAACAGACCCATTAACTCACATAACTAAACATGTGAGAATATTACGTGTCATAGATAATCCATCAAATACAGATTACGCTAGAAGAGGTGTTATAACCAAGGGCGCCATCATAGAGACTGAACTTGGAGAAGCAAGGGTAACTTCAAGGCCAGGTCAAGATGGGGTAGTAAACGCAGTATTGATAAAGAAGCAAGAATAACCTCAGATAAAGGCTAAATAAGCTAATTCTACAACTAAGTCACGTTCTAGAGGGGCTTAACATACCTAAAAGAGATTACCAAGTCATATGGACAGCGTATTTTGATTTAAAAAGGACTAGGAAAAGGGGTAGAAGAGTCCCAAAAGGCTTAGCGATAGATGCCCCTTCAATTGAAGAAGTAAAACAAGCTATTGAGTCAATAAGCGGTGTTGAGATTTTAGAGGTTGACTCCGAAAAACGCTACCCCGCTTCTTGGTGGGATAGATCTGGCTACATAAAAATTAAGTCAAAGTTGCCGAAAAGCAAATTGTTATACGAGATAGCAAACAAGCTCAAGGAGCTGAGGTCTCTTAAGACAAGGAGAAAGTAACGTTTTTCCATAGTAAGAAATATTACAAGGCTAAGCCCTTACTAATCATTTGTTACTGCTTGGGGTGTTCTTTTGAAGCAGATTGGAGAGGTATTACACTTATCTAAGAGTGGCAATCTCATCATCAAATTACAAACACAATCAATACCCCCCTTAAACTCCCTAGTATTCACGTTTTCTCAAAACAAACTTGTCGGCAGGGTCGTTGATGTTATGGGTCCTGTAGCATCGCCTTATATAGCTGTCAAGCCGGAAATCGATAGACCTGAGAAACTTGCAGGTTCAAAAGTGTATGTTGAGGAGAGAAGAAGTTTAAAACATAAGAAGAGGAGGTAGTTTCTGGTGCAGGACAAGCCTGAAATAGAGTCGTGTCCAGAATGCGGTAGTCGTGAGTTCATTAAGGATAGCGAGCGCGCTGAGCTCATATGTGCAAACTGTGGCTTAGTTTTAAGCGATAAAATGATAGATCCAGGACCTGAATGGAGAGCTTTTGATCACGAACAAAAAGATAAGAGGTCTAGAACTGGAGCACCAACCACATTTACAATACACGACAAGGGCTTATCAACAATAATTGACTGGAGAGATAAGGATAGCTTTGGAAAACTTCTAGCCCCAAAGAGAAGAGCGCAAATTCATAGGCTCAGACGTTGGCAAAAAAGAATCAGGGTTTCAAGTGCGTCTGAACGAAACCTTGCGTTTGCTCTTTCAGAACTTGATAGAATGACATCACAGCTAAATTTACCTAGGGACATCAGAGAGGCCTCGGCGCTAATCTATAGAAAAGCTGTAGAGTGCCAACTTGTTAGAGGGAGATCTATTGAAAGCATAGCTGCAGCAGCGCTGTACGCAGCTTGTAGGAGATATCGAATTCCGAGAACGTTAACTGAGATCGCTATGGTAGCTAGAGCAAATAGGAAAGAGATTGCTCGAAGTTATAGATTCATTGCGCAAGCGCTAACAGTTAAAGTGCCTCCTGCTAACCCATCAGACTACATTCCCAGGCTTATCGCAAAACTAGGCTTAGACGGTGAAGTTCAGAGAAAAGCCATAGAGATCGTGAATGTAGCGAGCAAGAACGGCATGATATCTGGCAGAGGTCCTGTTGGCGTAGCTGCAGCAGCTGTGTACATTGCGAGCGTGCTCTTAAACCATAAGAAGACGCAACGAGACATAGCTTCAACAGCAGGCGTAACCGAAGTTACAGTTAGAAATAGGTATAAAGAGCTAGTTAACAAGCTAGACTTGGTAGTAAAACTAACATAGCCCATCTCTCTTCTTTTTAATAGAAAACCTTACTGTTCAAGGAAGGGGTTCGTAGCTTAGCTGAGGGGCTAGCTTTGCCTAGCGAAGCCTTAGAAAAGCAAGCCTTAAGCCTCGTTGAGCAATCTGGTGAGCGTGGGCTATTGCAGTGCGATTTATGGAAGCTTCTGAAAACCGATAGCAGGGAAGGCTCAAGAATAGTATCCAAACTTGAGAAGAAGGGTCTGATAAAAAGAGAGCCTGTTCTACATAATGGTAGGAAAACTTTCAGAATAGTTTTGGTGAAGAAACCTGAGCTTAAAATTTCGATTTCCTCAATAAGGGGAATACCCTGCTTTTCATGTCTGAACATCCATAGGTGTGGTATAGGTCAGCCGATATCTCCAGTCACATGCAAAGAGTTAAATGAGTATCTTGAAGCCGAAGCAAGTAAATTAGATTCGTGAGTTAAATGGGTAATAAGAAAATATTAAGAGATCATTACTACCTTGAAGCCAAAGCCAGGGGTTATCGCGCTAGATCAGCTTATAAACTCAAGCAGATTTTGAGGCGATATAAGCTCATCAAGAAGGGAGATGTCGTAGTAGACCTAGGAGCTGCGCCAGGAAGCTGGCTTCAAGTGGCACGTGAGTATGTTGGAGAATCAGGATTAGTTGTTGGAATAGACATCTCACCGATAAAGCCGCTTCCCTATGACAATGTGAAGATGATTATAGGTGATGTTAGAGAAAACAAAGTCTTAACTGAGCTAGTAGGCATGTTAAAACAAGGCGCAGATGTCTTGTTATCAGACTTAGCTCCGAAATTTACGGGTATACGTCACCTTGACCATGTGAGGCAGATGGAATTGGCTGAAATCTCCTTACAATACGCTAGGCGCTTGCTTAAAGATGGAGGATCTGTTGTCATAAAAGCTTTACAAGGGGAGGAGCTTGAAAATTTGCTATCCGAGCTTAGGAATAACTTTGAGAAAGTAAAGGTGTTTAAGCCTCCAGCCTCTAGAAAAACAAGTGCTGAAGTATACCTAATAGGTATGAAGTTTAAGAGAGCTTAATAGCCTTTTCAACATCTACTACACTGGCATTGGTTTTCACACCTTTAGTGTTGAAGAGTGTTGGATAGGCTTCAAAGCCAAATTCCCTAAGCTTAGCGATAACGCTCTCTCTTTTTGGGACAGAACGCTTAAGCTTACGGCAATGCTCGTCAAGCACATAGTAGGTTGGTGGGGCGCAAGCCTCTTCGATGGCCAAGCTAATTAACTTAAAAACCCTGTTAGCTTTCGATAACGTCTTCTCTAAAGCTAAGTCAAGCGCTTTTCGCAGAAATTCCATATCATGTAATGTGCCACACCATAATGGGCCTGCCACATGCATCGTGCTGCTACAGTTATCACACTTCAAGTCTCTTTCTTCAACCAAAAATTTCTTTAAGACTTTTCTATTCAAGCAGTTAAAGCAGTGAAGAATGTAGCCCAGATTTTCAAGTGATTGATCAGCTTTTCGAGCGCCTTTCTCAACAACTAAGTAGACTCTCACATAGTGATCGGTACTATAGGATAATATTGGCTTAACTCCCATTTCAAGGATAGCTGCTTGCTTAGCTATAGCTGCTAACAGAATCCTAGTAGCAACTTCATGGCAATACTCGCTTCTCAAAGGCTGCGCGCCATACTTTCTACGACATGCTTCGACGTGTACTCCACAAAGAGGTGCCACATCTGTAGCTGTAGCGCATAGTAGTCCTCCGTGTTTAAGTGCTCTTAAAGCAGTATCTATAAACGGCATAGGAGACCCAAAGGGGTCTACGTCAATGACATCGAATCTCCTTCCTGGGGCAGAATGTTCGCATAATAGCTTATTAGCCTCCTCGTGCAAAATCTTCAGCTTCCCCTTAACGTTGTTAAGCTCAGCATTCAAATTTGCCAAGGCAATAGCTTTTTCATCAATATCTGACGCTATAACCTCCTTAACCCCGTTAACCTCCTTGACGAACCTTATAGCTCTAATACCACATCCTGTTAAAGGTTCACAAATCACTAGCTCTCTCCCTAGAAAAGTCTGATATGTCTGAATGATCACCACAGCCACGTCTCTATTGAAGTCCATCTTAGGATTGTAGAAAACTGGCGCTAGCGAAGGCTCATAAATGCTTCCATGCATGTAATGAGCTGGATCTGGTACAACAACTTCAACAGAACCTTCAACCACCTTGATTGTCGGGAAATCTATCATATTCGACACTCATCACCTAATGACGTGCTCAACTACGACCTCAGGCAAATATTCCCTGTTTTCGAGAGTGACTTCAAAAACCGTTGCTTTCCCAAAAGCTTTCTGTGCATAAACATCCTTTAGCTTCCAATGGACTACTATTAACGCCTTCTTCTCACTATTGAGCAAGTCATCGATGATCTTTTCAAAAGCCTTGCTTTTAAGCTCCATAGGCCCAACTTCATCTACGGCGACTATGTCGGCTTCGCTTAATGCTTTGCGAACAGCTTCTACGCCTATATTCTCTAAGTCATGTACGTTAACGATATACCTTCCAATCCTAGGACCAACCTTAAACTTCTTAGAAGCCAGCCAACCCTCCTTCTTTGACTCCAAATCAATAACTTTAAAGCCTTCCCGCTCAAAGCCTGTTCTAACTTCGGGGCACATCATTCCTCCCACTTTAAAGCCCATTTGCTTAAGCTTTTCAATAGCTTTCATGAACACCGTAGTCTTTCCAATACCTGGCTTGCCAGTTATTAAGACCTTCAACGTTAAGCCCCCAAATTTATAACAATTTCCATCTTTTAATAACTGCTAAGCGAGGTAAAGCGTTTTGCGCGTTATAGCTGGAATAGACGAAGTTGGCCGAGGGCCTGTAATAGGGCCCATGGTAATAGCTGGTGTCTCCATAGCTTCACATGATTTAGAGAAGCTTAAGCTCATGGGGGTCAAAGATTCAAAAAAGCTAACTCATCCAGCTAGAATACGATTAGCTGAGGAGATTAAGAAGATAGCTATAAGGTATGAGCTCGTAGAAATACCAGTTGAAGTTATTGATCGAAACTTATTGAAAGGAGTTAACTTAAACATGTTAGAAGCAAAATTCATGGCCTTAATAATTGAGAAACTTAAGCCAGATGAAGCTTACATAGGCTCCGTAGACGTAAACGCTGATCGCTTTAAAAAGATGATTGAGCAGCATCTAACAAAGCTAAGTGTCAAGCTTAACGTCTCACACCATGCTGAAGACGAGTATCCTGTAGTAGCTGCCGCGTCCATATTAGCTAAGTGTAGAAGAGAGGAAATAATCAATGAGCTTAAACAACGCGTTGGAGATTTTGGCAGCGGATATCCTCATGATCCTAAGACTAAGGAGTTTCTAATTAAGTGGGTAAAAGAACATGGAGCATTGCCCCCTTTTGCTAGAAAAACATGGAAAACATCTAAGAAAGCTTTGCAATTAAAGCTCAATGAAGCACTTATTTAGTTCTCTACTTCAAGCATCCTAGCTAACTTTCTAGCGGAGTCGACTTTTCTAACCTCCTCCGCTTTAAGAACCTTAACATCCTCGCTAAGCGCGACATCTCCTCCAGTTATGACTACTGGCTCATTGCCCACGATCTGCGCGATACCCTTAGCCATTTCCACCTTATGCCTCAAGTCTTGCTCGCTTTCCTTTCCATTACTAGTTACGATTGAGACCTTAAAGTCTTCAATGTGAATCTCAAACGGCGCTCTTCTGAAGCCTAGAACGTGTAAACCAATTTTACGTAGTTTTTCATATACTTGTGAAGCGACGGGTCCGGATGGAGGCTTAAGAGCGTTTACAGCACCTTCTTTACTTTTCTTAAAGATATCTACAGCACTTGTAACTGGGATACCAAGGACTTCTTCAAGCTTAATAGCTGTAGCTAAGGTAGCCTCCATGTCCTCCCTCTCATATGCATAGATCGTTTTCCTACTTACGCCAACTTTTGCGGCGAGCTCTCCTATTGACATGTTGTGAAGCTTTCTAGCCTCTCTAAGCGCCTTGCCATCAATTTTAACGTAAATTCCTCCTCGCTTAAAGTATACATAAGGTAAGTTTCCGCGGACTATCGCATCTTCAAATGTTGATGGATCGACAGTAGGTATGTCTTGCCTTTCATAAGCGGCTCCTCTTTCTAAAGCTCCCTTGCTACTTCTTAGCCCTATCAAGATCGGGGAGGCGTTAAAAACTTTGGCTAATGCTGAAAGCTCCTCCGCAGATTCCCTGCTAAAATTATCGATATTAGATATGGTCTTGAGCAATAGCAAATTATCGCCTTTTTTTGCAGCTAAATCAAGGCAATATTCCTTGGTCTTAGGCAAAGGTGATGTCTTATACCCTGCTCCACTCAATATCCTCAAAGCTATAGATGGCAGTACTTCCTGCTTCATATCCTACACTTTGAAAGGTTAAAGAGATGAATATAAAAACGTTAGCTTTCAATCACTCGATTTCCTCGCCTTCTTCTAAAAAGAACCCTATACTAACCAAACTAGGCACCTTACGCATAAGTTCGAGCAACTGTGCTCTATATACATAAGGCTTAAGTTCAATTCTCCAATAATCCTCAAAGCCTTTATCTATTAAGCCTATAAGCTTATGGACTGTGAAAATCTCGAGCTTGCCCCCCCTTATGGCATATGTTCCTTTTCTCCAACCAGATTGCCTAATTATCGTAAATGGCAGGCATAGCTCCCTGTGAAAGCGTTTTGGCACGAGACTTGCTAAATACTCAAGATCTTCCTTCCTAAAGTAAATTCTCCCCCCGCCCATAGACTTGACAGATGGTTCATCCTCTTTTAAGAGCTCTTCTAAGCTCTTTCTCTCAGCTGGAAAGTAATCATTTATGTGCTTAAATTCGATTTCCCAAAGCGTCCTAACAATTTGCTCTCTCCTACTCTCCCTTTCAAGGCTCATAGCGTGCCACTACCATGGCGTGATCCTTATCGAAAGGCTCTAAGTGAACAACGCTTTCAAGCTTAAAGCCACGTGACTTGAGGGTGTTCATCTCCTTCTTGTAAACATCAGATGGCTCCTTTGTTACATCAACGCTCCTAGCTTTAATAGCGAGCATGATCCATCCGCCATGTTTTAAGAACATGTCGGCGTTGTCAGCGAGGAGTTTAGCTTGTTCAGGTTGTGCTACATCGCAATATATGGCGTCCACTTGTTCAACAATTGCCCGATATGTAACTGGGAGTCTAGCATCAGCTAATATAGGCAACATGTTTTTCCTAGCTTCGCAAACTCTAACAAGCTCTCGCATAACTCTAGATGAAAACTCAACGCAAAAGACGCGTCCTCTTTCTCCCACAATATCAGAAACGTGGCTAGCAGTAGTCCCAGTCGCTGCCCCAAGGTATAATACCCTATCTCCCTTTCTCAAGGGTACTATTGCCACCTTCTTCAAGATAGCTCCAGCAAGCTTACTCCTAAAGGGGTTCCATACCCTATACTCGACACCTTTATACTGTATCAATGGCTCTCCATACACTTTAAAGCCTGGAGCTAAGTTTTTTGTAGCAAGCCTATCCTCAACGCCTTCTTCTTTAACCCAGAAAACCCCCTCAAACTTCTCATGTGGTTCAACAATCATTTCTTATCACCCGCCTTTTTAGCGACCTTCTCCTTTTTCTTCTTAACGGGAGGTTTAGCATACTTCTGCTTAATCTCAGCTACCCTTTCCTCAAAATCACGTTTAAGCTGATCAGCTATAAACTCCCCTGTAAACGCATCTACTCTAGCCGCTATCGAAAGCTTAGCTGCTAACGCCCTCGCTATCTTACCGCGTTGCCACTTAGGCGATCTGTGTACTTCAGGATATTGAAAGATAACGCCATGTTTTGGAGGCTTACCCCCAGTTCTCAGAGCTCTAAATAACGCTTTCTCAGCTCCTAATACCTGGATAGTGCTGGCTGGCTTCTTAGCTAAGTTTTCAAGCCCACCAGCTAATGCTATTAACCGAGCTCCCAAAAGCGGGCCAACCAGCTCCCTTATATTTGGAGCAACCTCCTGCATGGTATCGCTTATGTAAGCTTCAAAGTACTTCCTTAAATCGTACATGTCAATAGCCAACTTAGCAAGTTTTCTGATAGGATCTAAATCTGCTTCAGACACTTCGGCGCCCATTGACTTAGCAGCTGCGTCGGCTATTTGCTTCGCCTTACCTTCTGAAAAGCCTATTCGCGTAAGCGCTTTAACATCGATCTTTCTTCTAGAGCCTAGCTCATAGACCAACCTAACGTAATCTCTATGCTCTGGAAGCAAGTCGTCAAGCTCTGGGAAGTGAAGACCATACCATTCTCTAACTCTTGAAACTGTTATGTTAATATTCTTATCAAGCTCGTCTAATGCTTCAACAGCCTGTGCTACAAAGCGATCTCTTCTAGCTGCTTCAACTTTTATCCTGTCTCTGACAGCGTCCATTGAAGCTTCATGCAAAATCCTAAGGTATTCTTCATCACTAAATCCCAGAGATTTAGCTACAGCAATCACGTTTGCTCTAACAAATCTCCCTGCTTTACTAGGAGCTTCAACACGTACGTGAACAGGGAAGTTTTCAGAAATAGCTCTGGCTTCTCCTTCATGCTCAACCACAATCTCCTTATAACCAGAATCCACAAGCTTGCGACATAAGCTCATAAGTTCACCAGTATATCCTTCTTGCTCTAAGCTAAGCAGTTTCTTAGCGATAACGCCCGCATCCCTTGGGTAGGTTTCCGCTCCTATTAGGTTTAAGTCATCGTCGTATGCCAAGACTCCTAACACTGTATCAACGACATAGGCCCTCAATCTCATTCACCTTTATGCGCTGCTAACAATTCTTAGCATGACTTTCTCTATAAAGCTTCCTTAGCTTTAAAACCGGTAAGTTTAAAGGTCTGGTTCATGGGGATTTAAACTGGTGAAAAAATGCCATCACACGGCTCATTAACGAAAGCTGGGAAGGTAAGGTCAGCTACGCCAAAAATACCGCCTAAGCCAAAGAAGAACCTAATACCTAAGAGAAGGAATAGGAGAAACTATATACGCAGAGTACTCCACGCTACAGCTGAAAGCGGTATTCAAGCTAGTTAAAGCGCTTTAAAACTGTTTTTTAATTAACTTTGGGCTACACCAAGTTAGTGTAGAGAGGTCTATTTATGTCGGTTAGATCTCATGGATATAAGGGTAGGGTTGCAGATGTTCTAGAAAAAGCTGGTATAGAGATAGGCAATAGAGTTAGGATATCGAAGGAAGGTAAGGTATATGAAGGGTACTTAATGCCTAGGTCTGAGCTCGGTGATGACCAGCACATAGTCATAAAGCTTGATGACGGCTACAATATAGGAGTAAGGCTTTCTCATGACTTAAAAGTTGAGAAATTGGAATTAGAAGTTGAAGTTAAGCCCGAACCCCCGCCACTACCCCTTAAGGTTAGAGAAGATTTGCCGACGGTTTCGATAATTAGCACTGGAGGTACCATAGCTAGCCGTGTCGACTATAAAACTGGAGCTGTAAGTCCAGCATTATCTGCACGTGACTTATACAACGTCGTACCGGAATTAGGCGATATTGCCAACATAAATGCTGAAATTCTATACAGTTTGCTAAGTGAGAATATGACTGCCCATCACTGGATACACATAGCTGAAACTGTTGCAAAGCACATTAACCGTGGTGTCAGCGGTGTAGTTGTAACGCACGGTACCGATACCATGGGGTACACAGCTGCAGCTTTAAGTTTTGCTCTACAAAACCTTCCAGTACCAGTTATCTTAGTTGGTTCTCAAAGATCTTCTGATAGGCCTTCTTCAGATGCTGCAACTAACTTAATTAACGCTGTAATAGCAGCTTCTAAAGCTCCAATAGCTGAAGTCATGGTAGCTATGCATGCGTCGTCGTCAGATTCAACAAGTTACCTACATAGAGGTACAAAGGTAAGAAAGTGCCACACTAGTAGGAGAGACGCTTTTAAGACCATTAACGGGCATCCTCTAGCCAAAGTTGAAAACGGGGAGGTAAAAGTGCTCACTTCAAATTACGTTAGGCGTGAAGCTAGAAAGCTTGAGCTTAAAGCTTTTTTCGACGACAAGGTTTTATTGATAAAATCCTATCCAGGGCTTCCTCCAGCTTTAATTGACTTTGCAGTAGATCAAGGCTATCATGGGATAATACTGGAGGGTACAGGACTAGGGCACGTGCCTGAATCGTGTTTTAAGAGCATTAAGAGAGCAGTTGACAATGGAATAGCCGTTGCCATGACCTCTCAATGCCTATGGGGGCGTATAAACATGAATGTCTACAGCACTGGTAGGCAGCTCTTAGCATTGGGCGTAATACCTCTTGAAGATATGCTTCCTGAAACTGCCTTAGTTAAGATGATGTGGGTTTTAGCTCAAACAAGGGATCTAGAACGTGTAAGAGAGCTTATGCTAACCAATGTAGCTGGCGAAATTTCTCCACGTTCAAGTTATATGACATATCCTGAGCAGGTGTTTTAAACATGGAGGCGTTAGACTACAGAAGCTTAGGGCTTAGAGTTGGGCTTGAAATACATCAGCAGCTCAACACAAAGCACAAGCTTTTCTGCGAATGCCCAACATCTATGAGGGATGAAAGCCCACATTATGAAGTTCAGAGAAAGCTAAGGCCAACACAAAGCGAGCTTGGAGAAATAGACATTGCTGCGCAATTTGAGTTTAAGAAAGGCAAGTGGTTTATCTACGAAGGCTACGAAGATTCGGTCTGTTTGGTTGAGTTAGATGAAGAACCTCCACATCCATTAAACCAAGAAGCTCTTGATGTTGCACTACAAGTCGCATTAATGTTGAACATGACGCCAGTCGACGAAGTTCACGTCATGAGGAAGATAGTGATAGATGGCTCAAACACGTGTGGTTTTCAGAGAACTGCTAGAGTAGCTATGAATGGATGGATAGACGACGAAGAAGGTAGAGTACGCATTTTAACGCTCAGCTTAGAAGAGGATGCTGCGCGTAAAATCATTGAAGACGATAAGAGCATAAGATATAGGCTTGATAGACTTGGCATACCGCTAATAGAAATTGCTACAGGACCCGATATACATTCACCTGAGCAGGCTAAAAGGGTTGCCTTGAGAATTGGTCAGCTGCTTCGCGCAACTAGAAAAGTTAAGCGTGGCATAGGTACAATACGCCAAGACTTAAACATATCCATAAGCGGAGGGGCTAGAATCGAGGTAAAAGGTGTTCAGGAGCTTGACTTAATACCAAAGGTCATCGAATATGAAGTTCAGCGTCAATTGAACTTACTTAAGATTAGAGACGAGCTTATACGTAGAGGAGTAAGCGATTTCGAAGAAAACTACTACGATGTAACGGATATTTTCATGAATACGCAGTCAAGGGTTATTAAGCGCGCAATTAGCAGCGGCGGCACAGTGTTTGCCTCCGTTCTCCCGGGGTTTGCAGGTCTCGTAGGTATGCAAATACAGCCTGGAAGAAGATTTGGAACGGAGCTTGCTGAAAGAGCTATTGTTGAGAGCGGGGTAGGTGGAATCTTTCACACAGATGAAATGCCAGCATACGGGATTTCTAAAGAAGAGGTTGAACAGCTTAAAAGGAAGGTCGGTGCAAAAGAACTTGACTGCATCGTCTTCGTAGCTGCTGACAAGGATAAGGCGTTATCTGCCTTAAAAGCCGTCATTGCTCGAGCAAAAGAAGCACTTAAAGGTGTGCCTAACGAAACGAGAGCAGCAAATCCTGATGGCACAACAAGGTATATGAGACCAATGCCTGGAGCCGCTAGAATGTATCCTGAAACTGATGTCCCACCAACAGTAATATCTCCTGATAGAATCGAAAAGCTTAGGGCTACGCTGCCAGAGCTTCCGGAACAAAAAGTTGCTAGATTCATTAAGGATTTAGGGCTACCCGAGGATTTAGCTAAGCTAATGGTTAGGTCAGTTTACTTAGAGCTCTTTGAAGACTTAATTAAGCAAGTCCAAGTCTCACCAACGTTAATAGCGTCAACACTAGAGTATACGGTAAAAAGCTTAAAGCGTGAAGGGGTCCCTATCGAAAACCTAAGCGATGATCACTTCAAAGAGGTTTTTGAAGCTGTTCAAAAAGGGCTTATGGCAAAAGAAGCAATACCTGAAGTCTTGAAGTGGCTTTCAATAAATCCAAGTAAGTCAGTATCAGATGCGTTATCAGCTTTAGGCATAAGAGCAGTCTCGGAGCAAGAGCTTGAGCAAATAGTTAAGACATTTGCTAAAGATGTCGAGGAACTGATCAAACAAAACCCTGAAAAAGCGATAAAAGTTGTCATAGGTAAAGTAATGAAGGAGTATCGGGGAAGAGTAGATGGAAAGGTTGTAAGTGAAATTGTTAGAAAAGTTATACAAAATCTCACTCCATAATCTCAACGTAATCTATAGCTCCATCCCCATCTAGATCAAAGCCTTCAACAACATGCGCCAAAATGTTTTCATCTGCTATATTGCCCTTTGAAACTTCTGAAAGATTGTTGATTAAGGCGAAAACGGCCGCCTCAGTTCCTTTAAGTCTCTTACCAGCTAACACTAATACCTTGGACTTAAGGTTAAAGGGATTGTCAATAAGCTCGATAACGCCATTTGAATCCTCTCTATAGCTCTTCCCAGTTATAGTAGAGTATATGGCATTATCTTCTTGTGGAATGAACTTTATCGGAAGCTTATCATTGAGCCTATAGCTAATAGTATTTACGACAGGTCCTCCAATCAAGATTATGTTTCCACGGAGCTCATCATCTCTAACTTCAGTATCCAATCTCGTCTTTAAAGAACCTCTAACTGCAAGCTTACCTAAGAAAAACGCGAGCTCTATAGCATACCTATGGTCATATGATCTAGCTCTAAAAGCGCCATGCGGCTCGGCACTGCCGACGATAAGCGTAAAATCTGGGCCGATATCGCGGTAAAACCTCTCTAGGATAGTGTTCTTAACTAAGTTGCTTAACAAAACCTCTTCTTTACTACCTATGCTGCTGAGCAGGTACGCATATGCGCCGCTTGATACCATAAGCTTATGAGCTAATGTACCTCTAACTTTAACGCTCTCAGCATACTTCACAAGACCTGCATCTAGGAGCTTTTTCACATGATAATAGACGATAGATAGCTTAAGACCAAGTCTTTCAGAGAGCTCCTTAACATACATTGGTTTTTCACATAAAACCTCTAAGATGCTAAGCCTTATGGGATCAGCTAGGCATAGAAGCTTTTCTCTGTCGAGCACATGTGCGCAAAACTTTTTACCGCTTTCATCGAGAAGCCAAGCTTTCATCTCTACATCACCTCTACAAACTATTTTGTAATATTCTAAACGTATTTAAAATATTCTCGCTCTCTAAAGAACTCCTAGCATATTAATAATCTAACGTATCTTCAAGAAATCTATATAAAGTTCACAATAGGTAAGCATTGTCCATCAGTCTCCATGGGTAGATATGCGATGTGCGGCATCTTTGGCTGCGTATCCAACTCCGATGTTTCGCAAAGAGTATATCAAGGTCTTAAACGCCTTGAATACAGAGGCTATGATTCTGTAGGCTTAGCTACAATATGTGAAGGCAAGATTCTCGTAAAGAAGGATAAGGGGAAAATCGAAGAAGTTAACACTTCTTTAAAGCTAACCGAGTTACCAGGCAATATTGGAATTGGACATACCCGTTGGGCTACTCACGGGGCACCATCAGCTGAAAACGCTCATCCACACTTAGACTGTAAAGGCTTAGTTGCCGTAGTACATAATGGTGTTCTAGAGAACTTTCTAACCTTAAGAAAAGAGCTTGAAGAACGAGGACACGTATTTAAGTCAAGAACCGATACCGAAGTTTTTCCCCATCTAATAGAAGATTTCTTACTAAAAGGCTACGATCTATGTACTGCGGTAATGAAAGCTATAAGTAAAGTAGAAGGATCTTATGCGATTGCCGTCATTAGCCCCGTTGAGCCAGATAAAATCGTCTGCGCTCGCAAAGAAAGCCCACTTATAATAGGCATCAGTAAAGACGCTATGTATTGCGCATCAGACATACCTGCTTTGCTGCCATTTACTAATAAAGTTGTTGTCCTACGCGACGGAGACGTAGCTATCATAACAAAGGATTCTCTCCACATAAAGACTGTGAAAGGAGAGGTTAGGGAACCTGAGCTATTAGAGGTAAATTGGCCTCCAGAACTTGCAGAAAAAGGTGGTTTTCCGCACTTCATGCTAAAGGAAATAGTCGAGCAGCCACTAGCTATGCGAAATACCCTGAGGATTTCAGAGACGTATCTTAAACTTATGTCCTCCCTCATAGACAACGCAGAGCACTTAATATTAACAGGATCAGGTACATCATTTCATGCATGCTTAGCTGGAACTTACATGTTGTCTTACTTAGCTAAAAAACCTTCAAAGGCAATAATCTCATCAGAGCTTCCAGATACCTTAAGTGACTCTATAAGAGATGGAACAGTAATCTTAGCTATTTCTCAATCAGGAGAAACAGCAGACACCTTATCAGCTATACGCTTTGCAAAAGAAAAGGGGGCGAAAATTCTAGGAATTACCAACGTCATAGGCTCATCTATAACAAGGCTATCTGAAGTCTACGTATGCACACAAGCTGGGCCAGAAATAGGCGTTGCTGCTACAAAAACTTTCACAACACAGCTAATTGCTCTTGCTTTATTGAGCTGTCATACCGGACTATTAAATGGGAGCTTAACGCGAAGTGAGTTTCAAAATTTAATGAGGTACTTAGATGAAATACCAAAATACGCAGAACGCGTAATAGAACAATCGCAGAAAACCCTACCTCATATCGTAAAGCGCTACAGCAAGTACGCTAACTTCTACTTCTTAGGACGTGGAATAAGCGTTCCAACAGCTTTAGAAGGAGCATTAAAGCTTAAGGAGATAAGCTATGTCCATGCTGAGGGCTATCCTGCTGGAGAGTCAAAACATGGTCCAATAGCATTAGTTGACGATAACTTCCCCTGCGTCTTCATAGCACCACCAGACAGAACTAGGGCTAAGATAATCGGAAATGTAATGGAGATGAAGGCGAGAGGCAGTAAGATTTTCTCAATTATCGGTGATGGGGATGAGGAGTTAAAAAGCTTGTCAGACGATGTCATAACAATGCCGAATAACGTGCCAGAAGCGTTCACGCCAATTCTCTATGTCATACCGCTACAGCTATTTGCTTATCAAATGGCGGTAGAGCTTGGAAGAGATCCGGATAAGCCTAGGAACTTAGCAAAGTCAGTTACGGTGATGTGAGGGTCAAGGGAAAGCTTAATACGCGCTAGCCTATTAGAAGCATCCAAGCATTTCTTGAGGTTATACTATGAACCAGCTAGAAAAGCTACTTGACTCACTTGAAAAGTCTATAGCATATCTTAAAAGTGCTAATGACTCGCTTCACGAAAACGATAGACAACAAGCCTTTAAAAAACTAACATTAGCGAAGCTCAATGTCGAATATGCCACAGCATGTTGTAAACTACTCTACGACTTAGACGACATAGATGATAAGTGGAAAGCCAAGGTAAAGGCTAAGAAGCTCAAAACTAACGATGAAATACTTAACGCGTTAAATGAAGCTATAAGCATGATAAGACAAGCCCTAAGTGAGCTTAAGGAAAATCCTCTTCAAGCGTATAAAACTCTATGGCTATCTAGATTTAAGGTAGATTCGGCAATACTATCTACGAGAAGAGCTTAAGTTCTTCGATCAACAATCTCATACACGTCAGGTCCTGTACTAATTAATGTTATAGGAACACCTAGCTCGGCTTCGACTTCTTCAATAAACTTCCTTGCCTCAGGTGGTAGTTTTTCAAAAACCCTTACGCCGCGAGCTTCTCTGAAAACCGTATCAACTCTCGTTAATGCGACCTGTGTAGCGCTGTTAATTTTAACAGCCCGCTTAGCCATCTTAAGGTTAAACGGTGCAACTCTACGCTTTCTACCTGTGACCGTAGCGACTTCTAGCCAACCTTTTTCAGCAGCTTCCCATTCACTAAGCTCCCCTTCAAGAGGTCCCTCACCAACTCTCGTGACATAGGCTTTTAACACTACTATAACATCGTCGACACGCTTCGGTCCAATGCCAACCTCGCTACAGACAGCTGATGCTGTAACATCTCTGCTGGTAACATACGGGTAGGTGCCATGATAAATGGATAAGTAAAGTCCCTGAGTACCTTCGAGTAAAACTATGTCACCTTTATCAAGTGCTGAATTGACTTCTTCCGCTACATCAGTTAAATAAGGAGCTAGCTCAGGATAATCTTTAGCTAGCTTTAATGTCCTTAAAACCCGGTCTACTGTGGCTATGCCTACACCAGAACCAGTTGAGCCAATCCTCCTCATTAAATGTTCGTCAGAACGTTCGCGTAAAACATGTTCATTGCTTATGACTCCACTATTGTAGTCCACCCCAACTCTATTTCCACTTGCAGTAACCTCAACCTCCCTCAGAAAAATGTCTATGCTAAACAAAGCTCCTGCGGCCACTAAGAGCCTAGCATTTTTGTAAACGAAAGCCGATGGAATAATCCTAAGCTTGTATTCAGTACCCTCATGTACTATTGTATGCCCTGCGTTAATAGCTCCAGTCCTAACAGCTATGCGTGGTTTATCCCTCAAAGCTAAGTAAGCTGTAATCTTGCCTCTAGGGGGCAGCTAAGCTTTAGCTGCCTTTCCCCTCATCTCCGAAGAAACCTCCAACAACCACAGTACAAGGCAATCCCATCACCAAAGGCGTTAAAGCCAAAACGAGATATAAATCAATTACCACGTAAAAAAGCGGTGTTCTTTTTGCTATCAGTATACCCTATAAAAACTGAAGTAATCAAACCTAACACGGATTTAGCAAAAACTATAGCAGATAGCCTATACGCTGCCAACTTAACCCCGCGAGACGGAGACGTAATAGCCATATCAGCTAAAGTGGTATCGTTTTCAGAAGGAAATCTAATAAGACTAGAAGGAATACGCCCATCAAGCCTCGCTTATTCATTAGCAAATAAGTATTCATTACCACCCGAGTTCGTTGAGGCAATTTTAGCTGAAGCTGACGAAGTGCTTGGAGGGGTGTCGGGTGCGTTATTAACAATAAAAAACAACATAATAGTTGCTAATGCAGGATTAGACCTTTCGAATGCCCCCCCGGGATATGCTATTCCATGGCCTAAAGACCCTAAATCCTCATGTGAAAAATTGAGAAAGAAGCTTAGAGAGCTATTAAAAGCTGATATATGCACAATGATAACTGACAGCAAAGTGCATCCACTTAGGCTTGGAAGCACATCAATAGCTTTAGCGGTGTCTGGTTTTCAACCAGTAGAAGACCTTAGAGGGTCACAAGACTTGTTCGGTAAAACCATAAAGATTAAGCGCATGGCATTAGCTGACGC
>Ga0190367_1000351_pt1 | contig 34484 bp, 34 predicted proteins | sample 4872181011_MG_FD_171838 | JGI IMG/M metagenome (GOLD analysis project Ga0190367, IMG submission 171838) | Hydrothermal vent microbial mat bacterial communities from Southern Trench, Guaymas Basin, Mexico - 4872-18-10-11_MG | ecosystem: Environmental > Aquatic > Marine > Hydrothermal vents >...
GGGGGAGGAGGTGGAGGCGGAGGAGGAGTCTCTTCTTCTTTCAGTTGCTTGATCTTCTCCTCCTTTTCTGCGATCTGCTGCTCAATAGTTTTCATATTTGCTAGATACTGGGCAACAGATGGGTCTGAAAACTCGCCTTTCTTATATTTCTCGTAAATAGCGTATCCTATTTTCTTGGCCTCCTCATCCATTTTCCTCTTCAAGTTAGTTATCTCTACTCTAATTCTAGCTATCTCGGCTGCTTCAGCGGCCTCCTCGGCAGCCTTCCCCAAACCCGCCTTAATTTTATCAAATAACGACATACTAGTTCAGTAACAAATTAAAGTAAAAATATTTAAAGATTATTTACTAAAAATATATTCTGAGAACATTATTCACGATACAGCTTATTGTTGCAGAGAAATAACTATAGCTATTGAGCTTAAGGCGACATTCCCTTCATTATAGATACCTTATCATACGCTCTAATTCGTCTAATATAGCCAAGGCTCTCTAGCTTCCTTATGTTGTCTTCAGAACCCTGCACCAGGTCTCCTAAGTCTCTTTGATCAAGCGTTGATAGAATACTGTAAAGTTTTCTCCTCATTTCTTTAGTCTTCTCCGGCTCTATGTCAGCTATATTATCTTGTTCTAAGGGGTCTTTTTTCAAGTTATATAGTTCTTCTTCTCCAGTAGAGTACCAGATATACTTGTAGTCGCCTATTATGAGTGCTTTAATACTCTTGTACCATTTTCTGAAATCGTAGTCAGGGTCTATGTTAAGTACTCTATCGAATACTAGCAGTGGTTCCTGGTATTCTGCTAACGCGTATTCTCTTTCCTGTCCCTTAAGAGCATTGAATAGGCTTACTGCCTGACACTGCTTCCACACATCAATGCTCTCTACTCCAAGTACCTCGAGTAGTGTTGGGAAAATGTCGTGTGTCTGTACAAGCGACTCTACTTTCTCTCCCTGTGGAAAGATTTCGGGGTGTCTTACTATGAGTGGGACGTGTATACCGGGCTGATATAAATGTAGTTGGTGTGCTATGTGGGGAGGATAGTGTTCTTCCTGCTCGTCTCCATGATCGCTAGTGATAATTAATATTGTTTTGTCTATTAGGTTTTCTTCCTCTAGGAATGTGAAGAGTTTTCCTAATCTATAGTCGAGACAGGCTGTTTCTCCATCATAGAGGTCTCTCAGCTTCCTCCAGCGCTCTGCGCTTATTTTCTCTACGCCCATTCTGACTTTCCATATATTTGGCTGAATTTTCTCAGCTTCCTCTAAGCTCATATCCCCTGCAAACTTCTTGATAAATTCTTCTGGCGGTATGTAGGGTAAGTGTGGCTCTAGGCAGTTGATGAAAACAAAGAAGGAGATGTTCTTGTTTCTTTTAATCCACTCGATGGCGGCTGATATTTCTTTACTTGAGCCTACTTCAACCCATTCTCTTAGTGAAGAGAAAGTAAATGTGTAGAATTCATCGAACCCTCTGTCGTCTCTAATGCCGTATCTAGCCCACCAATGTCCTCTATTACAGAAGCCTGCTGTCCGGTAGCCTTTAGCTTTGAAGATTTCAGTAAGCGTATATTTTTCGACTGGCTTATAGTTGTAGCGAGCACCTACACCATGTCCGCAGACATAGCGTCCAGTGAAAAGAGAGGCATGAGAAGGTAAAGTCCACACTCCCGGCGATATACATCTGAGAAAAACTGTGCCCTCTTCTGCCATTCTGTCTATGTTTGGAGTAGTTTCTTTCTCGTAGCCATAGCAGTGGAGGTTAGATGCCCTCTGGACGTCCATTATTATCAAAATAATATTTGGTTTCATGCAAAAAATATCTGCAGAGAAGTATTCAAGATTTTCCCTTAGTTTACATTACTATAACCACCCACTGGTTTTCAGGGATGCAAAGTGAGGGCTTTGATATAGTTTGGCTAGTTAAATTAAAGTGGACTTTGATGAAGAAGTCTACTAGCCCTAAGCCTGGCTGAAACCTATTATCGTAGTATGTTCCCTTAGATAAAACAATAGCTCCAGCAGAGTTTCCAATAATAATTCCCTCAAACTCTCTGAGCTTGGTTTCAACGAGTCTCCTCTTTTTAATCTCCTCGTAAAGTATGCTGGGATCTCCTCCAGGAAGATAAACTACATCTACTTTGCTGAATTTTTCTCTAATATTTTGGTCAGAGTCGCTTTTTTCTAAGAAAAATATTTTCTTGAAGCCTACTTCCCTAAAGTAGTTTGAAATTATTTTCCTGTACTTCTTCTCCTTTCTTGAATCGCTAGTTGTCCACGGTATTACTAGAATGTTTTTTGTCTTAGATAACGCTAGTATTTGCTCGAAAAGAGTTTTATTAGCTCTTGCAGCTACGTCTTCTCCTCCTTGGAGCACTATGATCTTTTTGATTGAGGTGTTTTTCATAGTGGATGATTTTGGCTACTTGAAGTGGAGTACTTCTATTCCTAGCAGTTTTCCTGTTTCTACTAGGGCTTTGAGCCAGTGTCCATAAGTCATGGATATGTGCTGTGATCCTACTAGGATTTCAGGGATTTTATTTACGTCTCCTTTAACGTCTATGTGTATTATTATGCGGCAGTGTCCGCCGTCTACGCTGTACTTTGTCCATCCTTCTATAACAGTCATTCTTTCTAGGGAAGTGTCTACATTAAGTAGAGTAATGGGTTGCTGTTTCTTTATGTCAGCATAGGCTGTTACACCGAATTTTCTTCCGTGGTAGTCTCTTACACGGTATTTTGTTGTAGCCATTGAGAGAGGTATTATGTCGTGTTCTATTGTGACTTCGTCTTCTCTTGCCTCGAACATTCCGGGCCTATAGCCGAAGTTGCCCATAAGTACTGGTTGTTCGCTGACTGCGTGAAGTATTAGAGCTGATATCGTGGCTGTTATATCTCCTTCACATGCACACATTATTCCCTCGTCTATCAGCCTATTGAAAGCCATACAGGGTACTATTGGTCTATTACAGTAGAATGCTGATTCCTCTGTGAATCTGCCACAATTAATAGTGACTGCGTTAGCGTCTTCTTTCTCGCAGAGATAGCGTAGAGTCAAGTATATTTTAGCCGAGTCGAGTAGTTCTTCTTCGCTGGGCTCTACTACTCCAGCGAAGTCTTTTCTCCATTCCTCAAGTGTTCTCTTAGCTTGGCTATCAGGTATGCTGTTGAAAAATCTGAAGAACTCGCTCATATCAATGTGTTTGGCTCTAATACCTAGCTTCTTCTCTATTTCGTAAAAGTCCCAGGGACCGTTAGGCGCTGAGAAGGAGGGTATTTCACCTATGTAGAGGAAGCGGCTCTCCCTCAGATACTTCTTTACTCTAAGTGCTCGCAAGTATTCTTCTGATACGCGGCTTCCAATGAGTGGGATTCCGTAGAGCCTTAAAGTGCGTAGCTCGAGGGGTGCACAGCCTAGTGTTCCTACTAGAATAGCGTCTACGTCATAAGTTAGTTTGCTCGAGAAAGTCCTTAAGTCACTCTGCTTTCTCACGAGGAAAGGTTCCTCTACTTTAACGAAATCCAGTCTAATATTTTCCTTAAATTCTTGAACCATGTTCTCTGCTCTCTTCAAAAGCTCTTTCTCAGGAAGAGACGGAGTATGGGGAGTGCCTCTGACGTCAGGTGAGCAGACACTACCATAACTGTATTCATAGTGATATATTCCGATGAAAACAGGCTTTATTTTAATAATTCCTCTCTTAGGTTTCATAAATAAAACGCCGGAGAGAAGTATAAAACACTAAAGACGAACACATAATAGCTAGTATTCTATCACTATAGGTGGTGAAGCAGGAGAGCGTAGTTAAAGAATTAATTAAAATATTATCCTCGATCGGGCTTGAAGTATATGTGATAGGGGCTCGAAGCCTTATCTTATATAGGGTAGATTTAGGGCGTGAAACAAGGGACTGGGATTTAACGATAGATAAGCCGTATACCGTTGAGTTGAGGGATAAGTTGACTAATTTACTTAGAAGAAGTGGATATAGTGTTCAGTGGAGAAAATGGGGACTTCTAGTCGAGAAGGGCGAGGCTCACATAGATATTAATTATGCTCCTTTAATTCTTGACGATGAATTTAAAGTAAGAGCTAGGATCATAGGTGGCTATAGGGTTCCTTCTCTAGAAGACCTAGTGGTTTTAAAGCTTATGTCGGGTGAGCGTAAAGATATGAGTGATCTTAAGAAGATTCTTGTTCAGAAATGGAGTAGTTTAGACAAACAGTATTTAATGAGTAGAGTTAAGCAAGCTGGGCTTGAAAAAGAATATATGAAACTTATTAAAAGATTAGGGCTGAAAACATGAGGAAAGCGAATCCTGTTGGTGCTAAGTTGATTAGATTTGTTAGAGGCTTAGCGCTACCTGAGTATTTTATGCCTATAGTGACTAGAGGTGTTATTGTGGGTTACTGTGCTAAAGCGATTATTGCGGGCGATGCTCTGAGAGTAGATTATTTGCCAGGCTACTTAGAGCTGGTGTGTTCTGATGTAGATACCGTACTGAAAGTTGCTAGAGAGCAGGGATTAAAAGTATATAGGGGTAAAAAGCATGTGACTATATCAGATACTGTATATAAGGTGAGAATACTTCTAGATAAACAGATTCCAGAGAAAACTATTACTAAAAAAATAAATGGATATACTATACATGTGGCATATAGTGTTCATTAATATAGTAAAGCAGGCTCGTGTTACTAGTGCAGTTAGTATTATAAAGCTTTTGTAGAAAATAGTATCAATGGAAATAACTGTATATAAAATTCCTCTCAGCAAAATAACTTTACTTAAAGATATCCTTTTTCAAGAAGGCTTCAGAGGCCCATATACTAAAATCTTGATTAAGCCTAATGTCTGCGGCTTTTATCCTCCTTCACATTTATTAATGAAGGCTGTTGTTGACTACTTCGGTAGAGTATCGCAGAAAATAGTATTAGTGGAGACCGAGAGCACTATGTATAGGCCGATGAATAGGTTTAGGGAGCTGAGCTACATTAAGCTTTTTGAGAGTAACCCGAAGGTAGAGTTTCTTGACTTAACTGACTTTGATGTAATTAAAGTAAATGTGCCTAAAAGTAGGACTTTAGGGAAAATACCTGTTTCTCGTATAGTCTTTGAAGCTCCTTTAGTAAATGTAGCTGTGGCTGGTACTCATCCTTCTACGAGAGTTACTATTGCTCTCAAAAATCTCTTTGGGTTGGTTTCAGCTAGATACAAGTATTTGCGCTATCATCCACTTGGTATGGATAAAGTGGTGGCAGATGTAGCTAAGGTGATTAAACCTGCCTTAAATATAGTCGAGGTACCTGAGGCTGTTCTAGTGAGTGAAGATACTTTAGCAGTAGATATTGTGGCTTCGAGAGAGATAGGCGTTGATCCTCTTGAGGTAAAGCATTTTCATTATGTTGCAGAAGATAGGGGATATTCTTTAGAGAACTATATTAAGTTAGTAAAAATTACTGTTAAGTGATATTCGGTATATTTGCTTTAAACCTATATTCATTGAACTCGCCTATAGTCATGCCAGCTATTCTAGCAGCCTTGTAAATATCTCCTGTTTCAATATAGATTATTAAAGCTAGCTTGATTAGAGGTGGTTGTTTGTTTATGTAGTTCCAGTCTGCTTTCCTTCTCCTTATTTCCCTAAACTCCCTATCTTCTTCCCTCCACTCATCTAAAAGCTCTTCTAAATGCTTTTTGCTTCTAGTCACAATACTATAGTGTGTTTAAACACTATTAGTTTAACTGATATTAGCTGGAAGTCGAAAGTGTAAAAAGTAGTTGTTTTCAACTACTACTGGAACCATGAGTAAGAAAGCAGTGTCTTCTGAAGAAAATATGATAGTTTTAGACTGGCTTCCTGCAGTTCATGTAGTTCGCCGTGGTTTGAGCTGGCTCAAGAGATTTCTTGATGTTTTCAGTAAGGTTGGAAATACAGTAGTATATCATAATCCTACGAGCTGGAGAGGTGTTTACTACTATAGTGAAGTCTTTGATAGAGCAGAGGACTTAAGTTTCGATCCTCTTGAAGCAGTGTTAAGGGAGTCTGAGAGTAGAGGGCTTTCTGTTTTCATAGGTTATCACTGGGTTCCTGATCGCCCAGAAGATATGTGGATTTGTCCATCGGAGAAAGAGATTGAGAGTGCTATTAAGGTAATAGATGAGACGTATAGACTTTACTCTAGTTATAAGTCGCTGAAAGGCTACTATGCTGTCTGGGAGCCAGGAGATCTTGATTCTGTAGAGTACTTTAGGAGAACGTCTGACTATGTTAAAAGTCTTGATAAAAGTCTTTTGACGGCAGTAGCGCCGTATATTTTTTCATCAGATGAGTACTATGGGGGTAGATTGCCGCTAATATTTAATGCTTTAGCGGAAATAGAGTCTCTTGACATAATTATTGCGCAGTCATCAGTATGCGTTTACCCGTATCCTAGTTATCAAGGTAGAGATCACTTACTGTTAGCTAAAGCTTCCCTGGGCTCTAGGAAAGCGCTTCTTGGACACGTAGAGACTTTTGGGCGGAGGTTTCTTGAGGAAGAATATTCTTCACCAGAGTTAGTTAGACTACAGGTTTTAAGTGAGAGCCTAGTTTACGGCATAAAGGGTATGACGTCGTTTACTTTCACTTATCTCATAGATGAGCCTACTGGTAGAAGTTTGCCTGCTTACATGGAGGCTTTGAAAGACTTTATTAAGATACAGAAGCTTATTAAAACCCCACCCGAGATAGGGCTATTTCTGCCGCGTAGGCCAGAGTACTGGGCTTTTGCTCAACATGTTTTAAGGCTACTCAGGAGAGTAGGCGTAGATTTGTCTTTAATACAGCTTCCTCTACACAGTAAGGGCTACGAGCTAGAAGAGGAAGTATCTTTAATTGTTCTCGCAGATCCTTCTGAGCTAGATAGTGAAGAAGCGAGATTTCTTGAGAAATATGTTGAGGAAGGAGGAACACTACTTGTTACGGGTTATCCTCCTACAGGTCTTCGTTCACTGCTTGGAGTAAATGAGAGGAATGTGGGGAAGTATGGTGGAGTAGAGATCACAGTAGACTTCTTTAAGAGGAACTCCAAGGGGAAGGTTCTTGAATTTGGCTACAGGCTAGTTTACTGTCCTAAACTTGAGGGCGCTGAGCCGTTAGCTGTTTTAAGGAAGCCTAAGGGATATAAGGGTGTAGTTGATATTGGAGGCTACGCAGCTACATTAAAGAAGTATGGTAAGGGAATAGCTGTGTTTACGGGAGTACCTGCTAAAACTCTTTTATCAGATATTCCTTCCTTTTTCCTAGATCTAGTAGACTTGTGTTTATCTCATAAAAGCAGGGAGCTTAAGTGGGAGCTCAGGGGGTTAAATGAACTAATTGATACAGTTACTAGGAGCGATTTACTCGTAGTCTTGAATCATGGGGAGAAAGCACGAGTAGAAGCAGTATACTGCGGAGATTTAAGTAACTACGATGTTTTAGCTAGTAGATCAAGTGTGGTAGCTAAGGGTAGTGTCTTTGAAATAGAGCTGGATGCCGCGGGGTATTGCTGTATTAGAGTGCTGTAGTCTATGTTTGTGATTAGAAGGGTTTTATTTTTCCATCGACTACCATTATTCTATGGATTATTCTTTTGTCAGAGTCTGCTTCCGGAGGCTCTGCTTCGGCTATTACTTCAATTAAGTCTCTTAAAGGGCTATTGGCTATTTTAACTGCTAGGTGTTTTTCTATCTGGAATAGTCCCGCGCTGTTAGAGAGCTTTATGTGTATTCTAATGGGTCTGTATTCTCCTTCAGTTACCTCTACTTTCTCGACGGCTAGAGCTGATATTGCGTGAATATCTATTTTACCCCACTCAACAGCTATTCTTCCCCTACCTTTAGTCATGTCTGTTCCATCAGCTACTCCGACGATTCCTGCTTCGAGAGTAAAGTCTTCGACTTTATACTCATGTGCGAAAATAGTGTGTAATATGTGGTTTCTTATTTCATACATTATTTCCTCGTCTTCATATATTTGGGGTAAGAGTCTGTTGAGTATGGGTATTGCTAAACATACTCCTGTTATGTGATGGTAATCTCTGTGGACTAGGTTTCCTATGTCATGTAGTAGTGCTCCTGCTAAGATAATTAAGTGTGCGTCGTCTTCGTCTCCAGCACGCTCCTTCATTATATCTGGTAGTATTCCGTGCTTGAGGAGTATTTGTAGCATTTTGAGGGCATTAGCTGCTGTGATTAATGCGTGTACTTCACCGTGGTCATTTATGTTCATTTTAGCTACGGTTAAGTACTCAGCGATATCCCAGTCTGCGTTTACTTCTGGATCGTTTCTTAAAAGCTCCCACATTTTCTTAGCTTTAGGGTATTTTGAAACAATTTCTGTTATGGTTTTTTCAGCCCACTTTTTCAGTTCCTCGTAGGCTAAAGGTACTTTTATTTCAAATCCTTTCCCTACTTCAAGTACTCTAGCCATAGGTAGTATGATGCAAATTTAAAATAAAAAACTAGCGTAACGTAGCGATTAACCAGTTAAATACTGCAGTAGCTAGCTTCTTTTCAGTAGGATTTTCTTTACTAGTACTGATACTACTGCTATGATAAGCGCTATGGGAAGAGCGTATGTCTCCATGGTTCCAACGGCTTTTTTCACGAGATCGTTTAAGGGTATTTCAGGTTGCTTTATACTATATAATGCAATAATTATGTTATATTTAGTGACTTCTTTTTCACTTAAGGGTATGAGAGCTGAATATAAGATTAAGTCGCTTTTTCTGTAAAGTAGCATGCTGTTTTTAGTAGCGTAGACGAATACTTGTTCTGAATCCATGGTATCTTTGCCTGAGTAAACATACTTGCGCTTAAGGGTATTTAAGTACTTCTTTTTCTCTTTAATCCATAGGATAAAATTCTCGCCTTTATACTTCCCCTCGACTATAGTGCCGTTTTTTCTGACCCTGTACACTCCAGTGAGCCACTGCATCCATTTAGCAGTAGACTCAACTTTCACTACTATTTCATTATTCACAGAAATTATCGTAAAATTAACGAATGCTGTAGCTTCGACTGAGCCATACCTGTATTTAGCATAGTATATAAATACTGTTCCCTCACGCAGTACTTGGGGCTGGCTGTAGACTGGTAATGTAGTGGTCACTATGATCAGTATTATTAAAAATAAGCTTTTATTTTTCATGAACTACCACCATTTAGTCTTTCTAATTCTTCTAAACTAGATACGGGTAGGGGCCTTATTAAGCGGTAAATAAATTCTATGTGTCTATTTAAGGAGAAGAGGCTGTATAAAAGTATGGGTAGTGCCACTACAGGAATTTCAGCCATTAAAGTAATAAGTGTGAGAGTATAGGCAAATCTCCATACGCTTGTTACTCCAGTAAATGTTCCTGCTAGCTGGTACATTAGTATTATGAAGGATGCTGCAGCAGTGGCTCCAGCAAACTCTTCTATAATGCCCCAGACCTTAATATCTTCTAAACAGAAGTTTTCTCTGCTGTAAGCTCTCAAATTAGCATCATCTAAAAGCCACTTAACTGGAACGAGAAACACTGAGGAAAATACTAGTGTTATCCAAGAAGCTTTAGCAAGTAATACACTCATTTCTAGTCCTGAGAAATCTATATTAATTATTGAGAAAACAAATGTGATTAGTGAGAAACCATAAAATATTAGTGTAGCTGTTTTTGAAATATAGTCTGTAAAGTCTTTGGAAGAGACTTTAAGTTTTTTGGGAACAATTATAGTGTATCCTTTCTCGGAATACCCTTTTACATGAATATAAGCCAAGATATCTGTTAATCCATGCCATATAAGCCAGTTAGCAAAACTAAATGAGAGGATTTTAGCTACAGGCATAAGGTCTCCGGAATAAAGATAATGATATAGAATAGGAACTATGATGAGGACTAGTAAAACAAGAAGAGACGCGTGAGTATCCTTTTTTCTAACTTTTTTAAATGAAATTAGTGAGGATAGTATTAAGGCTGGAGCTATTCCTAAATCTACGTGCTCTAATAAGATAAGTGCTTCTGCTGAAATGTTTTCCCCATAAATATAGAGTAGTGCAGGGCGTAAAATAAAGAGAGCGAGACCTGTAATAAATACTAATGCATTAACTAATTCTCTACTTATTTTCATTAAAATGATCGTAGAGAACACTAAAGTTGCTATGAATACTGGGAGTACCTCAGTTAAATAAAATGTTTCAACCATACTATGTAAACAACGCAAGTAGATAAAAACCTTCTCTTAGTAACTCTGTTAAGTAATTTCTTCGCTAGATACTTAATAAATCATTTATTTAAAGATCCTGCGTTAATACCATGAGTACTGGAGACAGGCTCAAGTGGTTTAGAGACGCTAGATTCGGTATATTTATTCACTGGGGACTATACTCTATTCTAGGCAGAGCTGAGTGGGTAATGTTTTTGGAAAGAATTCCTGTCAACGAGTATGCTAGGCTTGCAGACAAGTTTAAGCCAGATAAGTTTGATGCAGACGAGTGGGCTGAAATAGCTAAAAGAGCTGGCGCTAGGTATATGGTTTTCACTACACGTCATCACGACGGCTTCTCTCTATTCGATAGCAAAGTATCAGACTTTACTTCAGTGAAAACAGCAGCTAAAAGAGACTTTGTTGAAGAGTACGCGGAGGCATGCAGGAGAGCGGGACTCAAGGTAGGTTTCTATTACTCGCTACTTGACTGGAGATGGGACGCCTACTGGAAGGGGCCTAAGGAAGATCCTGAGGGCTGGAAAAAGTTTTTAAACTATGTTCACAGCCAAGTGGAAGAACTCTGCACGCAGTACGGTAAAATAGATGTACTTTGGTATGATGGAAACTGGCCCTATACAGCTGAGGACTGGCGGTCGCCTGAACTAAACGCTAAAGTAAGAAAACTTCAGCCACATATAGTCATAAATAATCGCTCAGGGCTGCCAGAAGACTTCGATACACCTGAACAAGTAATAAAACCCTCGAAACCTAGAAGGCTCTGGGAAACGTGTATGACCATGAATGATAGCTGGGGGTACTATGAAGCTGATAGAAACTGGAAGACAGTTAAACAATTAATACAGATTTTAGTGATCTGTGCAAGCTATGAAGGCAATCTCCTTTTAAACGTGGGTCCGAGAGCAGATGGAACATTTCCGCCGGAGGCACTGGAGAGGCTTGAGGCTATAGGAGAGTGGATGAGAGTCCACGGGGAGTCAGTATATGGGTCAGAGCGCTGTCCTTTCACGACTACAGTAGGCTCCTTGACAGCTAAAGGAAACAAAGTCTATGTTCATGCCTTTAGGTGGCCCGGCAAAGAGATCTGTGTAGCGGGAGTAGCTAATTCAGTACAGTCAGCCTATATACTCACAACAGGAGAAGAAGTAAAAGTAGTACAAAAGAAAGACAGAGTATTTCTCAAAGGACTGCCAAGACTAGCACCAGATCCCTACGATACAGTAATAGTTTTAGAACTAGACGGAAAGCCTGAAAAAGCCCCTCTATCTCTTACTCAGTAGTAACTGCAAACTTTATTCGTTAGTTGCGAATGATATTACAAGAGCTTTCTTTACTAACAAGAATTCTTGCAGTGAGTTTAGTAGATGCTTTACTTAGTGCACACTATTAAGTAGCTTTCTTTAAAATCTTTTATTAATTCAATGGAAAAACCTATTTTCTCTAAAGCTGCGATAAAAGATTCTTTATCTATATAAATATCGTAGCGCTTATAAAATTCAACAAGCTCGTCTACACTAAATCCCAGCTCTTTTCTCGTTCTACTGCTGTCCCATCTAGTGATACCATATATTTCTCTAACAACAAGTTTTCCGCTATGCCTTAATGCACGATAGGTTTCCCTCAGAGCCTAGAGTATCCGAGAATCTGGCCGAAACCACAGTTATTAGTGATGATATCGAAGTAGTTTTGTCTAAATGGCATAGCTCTAGCATCAGTAACTAAGGGAAGAGACTTATTTAAAAGACCATAGTACATCAATATTCCTTCAATTCTCTTAGCACACTTGTAGTCTATATCAAAACTGTAAAGTTCTCTAAACTCTCTATATTTTTCAAGAAGATGGGCTAGGAAGAATCCTCCGCCGGAGCACATATCAAGTATTCTACTCGGAGAAAGATCTTTGACGATGTAAACCATTTCTTTCAAAGCCTCATTATGTTCAGTCTGCCTCTTAATTCTCTCTAAGTGCCTTTCGATTGAGCACTTTCTGATGCGCCAGCCACCCATAGCTAAAAGACTCCGGTCAACAGGTTCTTTAAAGAAGACTTTAGGCGGAGAATACTCTCCCTTAATCACTTCAGAGTATCTCCTACGAATTCTGTCTATGCCATATTTCTCTAAAAGCTTCTCGTAAGGCTCGGTAGTATAGCCGAATAGAGCCTCTACAAAAGGATGATTCCAGTCAGCACGCTGACCGGGCTCGAGCAAAACAGGAATTCTCGCATAAATTCTAAATAAAGTCTTACATGAAACACAAGACAAAATAGCTCTCTGAATGACGTCATTGTGCCTAACAGCTTTCTTAATTTCAAGAGATCCCTTACAGAGGGGACAAACTACTGATGCTCTGAGAGAGTGCTCAAGGAAGGTTGTCTTCATACATAAATCAATCTATTTTTACCAATATTTAATTTTATCTAGAAAAAATTTATATATTTTAGTTGCGTATATTAAACGGAGTTTCTCTGGAGCAACTAGAGCTAGCAACCCTTTTCAGAAAATAACACTAATAACAGATAGTTACTTATCAAAAACTAAAATATTTGGTAGCACATATGAAAATCTATATTATCTTTGTAATATGCTACAAATACATTAATTGATGTTCTTATTTCTTCTGTATATAGTGATGCATTGTTTTTAGTAAATCATTGTGGGCAAAGGACTAAATCTTACACGAGACCGATAAGAGCGTTTAATGAATAATTCTAGCTAGGAATACATAATAACAGAAGTCACTTACTGTAATAAAGTCTGCTTTGAAAATTCTCCAATAGTATTTACTTGATGCTTTAGGAAGGAAAATTTAAAAGGGACTTTAGAGTATGGGTCTTATGGGTATGGGTCTTATAATTCCCAGATCTGAAGCTAAAGAGCTTGAAGGAGAGAGTTGGGTTCTCTTATTTGGTAGGAGGAAGACGGGGAAGACCTTCCTTGTTAGAAGAATGCTTCATTATGATTACTACTTTTTCGTAACGAGAGGGAGGGGAGTATTCTGTGAGAGTACAGAGGGAGTAGAGTCTCTTACCTATCCTGTTTTCTTAGAGAGGCTTAAGAATCTTCTTAAAAATGATATTGTCTTGGTTATAGATGAGTTTCAGAGGCTTCCTGAAGACTTCCTAGATTTTCTTCACTACGCGAAGAGCTGGAGTAAGGCTAAAGTCATTTTAGTAGGCTCTAGTATGCTTGTCTCAAAAAGAATTCTGCATCCACGCAGCCCGCTTCTCGGAATAGTCAAGCCAGTCAAGCTAAGTCTAATTAAACCGCTAGACGTAATGCGCGCTTTACTTAAATTAAAGAAACCTGAGGAAGCTTTAGCTCTGGCTCCTATTGTCAGCGATCCCTGGATACTAGAGTTCATAGATTTAAATAAGCCATATGAAGAAATCGTAGACCAGGTCATAGAGGTTTTGAGGCTAAGTGCTCGAGGGCTTATAGGAGAAGTTTTCTTAGAGGAAGAGAGGGAGCTGACTGAGAGGTATGAAGCTATCTTAAGGGCTATAGCCTGCGGCTGTAAAACTCCAGGAGAAGTCGCTTCATATCTCTCAGGCATACTAGGTGAACACTTGAAATCACAGGATGTGAAGAAGTACATGAGTAATCTCGTTGAAATGGGGCTTGTCAGAAAAATAAGGCTATTCAAGAAGAAGAGGTATTTATACATAGTAGACTCGCCACTTCTTGACCTATTTTTCTACCTAGACGCTAAACTAGGATTCTACGAGCTCCGCCCCCCACTAAGCCTTGTCAAAGAAAAGGCCGTGGAGAAAATCCCTTTCTACTACGAGCAGTTCATAGTCGATTTACTTGCACAGATTCTAGAAGCTGAGACGCAGAAAAGTTTTCAGCCTGAAATAGACGGCATTTTAGTAAGAGGGAAAAAGTCTGTCGCGGCTATAGAGGTGAAAATGGGTAAGGTAAGTCTTAGTGAAATATACAACTTTAAGTCTAAGGCATCAACCCTAGCGGAAGAACTCATAGTAGTAGCAAAAAATGCTCCCGAAGCTACTTCTGAAACCAGTGTCGAAGTTTATACTCCGCAAAAAATCGCTGAAATAATTAAAAGATTCAGCTAAACTGAAATACTTAAACAAGAGTTCTTAGTTCTGGAAGTACCCTTTCCGCAAATTCCTCTATTGGTTTTATTTTATAGGCATCAGGGAAGTAGAATATGAATTCGGTGACACCTATTTCGACATATTTTCTAACTCTTTCTACTATTTCCTCTGGTGTGCCAATATACTGAGTTTTCCTCAGACCTTCATAGCTTGCTTTACTTAGTGTAAGATGTTCACATTCCTTAATTTTCTTTTTGATTTCCTCTTCACTTTCACCCATTATTAAGAAGCCGTCATGTACTTTTATTATCTCATTGAAGTCTCTGCCTATTTTTTTACAGTGTTTCTTCAGTACTTCTAGTTTCCTCTTATAGAACTCAGTGTCTCCCCAGACATGGTACTTATTTGCGTGCTTAGCTACAACTCTCAAAGTCAGCTGTTCCCCGGCTCCAGCCACTAAGATCGGCGGATGAGGCTTCTGCACAGGCTTAGGATCATTTAAGCCTTTCTCCACTCTGTAGTATCTTCCCCTAAAAGTCACTTCATCTTCAGTCCACATCATCTTAATGATCTGTAGTGCTTCGTCTAGCGCCTTTATTCTGTCGGCTGGCTTAGGGAAAGGTATTCCATAGCCTCTGAACTCGTTTTCATACCAGCACGCCCCTATACCGAACTCAACTCTGCCGTTCGATATCACATCTACGTTGGCTACAATCTTAGCTAGAACAGTAGGATATCTGTAGAGAACACATGTAACAAGGGTCCCCAGCCTAATCTTATTAGTCACAGCAGCTAGTGCTGTCAGCGTAGTCCACGCCTCAAAAACAGATCTTCCTTTAAGCGGCTGTGGTACTGTGTGGAAGTGGTCGAAGACCCAGAGTGAATCAAAGCCGAGCTCTTCAGCTCTCTTAGCAACTTTAACTATAAGGCTCCACTGCTCAGCAGGAGGTAAATCGGGAGGCAGGTCAAGTCTCCATCCTTGAGGCACAAAGAGACCTATCTTAAGCTTATTAGACATATGTTCTTGTAGAACGCGATGATAATAAAGTTTCTGCTGAAGACTTATTTATGTGAAGTACTTTATGCTTGTTTTGCTTCAAGAAAGCGTCTATAGAGGTTCTCTATAAGCTCTATATCCCTTAAAGCATCTCTGCTACTAGTTAAGGGCTCTCTATCCTCCTTGACACATTTTATGAAATGTTCCGCCTCTTCTCTGAAAGCCCACCTCCAGTCTCCGTAATATCTCTTAAATGTTCTCTCACTGCTACTATATACTTCGACTAATGAAGGAGTATTTCTCAGTAGAGGTGGAGGAGGCTTTACTTCAATCCAACCTTTCTCAAAATATATTTTAAGCTCTTCGTCCCAGAAATGAGCTTTAATAAATCCTGTCTCAAAGCCTACACTGAAGTCTCCGTAAGATATTATTGAATTATGCATGTCGTCACAGAAACTCGAGCAAATTATCTTCTCAGGTTCTCCTAGAAACCATCTCATTAGGTTCACGTCGTGGCAAAAGACGTCGAGAAACGCTCGATATCTACAGTATTCGCTTAAATCTAGCCACTTAGGAGGACGAGGCTTGACTTTAGGCTTAGGCTCATCTGTAGTTACAAGCCGCGAAGTCTCTATTAATCCTCCAGTCCAGTCTCCACCATAACAGTGTACTCTAGCGTAAATCACTTTACCTAAACTTCCCTCCTGCAGAAACTTCGATACAAGGTCTTTAGCATACCTACAGCCTGGATCATAGCGCTTCATATAGCCTACCATAAGTATCCTATTGTTTTTCTCAGCACATTTCACCATTTCTCTAGCGTCATCAGAATTAGTAGCTATAGGCTTCTCCACGAAAACATCTTTACCAGACTTAAGCAAGTCTAAGACTATAGGTGCATGAAGCTCATCTGCTACAGCAACAACACACGCGTCAATATCTTTTACATCGATTATATCTAAGTGTGACTTATAGTAGCGTGGAATATGGTACATGGCAGCTACAGCTCTGCCAAGTTTTTCCCTAAGTTCACATAATGCAACTACCTCACAGTCACTGATACTCATGAAGTTCGGTATATGTACTAGCTGGTTCATTACACCTGCTCCAATGAAGGCAAGCCTAATAGTCATCAAACCACCTAGTCGAGAGAAACTCCAGCAGCAGAAGCTACTCTAATTAAACTATCGTAGGCTTTCTTCGCTATATCCACAGCATTCATCTTCCAGTACTCTTCCCTAAATATCTCTACAGACAAGTATCCCTCGTACTCCTTTTCACAGAAAATTTTCAGTACATCAATTAAAGGTATTACTCCCTCACCGCAGAAAAGTCTATGTTTATCAGCCAGTCTATCTTGAGGCAAGTCTTCACAGTCATTTATATGCACGAAAAACAGCTTATCTTCAGGAACTTCCCTCAAGTGATCCAGAGAGCCGTCACCACGATACCAGTGAAAAGTATCTATCAGAAACCCTATATTCTCATGATTCACGGCTCTCACTATCTCTATTGCTGGAGGTAGTTTTTCAAACCATTCTAAAGCCACTTTGATACCATATTCACCTGTAAGGGAGCCTAATTTCCTTAAGCGGAAAACATACTGCTTTAAAGCTTCCTCAAAACTTTTTCCTCCTAATCCCTCAGCGCAGACTATAATATACTCAGAGCCAATATAGTTTCCTACTTCAAGAAAAGGCTTAAGCTTATTTACTCTCTCCTCGTACTTTGTTTCGCTGCAGAAAACATATCCTCCAAAAGCACATAAACACGGAGCACTTACATTGAAGTCTTCTAGAAGTCTCTTTAAATCACTCTTACTACTTCTCGCCAGAAATTTCTTTAATTTACCTACCCATATTTCAACAGCCTTAAATCCGGCCTCACTAGCTGCACGAATATCTTCTTCAAGACTATAAGGCATAGTAGTAGCCCCATTTATACACGACTTCACAGAGACACCAATCTAAGTAGCGCAGAAGTAGTTTAAAACACTAATCAAACTAGATACCTCAGCTATTCTCGTTTAGAATCTTCTGCTTGTACTTCAAGTACTCTCTAGTGTCTCCGAAAAACACTATGCCTCCCTTTTCATCTATCAGCATAACCTTGCCGCCAGCAAGGAAGTATGCTTCATAGTACTGGTAGTCTTTTTCAAAGGAATCCAAATACTTCACGAGCTTAGGTTCTCTAGGCACGTTAATCACATAAATCCAGTTAATTAAACTTTATGCTAACACTTAAATCATCAGAACATCGACTCGAATTAATTACTTAAATAGCTTGAAACGACTATATATGTGTGCGAATAGCCGTACTAGGGGCGCATCCAGACGACCCTGACTCAGGTACAGGCGGACTAATAGCTCTCTTAACTAAACTAGGACACGAAGTAACAGCAGTATCTTTTACACGAGGAGAGCTCACAGGAAAAATGAGCACTATCGAAGAAAACGCCAAAGTAAATGAGCAGGAGGCAGTAGAAGCATATAAGATACTGGGAGCTAAAGTAGTATTCCTCGACTTCAAGGACGCTGAAGTCTACGCCTCCAGAGAAGCAGTACTCGAAGTAAAGAATACTATAAAAGACCTATCTCCAGACATCGTTATCACACACTGGCCAATAGACACTCACTCTGATCACAGAGCAGTAGGAGTAGTCACAATAAGTGTCATCAGAAGCCTCAGTCCCCAGCCAGCCCTATATTTCTACGAAGTAATGACAGGACACCAAACAAAATGCTTCACACCAGAAATCTATATCGATGTAACAGAGGTAGCCGAGCTTAAAAGGAAGGCATGCTATATGCACAAAAACTGTTTTCCTGAAAAATGGTATCCTGTACACGAAAAAATGATGATTTTCAGAGGAATGGAAATGGGAGTCAAATATGCTGAAGCATACACCTCCTTCGAGAAATCTTACGCACATGAACTAGCTCAGCTACTCAAGGCTCTGCCTTAAATATACTCATTTAAACTTTGCTGAGGCTTTTTAAAGGAGATAATGGATACTTGGAAGCTCAAAACCGACACACTTGAACCCTACTATTTCTCCTATCTAGGTAACGGGTACTTAGGAATACAGACCAGTAAAGATGGTACAGGTGCATATTTTGGGACAAGAAGCTTTATTGCAGGCGTATATGACGGTGAATACGAGAGAATAGTTGAAATACCCAAGTGGAGCGGGATACCCTTCTTTGTCTCAGACAAGCATCCCTTCTCTGATTTAAACAAGATAAAGAACTATGAACAAATACTAGACTTGAAGAAGGCTGTTCTGCTAACTAAATATACTTGGCTTAGCCCCCGAGGATCCATAGACTTTGATATAGTGTTCTTTGTCTCGAGAGCAGATCCCCATGTGGCAGCAATATCCTATGCATTCACTCCACGACAAAACATAAAGGCAGGTCTAGAGATTTTTCTAAATGCATCTGGTTTAGAAAACCTAAGGGTTGTTGAAAGAGGAGCAGAAGAAGATACTGTGTGGCTAGAAGTTGAAACCAGTTTATCTAAAATAAGAATCGCAGAAGCATCTAAAGTAGTCTGTAAGTCTAAGCCATCTGTAGAAGAAGTAATTGAAGAAAAATCTTCTAGACTAAAGCTAGTTTTCGAAGCTGAGGAGAATAAAAGCTACTGTGTACGCAAGTATACTGTTTTCTATACTACACTTGACTCTGAGAATCCTCTTGAGGACGCTTTAAGGAAAATAGAGGAATGTGAAGCTAAAGGCTACGAGAAATTGTTTAGTGACCACTGCAGAGAGTGGGAGAAGATATGGGGGAGGGATATAGAGGTAGACGACCCAATTGTTCAGCGTAGAGTACGCGCCTGCATATACCACTTGGTCTCTAGTGTCCGCGAAGGACAAGACTACAGCATACCGCCCATGGGGCTATCAAACGATGGATGGGGAGGACATATATTCTGGGACGCCGACTTCTTCATGTTTCCCGCACTAATCCTCCTATTCCCTGAGCTAGCTAAAAGCATAGTAGCATACCGTTGTAGGACGCTCGAAGCAGCTAAAGAACACGCCAAGAAACACGGATACGAGGGCGCATGGTACGGCTGGCAGACAGCTAGCTCGGGTAAAGAAGTCTCTCGAGGAGGCTACTCAGATGAAATACACATAGTCGGAGACGTCGCGTGGGCACAGTGGATATACTACCTAGCTACAGGAGACGAAGAATACTTCAGAAAATGCGCTGCACCAATCATAATCGAGACAGCAAAATTCTGGGCTAGTAGAGTCACATACAATCTGGAGAAAGGCCGCTATGAAATACTAAAAGTAGTACCTCCCGACGAATCAGTCTGTGAAAAATGGGGCAAAGAAACAGTAGACAACAGCGCTTTCACAAATGCAATCGCGCAGTGGAATATTAAGACAGCTATCAAGGTATGCGAAAAACTAGGAGTAAAATACCCCAGGAAATGGACTGAAATAGCCGAGAAAATGTACATTCCTTTCGACGAAGAAAAGAAAATTATACTAGAGTACGACGGATACAACGGGCACTCCATCAAGCAGCCAGACATACTTGAAATGATATTTCCGCTAGACTACCCTATGCCTAGAGAAGTTACTGAAAACAACTTCAAGTACTACATAAATAAACCCGACAAAGAACTCGGACACAGCTTCTGCCCCACAATACACGTAGTTGCAGCCTGTAGACTAGGTAAGCGCAAAGAAGCCTCAGAGCTCTTTAAAGAATGGGATTCCTTCTTTCTCCCACCATTTGAAGTAATAAGAGAAATCCTATACCATGACAAAGGAATAGTATTCCTCACAAGCACAGCAGGCTACTTAATGAACATAATCTACGGCTTCGCAGGAATCAAAATAACCGAAAAAAGACTTGAAATAAAGCCTCTACTACCAGAAAACATCTCAAGAATAGTATTCAAGAAAATATTCTTCAGAGGAAAAACATACAGGCTCATCGTAGAGAAGAAAGGCGGTAGAGATGTTTACGAGCTTCAAGAACTCAAATAGATGCTCTTCAATTTCAACTTGCTATCGGAGAGGGAGTTTATGTCCATTGATTAGGTTAAGTTAATGTCGTTATTTCTTCGAGAAAAACTTATAGCATTGTAATACAAGATGTAATACGATGACTAAAGTTGGTTAGTGTAGTGATTTCTATCAGGATTCCTAAGGAGCTTAAAGAGAAACTTGAAGAACTCGACGTCAACGTCAGCGAAGTTGTCAGAGAATTTCTAAAAGAATACGTTGAAGAAATTGAATTAAGGGGACTTGAAGAAAAATTAAGAAGACTTAGACCACATTTATCGGGAAAAATAGATCCTGCTACTGTAGCTAGGCTTGTTGAGAGAAGATAGAGTTAGAAAATGAAATTTTTTCTCGATGCATCGGTTGTAGTGCCCTTATTAATCGACTATGGTGAAAAACTACTTAACATAGTTGCTAAAGTGTCATTTCATGTATTAGACCTTACGGTCTATGAAGCTGGCAATAGCCTGTGGAAAATGTCTACTCTACTGAAAATAACAAGCTTAGAGGACGCCATAGAGATCATAGAGGTTTTAAAAGAGCTTACGAGAAAGAAGCTCATTAAACCCATTTACTTTAATGAGTTAGATTTACTTGGAATTACTGAGCTTGCTGCTAGAGAAAACACTACTTTCTATGATTCTTCGTATATAGTAGCTTCGAAGAAGCTAAATGCAACACTTGTAACTGAGGACAAAGAACTTATTAAAAAAGCAGAAAAATATGTTAACGTAATGACTTATGCTCAATTAAAACAATATTTATATAGCTTGAAATAACAATTAAAAGAAGTGTTTAACTTAAAGGGAATAGAAACAATTTGACCAATATTTCTTTTGATAGAAAGTAGTTAATTTATTGTTCAAGAGTATTCTCGCTCATTTTACAGCCTCGACGATGTGTTTAGTAAGATATTTCTGGTTAAGTTTATAAGATTTTCTAGTTTGAGGGCTTTACTTGGGATAGTTGTTGTCGAAAAGGATTAGTGTATTATATTTTGCTGAGCTTGATTTAATATGGTTTCGAGTAGTTTAGATAAAATTGTTGTAGACGAGGCTGAAGAGTACTACTGCAAAGCGTTAGTAGACTTAGGGCTTTATCCTAATTATTCGATTGAAGTAGGCGATATTGATGGTGATAGGCGTAAAGAAATAGCTGTACTCTCTACTGCAGGTGATTTGCTTAAAGTATTCAATATCGATGGGAAGCTTCTATTTGAGAAGAGACTGAAGAGTACGGGTTGCTGGGGGACAACTATATTTGATTTCGCTGATATTGATGGTGACGGTAAAGAGGAGTTACTTGTACCTGAGGGCGTGCCGGGGGAGGCTAGAGTACTGGCTTTAGACGAGAACGGTGAAGTAGTTAGGCAGAGGGAGATTCATGTAGAGACTACAGATGACTACGGTGTAGCAGTTCCTATGGTGGGAGCCTTTAAGCGCTCTGCTGATTCCTACGGTATATGCGTGGCTGTAGCTGGTGGAGCACTGCTTGCCTTCAATGAAGACTTCGAGCTCATGTGGAGTATTAAAGGCCTTAGAAAAGATTTTGGCCACGAATTCTATTTCCTTAAGTTGCCGGGCAAGGAAAGCGAGCTCATAGCGTTCATTACAGTAGATCATATTAGGTACGCGTCACCCCAAGTCGAAGGAGAGCTACTCATAGTAAATCCTGTAGGAAAAATAGTTTTTAAGAAAAGAGTAAGAGACCTTATAGATGATACCCACTTCGACGACGTCGCGCTAGACGATTTCCAGGGAGATGGTAAGCCTGAAGTACTTGTAGAAAAGGGATTTCTAATGGAGTATCCGAGCGGTAAAATAGTGTGGAATGTATCTCACTTATTTGACCACGGACAGTGGATAGCACATATACCTAACCCAGAGGGACCCGGGCGCCTCATTTTCATAACAGAGCTGTGGGGCTATCGAGGTAAAAGTAGGCTACTTGGGCCAGACGGCGAGACTCTATGGGTGCTGGGAGCACATAGACACACAGTAATAGACTGGGGGCTTTACCCAAGATACAAGGTGGTCCCTACTAGAGTTCACGCAATTGACTGGACTAACTCAGGAAAATACGAGTTTGTTTTCGGGGAGCAAATGGTTCGCCGGAGAGGAGCACCGCGAATAGATGTTAAACATAGGCTGAAGATATTCGTACTAGATCCCTATGAGCTACAGGTAAGAGAAATATACTTCATGGATACCATGCGCAAAGACTTCTTCTACAACGGTGAAGTGCGTTCAAGAGCGACAGACGTGGATGGCGATGGCCGACCAGAATATGTTTTCCCTAGGCAGGACGGGAAAGTAATGATTATAGGTAAACGTGTTTAAGCGGCGACACAATGTCGAGTAAAATTAAGGTAAAAGTAATACTCTTGGTTATAGACCAGCTTCCTGGGCACTGGGCTGAAGGAGTATATGTTGACGAGAAAAAGAAGATACCTCCAGTAAACATTAAAGGCTACTATGAGAGAGGACTAATACCTCATTTCGCAGAGCTCATAGACAATGGTCTATGGGTATTGAGGCCGTGGAACAGAGGCATATGCTTCACTAGACAGGGCATGAGGTATTTAGCTACAGGAAGCTACACTAGACCTCTCTACGACGAAGAATACTGGAGAAACCCTGAAGACTACAGTGATGAAGAGAAAACAGGTTTCTTCGAGTACGCTAAAGAGTACTATAAGGGCGAGCTCAAGTGTGCTACTATTGGAGGATGGTACGAGAGAGGCTACTTCTATGTGCCTGACACTATTGTTTCTCCTCACTGCACTAAAATATCGCTACACAATACAGTCGAGTGGTCTGATTTACTCTTATGGAGGAACTTCATTAAACCCTACATGGACTTCAATCCCGACTTTAACTTAATGCTAATCTATTTCCCTACATTCGATGTAATTAATAGGTGTCCTTCATATGTCGAGAAGAGTGACACTAATCCGTTTACGTCAAAACACTCTTACATGATGTTGCTCGACTATATTATAGGAGAAATAGTAGAGTACTTGAAGTCTAAGAAGATGTGGAATCAGACTTACATTATAGTGGCCTCAGACCACGGCTACCACTTAGGCTGCAGTATTGCTCGAAAACAGGGAGCTAGAAGCACTAACTGGTGTTGCGGACACGACGCACCCTTCGACTGCTACATATGGGACTTCGAAAAAGACAGACCTACAGACAAGTATAGTGGAGGGACTAGGAGAGTAACGTTTATTGTGTCAGGAGGCGCTTTACCTGAAGATTATCGAGGAAAAATAGTGAGAGAGGCAGAAATTATAGACGTGGCTCCGACTATAGCAGACATACTTGAAGTACCCTATAAATGTGAAGGAAAAAGTATTTTTAAAATGAAGATAGAGGATAAAGAAGACTACTATGACAGAAATTAAGCTAGTCGCACTGGACTTAGACGGCACAATGCTAGAATGGGATAAGACAATACTGCCAGAGCTCAGAGAGGCTCTAATAAAGCTTTCTAAAAAGGGAATTAAAGTGACTACTGCTTCAGGAAGACCTCTTTCTGATCAAGTAAAGTACTTGAATGCTAATAAGCTAGGAGCTTGCGCTAGAGTGCCTCATGCTTTAATAGCTAATGAGCAGGAGATATATTTTCTTGTAGACAAAGGCTATAGACCTTACCTTGAACACTACCTTAAAATCGAAAGAGAATGGAAACGTCTGCTACCTTCAATAATGAGGCTCCTTGAAGAAGCCGAAAAAGAGCTTAAAGAAAGGGGATTTAATGTGAAAATATGGGTTAGCGAGGAAATTGCATGCGAAAGACACTTAGCTGGATTAAAATTCGAGAGCCCGGAAGAAGCTAGATGGGCAGAAAAGTATTTGAATGAAAAAATAAGAGAAAGGAGCTTGAAACTAAAATGTAGTAGAGTATGGGCATTACTTCAAGTAATACTGTCTTCTGCAGGCAAAGGAGAGACTCTTAGAGAACTAGCAGACTACTGGCGTATAGACTATAATGAAGTTCTCTGCGTAGGTGACTGCGTACACGACTTAGATATGCTTGACAGCGAGTATGGCTTTATTCCAGCAACAGTTTCAAATGCAGTAGAGGAAGTAAAAGAAGTAGTCTTAAGGAAAGGAGGTTATGTATCTCCCTTTTCCTGCGGAAAAGGAGTTCTCGATATTCTCAAGAAATATAGATTAATTGAATAAGTAGCCACCTTAATTCAAGTCTACTCGGTAAGATTTAGTTTTAGCACTACCTTCAGAACTATGTTTTCTTCAAGAAGCCTTAAGTATTTGTACTTAATCTACTACTAATCTTTACATAACGTATTCTAGTATTAACGACACTTAGCCTCGCTGAAAAGCGAATGTATTTTAAATCTCTAGTCATAGAGGATAATGTGTTAAAGTGTGTTTGAGTGAAGTCCATAGTATGGTAAGTGGAGGTAGTTGTGTTAAAATAGGAGCTGTCGCAGATGTTCACCAAGGGCCTCTCGATATTAGAAAGTGGCTCAGAAAGTTTGTAGAAGACATGAATAATGACTTTAACCCAGATATTGTAGTAGAGCTCGGAGACTTTATTGGCTGCAAGAAACCAGAAGCCCTAAAAGCACTAAGAGAGATAAATGAAGTATATTCTCAGTGCAGAGCTCCAAGATACTATGTTTTTGGAAACCACGACTTAGATGCGTTTACTAGAGAAGAATATAACAATATTATAGGAATAAACTATTGGTGGAAGTCAATAGACATAAAATTTCTCCACATAATATTCTTAGACGCAGCATGGGGCCCTAATACTAATAGTGGTGGACCTACAGGACATGTACCGAGCCAAGAACTAGACTGGCTTCAAGAAGACTTAGAAAAAGTACCTAAAAATAAACCAATAATAATTTTCTGTCACTACCCCATAGCGATCTTCCGTGATGAACCAAGAATAAGCAATGAGGAAGAGTTACTCGAATTATTTAAAGACCATAGACTAATAGCTACTTTCAGCGGAGACGCACACTACGGCGGATACCGTGAAGAAAACGGAACACACCACATATGTCTACATAGTATGGGCTGGTGGGAACTCGACAAAATTACAGGATCTTACGCTAGAATAACAATAACACTAGATAAAATAGTAGTAGAGGGAAGAGGCGTTCAGCCGAGCTATATACTCAAAGTAAAGAAATAGTCCTTAAACTGAGACATCAATCAAGATAGCACGAGAGATATTACTAATATTAGAATATGGGGTTGCAGTCTTTAGAGACTGTCCAGCTAGCTTATTTGTTTAACTTTATGCATGCTTATAGTAGTGTATAAACTGACTACTATTTCCCAGCTCCTCGCCTAAACTATTCTCTAGTCTCCAGGAAAACTTATATTGAGTTACATTACTTAGGCTTATATGGCTAAAGGTAAAGTATATTTATGGCACATAGACTGGCCAGAGGAAGTTAATTTCATTGAAGCTTACTATGTGCTTTTTCTCATTAAATTAGCTGAAAAGAAGCTTGGCATGAAGTATAGAAGGATTCTTGACTTAGCGTGTGGTATAGGGCGTCACCATAAGTATTGGCGGGAAGAGGGATTTGAGGTATACGGTGTTGATGCATCTGAGGAGTTTATTGAGATAGCTAAGGAAAGGAACCGGGGGTTTGAGAAATACTATGTGGTTAAAGATATGAGTGAGATAGATTACTCTGAGGAGTTTGATGTAGTGGTCTCGTGGTATACTTCTTTTGGATATCTTTCGCATGAAGAAAATAAAAGAGTACTTATGAATATATACAGAGCCCTGAAGCCTTGTGGAATCTTTATTCTCGATTACCCGGTTAAGTTTCTTGAAGGCGTACATGCTATAAAGCATAGTGAAGAATACTTTGAGATAGAGGAGACTAAGAAGATCAGTGAATATACACTCGACTACAGTGGAGTTCTCTATCGTTTAAGTGGAGAGAACTTAATTAAGGTGGATGAACTTAAGCTGAAGCTGACTATTTATCCTCCTCAAGTACTTAAATCAATGCTCGAGGAAATAGGTTTCAGCATACTTTTAGTGTTAGCTAATAGGGGGGCGAGGAGAGTTAAAAACTTCAGTTTACCAGATTTAATAGAGACTGGTATAAGAAGACTAGAATGGGTAGTCTATAAAAGTCCACAAACATAGTCATTTATATTTTCGTCGTTTAAAACTAGCGTGGAAATTAAAGTAATGACTCTGAATATCTGGGGCTATTCTCCACCATGGAAAACTAGAAGAAAACTCATAGTCGAGGAGATTGAAAAGAATTCACCTGATATTATTGGCTTACAGGAAGTAGTAAGTGACCCTGAGCTAGACGAGGAAGATAGAAATCAGGGAGAGCAGATCGCGAGTCTTCTTACGGGATATAATGTTGTATGTTGCCTGAGAAGACCTCCTGGAGCAGAGAGAGTTAGAGCAGGTTTAGCTATTTTAAGTAAATATCCATTTATAGGAGTAAGTGAAGCAGATCTCACTTACAGCGCGCAAATAAATCCTCATCCTAGACCAATTCTAGGAGCGGTTATTGAAGTAGAGGGTAAGAGAATATTCTTTGTAACAGTACACCTGTCTACGCATCCACCAGACAGGCTTATTGAAGCTAAAGAGTTGGCAGATTTCATTGAAAATTACGGAAAGAGACTGCCCACTATTGTGGTAGGAGATTTCAATGAAGAGCCGCATGAGCCAGTAGTACAGTTCATGAAGGGACTAAAGGAAATAAATGAAACAAAACTGTGTTTCAAGGATGCATGGGAAGAAGCAGGTTCTAGTGAGAGGGGATACACCTTTAAATTACCTGAACCTTCTCTACGAATAGACTATATTTTCGTAGATCCTCGGCTTAAGGTACTAGACTGTAAAATTATCTGCAGTAAACCGGATGTTCAAGGAGTCTACCCCTCTGACCACGCAGGATTACTTGCGAGAATAGAGTTAAAGTAACTCAATTCAATGAAACTACGACCGTTTAATTATTTGAATTCCACGTTTATTGTTGTTTTCTCAGATAAATTAAAACATACGTAGACTTTGTTTTCTGAGATAGTCCACGAGTATTCTTTTAGAGGAGGACTTTCCTTCTTTTCAAGCTTTCTGTCGTTTACTTTAACTTGCTTTACTTCCTTATCAGCTGTGAAGCTTATGGTGAAGAGGGGGCATTTAAAGGGGCTGATTAATACTATTCTATTCTCCTTAATGTCTGCCTTCCAGGCCTTGCTTGCCGCAAAATATCTTGTTAGTTCACTACACTTCATCCAAATGACCTTATTTTCCCATACTTTCTTTATTCGTGAGGCAAGTTTCTTTAAGGTGGAAAAACCTACTTTATCTTCTCTTCCATGGCAGTTATACCAGTGTATGTGGAAGACTATGTATGCTTTGTTTCTGAGTAGCTCAGCTAGTCTCCCCTTTTCACCGTCTGCTGTGAGCCACTGGTCGGCTAGTCGATCAGGATCTGGTCCGATAGAGTCTATTGTCTTCTGATTGATGTATTCTGGTGAGCCGCTGATTATGCTTACTACAGCTTCTCTGTTTTCTTCGTTAAGGTACATTAGCCTAGGGTTTACTGAAGATCCACTCCAGCCGATGCGTCTCGGCTGCACGTGGAGAAAGTACCATGTCAAGCTGATGTTATTTATTATCTTCTCTGCTTCTAGAACGGCTTTGGCTAGAATTCCTTCCACCTCTTTGCCGAAGTCGCATGGACACGTGATACCGTTGGCTACTATGCCTATGTTTTTTAGTACTTGGAGGGCATATGCTATGTACTTGGTTAAGGTCTTTAGGTCTTGTCTGTTAGACCATTCCCACTCTGACTCATTAACTAGAGTTTCCGTCTCTAAGTCTAGTGCTAGAGTATGAGTAAGTACTTCGGGTGTAATATCAAAATATTTTGTCAGCTGATTCTTAACCACTGAAAGTACTTCTAGGAGCTCATGCGAAGATATTCCATCAATACTTTTGTCTATTCGACCTAGAATCCTGTATGTACTATCTTCTGGCTTAGTTACATAAGGCAGTAAAGTAAGCTTTCCGTGAATGCCCGTAGACTCGGCTAAGTCAGCTAAGTCTACAGCGAATTTACGACACTTCTTGAATACTGTGTCTTCTATACTGCCCTTCCCCTTTCCCACATAGCCTACTGACCAGTCGTCAATTAGCAACGAAATAGGGTTTCTTAGACATGGTAATTCAGCTCTTATATCAGATATAAGACCCACATTAATCTATCTTTAATAGAAAATAAATGAGTTTGCACAACTTAATGTCTGAGAGAAAACCAATGCTAAGTTAATTGTTAGTTCTCTTCTATTGCCTTTATTATTTTCTCTATCAGCGGTATTATTTCTCTCAGTTTTACGGCAGCATCTTTAAGTATGTCTAATCCTTCCTCAGTTATCCTATAGACTCTTCTAGCAGGACCACTTTCAGGAATTTCCCAGGTAGATGTAACTAGTCCTCCTTTCTCTAATCTTCTAAGTAGAGTATATATTAGCGGGCGAGGAGCAGCGAGACCGAATTTTTCTTTAAGATCTTGATACACTTGACTCCCGTAAGTTGGCTTCTGTTTTATTAAACATAGTATAGCTAAACTGAGTAAGCCTCTAATGGGTGGTAAAGGAGGAGGTTCTACGTCTTTATGGTGAGGGTGATGGTGGTAAGGCTTGTAGTGTTCATGAGGATGTTCTATGTCTACGAACATAGCGACGAACATATATCACACCTATATAGAAATCTAATATACATATATATATAAGCGTTATCTCTCTATGCATAGAGATTGACACTTTACGCTTAAAGTAGTTCTAAAAGAATTAGTCATCATTGTTAATGATAAGTACCCTTTAGTGCGAAGTCTTTTAATGTGGAAGAGAGACTGTATTATGAGCTCTTGATTTCATAAGATTACTAGAGAATACTTTGACGTCTACTTCAGTATTCTGTAGCATAGTAGTAAACCTTATCGGCGGGCTTCGAGCTTAGCTTATTCATAAGATAAGCTAGTATCTGAGATAATGTTATGAAAGTAGGGTCAGTAAGACTCGTATGTTAGAAAAGGTCTACTGCTAATGATACATATCATTAATACTATATTATATTGTGTGAATGTGTTAAGTGATATTTTCTTTTTCTATTTTAGGGAATACTTTAATGTATAGCTCTTTAGCTATAGTGTATATTTCTTCTGTGATTTTCTCTAGTGCTTTCTCACCGAGTTCTTTTGTTGCCTTAGTTGGATCCCCTAGTACACCTTTCTCTGTTTTCCAGTAGCTCCATGTAGTTAAGAATACTTTACCTGGGGCTGTTAAATCTGCTGTAAGTATAGTTGAGGGAGGTTTAGATACTTCTTTTACTGCTTTACTTAAATTAACGAGGTTTTCTCTTAGTGTGAGCATTAGCGATGTCTCTAATTCGCCTGCATGCATTATTCCACCTGACTCTGATCTCCTGTACTTCTCAGCTACTGGTTTAGCTAGTGAAAGGCAGAGGGAGACTAGTGTTACCGGAACTCCTTTATCTTCGTATATTTTTCTTAAGGCTACTCTCAAGGCACCATAGTTTTGTCCGTGACCATTAATGACTAAAATTCTCTTAAACCCGTGATCTATTAGGCTACACAGGTAGTCGTATACTAGGTTAATGAAAGTTTCTATTTTGAGCGAAATTGTCCCCGGGTACTTTCTCACATTAGGTGATTCATAGCCGAGGAATATTGTCGGCGCTACGACTACAGGTATTTCCTTTGCGAGCTTCACTGCAGCTTTCTTAGCTACTTCCTCTACAATAATAGAGTCTGTTGATAGAGGTAAGTGTGGTCCATGTTCTTCAAACGAGCCTACAGGAACTATTACTAGGCTGTTTTCTTCAACGTGTTTTCTGGCTTCCTCCCAGGTCATTTCCCATAAGAGTATTTTCTCCACATTTAGATAGCTCCTCGAATAGTAAAATAACTTAGTGTGCTTAACTATATGTACTGAAGCGTGTTTAATGATATGGTGGATAAATGGGCTATGGTAAAAGAATAAAATTAGGGAGAGTACTTGATCTAGAGAGTGGTAAGAGCATTATTTTTCCTATAGACCACGGAGGCTACATGGGGCCTATCAAGGGTATTGAGGACTCCTGGAAAGTTATCGAGCTTGGCATCAGGTGTGGCGCTGACTCTATTCTTCTACATAAGGGGCTCTTGAAAAGGTATAGTAGCGAGCTTTCTAGATATGCGAAGAAAATAGGCTTCATACTGAGAGTTTCAGGAGCTCTCTACGTACCTCACGAGACTTCTTTTGAGACTATTATTTCGAGTGTTGAAGAAGCTTTGCTACTCGGAGCCGATGCTGTAGCTTTTACACTACATGTGGGTGGAGAAAACTATAATGATGCGGTCAGGCTTTTTGGAGAGCTGATTGACGTATGCGACAGCTGGGGAGTACCTGTGCTAGGCGAATGTCTTCCCACGCGGAGTTTAGGTGAAGGAGTAGAGGCGGTTAAAATAGCTGTTAGAGTTGGAGCTGAGCTAGGAGCCGATATAATTAAGACTGTTTACGCAGAGCCTTTCGAAGAAGTCGTTGATGTGTGTCCAGTGCCTGTTGTAATAGCAGGTGGCTCGAAGAAGAGCTCTGAGTATATTTTGAGAATAGTGGAGAAAGCTGTTAAAGCTGGAGCTGCTGGAGTCTGTATAGGTAGGAATATTTTTCAGCATGAGAGTCCAGAGCTTATGATGAAGGCTATAAGAGCCATAGTTAAGGATGGTAGGAGTGCCGAAGAAGCTCTTGAATTACTCAAGTCGAAGTGAGTAGACTGTTCCATAAGTTTTCTTAAGCTCTAGTATCTGTTATTTCCTATAAAAGTCTTAAATAATCGCGGCTACTAATCCATATATGGGAATCAAAGTAGCTTTTATTCCTCTTTTTCACTCCGACTACCCATTTGAGATAGCTAAAAGATTCGTTAAGAAAGCTGTCGATAGGCTTAGAGAAAGAGGTGTAGAAATTTTACTGTGTAAAGAAGTCTGCGAGAGAAATAGTGTTAGGGAAGTGGTGAAGAGCGTTGCTTCGTATAGGCCAGACTCTACTGTACTTTTTGTAGCTACATGGATTGAGGCTCCAAATGCTGTTTCCTTAGCGCTAGAGCTTTCTCAGTACCCTTTGATTGTATGGGGTTTGAGAATGTACTACGAGGATGATAAAAGAGAGTCTACAGGTTCTCTTCCGGGAGCTTCAGTACTTAAAGCAAGCCTAGAGGCTGTCGGACTTAAACCGTTTTTCATAGTGGGTATGCCTGACGAGATAGATACTATTGATAAAGTCTATACTATTTGCTTAGCGTCGAGTGTTGCTAGAAGAATTAGAGAGGCTAGAATAGGGCTTGTAGGCTATGCTTCAATGGGAATGTATACAGCAATGTTTGATCCATTTTCTCTTAGAAAAGTATTCGGGATAGATGTGGCGCACATAGATACTTCTGAAGTCTTTAAAGAAGTGGACAGAGTAAAGGAAGATGAAGTAATGAGTGTTATTGATAGTTGGCTTAGGAAATACTTTATTGAAAGTGATGTGAGTAGAGAAGATTTAGTGAAGGCTGCTAAAATCTATATTGCGCTGAAAAATCTTGTTAAAAAATATAAATTATCTTCGCTTACAGTTAAGTGTCAGTACGAGTTTTCCAAGGACTTAGGCTTCGTGCCCTGCGTCCCTCTATCAGTGTTAGCTGATGAGGGGGTAGTTTCTTCGTGTGAAGGAGATATCCCATTGACGCTTACTATGCTTATATTACATTACTTAACAAATCAGCCTATTTACTATGGAGACTTAGTAGACATTAGAGGAAACAAGGTCTATTTGTCTAGTTGCGGGTTTGCGCCGTTAACGCTTTCGGCTGAGAAGACAATGGGTATAGGTCGACACAAGTACTTTTTCAGAGGTCTTAGAAGCGGCATAGTTCTCAAGAAAGGTGAAGTAACTTTAGCTAGAATAGGGCTTATTTCAGGAGAGTATAGGCTTCACGTCGCGTTAGGCGAAGTAGTGGAAACTGAGCTAAGGCAAGGGCTTTTTCCTGCAGCTGAAGTAGAGCTTAAAGGAGAAGTCGAGGCTTTTATAGAGAACATTATGAGCCAGCACTATGCTTTAGCTTATGGAGACTTAAGAAAATATCTCAGGATACTTACGAGGATTTTTGGAATAAAATATATTGAGACTTAGATTTCACAGTACTCTAAGCATATTTTCTTAGATAAATCTAAGTATTTCTCGTAAAGCTTCCTATAAGTATTGACGAGGTCTTTATTTGGCTTAATTTTTTCTTCAAATGAAACTATTTTTACTGCTTCCCCGATATTTTTGAAGATTCCTGAGCCTATACCAGCTAAAATACACGCTCCGAGAGGAGCAGTATCTGTTATCTCGGGCTTAAGTACAGGTAGCTCAAATACATTCGCTTTAATTTTTCTCCACAAACGACTTTTAGCGCCTCCACCTACAGCTATGACCTCAGAGAGAGGATAGCCTAGACTTCTGATAGTTTCTAAATAGTACTTTAGCTCAAAAGCTATAGCCTCCATTACAGCTCTGTAGACGTGGTGAGGCTTATGAAATAGAGTGAGACCTAAAATAGCTCCCTTAGCGCCTGTCGGTACATCAGGCCTAAATGAGCCTGAGAAATAAGGTATTACGATGACTCCATCAGACCCAGCAGGTATCTTCTCGGCTTCACGCTCAAGTTTCTCGTGAGAAAACTTCCCTCCAGTGAATTCTATAAGCCAGTTTATTAGAGCTCCTGAAGCTGAGAGAGTCCCGAGTATAGCCCAAGTGTCTTGGAATACATAGTGATATACTAGAAGGCTTTCTGGTATTTCTCTAGGAAGTTTTTCTGCTACATAGAATACTACTCCTGCGGTACCAGTTGAGTCTACAACTGGTCCTTGAGAGTAAACTCCTGCTCCTAGTGTGGCACAGCATTGGTCATGTGCTCCTATAACTACTGGAATTCCTGTACTTAATCCTAGTCTAGACGCTATTTCATTCTTAACGTATCCTACTACTTCGTAAGAGTAGTAGACATCGGGTAGTAGATTTGAATCGACGCCGATATACTCTAGTATTTCAGAAAACCATGTTCTTTTACTCAGATCATATAACATGCTAAATGAAGCCAAGCTTCTATCTACAGCTACTTCACCAGTAAGCTTGTATACTATGTAACTTTGAGGAGAAAACAGTATTTTCTTAGCTTTTGATAGCAGATTTCTTTTATTTTTCTTTAACCAGAGAAGTTTAGGAGCAGTAAAGCCGGGATTAGGTATCATTCCAGTTTTCTGATGAAGATACTTTGACCCAAAAGACTCAATTAGTTCGTTTACTTCCTTAAAGCTTCGTTGGTCAAGCCATGAAATAGCGTTTGATAGAAGATGTCCTCTTTCATTTAAGAGGAGTAGAGTATTTGCTTGACTAGATAGGGCTATAGCAGATACATTGTATCTCTTAGCTACTTTCTTTAAGCAGCTGATGAAAGCAGCCCACCAGTCATCTGGATTTTGTTCAATTAATCTAGGATCCTGGAAAATTAATTCATAGCTTTTCCTAACTACATTAACTATACGTCCCTCATAGTCTACGACATAGAGCTTTACACCAGTAGTACCTAAGTCAGCTCCTACTAGATACTTCAAAATAGTTCCCAAGTAATATTCACCATGATCTAGTTAAAATTACTTATTCAAAAGAGGTATTCCAGGCTCCACACTAAATAAAATATTATTATATACTACAGCACGTTTATACTGATTATTAAATTATATAAATAGGAAGCTTATAAAATCTATATAAACGACAAAAATATAAGCCACCTTAATATAAACTACTATTGATCAAATGAGACTCAAAGAAGAAATGTTACGCTTACTCAAAGAAGACATAGAGTTCAGATATACCGTACTAGGGTATTTAGGATTAGATGAAGTAATAAAGGCTATTCGCGAGCTGCAGAAGCAGGTTGCTGAGCATAGCAAAGCGATTCGTAGTCTTCAAGAGCAAGTTGCTGAAAATACTAAAGCTATTCGCGAGCTGCAGAAGCAGGTTGCTGAGCATAGCAAAGCGATTCGTAGTCTTCAAGAGCAAGTTGCTGAAAATACTAAAGCTATTCGCGAGCTGCAGAAGCAGGTTGCTGAGCATAG
>Ga0190367_1000352_pt1 | contig 34431 bp, 37 predicted proteins | sample 4872181011_MG_FD_171838 | JGI IMG/M metagenome (GOLD analysis project Ga0190367, IMG submission 171838) | Hydrothermal vent microbial mat bacterial communities from Southern Trench, Guaymas Basin, Mexico - 4872-18-10-11_MG | ecosystem: Environmental > Aquatic > Marine > Hydrothermal vents >...
CTTCTGATAAGGGTAAACCTATAATAATGTATTTAGACCTGTTGAGCCGAGTTATCGAAACCGACTTAGCTAGAGACCTTAAATCCTATCTAAGTGTCGCCCCCGCTGTACTCGCTATAGTGTCTGCCATCATAATAGCCTAAGTGATACCTATTCCTCTTGCTAAGAAAATTTAATTATCTTTTACGGTAAATAAAAGCCAGTGAGCTCAGAGGAAGTAGTCTGTGAAGAATCTGCTCTGAGATGCTTCGCTGAGATCTTAGGGCTACTTCTGAGAGGAGATTCTGCAGAAGTAGTGGCAAGAGCTTATGGTAAGAACATAAGTAATCTGGCTGAAGCTGTAATACTTGTCACTAAGCTTTTTGAGGGCATAAGAATAGTCAACACAAGCATAAGTAGTGCTATCAAGGGAAAGAGAGTATCTGTGATGACTGTGCGTCTCAGAAGAGAGGGAGAGTTGAAGAATAAGGGTAGAGTAAGTTTACTTGAACATCTTCTTAGAGAAACAGGTATTCCTGCAGACTATTTAAGTAAAGAGACTTCGTCTATTGCTGATGAATTAGGAGGAGACCCTTCCGGCATTCTCCTTTATTTACTGCTTTTGCTTCGGTTGATAGAATATGAGCTTAGAGAGGTTAGTCAAAGACCTTGTGAATAGAGTACGTAGTCTCGATGATAAAGAGCTCAGGAGGAAAGTAGCTGATATGCTGGCAGACATCGCGCAGGAATTAGCTTATAGGAACTTAAATATGAGCTATGATGAAGCCCTCGAATTAGTCTCTCATACTAGAGTTTTCTTGAAAGAGAATACTTTGATTATAGAAGTTAGTCTTAGAGATACTGTTCTTAGATATAAGATTGCTTTGCATAAGACTTAAGTATAGATTGATGTAAAGAAATCTGTGATTGAAACAGGGTTACGTAAGATTAATGGCCGCCTTTTCTATGTCCAGAAGCTTAGAGAAGACACTTATGTCTTAGAGGAAGTCGATGAAATAGTACACTCTGAGCAAAGCAAGTATCAAAGAATAGATGTTGTTAAAGAAAGACACTATGGTCTATGCTTGTATTTAGATGGAAGCATGCAGATAACAGAGGGAGATGAACACATTTACCATGAGGCTTTCGTGCATCCAGCAATGATAGCTCATCCTTCTCCAGAAAATGTGCTGATTATTGGAGGCGGAGACGGAGGAGTTTTACGTGAAGTTCTCAAACATCCTTCAGTAAAGAAAGCGACTTTAGTAGAGATAGACGAGCGCGTAATAGAAGTGGTTAAGAAGTTTATGCCCTTGGTTCCCCAGGGTGCGTTCTCTGATCCTAGAGCTGAGATAATCATAGAAGACGGCTTTAAATATATAGAAAAACCCAGTAAAGTATTCGACATCGCCTATATAGACTTGACAGACGCTCCTGATAGCCCTATCTACGGAGAGGAATTTATCAAAAAACTTAAGAAAGCGCTGCGCGACGAAAGCATAGCCATTTTCCAGACCTTTGGATTAGTGGAGCATCTAGGATCTCAAATCAAGGTGATAAACAGGTTGAGCAAATACTTCAAGTATGTTGGTATTTATGGAGTCTTCGTGCCCTCATTCATGGATCTCTGGATCTTCACATACGCGTCAGACACTATAGACTTAAAGGAAGTGGACATCGACACTGTGAGGCAGAGAACATCCTCTAGGAAAATCGAGACTAAGTTCTATTCACCTGAAACTCATAGAATGTTGTTTATTAATGCTGAGTACTCCAAGGTAGCTGATCGGCTGAGAAAACTATGATGAAATACACTTGCTATAACTGTGGTGCTCCCCTAAAAGTAACTCCAGAAAGTATTGTTGTAATATGTGAGTACTGCGGAAAACCAAGCCTCATTTCAGGCAAGGCTGACTTAAGCAAAATTTTCGTTATACCCAGCTACTCAAGAGACTATGTAGCTAGAGCTTTCTGGAGAAAAGCATCTAGAGACTTTGATTTAAGAAGAATACTAAACGAGATCTCCTTGAGGAAAATAGAGGGCCTGTACTTACCAGTGTGGATAGGCAGGATACGTCTGCAGGGCAGAGTTTCTTATTACTATTATGTTACTGAACACGAGACTGTTTGGGTTGGACATGGACGTAGGAAAAGAAGAGTTGTTAGAACAAGAAGGAGAAGAGTCTATCGAGTAGAAAATATTGACCAGGAGACAGTAGTTCCTGTAGTCGCTCGTCGCCAGTATTTCCGTCTGGGAGCCCGAGAAGCCGCCGCAAGACTAGTTTCCATCGACTTAAATAGAGTTTCTAGGAGACTTCTAGATATAGACCCAGAGTATTGGTCTAAGATAAAACTAGAGGTTTTAAATACTGAGCTCGACGAAAAAATGGTTTCAGCTAAGATGCGAGAGGATGCTGTAGACTCTCTCAGAGAGTACTACAGGTCTAAAGGATACATAGACTACTTTTATGTAGTGCCTCAGGGACCCTTCAACCTAGCGCTGTATCTAGCTCCCTTATGGCATGTTTGCTACGAATACAAGGGCTCTCTGTACTCAGCTTTCCTCACGGGATGGGACCTATCCTTAGTGGTTAAGACTGAACCTATGACTACTGTTAGAAGAATAATGTATGTCTTAGGAGCCGCCGCATCTATAGTAGCATCGCCTATCTTAGCGCTAATCTCTTTGAACTCCGAGACCTTTGAACTCCTTATTCTACCTCTCTTAGCCATTGCCGGAGCCTATTATTTCTCAAGTAGTTTTATAAAGAGCGTAAGGGTGGAGAGAAGATGAAGACCCGCTGTCCTGTATGTGGAGCTGAACTAGAGGTCCCTGAAACAGCCCAAGTATTCGAGTGCCCCTATTGCGGAACCATATTTGACACCCTAAAGGGCTCAAAAGTAGACCAGCAACACTTCTACTTCTCTCCAACAGTAGAAAATCCCTACGACTACTTAATGAGATTTATTGAGAGACAATATGGAGTACCAAGCGATCTAAGAGAAAACGCGAGCTATAGAAAAAGAGTACTACACATGATCCCAGTATACTTCTTCCACTTGAGAGGAGCTGCCGATGTCAAAGCTCTTTCAAGAAAATACGGCTACTTTACAGCTAGCATAGAAGAAGTAGACGATATAGGTATTCCGGCAGTAGACAACCCTGTAGCGCAACTACTTGAAGACTATCCCTTCCCGCTGCGAGGGAAAAGATTCTTAGATGAAAAAGCTGTGAAAAGCGGAGTCTTTTATAAGCCGACTCTTAGTCCGAGCTACGCAGAGACGATAGCTAGAAGGCGCCTTGAAAACGCCTTAATAAGCGAAGCAAGTAGTATGGCGGAGCAGATAGTTTCAGTAAACTACAGAGTCTTTAAAGTAGACTTGAAGGGCCTAGTTCATTATCCAGTGTGGGAAATAGAGTATGGTTACAGGGGAAACATATTCAAAGGTTATGTCGATGGAGTTACAGGGACAGTAATTTGGACAGAGCATCCTCTAGCAGCGAAAAGCAGAGCTCTTCAATTAGCGCTTGGGGGCTTCTTCATAGCCTTAGGCTCGCTCACGGCGATAACTGTAGTAGCGTCTTTAGGAAAAGAAGGAGGATTAGCCGCGATCTTCTCGCTCATAGCTGGTCTAGCTGGAGCATTTCCACTACTCACCCGAAGCATTCAAGTGAAAGTGAAAGCATCTGAAATCAGAGAACTTAAAGCCTAAAAATATAAATAACTTAAATAAATACTAGCATGTGAGCAGAGAGCTCACCTTACTGGAAAAACTACTGATGCTCATTCCTGGGTACCATGGGTACAAGCAGAAGGAGCTTATTAGAGAAGACGACAAACTTGTGAGAGAAAGAGCTGCTACAGAACTAGATGAGGCGAGAATTCTTATAGAAAAAATAATGCCTAGTTTTTCTGGAGACTGGGCCACACTAGAGAAACTTGATTCCCTCAGAAAAGACTTAGAGTTCCTTGCACAGAAAATAAGGCATGCTTCATTAGGCTACAGCGGGTACTTCGACAGAGTTAAGGTGCGAGAAGACGAGCTCAGAAAACTACTTGAATACGACTATCAGCTAGTCACGCTCTCTAAAGAACTCAGAGAAACTATTGAGAAAATGGCTTCTCTAATAAGGGAAAGAGGAAGGTTTTTAGCAGAGACAGCTAACGCGGAAGCTAAAATAGCTGAGCTGAGTTTAGTAATTGAGAGAAGAAATAAGGTCTTATTAGGTGGGGTGTAGCCATGCCTAAGGTCATTCAATGGGTTAATCCCCGAGAAGACGAGATAATATGGAAGTATCCAGACGAGGAAATAGAGTGGGGCAGTCAGCTCATAGTGAGAGAACACGAAGTAGCAGTATTCTTTAGAGACGGAAAAGTCTACGACGTGCTCGGGCCCGGCAGACACACCTTAACTACGCTAAATCTGCCTCTCCTAACTAGAGCACTGTCGTCCATAATGGGTTTCGACAAAATTCCCTTTAGAGCATCTGTTATCTTCGTGTCAATGAAACGCTTCCAAGGGAAATTCGGCGGTAGAACTCAGACCATTGAGCTAGCTCCACTGATGTTCCACGGCACTTTCTGGTTTAAAGTAAGCGATCCTCGTCTCTTCATAACTGAAATCGTCGGCGGCAGAAGCATCTATGAAACAAGCGATGTCTCCCGCTTCCTCAGAGGATACTTCAACGAAAACCTGATGAAATACCTAAGCACATACAGTATCTTTGACGTATACCAGAGCCTCGATAGAGTATCAATGGAAGTTAAAGTCAAGCTTCTCGCAGACTTCAGGAGGATCGGCTTAGAGCTAGTAGACCTTAAGTTCGAAGGCGTTGACACCACTGGCGAGTGGCGAGAAAAAATATTCTGGCTGAGGCAGACCGGTCAAGCCGCATACGTCCTACAGATGCAGACTCTTAAAGAAGTAGCGAAAGAATTAGGGAAAAGTCCTGGTGCGGCAACTGGAACAGGGCTAGTTCTACTACCACAGTTAATGCAGCCTCAGCAGCAACAGCCATCGCCTCCTCCACCGCCATCCCAGCCAGTACCATCCGGAGTAGTGTGTCCAAGATGTGGAAACCGGAATCCGCCTAACGCTAAGTTCTGTATGTACTGTGGAGCACCACTAGGAGGAACTAAGACCTGCCCCGCGTGCGGTAGGACAGTGCCCGTATCAGCTAAGTTCTGCCCCTACTGTGGAGCAAAACTCGAAGGAGGAAATACTGCAGTCTTAAAACGGTAATACAGTTTCACCGTATTCTAATCACTATTATTTACCTTTCTTAAAGTATGTTAACAGTGACTAGACTATACTATGACCGCGGAACAATAGTACTAGAGCCTAAGGCCCCACTAAGCCTTCCGCATTTCTTCAAATATGATCCCAGAGTAGGCGCATTCCGTGCACTAGCACTACACTACAGAAAAGCAGTCGAGTACCTAAGGAAAAGGGGCGTAAAAGTAGAAGACTCAGTACTACAGCCACTTAAAGGCAAGATAGTTACAATCGCTGAACTGAAGCTGAGGAACTACCAGAAAGAAGCTTTAAGAAAGTGGATAGAGAACGGTATGAGAGGCATAATAGTTCTCCCAACAGGCGCTGGGAAAACTAGAGTCGCTCTAGCATGCATTGAGTACTTGAAGAAACCTACGCTAATAGTTGTCCCTACTATTGAGCTAATGGAACAGTGGGAAAAGCGTGTCAAAAAGTACTTCAAGACAAAAATAGGGAGATTCGGTGGAGGCGATAAAAGTTTAGGCTACATAACAATAGCTACATATGATTCAGCTTACATAAACGCAGAGATATTAGGTAATAAATTTGAGCTAATAGTGTTTGATGAAGTACACCACCTTCCGAGCCCTGGGTACAGACAAATAGCTGAGCTAAACGCAGCACCTTATAGACTCGGGCTGACAGCTACGCCTGAAAGAGAAGACGGGCTCCACGTAGACTTAAGTACTTTAGTGGGAGGTATTATTTATCGAAGAATAGTAAGTGATTTTAAAGGAAGGTTCTTAGCAGACTTTGAAATAAAAACTATTAGGGTAAAGCTTTCTGATGAGGAAAGAGCTGAGTATAGAGAACTCATGGAAAAATATAAGAATTATCTAAAGAAGCATAGTATTAAAATAAAGTCTATAAGAGACTTCGAGAAAATAATTATGAGAAGCGGACTCGATAAAGAGGCTAGGGAGGCTCTGCTTGCTTGGCGTGAAGCAAAGAAGATCGCGTTTAATGCTTCAGCTAAGCTAGAAGTTCTGCGAGAGATATTGGCGAAGCATAGAGGAGATAAGGTGATAATATTCACTGAGAACAATGAGTTTGTTAGAATTATTTCAGAGGAGTTTCTAATACCTGAAATAACCTATAAGACTAAGCCTGCTGAAAGGCGCGCTGTCTTAGAAGGATTTAGATTAGGAAAGTTTAGAGCTATAGTCACTAGCAAAGTACTAGAAGAGGGTGTAGATGTTCCTGACGCTAATGTGGCAATAGTCTTGAGTGGAACAGCTAGTCGCAGAGAGTTTGTCCAAAGACTCGGGCGAATACTTAGACCTAAGAAAGGAAAAGCCATTCTCTATGAGGTAATCACATCTGGAACTAGCGAGACTAGAGTATCTCGTAAGAGAAAACAAGTATTAGAAGAAGACTAGAATCTCAGTTCCTCGAATAACACTAGTATGAGGACTTGTAGAAGAACTATGAAGACTCCTTCTTCTAGCGTCAGCTTCTCGTCGTCGAGAATAGCCTTATTGACTAACCATAGAGCTCCTGCAACTGACGCTAACTGGAAGACAGTGTATCCGTCTAGAGGAATAGGAGTTAGTAGAGCTACTAGCCCTAGTACTATTAAGACACATTGAGTTACTCCTGCAAGTAGATTTGCTAAACCTATCTCTAAGTAGCCTTTAGCTGCTCCTACCATAGCTACACCGTGTTCAGGAACTGTCCCGAAGACCGCTAAGATTAGCGCGGCAAGTGCTGGTGAGAGATTGAGTGTATGTACGGCGTATTCTCCTAAATCTGATATCAGCTTACTTCCCGCGATAATTCCTCCGAATCCTAGAGCTAGTAAGAGACTTATTTTCTTATATGAATACTCTGCTTTAGTTTCTTTTTTCTCCTGACTAACAAACATATTGATTAAGTAAGCTAAGTATACTAGAAGCAGGAAAACTCCTATCCCTTTTGGCAGATACCCTTTGCAGTCTTCCACTAGCCCCATTACTGTGATAAGTGAGCAAACTATTACAGTTGATCTAATGAGGTCGCTCTCGTGTCTTATCGCTGACTTGCTGACAAATACTGCTCCTCTCTTATAGCTCAATATTATTATCAGGACTCCTAGCAAGAGAACATTTAGGCCTGCTGAGATAATAGCTGAGAGTACTGCCGTCTCCACTGTCTCAGCAGACTCCTTCATTATGAGGAAAAGCGCTACTAGAGCCTCTGTCAGATTAGACGCTATACTTGATATAACTCCTGCTAGATGTTTTGATAGTCCGGCTTTAAGAGCAAGCTTATCTAGACCTTCTACTGCTGCCTCACTCGCCCTGAAGACTAAGTATATTCCAAGTATAAAGCCTACTGTAATAGATACCTCTCTAGAAAGAAATTTCACTGAAGCCACGTAAGCCAGCGCCATTATAGCTACTATAGCTACTTCTACTTTTCTCACGCACATACATATCTAGCGAATTATTTAAAAGCTGATGCTAGAATAGTTTCAGCTCGCAGTAGAATTACTTAAATTACAGCAAAGTATAGTAAGCGTAAATGCTTCCCTCTAATTTACTTGTAGCTAGGGCAAAAGGATACTTTATTCGCCCAAAGTACTCTGTCTTCAGCGACCTAGAGCTCTACGTAGCCCGAAAACTAGTTAGAGCTTTCAGTAGGTCAGTAGGCTCTAAGAGAAAACACTTAGAAGACAGTGTAAAGAAAATAGAAGACGAGTCCTTTAAACTAGGCTTAGACTACAGATTCGCTAGAGGACTTGCTCATTTACTCTATAGGCGAGTAGAATTTATAAAGCCTAAAACAAAAATAGACCCCCTTAAAGCTAGACTAGAAATATTTGCTGAAACCTCTCAACTCTACTCATTTGCTTTAAGCGAAGATGAGAGAAGAGATGTTCTCGAGAGAGTGTCAGAGAGATTAAATGTTAGTACTGAAGAGCTACTTGAGGCATTTAAAGCAGCTTATGAAGAAGAACAGATTGTAGGTAGTTTTAAAGAAATCTCAGCTGAAGATCTTCTCCGTGAATACAATTTATCGCTTACACAAACTCTGTTATTTAAAGCGCTCTCAATAAACATTGATGTAGAAGTTTCGGGAACAGAAGCAAAAATAATACTGTTCAATGTAAAGCGGCTAAGTCTAATGTATGTTGCAGAGAAAAGGGAAAACGGCATTAGGCTCACTATAGACGGCCCTGCCTCTGTTCTAAAACAGACAGAGAGATATGGTACGAGAATAGCTAAACTGATACCCTATATTGTCGCACTGCAGCGCTGGAAGATATTTGCTAAAGTGAGAAAGCAAAATAAAATATATAGCTTCTACATTACTGACAAGTATTCTAAATTGTTTCCAAAGATACAGCTCAGGCTAGTCGAGTATGACAGCGACGTAGAGGAAACATTCTACAAGAGATTTCAAACACTCGGGAGTGGCTGGAAAATATTCCGTGAGCCAGAACCCCTTGTTGTGGGCAAACATATCTTTATCCCTGATTTTGCTTTTGTGAAGAATGGTGTAAAAGTTTATTTAGAGATAGTAGGTTTTTGGACTAAAGAATACTTAGATAGAAAGATAAAGAAATTGAGAAGCTTGAGAGATGTAAAAATAATTCTAGCTGTTAACGAGGAATTATCATGTTCTAAAGTATTTAAGAAAGAATTCGAAGACGTAATACTTTACAAGAAAAAACTGCCCGCACCTGAAGTTTATCTAGTTTTAAAGAAATACGATCCGAGTCCAGCTACTCGTATTAAAAAGAAAACTAAAGAAAAACCTATACGTCTGCCTGAGGAGGCTGAGACATATATAAGTGGATTAAAGGCGGCGAAACTATCTACTGTACTAGAAAAACTCTCTAAGTATGGTCTTACCTATAAGGATGTAGTAAGGGTGTTAGAGGAAAAAGGATTTGAAATTTTGTGGACTAGCGTTGACCCGAATAGAGTTATTGTGAGAAAACGTTCAGTCTCTCTCAACTCTGAATAATATTTTGACTAATGCTTTATACTTCTTGATCTCTCCTCCTTCGACTTCTCCTGTGAGCTTAACTACTTCTACTTCAATGATATTTCTAACGGTTTTAGCTGCTTCTGCGATAGCTGATTTAACGGCTTCTTCCCAGCTGTTTTCAGAAACACCTATTATTTCTATGTACTTGTATACCTCCACAAATATAAGTATTCAATAAGGCTTATAAATATTCTCAAAGCACTTATCTACACTTTATTGTGCCCCGAGTACCAGAGTCGTGTCCATCTAAGACTTTAGTTATATATTTCCTGTTATAGGAAAGTATAGTCGTAATGAACATAGTATTAGTTGTAATAGATACTTTGAGAGCAGACCACTTAAGCTGCTATGGATACTTTAGAGAAACTAGTCCCACAATAGATAGGCTTGCTCGTGAAGGAGTGCTCTTCGAAAACTCTTATGCCGCTGGTACAGCAACCGGACCTGGATTCACCTCTATTATAACAGGACTCTACCCTATTCGCTCTAAGTACTACATTACCCCGTGGAACGTGCCCAATACTTATCAGCTTGACGACAACATACCCGTATTAGCTGAAATACTATGGGACCATGGATACACTACGGCTGCATTCGACAACTTGATCAACTTCCGCTCACACCCTAAGCACTTTGTTAGAGGCTACGAGTACTATGTCAATGTGACTAGAACCTCTAAGTGGCTTCATCACCACATCATAGGAAGAGAACTTAATGCTAGGCTTATTCCGTGGATAAAACAACACGCCTACGAGAAATTCTTCCTATTCATACACTACTGGGATCCACACATGCCTTACAACATGCCCGTAGGCTTTGATAAAGTCTTTAAGCACAAGAAAGGCGATTTATCAGACCTCAAGGTAATTAGGACAGAAGCTGGCTACGACTATGTTCCCGGATGGGGTAAAGCTGACGAAATATTTGAGGGAGATGAAGAAAAATCGATAGACCTATATGACTGTGAAATATTCTACGTTGACCACTGCTTAGCGCAAGTAGTCAACACACTCGAGGACCTCGGAATATTAGACGATACTCTCATCATAGTGACATCTGATCACGGCGAACAACTAGGCCAGCACGGGCTCTACGGCCACGCAGGCTTACATGAAGCAGTTATTAAGATTCCGCTCATAATAAGGTATCCTCCTAAAATACCTAAAGGTATTAGAGTAAAAGAATACGCTCAGCAAGTAGATATTGTTCCAACAATACTCGATTTAGCTGGAGTAAAGGTAGACTACCAGTTTGATGGAGAAAGTCTGCTAAAACTGATTAACGGTGGTAAAATAAGAGAATACGCCGTCTCAGAGACATGGGGTGAAAGAGCAATAATCGACGGCGAATGGAAACTTATTGTACATTATCCTAAAGAGCTTGAAAGACCTGGACCTGTGCTCAAGGGTATATTGAGTTTAACTAAAAAGAAGGGTAAACTAGGCTTCGAGCTCTACAATATTAGGAAGGATCCTGCTGAGGTAATTAACTTAGTAGATAATGAGCAGACGGTACTAAATGACCTGTTAAGTAAGCTCAACGAGTGGATTAAAGCACACTTAAAGCCAGGCGAAAAAGACCCCATGGAGGAGCTAGACAGATACTACATGCCCCAGCCACTCGAGTACCAGAAACTATAGCTGCCCATATAATGCTATATACCTGCGTAGAGCTGAATTACCGTGAACTCTTATCGGCAGGCCTTAAGCAAGCTCAAAGAAACACTTGGTGACAGCAAGGTTTTCGACGATCCTAAAATTCTTTACGCATATTCTTTTGATGCTTCAGGTCTTTCCTCGGGAAGACCTTTCTGCGTAGTACGTGCTTTCAGCAGAGAAGACGTGGTAGCTACACTTAAAGTAGCACATAAGTATAGTATTCCGGTCACAGTTCGAGGTAGTGGAACGAGTCTTACAGGTGCTTCTATTCCATCAGAAAACTCTATTGTCTTAGACCTCTCGCCTATGAACAAGATAATTGAAGTGAATGTAGTCGATGGATATGTCGTAGTAGAGCCTGGCGTTAGATTAGACGACCTCAATAGCGAGCTAGCTAAGTACGGATATTTTGTGCCACCTGATCCCGCTAGCTCAAGTACATGTAGTGTCGGAGGATGTGTTGCCGAAGACGCAGGAGGAATGAGGGGGGCAAAATACGGCACTTTCAGAAACTGGGTTTTAGCGCTAGAGGTAGTACTTCCTGACGGTGAAACAGTATTCTTAGGAGAACCTGTTATGAAGTGTAGGCAGGGCTTAAGTTTACTGCACTTAATGATAGGCTCTGAGGGCCTCTTGGGAGTCATTACGAAAATATACTTGAAGATATGGCCTCTTCCCGAGAAAATTGTTAGGCTGTTGGCTCTCTTCAATAGAGTTGAAGACGCGGGTAGAGTTGTTGCTGAAACTAGAAGAAACGGGATTATTCCGCTTATTATGGAGTTTTTGGACAGAAATGTGCTGAAGTTTGTCAGAGAGGCGACTGGGCTGAATCTACCCGAGGCCGAGGCAGCTATCATAGCAGATGTAGATGGGCCTTCGGAGGCTGTGTGGAGGTATGCCGAGAAACTGAAGAAGATGATGGAGAGATGTGGAGCTTTTTATGTTAAGGCTTCAGACGATCCCTCTGAAATGGAGAAACTGTATACAGCTCGGAGAGCTGCTTATCCTGCATGCCTTAAGCTGAGACCTATGCCTGCAGTTCTGATCGAGGATATAACAGTACCTCCTTCAAAGATCCCGGAGATGCTTAAATCAATATATATTATAGCTGAGAAATACTCTGTCCCTGTAGTTGTTTTCGGGCATATAGGCGACGGCAACTTACACCCAGTCATATACACTGATCCAAGGAAACCTGACTTATGGAGCAGAGCAGAAAAGTGTTTTGAGGAAATCTGTTTAGCCGCGGTGAGACTAGGTGGGACTATTGCAGGTGAACATGGGATAGGACTTGTTAAGAGAAAAGTTCTAGTTAAAGAGCTTGAGGAAAGAAAGTCTCTTAAAGCCTTAGAGCTCATGAAGAAGATCAAGTACGTTTTCGATTCTAAGGGTATAATGAATCCAGGTAAGGTGTTTCTATGAAAATACTAAGTGAAAGCGAATTAGAGTACTTGGTTTTTAACTACTGTACTCGCTGTGGCTTCTGTAACACCGCATGCCCTATTTACGAGGTCTTCAGTAGGCTTGAGACTAAAGGACCTAGGGGAAGAATACTCTTAGCTAGAGGTGTGGCGGAAAACCTGTTTGATATAAACAGTGTTGTAGAAGAATTCTACTCATGTGCTCTCTGCGGTGGATGCTACGTCAAATGTCCCGCCGGACTTGATACAATGAGCATAGTTCTTACTCTCAGAAAAAACCTTGCTCAAAAGAGCCTAGTTCCACGTAGTTTAAGAAAGCTCATAGCTAATGTCTTAGATAAAGGAAACATTTTCGGGAAAACTCCCGTCAAAGAGACTCCGAGAAAAGGAACTATACTATACTGGCGAGGCTGCATGAATATTTTCAGAGTACCAGAGCTCAGTAAAGCACAATATACTCTCTTAAAGAAACTCGGAGTAAACGTCTATACTGTAAGTGAAGTATGCTGCGGCAGTCCTCTTATCTTAGCCGGATTCATTGATGAAGCCAAGAAAATAGCCGAATTAGTGGCAAATATACTGGAGTCTGCTAATCCTCAATTTATTGTAACTGGATGCCCCAGCTGCCTCCACTGCTTTACTAAACTCTACCCCGAAGTACTGGGCATAGAACTTCCATTTGAAATAAAACACATCTCCCAACTACTCAACGAACTCTTATCCTTCCGCAACAACCCAGAGCCTGTAGAGGAAATAGTATACCATGACCCATGTGAACTAGCTAGACACTGCGGTATAATCAATGAGCCTAGAGAGGTTTTGAGGAAAGTCGGCTATAAGGTGATAGAGCTTAAGAAAAGAGGTCTTGAGGCTACATGCTGTGGAGGAGGAGGCCTCTTATGGGGGCTCTACACAGAGTATGCTCTCAAAGCAGCTTTAATTAAGCTTAGAAATGAAATCCTCCCACTAGGGTTACATAAGGTCATAACAGCGTGTCCTACGTGTTTACTCAATTTCAAATACTCGGCAATATTACATGATATTGATATAGAGGTGAAAGATTTAGCTGAAGCTATCCTCGAGAAACTGTAGTAGCTGGTCGTAATATACGGTTCTTTAGGTGCACATTAGACTGGAAAACAATTTAAATCTCGCAGGATAAATTATAGAGAAGAGGGGGGCTGAGGGATATGGTAGAGAGCAGACTCTATTTGAGAGAAACATACGTAAGTGATTCTCTTAGGAGGAGGAGAAGAGCTTCTAGGAGTAGAATGCATCAAATAACTATTCGAATAGAAGATCCACTATACAGAGAGCTCAAAAGACTCGTAGAAGAACATAAATTTCCTACACTCTCAGAAGCTATAAGATTCATCTTAAGAAGCTACCTCCATGAAGTAGTTCGAGAGACCCTAGATATCCCCGCAAATAATTCTCTATTCTAATCTATTAAACATTTATTTTTAATAAATAATTTAGTTAGTTATTTAACGCTGATACTTCTTCAGAATTACAGTATATTTAGCTGATCACAATATAAAATAATTTAACTATCTACAAAACAGTGAAAGTATTGTCAGTGATTAGAACAGAGATAAAGCTAGTAGTCTGCCTATAGTCTCTCCAGACACCTAGTTCAATTAGGCTCTCGGCTCTAATTAAAGAAAATCTATGACATTAGGCAGATATGCTTATATATTGTGACGACTTGGAGGTAAGAGAACAGCTATGCGCTTAGTGACGGTGCCTAAAAGAGCTTATATAGCAGCTGTCTCGGCTGAGGGAGAGACAGAGCTAAATGCTTTTGATAATTGCTTAATTAAAGCGGGTCTTCCACAAGTCTCCTTAATTAAGCTCACTAGTATTCTCCCTCCAGACATAGAAATCACAGAAACTCCTCCCGAAGACCTACCTTTAGGAGCTAATGTGCCCGCTATTTACGATTACGTGGTATCTAGTGAGAGCGGAGAAGTTATTTCAGCTGCCATAGCTATTGGATGGACTGATAAAGGACCTACGCTTGTAGCAGAGTACTCGGGTAGAGGATTGAATAAGAGAGTTGCAGAAGAGAGAGCTTTGCTCAGATTGAGAGAAATGGCTAGAGCGAGGAATTCGACTATTCTTAAATATAGCTTGTATTCAGCTGAGCATAGAGTAGAGAAGTGCGGTTGTGTACTCGTAATCGTAGCTGAAATAGAGTAAAATAAGCAACACCTATATCTACTAGCAAAGCACTTTCTTCTTGAAGTGCCAAAAAGAGTAGACCCTGCTCTCTGCGCTCAATGTAAAGGTGTTAGAAGACTATGCGGTTTTCTTAAGTGCCCAATACTTGTTAGACTTGAAGAGGAGCTTAAGATACAGCCTATCGTGAGAAAAACATCACTTTATGCTGCTACTCCTCCTTCCATTCTAGTTACAGAGAGAAATTATCCTTACGTGACTCTTGGACCTAATGTTGCACCTGAAACTGGTAGAGAAGCAAAGAAATACGATGACCCAGAGTCTTGGTGGGGCTCACTTACATTAGAGGAAGTAATAAGACTCAGAGCCAGAACAGTATTTTCCAGTTTTCGAGCACAAGTAACTGAGGCTAGAAAACCTAGTGGCAAACTACTTGAATTAATTAGAGAGCTTGCTTTGTCAGCTGAACCAGTAGACGCAGAATATGTTTTTAAGAAACCTCCACAGCCTCGAGTATCTTTTGACGGAATCGTGGCTCCACTAGGCCCAGTAGCGCCTCTTCAAAGACTGCGCATAGCGAGTAATCCGGTCGTTCCTCGGAGAGTTGATCAGCTGATATACGATGAAGACGCTAAAGCTAGTACAAGTGTTTTAGAGCTCTACTCTAGCGGAGTCTCTGTGTACCACATAGTTAGGCTATTTTCTTTAGGACTCTTAGGAACTATGAGGGAAAGAAGAATAGTTCCTACGCGCTGGAGTATTACAGCCGTAGACAGTATTCTGGGAGACAGGCTCCTGAAAACAGTTAAGACTTTCAAGGAAATCAGCGAGTACAGAATATACAAAACAGAGTATATGGGAAATAGATATTTTATAATAATGGTGCCCGCTCCCTGGTCGTTTGAAATGATCGAGATATGGCTTCCGAGAAGCGTTTGGATTAAGTCAGATAAACCCTTCTTTACAGTAAACTACGAGCTTTACGACGGGAAGTGGAGAAAACCTGGAGTAGATGGAGGCTATCACGCCATAAGGTTTCCTGTAATAGAGTTTTTATATAGAGAAAAACGGCAAGCTACTGTTGTCGCTATTAGGGAGGTCACTAAAGACTACTACGCTCCAGTAGGCTCATGGCAGATCAGAGAAAGCGTGAGAAACGCACTTGAAGGTAAACCGATCATAGTGAACAACATTAGTGAGGCTCTAAGCTTAGCAAGTAAATTTATTGAGACAGACATAAATATGATTTTAGCTAAGTCTTTTATATTGAAAATATTGATGAAACAGAAGAAGATTACAGAATATGTATGAAGTAATTTACTTGATTATAGCTGCGCTAGGAGCTCTTCTGGCTCTGGTAGACTTTATTATTCAGTTTAGCTTATACTCCTTTATACTGTTTTGTATTACCTTTATTTCGTTGATCTTGCTACTATTTTATATTCCTTCAGGAGAAGCTTCTAGAAAAACTATCCATCTTCTATGCTGTTTCACAGCATGCCTCCTATACTACAGTTTTGGACTTAAAGCAGCTCTATTGACCATATCTGCTCTCGTTTTCATGGGAGCATATCTTATTAACAAAGTAGAGCATATTAAGGACGGTACTCTGAGATATCTGGCTTTAAAGTTCTCTAGAAGAGGAGAAAAACTGGGCTTATGTGCACTAAATCTTGCTACGGGAGTTCTCTTAACGTTCATTGCAGAATCTTTAGTAAGTATTGAGTACTCTGCCCTAAGCATTGTAGTCGCTGGAGTAGGAGATATAGCAGCTTCTCTCGCAGGAAAATATTTTGGTCGACATAAGGTAAGAGAAAAGACTATTGAAGGAGCCCTCGCGGCGTTTATTTCAGCTCTCTTAGTGGCATTTCCTGTGCAGGGTTACCGGAGCCTTCTTCTCGCCTTCGCTGTATCATTGGCAGAGCTGTTTTCTCCGCTCGACGATAATATAATTTTACCTCCATTGGCATATGTAGTCTTAGTATTCTTGAAAAATTATGAACCCCTCCTTTCATCAATCATTTCCACTGGAACTGCCGTTAAGGCTTAGACAGAATTTCTCGAGCTTTCTCCTTGAACTTACTTAAAAGCTCTTCGTCAAGGCCAGAAACTCTAGCTAACTCTGCTACAGGAGCACTCACTACCTGCTTTAAAAGTACTATGCCGCTGTCTCCCAGCTTCTCGTAGACTTCTTTATCGAAGCCTTTAACGTAAGTTATAGGATAGAGCTTCATTTTCTCTATTAGTGTACTTAAGTTCTTCTCTTTAGGGTAGTTCCACCCTAGAAGAATAAGCCCAGCACACTCAGAGTATTTTATAGCGTGAAAAGTAAACTTAGTGTTGCAGACTACAATAGCGCCATCAAATTTTATAGTGGACACTCCCAGCTCATAGCCTTTATTTAGGTCTAAGAGTTTCGCGTAAATGGCTAAGCAGACTTCAAGCCCAGTGCGTGTATGAGAATTAACGTGATGCTTTACTTCAAGCATATACTTTTTACCATTTATTTCAATTATTCCGTCCAGCTCATAATCTAGACATCTTCCCCTCACTATTTGATTCGGCAGAACAGTATACCCCTGCTCTCTAAAGAACAATCTAACATATTGTTCAAAATCAGGCTTCGGTCTCAGTGCACTGAGCGCATCTCTTAGACTTTCTCTATGTCTAAAGGAGGGATGATGATGTTTAGACAGTAGCTCAAAGACTATCTGTAATATTTCTCTCGTGGATATTCCATCATATGATCTTTGCTCCACTTTAGCAGCGATTTCCTCAGCTACTTCTCGAGGAACCCCCATTCTTAAGCAAGTTCTCACAATTTTACTTCTATCGAACTCTTCTCTTCTTCCGTCAGCCTTAACCACGTACATAGCATTAGTATATATCACGAAGTTACTTAAGTAGACTATCATTAATTCACTACATTAAGTACTATTGTCGAACCTTTACAGCTTAAACTAGTTACCTCATGCCTTCATTTAAGTCTAAGCTAGTTACTTTGCCTAACTGCTAATGAGTCTTGAAAGCGCCTTGAAATAAGCTGGCAGCTGTCAAGCGTAATACTTGCCTATACTTAGCTCAGGATCTCTACGCACAGGCCTATCAGCAAGTACTGGTGCATTCACGTATATTACTAGATTTGCTTGAACTAGCACATCGTACAGCCTACCTGTTTCCTTAAAAGGTTTCTCTATAAACACATCAGAATCCCTTAACGCCAGCTTCAGCTTACTCTCTAGCCCTTCTTCTCGCACTTCCCTCACAACATCAGTCAGCTTCTTCTCTAGTGCTACTAGCCGCTTTTCAGCATTCCACTTATATTTCAGAGCCACCTCCATCAATGCTCGAGGACTGCCTCCAGTAAGACACCATACCTCTTCTATTTTTCGCGCAGAAAGTGGGTTAAGCTGCTTAGCTAGCTCGGCAAACCCGTCTCTATCTAAATTCCGCAGTAACGAGACATGAGCATATGTGTGTCTCTACACCCTACTTAAACTTTCTCCTTCGCTTGTAGTAGCTAGTATTAAAATAGACTTGGGACCAGCTTCGTCTACTATCTTCCACTGAAGCTCGTAAAGCCACTTAGTGTATCACTCTATCCTACTTGATTCTAGCACTCTAGTCACATCATCTACTGCTACAACTACGTGCCTATTCCTAATACTGTACTTAAGTGCTATTTTCTCAAGAACCGTTCCGATTCTTTGAGCAAGAAATCTTCCCGGAGACTCTACAGCATCTGCCGCTACCTCCTCTACGAGCTCTAATGCTCCTCTTACAAAGAGACTGAGAAAACAACTTTACTAACTCTTTCCTCCTCCAATGCATCAATGTATACAGTAACACCACTAAACCTTTGAGCAAATTCCCTAAGCAATCTCGTTTTACCGCATCCTTCAGGACTATAAATATACTCGACAACAGGCGAACCTTCCCTAGTCAGCTCTAAGAGAAATTTCAGCTCTTCCGTTCTATCCGCAAACCTAGGCTTTATCACACACATATTCTCCTCCAGCCATATATTTATATTACATCTCAAGTCATACTATTAAACCCAAGTCGAAGTCTACTAAATAGAAGTTATTTAATAAACTTTAGCAGAATCTTCGTGAACACTATAGGTTTATGGAAAAACGCGTCATCAGAGCAGAGAGAAAACACTTAGCAGATTTACTTGAAGAAATTTTGCGTAAAACAGGTGCAGAATACGTAGTTTTAGGCAAAGACCGAGGATGCTGTGGGACGCCTCTACTACTGGTAAGCGATGCACGGAAACTAAGTGAACTAGTCTCGAGAACTTCTGAGAGAATAAACTGAGAGCACACGAATACTTTACTCTGAAGCTAATAAGTATAGCTGAAAAAGCTTACTACGAAGAATCTATCTTCTAATCTTCTACAATAATTCTACGGAGCTTTTACTTATTATCATGAGAAAAATCCGTAATCCTTATAAAAACATAGTAGCTGTACAACTGTAATGTCTTCCAGCGAACTCACTACTGTAAGCAAAGTGCTTAAAGGCGGCTCGTGGCTCTACTTGTCTAGTATTTTCACTAACTTCTTTGGATTTATCTACTGGTTTGCAATATCCGTTATAGGTGGTCCTTCAGTCTTAGGATATACTAGCGCTATAATAGGGCTTGCATCACTCATAAATGGAGTACTAGGCTTAGGCTCTGGAATAGGGTTGCAGAAATTTGTAGGAAATTGCTGGAGCAGAGGAGATAGGAAGGGTTTAGCTACATATTTTTGGTCTACTATCATATTTTCTGCATTAATTTATTCTATAGTAAGCTTAGCTATGATATTGATAGCGCTCTCCGGATTTTCTTACAGTAAATTCTCTCCAGAAGCACTCATAGTGTGTTCTTTACTTGTTGCGCTCGGATTTAACGTAAATTTTACTGCCTTATTTACGGCTGTTTTAAAAACTAATATAGTTGCTTTAGTAACGATAGCCGGAAATATAGCTCGGCTCTGCATAGGTATACCGTTAGTTGCTCTAGGATGGGGCTGGATTGGAGCCAGCTTAGGCTATGTATCGCACTACTTCATAGCAATAGTCTTGTACCTATTTTATAGCAGAAAATATGCTGAGAAAAAACTAGTGTTTTCTACTAGAGCCTTATTTAACGTACTTAAAGCAGGAGTAGTATCGTGGCTTCCTAGGGTAGTGATGATTCTTGGACAGTGGCTAGGTGTACTAGTTGTCTTTGGGAGCGCTAGTGCTGTTGAGACCGGAGCATATTATGTAGCCTTTATGATCAGCTCAGTAGTTGTGGGCTTCGGTACTAGTATTACTACACTTTTACTTCCTGTTTTAAGTGGTTTAGCTGATGGAAGAAAGAGAGTCTGCTGGAATACGCTGAAAATAAGTTATGCTGCTATACTCCCCTTAGTGCTAACTTTGATAATCTACCCATGGCTTCCACTGAAGCTTCTCCGAGAAGAATATATTGCCGCAAGCAATTCTCTCGTGGTTCTCTTAATTTCGTCTCTACTTGTAATCTTTATTACAGCAGTCACTAATCTTCTATACGCGTATAATGGTTATCTCAAAATATTCACTATAGGTGCTGCATCTAATATCCCGAGAATCTTCTCTTACTTTATTTTAGTTCCTCTCTATAAAGGCTATGGTGCTGCTCTATCCTTCCTTATAGGCAGTATAGTAGGTTTCATCTCTTCGGCTGTAGTGTCTAAAAGCATAGATTTTCATCCTTCTTACCGAGTAATATTACTGCTGTCTGCTATACCCGCCGCTTTATCGAGTATTGTGTGGTTCCTCTTTCCTATGCAGTGGATTATAGGTATACCTCTTGTAGTAATACTATCGTATCTAGCCTACATTAAATTAGGCTTAGTTTCTAAGCAGGAAACTGAAGTAATCTTATGTACACTACTGCCTTCGTTCATTTTAAATAAAATTAAAATTACAGCAAGTAGTTCCATTAAGAAACCTTAAGCCTTACTTAAGAAGCTCTTAGTAAAGTATCTGCACAAAGTTTAAACTCTAGGCTAACGTTGAATTAAGGTATGGAGAGCCTGTTTAGTGAAGAAGAGTTGAAGCAAGAGATATGTCGAGTGATGAGTGCTCTGTATAAGAGAGGCCTCGTCTCAGCTTTAGGCGGTAATGTTAGCGCACGTATACCTAATTCTGAAGAGTTTTGGATTACTCCTAGTGGTGTTTTCAAAGGCGAGTTAAATCCAGATGACTTAGTTAAATTAGATTTAGAGTGCAATGTCGTCGACGGGCTTTTGAGGCCTTCAATAGAGGCTCCAGTGCACGCAGCTATTTATAAGGCTAGACCCGATGTAAATGCTATTGTTCACGCACATAACCCGTTTACTTTAGGTTTGGCTTTAGCAGGTCTACCTATTGAGCCTATTACCGTAGAAGAAGTAATGGTTTTGAGGAAAGTAGAAGTAGTGCCTTTTGCCTTCCCTGGGACCGATAAGCTGGCTAAACTGGTAGCTGAGACTGCTGCTAAGGGATATAGGGCACTCATTCTTCAGAACCACGGTATTATAGCTATGGGCTCTAATCTAGTTGAAGCTGAAGCTGTAGCAGAGACGCTAGAGGAAGTAGCTATCGCTCAGTTCGTCTGCTATGCTTTAGGTAAGAAGCCTCCATTAATACCTGAGCGTGAAGTAGAGCTCTACCGTAAGTTGTATAGATTTTAGGTGAGCTACGTGAGTGGGAAGCTTTTAGGATACTGTGGTAGAGTACTCTACATTGATCTATCGAAGGAGAAAACGTGGATTAGAGAGCTTTCTGAAGAAGAAGAATTGATGTTTATAGGTGGCACGGGTCTGGCGGCGAAGATAGTTTGCGAAGAAGTAGATCCTTCAGTAGACCCCTTTAGTTCTGAGAACACTCTTGTCTTCATGACAGGCCCTCTCACGGGAACATATGTTCCCTGCACTGGCAGACTCGCTGTCGCCGCTAAGTCTCCTTTAACACTAGGATGGGGTGAAGCACACTCAAGCGGCTTCTGGGGAATAGAGCTTAAGAAAGCTGGTTTTGACGGAATAGTCATAAAGGGTTCATCAAAAGACCCTGTCTACATCTACGTTAAGGACTCTGAAATCGAGATAAGAGATGCCTCCAAAATATGGGGTAGAGATACTCGTGAAACAGACAAGTTGGTTAAGCAGGATGTCGGTGATAGTAAGATTAAAGTAGCGTGCATAGGGCCTGCTGGAGAAAAACTGGTGCGCTACGCCTGTATTACAGTGGAGCCAGAGCCAGAGGGCCCGCGAGTAGCTGGTAGAACAGGCATGGGTGCTGTAATGGGATCTAAGAATCTGAAAGCAATAGCTGTTAAAGGCTCTGGCTCGATCTCTATGGCTGATCCTAATCGCTTAAGACACCTTATTAGAAGACTGCTTCCCCTGATAATGTCTTTTCCTTCGACGCAGATACAAGCTGCCTACGGTACTGCTGGTGAAGTAGAGGTCTTCTATGAGTACGGCGATATGCCTATGAGAAACTTTAGTCTCGGAGCGTGGGAGGGAATAGAGAAGCTTACTGGAGAAAATTTAGCTAAGACTATTGTTGCCAGACATAAGGCTTGTTATAACTGTCCTATCGGGTGCTGGAGAGTAGTGGAGATAGATGGGCTTAGAGTCAGGGGACCAGAATACGAGGCAGTAGCTTCTCTAGGCTCTACTCTCCTAATAGACGACCCTTATGTGATAGCTAGGGCAAACGAGCTCTGCAATAGGTATGGTATAGACGTGATCTCGGCTGGCGTGACTATAGCATGGGCTATAGAGTGCTACGAAAAAGGGATAATCACTAAGGAGGATACAGGAGGCCTTGAGTTAAAGTGGGGTGATGGAGACCTTTTGCTGAAATTAATTGAAATGATTGGCGAGCGGGAAGGCTTCGGAAAGCTGCTCGGTGAAGGAAGTAGACTAGCCTCTAAGATGCTAGGTAGAGGTTCCGAGAAGTACGCTATGCACGTGAAAGGGCTTGAAGTGCCTATGCACGATCCACGGGCCTTTAAGGGCATGGGGCTACAGTACGCTACTTCTAATAGGGGAGCATGCCATCTTCAGGGATTTGTTCTGAGAATAGAGCAGGGCGAGAGAATGCACGACTTGAAGATATATGAGAGAGTAGATCGCTTTGAGACTAAGGGTAAGGGAAGAATAGTCGCCATCATGCAGGACTGGCACGAAGTACTCGACTCCATGATCATATGCAAGTTCCTAGCCATTCCTCCTGCACATGTGGCGGCGATGTATAGTATGGTTACAGGGAGAAAAACTCTGCTCCCAGAACTCCTTAAAGCTGGCTCGAGAATATTCAATCTGAAGAGAATTTTCAATATAGCCTGCGGGTATTCTTCAGCCGACGACACTCTGCCAGAAAGATTTCTCAGAGAACCTCTTAAAGAGGGAGGAGCCGCAGGACAAGTAGTGGAGCTAGAGCCAATGTTGAAGGAGTACTACGACTACAGAAAGTGGGACGAGAAAGGAGTCCCCAGGAAGGAGCTCCTTGAAGAACTAGGCATAGCAGAGCTCGCAGAGAGGTTAATCCGGTAGTTTTAAATAATGTGCATATGCTTATTTTTCTGTGAATCCCCAATACTTTCCAGGTAGGGGTTTTTGGGGACAGAGCTTTCAGCAAATCCCTCCTCTTCCGCCTCCTCCTCCCGGAGTTGAGCGAGTAGTTACAACTGTTGATAGCAATACAGGTCTGACTTCTCCTATTTCCTTTAGATTCGCCAGAGCCCCGTTCATCGCGGTAGTAGATATCTCAGAAAAGAGCATCAAGAATCTGAAGATAATAAGCAATCCTTATGCTGGTGCTCTCCGTGGAGCTGGAATGGGGCTCGGGCAGTGGATTGTCTCTAGCAGAGCAAGCGCTGTAATAGCGTCTCGCTTAGGACCCAATATCGGTTTTGTGCTACAGCAGGCTGGTGTAAAAGTTTTCTTTGTGCCTCCCGGTACTCCTCTGAGAGAAGCTCTGAAGCAAACAGGGCTAGTTGAGTTATAGGGCGAAGTTCACTCAAAGAGAAAAGACTTAAATTAATCAGTGAGTAGTATTATTTGCTTGAAGGTGGGTGGAGAGAAGTCTATGTCTAAGAACTCAAGTTCTAGTGATAGACGGAATAGATCGAATGGATTCCTGCTAATAAACAACTCAAAAGCCCTAAAGAATATCAAAATGTACATAAGGCTACTTAATGCAGGAGGTATTCTAAGGAGATATTTCATAATGAACGGATTTGACGGAATAATGACCGTCATGGGAATAATAATGGGATCTTATATAACTCACTCCATCAACCCAAAATTTATCGTCGGCGCAAGCATAGGCGCTAGCATAGCAATGGGTATATCAGGATTTGTGGGAGCATTTATAACTGAAAGAGCTGAGAGAATTAAAGAGATAAAAGACTTAGAAAGAAGCCTCTTTACGAGCCTTGAGGACAGCGTCTTAAAGCAGGCTGTAGACATAGTAACAGTGCTGGCCGCACTGATAGACGCGCTAGCCCCTATGCTCTTCTCACTAATATCAGTTATGCCCTTCATGCTAGCAATATGCTCGATTATATCCTTAGAATTGGCCATGCTCATCGCAATAGTGCTGATAAGCATTCTACTATTTTCACTGGGAGCATTTCTCGCGAGAATATCTGACGAAAATGTACTAAAGTATGGACTCTACATGCTAATATCAGGCTTATTGATTTCTGTTATAGGAGTCTTCCTTGAAATACTTCTATAATAGACTCAAATTTCTTATATACTTTTATCTTTAGTTTACACGTATGGCAAACTACTTAATAGAAGACAGAGACGGGGTATTTCTTAAGGTAATGGTTAAGTCTAGAGCTAAAGCTAACAGGATCGTGGGAGTTGAGGGGGACTATTTAGTCGTAGAAATAGCTGCTCCTCATACAGCAGGTAGAGCAAATACAGAGCTACTCAAGTTCCTTAGGAAAGAACTAGGCGTAAGCCAGATAGCTATAATTAGAGGTATGCGAAGTCGCGACAAAATACTATTTTTAAGAGATGCTGATCCTGCTAAGGTCAGAGAAGCTATTGAGAAGATTCTTGGTGAATCTAGTTGATTAAAGAGATAGTAGTGGCTAGCGGAAAGGGTGGCACAGGTAAAACTTTCATATCATCTAATCTAGCCTATCTTATACATTCTCTGGGAGAAAACATTATTGCTGTAGACGCTGACGTAGAGGCGCCTGACCTTATCTTAGCGCTAGGTGGTGAAAAGAAAAGATTCTGGACTGAGGACTACTACGGATCTTTTAGACCAGTAGTAGACTACAGTAAGTGCGCTAAGTGCTGGAAATGTTTGAACTACTGCAGATTTGGAGCTATAAAGAAGAGCGATCGAGGGCCCCTCATAGACTACAGTAAGTGTGAAGGATTTGGAGTGTGTGCAGTAGTCTGTCCTTCAAAAGCAATATCGCTCACTCGAGTCAAAACAGGCGTCATATACATGGCTGAAAGCGAGAGTGGGATAAAGGTTATTACAGGAGACCTAGAGTTAGGCGGCGGGAGCAGCGGAAGACTAGTCTACGAACTCAAGCAACGCTCGAGAAAGTTTCTAAAAGAGGGATACGTTGTGGTAGATTCTGCTCCAGGAATAGGTTGCCCTGTGATATCCAGTATTAGCGGAGCAGACCTTCTGGTGATTGCTATAGAACCTACTCCTCAGAGTATCAAGGGGGCGTGCAGGCTACTTGAAGTCGCCCGCTCTCTTAGAGTAAAAGCTGTCTCTGTAGTGAATAAGTATGACTTAAATCCGGCTATAGTTGATAAGATAGAATCTATGCTTGAAGTAGAAGTAGTGGGCAGAATCCCGTATAGCGATGAAGTAGTCGAATCTTATACTGCAATGACTCCCCTTTTGGCTACTAAAAGTTCTATCAAGGAGACTGTAGAAGAAGTTTTGAACAAGATACTAGGTGAGGTCCCGTGATAATAGCAGTGGCTGGAGGAAAGGGGGGAACGGGGAAAACTACTTTAGCCGTCTCCCTAGCCCTGTTAGCCTCAGGAGAGCACAAGGTACTGCTCGGAGACATAGATGTAGACAATCCATGTACCTTTACTTTACTAGATATAAGTCTTAAAACTCTAAGAACTATATTTGCCTACAAGCCAGTAATAGAGGAGGAGAAATGCTCCTTCTGCGGAACATGCTCCTTCTACTGTCCTGCTCACGCGCTCGTAGTTATTCCCGGTAAAAAGGTTATTTTCATGGAGACTCTCTGCGAGGGCTGCAGCTTGTGTGAAGTAGTGTGTCCTAATGGCGCCATAAGGGAGGGAAAAGAGACTATAGGTTACCTGAAGTTTGGTGAGAAAGGATATTTGCACTTGATTGTAGGAGAGCTTAAGCCAGGTAGTCGAAGATACCATGAAGTCGCAGGCGAGACTTTAGCTCATATTCTTTCTATTTCAGAGAAATACGACTACATAGTTGTAGACTGCCCTCCGGGGACAGGAGCTAGCGTGGCTGAAGCTTTGAAAGTCTCGGACATAGTTGTTGCCGTAACTGAGCCCACAAGACTAGGAGTCCACGACTTGATTAAGTTTAAAAAACTGGTAGAAAGATGTGGAAAGAAGCTAGTGATTGTAGTAAATAAATACGGTATTTCGGGAGGCTGCTATAGGGAACTTGAGAAGGTCGCGGGAAATGAATTCTTCAAAATACCATATGACAGATACTTAGTAGAAGCTTACAGCACTGGTAGGAGCGTAGTCGAAATGTATCCTGAGTCTCCCTCGGCTAAAGCTTTAAGAGATCTATGGCAGTGGCTTAGATCTCTATGATCTTATAGTCGAGTTTTCCTAGTCCCAGCTTTTCTGCATGATATACCTGTATGTAGGGGTCTATGCCATGTACTTCGAGGAACTTATTTACTTTAGCTGGAAGAACGTCGATTCTGCCGGGCAGGGTCTGTCCCGGTATTCCCTGAGTTTCGTTAATTAAGTCTAGTGAAGCTTTCTCTACGGCGACTACGTCTCTCGAAGTCAGTATGCCTATGTCTGGTATCAGCGGGTTTGTGGACCAGGGGGTGCAGTCGCAGGCTACTGTGACGTCGCAAACAAAGTTCAAGTAGAGTATCTTACCTTGCTTAAAAGTACTTATGACTGCAGCGGCGGCCTCTGCTATAGCTTTGAGAAATCTCTCTACACCTCTCCTGTTCCATACTAGTGCTCTGTTTGGGCAGACCCATACGCATCTATAGCACTTCACACACTTCTCTTCGTCGACTACTATCTTCCCGTTTTTGAAGTAAATTGCCTTGTGGTCGCACGCGGCTACACACGCACCGCATCTAGTACACTTTTCTTCACGCCAGACTGGAGGCTCTCCGCCTAAAACATCGTGTACTCTTCTTTTCCCAGGCTTAGCTGTACAGCCCATAGCTAAGTTCTTTAAGGCGCCGCCGAACCCCGCCATTCTATGTCCTTTAACATGAGAGACCACTATCATAGCATCTGCTTCGTATATAGCTGAGGCTACCTCAACTTCCTTTATTATCTCCCCATTTACTTTGACTAGTCTATAGTCATTTCCCCTCAATCCGTCTGCTATTAATACAGGTGCTCCTACAGAGAGATGATTTATTCCCTCAATATTGGCTATTTCAAGGTAATCGAGCGCCGGAGGTCTACAAGTATCTGTAACAAAAGGCTTTCCTCCAAGTTCTTTAACTACCTCAACTACTTTCCCCAGGAATATGGGTCTCACTATACGGAAGCCGCCTTGAGAGCCGAAGTGAGTTTTCACGGCAACTACATCTCCTTCTTCAACTACTTCCCTTACACCAGCCTTGTACATAAGCTCCTTAAGCCTCGTAACTGGGCTGTACTGAGCTTTAAACTCCTTTATTATGTAGCTCAGGAAATATACAGAGCTCACGCTAAAAACATCCTATTAAGTATATATGTACTTTGACTTCCGCTTATCACTAGATTAGGGTTCTTCAGGCTTCTCTATTACTTGCCATGTCTTCGGGTCTTCTAGTCCTATTCTCCATGCTGCTATTTTCTTTATTCCCTTGTTTAGAGCAATTTTTATTCTAAGTTCTGTGCTTTTCGCTATCTGAAACCACACATAGTGCTTCTTCACACCGCTGTAGTAAGTAAAGCAGGCTTCTCCAACATCCTTGTTGAATTTGACACAGGCTTTTGTTTCATTTGCTAACTCTATTGCCTTCGAATAGCTTAGCCCCCTCGCTCTTCCGCCTTCCGGCCAGTCGTAACCGTAGAAAGGTATTCCTGCAACTATTTTTTCTATAGGAACAGTCTGTAGGGCATAGTCTAGAACCTCGCTGAACCAGTCTAGCGGCGATACGGGTCCAGGCTCTCCTCCTGCCCAGTGATAGTCGTATATCATTATAATAAATAAGTCGCTGTAGTTTGATAGTGCTCTGTAGTCATATGCTCCGCTCCAGCCACTATATGTGGGCTGTGTCTTAGCAGGAACATCTATTGTGACAAGCTTTCCTAAGGGGTGTAGTTTCTCGTATAGGAGCTTCATAAATAGTGTCAAGTTGTCTCTGTCCTCTGGAGGAATATTTTCGAGGTCTATGTTTATGCCATCATAGTTCCTTTCAACCACTAATTTGACTACCTGGTTTACGGCGCTTTTTCTAGCAGAAGGATCTGAGAGTATCTTGTGGACTATTTCTCTGTCAAAGTTTTTGTTTGCTACTAGTGGAATTATTTTTACTCCCCACTTCCTGCACTTTTCTACAAAATCTTCGTCGTAAAATTTTTCTACTAGAACTATTTTTTCGTCGAAAATATACCATGTCGGAGATACCCAAGTGAACTTACTATGGTGGTTGTAGAAGCTCTCTTTACTTCGGGAATCGTATTCTACTATCCAGCCTAAGAAGTATACCTCTAATTTTTGAAGATTGCTATTTGCTTTAATTATTTCAGTGAAATCAGCTTTCTCTCTGGGTTTTTCTCTTCTGGTAGTGTAGAAAATTACGAGTATTATGATAGCTGATAGCACTATAACTATTGTCAGCAGTACTAGTAGTTCAGAGAACTTCACGTAGATAACAGCTGGACTACTGAATATAGCCTTAACTAGCGTAGTTATTTATTTTTAAGAGAAGCCTTCTTTAAGGGGACAATGAGTAAAATTAGGGTAGGAATTATTGGCTGCGGCGGTGTAAGCTGGAGACACGTTTTAAGGCTGCGTAGAAATCCTCGTGTAGAGCTCGCGGCCTTCTGTGACATTGACTTAGAGCGAGCACGCATGTTGAGAAATGAAGTCTACGGAGCTGAGTATTCAGCAAATGAAATACTCTATAGTGACTATAGGGAGATGATAGATAAAGCTGAACTAGATGCAGTCTGTGTATTTACGCCTCATGCTCTCCACTACTCTCAAATAACATACGCGCTTGATAGAGGACTTCATGTTCTTTCAGAGAAGCCTCTCTGCTGTACAGTCGAGGAAGCAGAAGATATTGTTAGAAGAGCAGAGGAGAGAAACTTAGTTGTTCTAGTGTCTTTTCAGAGGAGGTTTATAGAGAGTTATATTAAGGCAAAGGAGCTTGTTCAAGAGAAGCTGAGTAAGCTTAAGCTCATTACTGTCTACTTAAATCAAGACTGGAGAAAACTCGCGAAAGGTACCTGGAGAGCTTCTAAGAAACTCGGTTATAGAGGAATGCTATTCGACTCAGGAAGTCACGTGGTCGACTTAGTTTTATGGATTTCCAAGAAAAAGCCTCTAAAAGTGTACGCAAAGATAGATTGCGATGACTTTGAGGTCGACTTAAATTCGGTAGTCTTGGCGGAGCTTGAAGACGGAGTTCTCGTTAGCTTCAGTATATGCGGGGACGCTCCTCGTGGAATGACTGAAACAGAGACTTTCTATGGGAGAAACGGCACTGCTGTTAGAATAGATAATGGTAGGGTATCGCTCATATATGAGCATGGAGACAGACTAGTCTTCAACACTCCTCCTATAATACCTGAGGGAAAAGGCCCTGATGATAACTTTATTAACGCGATATTAGGGCTAGAAGAAAATAGGTCTCCAGCGAAAGACTTTCTCCGAGTTATATCGCTGATGGAGGCGGTATATAAGTCTAGTAGAGAAAATAGACCAGTAGACGTAGAGGAAATATATTCTTGAGCCTGCTTTGGAGAGAGTATATATCTTTTTGTAGAGTTATTTTGATGTGATCTACTTAGCTCAGGTAATTTGTTTTGATCTGCTTAGACTTCCTCCTGAAGAAAGATACGAGGCAACTAAAGTACTCGAAGAGGCATTAGAAAACCTAATATCTAATGAGCTGCCATTGAACATAGCATTCACTAGCTACACTTTAGAATACTTAGCAGAAAATAGGCGTAGGATACTAAATATCATTAAAACTTCTCCACCAGATATTCTTGAAATACTCTCAACGATTCCGCCTGAGTTCCAGTTTCTGCCTCTTTATGGGCTGAGAAAAGTAATCTCGCTAAATAAAGCGAAAATAAGACAACTATGTGAAATTAGCCCAGAAGGTCTCTATATTTCAGCCTCAAGCATCACTCCCTCGCTTGTCTCTGCTTTAAAAAGAGAAGAGTATAGCTATTTAGTAGTTCATGAGAATGCAGCGAATCCTAGTTTTAAGCCGTTTAAGATAGAAAATACGGTAGGAGACTCTATTAATGCTATAGGTCTAAATGAAAACCTAAGCCTCTATATTAAACTTTACTTAGATGATAAAATACTGCTTAACACTATGATAGACTCTTCAAAAGAACTATCAGGAAGAGCAGAAGACTGCTCTCTGCTAATGTATGTTCTGAGAGAAACTAGTTGGCGCGGTCTCTCTAAAATTCTTCATGTAGCTAAAAGTCTAGTAGAAAACATCGGAAAGCTAATTACCCTGAAGGACTACTTGTTTATAGTACCCTCCTCTAGAGAAAAGAGCATCTGGGCAGCGGAAAACCACGCAGATTTTCCGGCAGAGCTCCTCTTAAGCACCTGGAACCAAGTAGAATTCATGGAGACTCTTTTAGACTTAGCTGAGAGACTTGGAGGAAGTAGGACTATTGTCTTTAAGGCTAGAAGTCTCGTTGAAGAGGCTGTACAAATACTCTGCAATATAGACGTTTATAGAGATGAAGTTTTCGTAAACCAGGTAAACGAGATTCTACTTAAGCTGGATACTGCTAAGAGATACTTAGTATCATCTCTCGCCTAACAGATTATGTGAACGACGAGCAGAAAAAATATTAGGGAAACAGTAGCTATCATAAAACATGGTCAAAATAGTTAAGCGTGATGGCAGAGTAGAAGATTTTGTTAAAGAAAAAATAGTTGTAAGCTGCTATAAAGCTGGAGCTCCTCTTGATGTCGCCCGAGAAATCGCCGATGAAGTCGAGAAGAAGATTCACGAAGGAATGAGTACTGACGAGATTAGAGAGCTCGTGCTAAAGGAGCTTGAGAGAAGAAATCCTGAGTGGAGAGGAAACTTTGAGCTCTACGATATTCTCGTTAAGGGAAGAGTTACTTACGAGAAAGGAAAATATATGGTAGTTCCAAAAGGCCATCCTCTATACTTAGGTACACAGGTTGCTGACATAGGGAGGAAGGGGCTAAGTGATGTAAGGGAAGTAGAAAGTATTCTTAAGCAGCTTGAAGAAGACCTGCAGCACGGTATCTCGCGAGCCACTATACACAGGCGCACATATATACTGTTCCTAGCTGTGCTCAGAACAAGAAAAATGGATAAAGAAAGTAAGTTAAAGGCTATTGAAGCCATAAACAAGTTTAGAGAAAAGCTCGGATGGAGACCCTTCAAAATCAAAAGACCCCTTGAATAGTTTGAGACATTAAGCAGTTAAATACGCTCTTTTAGACCATATATGTGAGTAAAATAGGAGACCTTATACTCGAGAAGACAAGACACTTAAAGTACTCTAATAAGGACTTCATTGTCTTCTGGGTTGAAGAAAACTATGGCCGAGACTTCTTCAAACTCCTAGTTTCGATAGTTCTTTCACAGAATACTAGCGATAAAAACTCTATTAGAGCCTATAACAACCTTGAAAAGAAAATAGGCGTTGTTCCCGAGAAAATAGCTTCAGCTAAGTTAAAAGAAATAGAAGAAGCCATTAAGCCTGCAGGACTTTATCGACAGAAAGCTCTCGTAATAAAACAGCTTGCTGAGGCTGTCTTGAATAAAAAGCTCGATTTCAGCAGACTAAAGAAAATGAAGCTCGAGGAAGCTAGAAAATATTTAGCAAGCTTTAAGGGAGTCGGCTTTAAGACAGCTGATCTTCTCTTACAGCTCATGGGTAGACCTACTATAGCTGTTGATACTCACGCTATGAGAGTCGCCGTACGTTTAGGTCTGAGCAGCAGACGGAGCTATGACTCTGTCAGGAAAGCACTACTAGAGGCTTTTAATCTCAGAGACTATAAAGAGGCTCATGTAAGGCTAATTTTAGTCGGAAGAAAATACTGTAAACCTAAAAGGCCAAAGTGCAGTGAATGCCCGCTCAAAGACTTATGTGACTATAGTTTAAGAAAATAAGTTTTATATCAATTAATGATATTCTAAAAAGCCATATCTTTACTTAACTGAACCTTCTGGAGACATTCAACATCATTTTCCTTCAGAGTTCTCAAATATTGATTAATCAAAACTAGGATTAAATAATGCAAGCTTTACTTGTTCATTTAACGAAATGCCTTGTAAGAGCTAAAGCATTTACTCAGATAAAGTTTCATTAAAACTTCTTTTAGGATATCTCAATGACTCATAAGATTAACGGCAAAGTTTTTAAAGTTATTTTAAGGGAATATACGTGTCGAGGAGATTTATTGAAGATAGAGCGCTGACAGAAGCTATCGCTAGGAGAGCTATTCTAAAGATAGCAGTCATAGGAATAGGTGGGTGTGGCTGCAATACTATAACTAACTTAACAAATGCGGGCATTAATGTTCCTACAGTCGCGGTTAACACTGATGCAGCAGCCCTCAGCGTTACTAGAGCTAAGTATAGAATACTTATTGGTGAAACAGTAACTAGAGGAAGAGGAAGTGCTGGAAGCCCCGCTCTCGGCAGAGAAATAATGAGCCGTGAAGTAGACAAGGTTCTAGCCCCAGTGAAAGACGCTGAGCTATTTATTCTAACAGCCGGACTTGGAGGAGGAACAGGAACGGGAGGTATTGTCGCTTTAGCTGAGTACATTAAAGAAAACATGAAGGATAGACTAGTGTGGACTGTAGTGACAATACCGTTTTCATCGGAAGGAGTAGAGAGAATACAGAATGCTCAGATGGCTTTATCAGAACTACTGGACCTAGCTGACATGACTTTAGTTAACTTTAATGATATACTTAAAGAGAGAGTCGGTGCTTACAGCATTCATCAGGCTTTTAGAGAAATGGACAAGCATTTAGTAGAGTTAATAAACGGGCTAACTAAACTTCAAGGACTACGCCCTCAGCCAGGTCTTGTTAACATAGACTTTTCGAATGTAGAAAGACTAACTAGGAACAGTGGTCTTGGATTCGTGGGAGTGGGTTCGGGTCTACGATTTATAGACGCCTTTGAGGACGCTCTCTCCAAGAACTACTGTGAGGCTAATCTCAGTGGAGCCAGAGGAGCCGTAGTATATGCCGAAGGCACTAGAAGCATGCTCTCGCTGAGAGAAATTGAGGAAGTGCCTAGAATACTTAGCGAAAAATACGGAATAGGCACTGTGTATTGGGGAATAAGATACAATTGGCGCGTGCACAATCCCCAAGTGATGCTTCTAGCAGCAAGTGTTAAATCTTCTTTAGTAGAACAATTTCTAGAGGCGAGATAGCATGAAAATATCAGTCATAGGTATAGGTGGTAGAGGACTAAACGCCTTAAATAATATTGCACTAGATATCAAAGACCTAGTATCAATAGCAGTAGACACGGACTCCCTTGCTCTCAAAACTGCAAAGGCCAGACACATTATTCAAGCAGGTGAAGGCAGATCTACTGCAGGTTCCATGGAACTTGGTAGAAAGGCTGTAGAGGCTCTGACACCGAAGATAATTGAGAGAATAGAGGGGTCTGAAGTAGTAGTAGTGATCTCAGGCCTAGGAGGGGGAACAGGAAGCGGAGGACACCCCGTAGTCATTGAAGCAATAAAAAGTCAAATGGACGCCCTAGTGTTATCATTCGTAACAGTGCCCTTTAGAACAGAAGCACTGCCTAGAATAAATAACGCTAAAGCGGTCTTACCACAAATAATCGAACTATCAGATATGACTATTGTTCACTTTAACGATAAGCTTAAAGAGAAACACCCTTCAATGGCCTTACCAAGAGCTTATCGTATGTTAGATAAGTACATAGCGAATGCCATCTATGTGCTCAGATCGCTTGACCAGATAACTCCAATACCCGGCTTAATGAATGTAGACTTTAATGTATTCAAGTCCATTGCCACTAAGTCAAGCTTAGGTTTTATAGGATTAGGCGAAGGTACTAGAGTCCCTGAAGCTTTCAAAAAGGCCTGTGAGAGCCCCTATTGTGATGTAGACTTCGCCAATGCAAGAGGAGCGGTAGTTGTTGTAGAAAGTGCTGAAACTGCACTAAGCACATCGGATATATTTGATATACAGGGTATAATAACTACAAAATATAACGTAACTAATGCCTACTTCGGCTTTAAGCCCACGTGGACAGTACACGCACCTAAAGTAGGCTTTATAGCAACCAATATTAAATCAAATATGGTATCTAAGTTTATAGAAGGGTGACACTATGGAGGAGCCGATAAGCATTGTTGTTATTGGTGTTGGTGGTTGCGGCTGCAATACTTTGAATAGGTTGTATGAGGTTGGTGCTACTGAGGATGTTTTAGCTGTTGCTGTTCATACTGAAGCAGTACACTTACAGTCAGTTAAAATACCAAATAAAATACTAATAGGACAAACAATAA